>Ga0209382_10003785_pt1 | contig 20748 bp, 14 predicted proteins | sample SoiMetdeltSBSDD5_FD_187599 | JGI IMG/M metagenome (GOLD analysis project Ga0209382, IMG submission 187599) | Bulk soil microbial communities from a Populus tree surrounding site in Tennessee, USA - Soil MetaG P. deltoides SBSDD5 (SPAdes) (version 2) | ecosystem: Environmental > Terrestrial >... | reverse complement strand
CCTGCTTCGCGCCGTGGAACCCGTGGATCGTGGACCGGTTGTGCGTCCCGCTGATCCAGGTGTTGGTGGCCCGGAAGCGGAACTTCGCGATGCCGGGGTCGCCCTTCACGGCGTCGAGCGTGGCGAACAGGGTCGCGGTGTCGACGCCGTTACGGACGGCGTTCTCGGTGACGGTCATGCTGTTCCCTCCATAGGATGGTTGGTCCGGAGCGAGTTGTTTCGCCCCGGTCGAGACTTGTGGTCCGGGACCGCGGGCTGCGCTGACGACTCAGGCACCGGTGGCCGGCCTTCCGTACGTGACGGCATCGCGGACGGACGCCGGAACTGTGGCCAGCAGCTCGGCGTCCGGCCGTGCGCCGAGCGCGTCGTTCACGATGGCGAAGGCCAGGCGGAGGGCGACGAAGACCGTGATCGCAAAGATCTGCGCATCGTCGTACCGGGCGTCGCGCAGCGGCTGGACGTCGCGCGCCTCGGTCGCGTTCGGGTCCCGTGCCACCCTGCGGGCCCACCCCGCCAGGGCGCGCTCGGCCGGGTCGAGCCAGTCGTCGTCGCCGCGCAGCACCTGGCCGGCCACGTCGTCGCCGGCCACGCCGGACAGCTTCCGGCCCCAAGCGAGCGAGCAGTACCCGTCGCCGAAGGCAGAGGCTGTGGCGACGACCAGAATGGCGCGCTGCCGGAAGGTCAGCTCCGCGGCCCGGACCGCCTGGCCGACCAGGTCGAACAGACCGCGGTGCAGGGCCGGCTGGTGTGCCCACAGCCGGGTCAGGTTCATCAGGAAGCCCTGCTGCGCGATGCTCTCGTCGTACAGGCGCTGCACGTCGGCCGACGTCGGCGGGATCTCGAGGAAGCCGGTGCCGCCGGTCATGGCGGCGGGCTCGGTGATGGTCATGAGCCGACGGTAGGAACGCGACGTCCTGCAGCGCGTCGGTGCGTGCGCGCAACCTCAGGTGCTAGTCCCGCCAGGCGGTGTCGGTTTACGCGTACTCCTCAGGCGCGTGTCATCAGCCTGGCGACCGCCGCGGCGCGGGCCGACTTCCCCTGGATGCCGAGCTTCGCGTACGTGTTGTGCAAGTGCCGCTCGACCGTGCGGATGCTCAGGGTGAGGGACCGGGCGATGGCGGCGTTGTCCTGCCCTTCCGCGGCGAGCCGGAGCACGTCGAGCTCTCGCGGTGACAGCAGCGATGCCGCATCGGGACCGACTGCCCGGGTCTCCGGCCGGCGGTCCGGCGCCATGAACGCCGCCACCTCGTCGACGAAGACCTGCCAGGCCGGCTCGTCGCCGAGCACAATGTGATTCGAGCTCTCCAGCACCACCAGCCTCGCACCGGCGATCGTCGAGGCGAGGTAGCGGCCCTCCTCGAAGTCGTTCATCCGGTCGCGCCGCGAATGCAGCACCAGGGTCGGGATGTCGAGTTGCGGCAACAGTTCGGTCACGTCGTCGCGACTGCGTTGCCGACGGGCCGTGTAGGCGGTCTTCGCCGACACCGACACGCGCTGCAGCTCGTCCAGCCAGCGCATCTGCTCCTCGCTGGCGCCGGGAATCATCAGCGAGGTGAACACCCGCCGGAACTCCGACTCGGGCCGGGCCCAGCCGACCTTGATCAGCCGTTCGAACGTCTCGTTGAGCTCGAGGTCGTCCGGCGTCGGATCGCGGAACGCCGCCGCGTAGCTGCCGTAGAACATCAGCCGGGACACCCGCTCGGGATGGCGCACCGCATAGGTGATCGAAGGCGGACCGCCCTGTGACATCGCCATCAGCGCGAACCGGCCGAGTCCGGCATGGTCGACGACCGCCTCGAGATCGGCGACCCGCGCCTCCAGCCGGAAGTCGTCGACGTCCCAGTCGGACAGCCCGTACCCGCGCTCGTCGTACCGAATCACGGTCGCGATCTCGCCGAGGTCGTCCAGGAGGTGCCGCCATACAGGACTCTGCCAGTCGTGCTGCAGGTGACTCAGCCAGCAGGTCGCGATCACCAGCGGGGGACCCGAACCGTGCCGCGCGTAAGCGATCCGCACACCGTCGGCCGATGTGCAGAACCTCAGCTCCTGCGGTGGCGGCGCTGTCCCGCGACCCGAGGCTGGCACGCCTAGATCGTACCTACCGCGGCGGCCCCCGACGGCATGCCCTGCACGACGACGCGGCACGGCGCGGCGTACACGGAGGCCGCCCGCCGAGCCACGAACGTCGCCGAGCGCGACCACCTGGTCCGTCAGGCCGCCCGCGCGCGGGCCGCTGCCAGCTGACCCGAAGCCCGCGACGGCCAGCGAGCCCGGCGTCCACCGCGATCCGAGGTCGGGCAGCGACGAGGCAGAACACCGTGTCAGTGGTCGTGTCAGTGGTTGTGTCAGGGGCGTGTCAGGTGGGTGTCAGGCCGGGTGCCGATGGTGGTTGCATGAAAAGTTCAGCGATTGCAGTTTCAGGGCTGCGAAAGGCTTTTGGGGACAAGGTCGTCCTCGATGGCATCGATCTAGATGTACGTGCGGGCACCGTCTTTTCCCTGCTCGGTCCGAATGGGGCGGGTAAGACGACGACGGTGAACGTGCTGACCACGTTGCTGAAGGCCGACGGTGGGACGGTACGCGTGGCCGGCTATGACGTCGCGACCGAGGCCAAGGCGGTGCGCGCGGCGATCGGGGTCACCGGTCAGTTCGCGGCGGTGGATGAGCTGCTGACGGGGCAGGAGAACCTGCAGCTGATGGTGGATCTGAACCGGGCGACCTCCAATAACGGCGAGCGGATCGTCACAGGGCTGCTGGAGCGCTTCGATCTGGTGGAGTCGGCGCAGAAGCCCGCGTCGACCTATTCCGGGGGTATGCGCCGGAAACTGGACCTGGCGATGACGCTCGTCGGCAGCCCACGGATCATCTTCCTGGACGAGCCGACGACGGGACTGGACCCGCGCAGCCGTCGCACGATGTGGACGATCATCCGTGAGTTGGTGGCCGATGGTGTGACCATTTTCCTCACCACCCAGTACCTCGATGAAGCCGATCAGCTCGCCGACCGGGTCGCGGTACTCGATCATGGCAGCTTGGTTGCCCAGGGCACCCCCGACGAGCTCAAACGCCAGCTCCCCGGGACGCACGTCCGGCTCCGGTTCGCCAGCGTCGCCGAACTCGACGCGGCCGCGCGTGTCTTCACCGACTCCACGCGGGACGACGAGGCACTGGCCCTGCGGGTTCCCAGCGACGGTGGAACGAGATCGCTGCGGGCTCTGCTGGACCGGCTCGACGAGTACTCATTGAGTGCCGAGGAGTTCTCCGTACACACACCCGACCTCGATGACGTTTTCCTCGCCCTGACGGGCCACACCACGGAGGTAGTCGCGAAATGAGCACCAAGTCCCCTTCGACGGTCATGTTGCGTCGCGACTTCAAACACATCGCCCGGAATCCGACCTCGGTGTTCAACGCGGTCCTGATGCCGGTCGTGATGCTGTTCATGTTCGTGTACCTGCTCGGAGACGCTTTCAGCGTCGGTGTCGACTACGTCGACTACGCGACGCCGGGAATGATGCTGCTGGCCGTCTGTTACGGGCTGGGGGCCACCGCGGTTTCGGCGAACTCCGACATGACGAAGGGCATCATCAACCGGTTCAAGGTCATGGACGTACCCCGTGGTGCGGTGTTGACCGGTAAGGTCGTCGCCAGTGTGCTGACCAACCTGGTCGCCATTGCGGCCCTCGTCGGGGTGGCCTTCCTGCTGGGATTCAGCCCGTCGGCGAGTTTCCTCGACTGGCTCGGCGTGGTGGGCATCGTCGTACTGCTCGGTTTCGCGACCGCCTGGCTCACGGTCGCCTTGGGATTGGCGGCGAAGTCTCCGGAAACGGCGGGTATGGCCGCCGTGCCGCTGATCATGCTGCCGTTCTTCAGCAGCGCGATCGTCCCGGCGGACAAGATGGGGCCGGGCGTCCGGCAGTTCGCGGAGTATCAGCCCTTCACGCCGATCATCGAAACCATCCGGGGGTTGCTCGCCGGCGCACCGTCCTCCAGCGACGCGATTCCCGCCGTCGCCTGGTGCCTCGGGATCGCTCTCGTCGGGTACCTGTGGGCGCGTTCCACGTTCACGAAGCGAGCCTGACCAACTGAGCCGAGGTCGGCCCGCCCACCAACACATCACATACGAGACACAAGGAGAATTTGTCATGCCTACATTCGCCACGCCAGGGCCCATCGCCGCGACCGTGGAGGTCGCCGGAGCCCAGGTGCGGGTCACCGCGAGCGACCGGACCGACACCGTGGTGCTGGTCGAACCCATCGACGAGGCGAACCGGTCGGATGTCAAGGTGGCCGACAAGACCAAGGTCGAGTTCGCCGGCGGTCAGCTATCGGTCAAAACGACCGTCTCCGGGCACAAGAACGGGTCGGTTGCCATCACGATCGACCTGCCCACCGGCTCCAGCCTGGCTGCGTACCTGGCGCACTCGGCCGTGCACGCCGACGGCTCGTTCGGCGAGTGCGAGCTGCACCTGGCATCGGGTCAGGTCCAGCTGGACCGCATCGACGCACTGAAGGCGAACATCGCCTCCGGTGAGGTCGCGATAGGGCACATCGCCGAGCGCGCCGACATCGACGGCGGGGCGTTCGCGATGCGGATCGGCGAGGTCAAGGGCACGGTCGGGTTCTCGAACTCGGGCGGGCAGGCCTGGATCGGCCACGCAGGGGCCGACCTGGATCTCAGCAGCAGCGGCTGCGACTTCGACATCGACCGCGCCGACGGCAACGTCACCGCCATGACCGCCAGCGGTGCCATTCGGATCGGCCGGATGACCAACGGTCAGGCGAAGCTGGCGAACGGCTCGGGGAACATCGAGGTCGGCATCAGCGAGGGCACCGCTGCCTCCGTCGACGTCAACAGCGAGCGCGGGGCGGTGCACAACTTCGTGTCCTCGCAGGGAGAGCCGGGCCCGTCCGACGCCAAGGTCTCGGTCCACGCCCGCACGCGGCACGGCGACATCACCATTCAGCGCGCGGCAAGCTGACGCTCACGAAGCGAGCGTGACCTCGACCAACTCGGACCAGCTCGTCCGCGTACCCTCCTGCGTCACCTCGGCGAACCGTGCTTCGCCGAGGTGACGTCGCGCGTCCTGCTCGATTCTCGCCGCATCGGACTGGGAGCGACCCGGCAGCCCGAGTACGCCGACGCTGGCCGCGAGCAGCCGCGCCGCCTGTTCGTACTGGTCTAGGCGAACGGCCAGGTCCGCGACCCCGACGAGCATCTGGGCGATCACGGCTGTGACTCCCGCCTCGGATGCCGCCTGCCAGGCAGCCACGCGATGGGTACGGGACTCTCGGACATCGTCCGCCAGGTAGCCGAGCAGGTCATGGATCTCTGCGCGGACGAGCGGCCGCTCCGCGGCGTCACCCAGTAGGGCGGTCGCGAGGCCGAGTTGACGGCGGGCCTCCTCGGCGTCACCGCCCAGACGAGCAAGCTGCGCCTTGGCGAGCGCCAAGTTGATCAGAGCGTACGGCCAGGTGACACCTTCGGCACTCCGCTCGGCCTCGGCGATGGCGGCAGCGCTGGCGTCGCGATCGCCGTCGAGCCAGTACAGCAGGGCCTGTTGGGTCCGCACCTCGATGACATCCTCGACGGCGCCGACCTCGGTGAGGACCGCGATCGCCTGTTCGTAGTACTCGCAGGCACCGGCGAACTCACCCCGCCTGGCAAGTTGGCCCGCCAGCTCGGACAGGGCCAACGACATCCCGAACCGTTCGCCGAGCGTCCGGAACTCCGTGAGCGCCAGCTCCAGCTGGGCCTCCACCTCCCGGCCGCCCTGGCCGAGGATGGTTCGCAGCTTGCCGGCCTGCCACCGAGCCATGGCGCGTACCCAGGGGTCGACGCTGTCCAGCAACGACTCGAACGCGGCCACTGCTTCGTCCGGTGCCTGCAGCAAGCGTTCCAGCGGGATCGCGAATGCCAGCAGCGGGTTGTTGTGCTGGCTTCGCTGGCTGAACCGATACGCCTTGCGGATCCATTCCGCGCCCAGGTGTTCGTCGCCGCGCCCGGAGGTCACGTAGAGCACCACCAGCGCGTACGTCATGGCCCGGGTGTCATCGCTCACCTCGCCGGGGAGGTTGGCGGCCGCGATCAGCAGCTCGAGGCCCTCGGTCCGACGCCCGCAGAGCCACCAGTACCAACCGGTGGCGGCCGCGAGCCGCATCGCCGCCTGTGCGTCACCGGCCGCGATCACCCCCCGCAGCGCGGCGCTGAGGTTGTCATGGTCGGCCTCGAGCCTGGCGAGCCATTCCACTTGCTCAGAGCGGCGCAGATGTGGCTCCGCGCTCTCGGCGAGCTCGGTGAAGTATGCGAGATGCGCCTGGCGAGCGAGGTCTGATTCTCCCGCTTCGGCGAGCCGGTCCGCGGCATACTCCTTGATCGTGGTCAGCATCCGGTAGCGCGGGGTGTCGTCGCCTTCGGTGACCAGCAGCGACTTCTCGGCCAGCGAGGTGAGCAGCTCCAGCACCTGATCTTGCTCGACCGCGTCGCCCACGCAGACCTGCTCGGCCGCCTCCAGGCCCGCCCCGCCCGAGAACACCGACAGCCGGCGCAGCACCATCCGCTCGGCATCCGTGAGCAGCTCCCAGCTCCAGTCGACCACCGCGCGCAGCGTCCTGTGCCGCGGCATCGCGGTACGGCTCCCACTGGTCAGCAGGCGGAACCGGTCGTCGAGCCGGTTGGCGAGCTGCTCGATGGTCATGGTGCGCAATCGGGCGGCGGCGAGCTCGATCGCGAGCGGCATCCCGTCCAGCGCCCGGCAGATCCGCACCATCGTCGACAGGGTGTGGTCGTCGGCCCCGAGATCCTTGCGCACCGCACCCGCCCGGTCGCGCAGTAAGCGGACGGCAGCCGAGGTTTCGATCTCGCCAGGCCTGGCGTCGATTGGCACGGCCAGCGGCTCGACCAGCCACAGCGCCTCACCGGTGATGCCGAGCGGTTCCCTGCTCGTCGCCAGGATCCGCAGCCGTCGGCACTCCCCGAGCACTCGATCGGCAAACTTCGCCGCCGCCTCGATCACGTGCTCACAGTTGTCCAGGATCAGCAGCGCCTCCCGCTCACGGATCGCGGCAATGAGGCCGTCCACCGGGTCCGCGCTCGGCGCCGCGCCGAGCAGGGCATCCCGGAGGCCGAGTCCGGCGAGCGCTGCCTGGCCCACGTCACCGTCGGCGCCGCTGGCGGCGAGCTCCACCAGCCAGACCCCGTCCGGCAGGTCGCCGATCAGTGTGCGCGCGGTCTCCGTGGCCAGTCTGGTCTTCCCCGAGCCGCCCGGCCCGATCAGGGTGGTGAGTCGATGTTCGGCGATGAGCTCTCGGACCGCGGCGATATCAGCGTCCCTGCCGACGAAGCTGGTCAGCTCGGCGCGCAAGTTGGTCTTCCGGTCTCCCTCCCGCCGTCCCAACTCGCCCCGCAGCAGCGCGACGTGCAATGCGGACAGCTCCGGTGAGGGGTCGACGCCCAGCGAGTCGGCCAGGGTTTCTCTCGTGCGCTGGTACACGAGCAGCGCCTCGGTGTCGCGACCGGTCGCGACGAGGGCACGCATCAGCGCAGCGACAAGCCGTTCTCGCACCGGATTGGCGGCCACCAAGTCGGTCAGTTCCGTGACTAGCTCCGCACCGTGGCCGAGGCTGATCTCCGCATCGAACCGCTCCTCCATGGCTGTCAGGCGTAGCCCCTCGAGCCGGGTGACCGCCGCATCAAACGCTGAACTATCGTGCAAACCGACGTCCTGCAAGGCCGCACCGCGCCACAACGCGAGGGCCTCGCGCAGCAGCCGTACTCGCCGCGGATCCTCGCCATTGCGGGCCTGGCCGACGAGGCGTTCGAACCGCACGGCGTCGACGGCGTCGGGTTCCACCCTCAACCGGTAGCCGTCCGTCTGCCCCTCGACGAACCCTTCCGGCAGCGCCTTCCGCAGCCGGGAAACCAAGCGGTGCAAGGCATTCGCCGCGTCGGCGGGCGGGTCGTCACCCCAGATCCAGTCGACGAGCGTGGCCTTCGGGACTATGCGCCCCGGTTCGAGCGCGAGGGCGATCAACAGCCCGCGCAACCGGGCGCCCGGCACGTCGGCGAGGACGCCGTCGGCGGTGCGAACCTCGAATGGTCCAAGCATCCCGATCTGCACCTCGCCGATTTTGCCACGGGCGATTGGCATGCCTCCGACTGCTGACGCGAGCACCTCCAGGTCCGCGTGGTCATCGCGCCTGGAGGGCAGGCGTCAGGTGTCGGTGGCGTCCGACGGGGTCTCGGCGGTGGAGCGCAGGCGGCGCTCGGCGGCTTCGAGCGTTCGTCGGGCATCCTCGACCGCGCGGACCGCGGATTGTTGCGCCGACTGGGCCTCCGCCAGGTGGCGTTCCGCGGTCACCCGGTCCCGCCGGGCCTGGATGCGCTGACTGTCCAGCCACTCGGACCTGTCGCGGGCCGCATCCACGGCCCCCTCGGCATCGGCGAGCTCGAACTCCCGCTGCCAGTGCTCCGACTCGGCCGCCGCCAGTTCAGCTGCCGCACGCAAAACGTCCTGCTCCTCGTCGGTCGCAGCAAGCCATGGCTCGGCGGCGGTCGCCGCAGGCCATGGCTCCTCGTCGGTCGAAGGCCATGGCTCCTCGTCGAGCGGCCAGGTCAGCGTAAGCGGCGGATCTTGGCTGTCGCCCCGGTCTGCCGAGGCTTGAGCTCGCCTGCGGGCGAGCTCGTCGTCCTCCGCGAAGCTCCTCTGGCGAGCTTCCTGGATCGACGCCTCGGTCGGATCGGTCGGCACCTCGGCCGGCGCCTCGGCCGGCGGCGAGGGCGTAGCGGGTGCTGCGGCCACGGATGGCATTGGACCGAAGCCGCTGTGCGACATGGGCCGGACCAGCCGGCCGGACAGCACGGTCGACGATGCAGCCAGGTCGACGAGCGCGGCCTTGAGGGTCGCCTCGACCTCGGACAACACCCCCTCGCTCGGCTGCATACCCGCTTCGGCTGCTCGGCGGTGGCCGCGGTCGAGGAGATCGGCGATCATGTGCTCCCGTTGCCCGGCGAGGCGCCGAAGCTGCGCCGTGTCCAATCGCGTCTGGGCGTCGCGCAACTCACGTCCCACGGCCAACAGGCGTTCCAGCTGCGCCCGCTCGTGGCGCGCTAGCAGGTTGACCAGCCAGGCACTCAGTGTGGGCCGGCGCAGGCTTCGCAGCTCACGGGCCAGCTCCCGGTCACCAGCCGCGTGCGATCGGCGGACCAGCTCGTCCCGGGCAGCGACGAACCCGGCCGGTGGCACCAGGTAGAGCTCGCCGGCGATCGCGTCGGTCTCGGTCCGCCTCATCGAAGCCATGATCCCGGCCAATCCAACCGTGGGCACACCTGGATGCGCAACGACGCGACACCGGGTGACGTCCGGGCCAGAGCGCGGGATAATCGAACGTACAAACGCTGAGCTGTCGGCGTCGACCACCCGGGAGGCAGACATGAGGAGCGTCTGGAAGGGCTCTATCTCGTTCGGGCTCGTCGCTATCCCGATCGAGTTGTTTGCCGCTACCGAAGAGCGCAAAGTTGCGTTTCACCAGGTTCATGCCGACGACGGCGGGCGAATCCGCTACCGGCGGATCTGCACGGTCGACGGGGAGGAGGTGGAGTACAGCGACATCGCCAAGGGCTACGAGTTGCCCGACGGAGAGGTGGTGGTGCTCACCGACGAGGACTTCGCGGAACTGCCGCTGCCGTCGCGCCGTGACATCGAGGTGTTGAGCTTCGTGGCCGCCGGCTCCATCGATCCCGTGCAGTTGTCCCGTAGCTATCACTGCGCGCCGACCGAGCGCGGGGCCAAGCCGTACGTGCTGCTGCGCGACGCCCTCGCGCGTGCCGAGAAGGTGGCCATGGTCAAGGTCGCCGTCCGGTCACGGGAGTCGCTGGCCGTGCTGCGTCCCCGAGACGCGGGACTCGTGCTGCAGCTCATGGTGTGGCCCGACGAGGTGCGGAAGCCGGAGCTCTCCTTCCTCGACGACGTGCAGCTGCGCCCGCAAGAGGTGGAGGTTGCAGGGGCGTACGTCGAGGCGCTGACCGGCGAGGTCGACCCGGAGCAGGTCGTGGACCGTTACCGGGTTGCGCTCAATGAGCTGATCGAGGCCAAGGTGGCCGGCCGGCACGTGGAGCAACCCCCAGCGCCGGCCAAGCTCCATGGCGACCTGATGGATGCTCTGCGACGCAGCATTGAGGCCGCTCAACGCGGCCAGGCAGCGCGAACCCGTAAGCCAACGGCAAAGCGCGGCAAGATGAAATCGGTGCCCCAGGCGACCGCGAAGACCACGACGGCCTCACCCCGCCAGGACCCGCCCAAGAAGAAGTCCACGGCGAGGAAGAAAACCACGGCCAAGAAACCCGCCGCCAAGTAGACGACCGAACAGCCGGTCGCCGGCCGTCCCTCCTCAGGACTGCCGCAGAGTCTCGCAGTGCGACATAGATCGTGGCATGAAAGCGCGTCGGCGGACGGCCACGTGTCCCGTCCACGCGTGTGGTTGACAACCGTGTCCGACGGGGGGTCAGAAGCGAATGATCCCGGCCCTCGCGTCGGGCCTGCTCGGAGATGTAGGAGACTCCGTCGGCCCGAGACTCCCCGGCTGACACGCCCACCACGAACCGCTGCCACAGGTGTTCACGAGTTCCGGCAGCTCTACGCTGGGGTCATGGGCAAGAGGGCGGCAGGCAATGGCTGAAGACCTCGCGATGCTCGTGGATGCCGCCCGCACCCGGGCATTCGTCGGGCGGGTGGCCGAGCTGACGAGCTTCGAGTCAGCCCTGGGCGCGGAGGTCCCGACCCGGGTGCTGTTCGTCCACGGCCCCGGCGGCGTCGGGAAGACCGCGCTCCTCCACCAGTTCGGGATTCGGGCACGCGAGGCCGGGAACCCGGTGGTCAGGGTTGACGGGCAGGACGTCGACTGTACGCCCGAGGGCCTGACTATGGCGCTCAGCGCGGCTCGCGCATCATCGCCGGACTCGACCGCCGGGGCGGGATGGGTGCTTCTCATTGACGGCTACGAACGGCTCGCTGCGGTCGACGACTGGATTCGAGAGACCTTGGTTGCCTCGTTGCCCGCGAACGTGCGCGTCGTGATCGCCGGCCGAGAGTCGCCGACATCGGCCTGGCGGACAGACCCCGGCTGGCGAGCGGTGGTCGAGCCGCTGCCGATCGGCGTCCTCGACCCGGACGAGAGCGAGGAACTCCTGGCCAATGCGGGGGTCCCGGAGGGTCGACGCGAACACCTGCTACGGATCGGCCGCGGTCACCCTCTGACGCTCGCCCTACTGGCCGACGCCGCGGTGTCCGGCGACCTTCCGGACGACTTGGCCTCGGCGCCAGACCTGGTGTCAGCCCTGGTCGCCCGGCTGGTGGAGGAGGCGCCGGACGACGACCACGCCCTCGCGGTGGCCCTGTGCGCCCACGCCTGGCTGACCACGCAGGACATGGTCGACGAGCTGCTCGGGCGCTCGGCGCCGGAGGTCTGGGCCTGGTTGGAGACGCGGCCGTGGGTGACACGCGGGACCTATGGCCTGTATCCACACGATCTGGTGCGAGACGTGCTCGACTCCGACCTGAAGCGGCGCTCTCCTGCGACGTATCGGCGGGTGAACCGTCGCTTGCACGAGCACACCTGGACCGCATTGCGGGGGACCGACGCGATGGAGCGCCGGCTGTGGGCGCACCAGAAGCTGTTCCTGCACCGACGCAGCCCGCTCGCGTCGTCGTTCTGGGCGCTCCGGACTCAGGGCGCCGGTGCCGTCGTCCCCGGTCGCTCGGAAGACCACCCGGCGGTACTGCAGATGGTCGCGCGGTTCGAGGGCCAGGAGAGTGCCCAACTTGCCGAGCGCTGGCTGGCAGCACAACCAGAGAACCTCTCTGTGGTGAGGTCGCCGTCGGGGCTGGACGGGTTCGCGCTTCATGTCCTGTGCCCCGCCGACCCGTCGCTGGTCGAGGACGACCCGGTCGTCCGGGCGGCAGTCGAGCTGGTCACCCGAACGTCGCCGGCTCGGCCAGGCGAACAGATCAGCATCGGTCGGTTTTTCGCGGGCCGGTCAGAGCACCAACGAGACGCGTACGCCGTGGTGGCCGGCTCGGTCAGCTCGACTCTGCTGTGGACCACGCGGCCGCTGGCCTGGTCGTTCGTGGCCACGACCGACCCCGAGTTCTGGGGTCCGGCCTTTCAGTACATTGCGTTGACGACGCGGTTGCAGGCCGAGTTCGCCGGCTCCCGCTACACGTTGTACGGCGTGGACTGGCGGAGGCTTCCCCCGGAGAGATGGTTCGATCTTCTCGGTGAGCGTGAGCTCACCGGCGAGGCCGGCCCACCGCCTGCGCGCCTGCTCAGGCCGTCGCCAATGCCGCGCGGGAGGTTCGCCGACATGCTCCGCGTGGCCCTCCGCGACCTCAACCAGCCGGACCGGCTGCGGGCGAACGAGCTGATGGGGTCGCGTCTGGCTCTGGATTTCGACACGGCATCGGTTGGCCGGCTCCGCGACACTGTGGTGGCTGGCATCGAACACATCGGACGGGAGCCTCGTGGGGGGCCCTTGCAGCGGGTGCTGGACCGCACGTACGTGCATTGCGCCCCCACCCAGGAGGCGGCGGCGGCTGTGCTCGACCTGCCGTTCTCGACCTACCGAAGGCACCTTGCGAGGGCGGTCGAGCGACTCACCGACCTGCTCTGGGCGGTGGAGATCGGCGACGTTCGACTTGAAGGCGGGCAGGAAATGGCCACCAAGTGGTCTGGAGGGTGAGCAGCTGAACCATGCACTCTGAGCGCCGACTCGGAGGTGGATCATGTCGAACGTCGTGGTGCTCGGTGCCGGACTCAACGGACTGTCGACGGCGATGCTGCTCGCGCGGGACGGTCACCTCGTCACGGTTCTCGAGAAGGACCCTGCGGAACCGCGCGGCGACAACGACGCCTTGTGGTCGTCGTGGGAGCGCCGCGGAGTCAACCAGTTCAACCAGCTGCACTTCATGCTGCCGCGATGGACCGCGACCATGACTCGGGAGCTGCCCGAAGTGGTTGATGAGCTCGAACGGCGGGGTGGCAGGCGGCTCAACGTCGTACTCGAGCTCCCCTTCCATGCCCATGGCGGCCCCCGGGAAGGGGACGAGCGCTTCGAGACCGTGTCGGCCCGGAGGCCGGTGCTTGAGGCTGCGGTGGCCGCGGTGGCTGCCCGTACGCCGGGCGTTTCCATCCGCCGTGGTCAGCACGTGACCGGCCTGCTCACCGCGTCGACCAACGCCGTACCGCGGGTCACAGGGGTGCTCACCGGGCGGGGGACGACCGTGCGTGCGGACATCGTCGTCGATGCCTCCGGGCGCCGCTCGGCGGTCGCGAGCATGCTCGCGACGATCGGTGCCCGCTGCCCCGTCGAGGAGCGGGAGGACTCCGGGTTTGTGTACTACGGCCGCCATTTCCGGTCATCCGACGGGCACCAGCCGGAGCCGGAGGCGCTGCTGCTGCAGCATTTCCACGGTTTCTCGCTGCTCACCCTGCCCGCCGACGGTGATACCTGGGGGGTCGGCTTCATCACGTCATCTCGCGACCGTGCCCTCCGCTGCCTGCGGGACACCGTGGCCTGGTCGCGGGCCGCCGACCTGGTGCCGTCGGCGCGGTCGTGGTGTGCCGGAGAGCCGATCACCGACGTACAGGTGATTGCCGGCATCGAGGACCGTTACCGACGGTACGTCGTCGATGGCGAGCCCGTCGTCACCGGGATCGTGGCCGTGGGGGACGCGTGGGCCTGCACCAACCCATCACTCGGCCGCGGAGCCTCGATCGGCCTGCTCCACGCGGTCGCCCTGCGAGACCTGCTCCGTGACGTCGGGCCCGATGATGCGGAGCGGCTGGTTCGCGCCTTCGACGGCGTCACCGAGGACGCCATCACCCCGTGGTATCGAGCAACGTTGGCCTTCGACCGGCACCGGCTGGCGGAGGTCGACGCGGATATCGCGGGAACGCCGTACCGCACCGCAGACCCGTCCTGGGCGATGGGCAAGGCGTTGTACGGCGCCGCGCTGCGCGACCCCGACGTGCTGCGCGCCCATGCGTCGATCGTCTCGCTGCTCGCCATGCCGCAGGAAGCACTGGCACACCCGGGACTCGTCGACAGGGTCGTCTCGCTCGGCGCCAACACACCCCGCTACCCGGAGTGGGGACCGGCACACGCCGACCTGGCCGCCGTCGCGCGTGGCGATACGCAGCCGGCCCTGCGACGAACCGTGGGTGCTCGGCCTCAACCGCGCGAATCCGTCCCGGAGTCCGACAGGATGGTCGCTCTCGATGGGATCCGGATGTTCGTCCAGGACGAGGGCGAGGGTCCGGCGGTGCTGCTGCTTCATGGCTGGCCGGACACGCATAGCGTGTGGCGTCATCAGGTGCCGGCGCTGACCGGCCTCGGCTACCGGGTGATCGCCCCCGACCTGCGCGGTTTCGGGGCCAGCGACAAGCCCGCCGACGTCAGGGAGTACGGCATGCTGCAGGTCGTCGGGGACCTGCTCACCCTCCTCGACCGCCTCGGCCTCCGAGAGGCCCACGTTGTCGGCCACGACTGGGGCGGCGCGTTCGGCGCGGTGCTCGCCGGGATGGCTCCGTCGCGGGTCGCCAGCCTGGCCTGTCTCTCGGTCGGCCATCCTGCGGCGTTCGGCACCGCGGGCTGGGAGCAGCGGCAGAAGTCCTGGTACATGCTGCTCTTCCAGTTCCCGGCGATTGCCGAACGGTGGCTCTCGGAGAACGACTTCGCAAACCTGCGCGCCTGGTCCAGGCACCCCGACATCGAGGAGGTCGTCACGCGTCTGCGCGACCCAGCCGACCTCACCGCCAGCCTCGGTTTCTACCGCTCCATCCTGCCCCCCGAGTCGCTGCTGGTGCCGCCCGCCGAGCTACCGCCGATCCAGGTGCCCACGATGGGCGTCTGGAGCACACAGGACGTCGCCTTGACCGAGCAGGCGATAACCGGAACCGAACGGTTCGTCGCCGCCAGCTGGCGGTACGAGCGGATCGAAGGGGCCGGTCACTGGATGCAGCTGGACCAGCCCGACCGGCTGAACGACCTGCTTACCGACTTTCTCGCCAGCCAGGCTGCTGTTCGAACCCCCGCACTGGCGTCTGACAGTGCTGTCGGCTGACACCCGAGCTCAGCCCGATCCTGGGCTGGAACTGGCTCGCCGTGAACAGACCGCCATGCGGATGAGTGCGTCGCGAGCCCAGTCCAAGATCGTGCGGACCAGTTCTTGGCCGGGCACCTGCCGCACAACGAGGTTCATCCTCTCGACGCGGGCCACGTCGCCTGGGAGGAAGCATCCGAGGAGTACGCACGGCTGGTCGTGGACTCGATCAGCTGCGGCTACCAGCACGTTGGGCCATAGTCGCCATCCATAGCCACGGCCGCTGCGGATGGCGACTGGTGCGCGCCGACCAACGGACAATGACTGGCTCTGGATTGCGAGACTCGGTAGTCCGGACACGTTGGTGGCGCTGCCTGACGAGGACGATCAGGCCGACCCTCGAGGCAGGCTCTCGATCGACGAACTGACCGTGATGGTGACCACCTTTGTGACATGGCCGGGCTGTTAGCGTCGGTGTCCGAGGGGGTCGTGCACGCTACGCACACACGAGCTCCGGCTCGCGGGCTAGCTGCTTCCCGTTCGGCAGGTGACCTGAGCCGAGGCGACTCGGTGCGGTCGGCGTCAATCCGCGGGAGCGTGAGGTGCGGCGGGTAGTTGCACCGTGACGCGGAGCCCGCCAGCGGGGCGGGGGGTGAGGGTGAGGGTTCCGTCGTGTGCTTGGGTGATGCTTTTGACGATGGCCAAACCGAGGCCGACACCTGCGTGGTCGGTGCGTATGCGTTCGGTGCCGCGCTGAAACGGCTCGACAAGCGTGGAAACCAATTGTGGGGCGAGCTTCTCGCCGGTGTTCTCGACAGTGAGCTGCACCGTCTTGGGGTGAACGCTGGTCGTGACCCGCACGGTGCCCTGTTCAGGCAGGTTGTAGACGATCGCGTTGTGCACGAGGTTCGTAGTCATCTGTAGCAGGAGCGCATGTGAGCCGATGGTGGGGCTCATGTCGCCGGAGGTCTCAATGGTGAGGCCGCGTTTTTCTGCGAGTGGGAGCAGCGTTTCAGTGGCTTCTTCCGCTATGAGGGAAAGGTCAACGTGTTCTCGGGTGAAGGACCGTTGGTCGGCGCGGCTGAGCAGGAGCATTGCTTCAGTGAGGTCGATCGCTCGGCTGTTGACGAAGTGGAGGCGGTCGACGAGTTCGCTGGTGTGGTGGTTGGGATCGTTGCGGGCCACGTCGAGAAGTGTCTGCGTGATCGCCAGCGGGGTGCGCAGCTCGTGGGAGGCGTTGGCGGCGAATCTCTGCTGTTCGGCGACGTGTGCTTCGAGCCGCGCGAGCATGGTGTCGAAGGCGTCGGCGAGTTCGCGGAACTCGTCGTTGCGGCCTTCCAGCTGGATCCGGTGGGACAGCGATCCGTTCGTGGCCAGGCGGGTGGCATTGGTGATGCGAGTCAGGGGCGCGAGCATGCTGCCGGCGAGGATCCATCCTCCCAGGAGGCCGAACATCAGCAGGAAGGCCAGCATTGCGGCTGCCTTCGGGACGAATGCGCGCAGCAGGTCGGAGCGGTCGGGCACGCGCATCGGGCTGATCATCACCTCGGGTACGTAACGCAGCAGGAACACCCACACGACCGCGAGCAGCAAGGCGCCTGCAAGCATGATGAAGCCGGCGTAGCTGAGGGTGAGTTTGAGGCGAACGCTCAAACCAGGCGACCTATCCACGGTCCCCTCCGTCACGTCCGGTGCCGGGTGCTGTGTCGATGCGGTAGCCGACGCCGGCGACGGTGGCGATGATCCCGGGTTCTCCGAGGCGTTTGCGCAGAGCCGAGACGGTGATGCGCACGGCGTTGGTGAAGGGGTCGGCGTTCTCATCCCACGCTCGCTCCAAGAGTTCTTCGGCGCTGACGACACCGCCTTCGGCAGCGACTAGGACTTCGAGCACGGCGAACTGTTTCCGGGTGAGCGCGACGTAGCGGCCGTCGCGGTAGACCTCGCGCCGGAACGGATCCAGACGCAGGCCCGCGATCTCTCGCACGGGCGGCCTGTTGTGCGCGCGCCTGCGGTCGAGTGCTCTGAGACGGAGCACGAGTTCTCGGAGTTCGAACGGCTTCGTGAGGTAGTCGTCGGCGCCGAGTTCGAACCCGGAGGCCTTCTCGTCGAGCCGGTCGGCAGCGGTGAGCATGAGGATCGGCGTGCCGCTGCCGGAGGCGACGATGCGTTTGGCGATCTCGTCGCCCGAAGGACCCGGGATATCGCGGTCGAGGACGGCGATGTCGTAGGTGTTGATGCTCAGCAGTTCCAGAGCGGTGTCACCGTCACCGGCGATGTCGGCCGCGATCGCTTCCAGGCGTAGGCCATCGCGGATGGCTTCTGCCAGATAGGGTTCGTCCTCGACGATCAACACACGCATAGGCTCTCGACGCTACCGGCCGGAGCATATCGTCGGCATATCGAAAACCACATACGTGCTGACAACACCACGCTGCGTCGACTGGAGGCATGGCCTACAGCGAACCAGCACGAACAGCGGCCCGCCGTACCCGATCGACCATCCTCGCTGCCCTTGTACTCGTCAGCGCGGCGCTTGTCGGTGTCATCATTCACCAATCGCTGGCGTCCTCGTCCTCCCGCGTCGCATCACCGTCCTCGGCCGCATCACCCTCCTCGGCAGCATCGCCCAGCGACCCTCGTCACGGCCGCCGCCATCGTGCACTTGGCGAGGCGGAAGGCGCCGTCCCTGACGGCGTGACGGTCGTCGATGACGAGATTCCGGCCGTGGCCAACCTCGACCCCGATCTGCTCGGTGCCCTACGCCGAGCTGCAACGGATGCCGCGGACGACGGGGTCGAGTTCTTCGTCAATAGTGGCTGGCGTTCCCCGGCGTACCAGGAACGACTACTCCATGAGGCGGTCTCGAAGTACGGCTCGGAAAAGGAAGCCGCCCGATGGGTGGCCACTCCCGACACGTCTCCTCACGTGTCGGGGGACGCGGTCGACATCGGGCACTCCGACGCCACGGCGTGGCTGTCCGAGCACGGCGCCGAGTACGGGCTGTGCCAGATCTACAGCAACGAACCCTGGCACTACGAACTGCGCCCCGAAGCCATCGATGACGGCTGCCCGCCCATGTATGCCGACCCTACGCACGATCCAAGGATGCAGCGGTGACCAGCACGCTCCGCATATCCCAGTCCGACCCGTCGGCCTCCTAGGGACCTGACCAAGACCTACGGCCGGGCGATGCCCAGGTGCCGGCCCTGCGCGGCCTACACGATGAGTGTTGGCCGGGGGGAGCCAGCGGTGAGTGCTCGGGAGACGGTGGCTGACGCGCCCAGCCTTCGCAGCATGGCCAGCCCGTCACTACGCGCCTCCTTGTTGCCGGACCACGTCAACTGTACGTGACCGCCGGGCCGGTAGTCGAACAAATGATCGAGTGTCCGAGGGGGGACTTGAACCCCCACGCCCTAAAACGGGCACTAGCACCTCAAGCTAGCGCGTCTGCCTATTCCGCCACCCGGACGAGTGGTGCCCACCGGAGCGCGTATGCTCCCGTGCGACCGGAGAACTCTAGCAAACCCCACCGGTGGAACTCACATCGAGCCCTGACATCATCTTGCGGTTCGGTGATCACCCGACAAGGGTGTGGCGGTACACGTAACTTTCTGCTGCCGGGCGGCATCATGTGATGCAGCCGGGCGGGCGAACAAGCACGACAGCACGACTCGGGACCCAAGACACGGGGCATGTAACTAGGAGGTATTAGCAGTGGCAGCGGGCATCAAGGTCGACGTCGACGCGTTCTGGCGGGACGGGTGGCAGGTCCTCCCCGGCGTGTACACGCCGGATGAGATCAAGAAGTTCCGCGAGGGGGCGGTCGCGTCGCGCGCGGCATCGTTCGGGGGCGACCTTCTGTCGAACCCGCACATGAAGCACGCGCTGACCGACGGCAAGATGGCCGAGGTGGCCAAGCAGATCCTCGGCAGCGACGAGGTCGTGTACGCCGGCGACAGCTCGTTCACGGTCAACTCGAACCAGCACGGCTACCACAAGGACAACGCGGACCGGATCGACCCGAACGCGCCGGACTGGCAGGGCAAGTACACGATCCTGCGGTTCGGGATCTACCTGCAGGACCACTACACGCACACCGGTGGCCTGAACCTGCGGCACGCCTCGCACAACACGCCGTCGCTGAAGGAGGGCAAGCACCTGTACATCCGCAACCACGTGGGTGACCTGGCGGTGTGGAGCCTGCGGACCACTCACAGCGGCAACGGCACGCTGCTGAAGTGGCCGCGCTGGCACAGCCCGGAGCCGCCGGTGAAGCCGGAGGAGTTCCCGTGGTGGTGGCGCCCGGCGAAGCCGGACGGCGACCGGATGGCGGTGTTCGCCGCGATCGGCCTGAACGACGCGCACCACGACCGGTACACCGAGTACCTGAAGACCCGGACGTACATCTGCAACATCTGGCGGAAGTCGCACTACGACGACGAGACGATCGCCGAGGCTGCGCGCAACGGCCTGACGGTGCGCAACGTGCCGAAGGAGATCGAAGGCGACGACACCGTCGGCAAGAACGAGAAGTGGGAGCCGATCCCGTACTGACCGGCCGAGCGACAGCTTGCGTCCGAAGAACCTTGCGCCATCCGCCAAGGTTCTTCGGACGCACTGCGTTTGGGGCAGGATGGGCGGCATGACTGGACGCGGGTACGACGCCGATGCCGACGTGGTCCGGCTCTGCAGCGAGCTGATCCGGATCGACACCACGAACTACGGCAACGGCAAGAGCGTCGGCGAGCGCCGGGCCGCCGAGTACGTCGCCGAACAGCTGGCCGAGGTCGGGATCGAGTCGCAGATCTACGAGTCCGAGCCCGGGCGGGCGAACGTGGTCGCGCGCTGGGAGGGCGAGGACTCCTCGGCCGACCCGCTGCTCGTGCACGGGCACCTGGACGTCGTACCGGCGGACGCCAAGGACTGGAAGATCGACCCGTTCGCCGGCGAGCTCGCGGACGGCTGCGTGTGGGGACGCGGCGCGGTCGACATGAAGGACTTCGACGCGATGGTGCTGTCGGTGGTGCGGGCGCGCACGAGGGCAGGGGTGAGGCCGCGGCGGCCGGTGCAGCTGGTGTTCACCGCCGACGAGGAAGCCGGCTCTGTGTACGGCGCGCATTGGCTGGTGGACAACCACCCGGACGGGATCGCGGACTGCACCGAGGGCATCGGCGAGGTCGGCGGCTTCTCCGTGACGATCAAGGACGACCTGCGGCTGTACCTGGTGGAGACCGCCGAGAAGGGCCTGGCCTGGATGCGGCTGAAGGCCCGCGGCACGGCGGGCCACGGCTCGATGGTGAACGACGACAACGCCGTGACGAACCTGGTCCAGGCGGTCACCCGGCTCGGCACCCACGAGTGGCCGATCCAGGTCACGACGCCGGTGCGGCAGTTCCTCGACGAGCTGTCCGATGTGCTCGGCGTGGAGCTCGACCCCGACGACATGGCCGGCACGACCAGGCAGCTGGGCTCGTTCGCGCGGATGTTCGGTGCCACCCTGCGCAACTCGACGAACCCGACGATGCTGAACGCCGGGTACAAGGTGAACGTGATCCCCGGCGACGCGGAGGCGCACGTCGACGGGCGGTTCCTGCCGGGTCACGAAGACGAGTTCTTCGCCAAGGTCGACGAGTTGATCGGCGACCAGGTC
>Ga0209382_10003784_pt1 | contig 20753 bp, 9 predicted proteins | sample SoiMetdeltSBSDD5_FD_187599 | JGI IMG/M metagenome (GOLD analysis project Ga0209382, IMG submission 187599) | Bulk soil microbial communities from a Populus tree surrounding site in Tennessee, USA - Soil MetaG P. deltoides SBSDD5 (SPAdes) (version 2) | ecosystem: Environmental > Terrestrial >... | reverse complement strand
TTGCTCAGCGTGGGCACCAGCTCCACCGGGGCCTTCCCCTGCTCCGCCACCTCCAGCATCGGCTCCTGCAGCAGCGGGTGGGGGGACACCTCCACCACCAGGCCCACGCCCTCCGCCAGCGCCGCCGCGAAGGCGTCCGCGAAGGCCACCGGCTGCCGGAGCTGGCGGCCCCAGTAGGCGCCGTCCAGCTGCTCCCCGGGGATGCGCGCGCCGCTCAGCGTGGAGATCAGCGGCAGGGTCCCCGCGGCCGGCCGGAGCCAGGCGGAGGCCTCCCTCGCCAGCTCCTCGCCCAGCTTCCCCATGGGCGGCGAGTGCCCGGCCACGTTGATGCTCAGGCGGCGGCACTGCGCGCCCTGCATCTCCAGCTCCACCACCGCCTCCTCCACCGCGTCCGGCGGGCCGGTGATGACCGTGGTGCGCGGGCCGTTGACGGCCGCCACCGTGGCCGCGTCCTCCACGCTGCCCAGGCGGTCCAGGACGGCCTGCACCTCCGCCGCCGGCAGCCGGATCTGCGCCATCTTCCCGGCGGCCTCGGGCCGCTGCATCAGCTTCCCGCGCAGCACCGCCAGGCGGAGCGCGGCCTCCAGGTCGAACGCGCCGGCCGCCGCCGCGGCGGAGATCTCCCCCAGGCTGTGGCCGACCAGGAGGTCCGGCTCCACGCCCCAGGAGCGCCAGAGCGCGTCCAGGGCCAGCTGGACCGCGACCTGCGCGGGCTGGGCGTATTCGCTCCGCTCCAGCCGCGATCGCTCCGGCGGATCCGCCAGCACCTCCAGCAGCGACCAACCGGCCAGCTTGCGCAGCAGCGCGTCGGAGGCGGCGAGCGACCGCTTCACCACCGGCTCCACCGCGGCCAGGGAGAGCGCCATCCCCGGCCGCTGCGCGCCCTGGCCGGAGAAGACGAACAGCACCTTCGGGGCGGAGGCCGGCGCCCTGGCGGGGGCCGGGGCCTGGGCCAGCGCCTGCAGCTTCTCCACCAGCCCCCTGGCGTCCGGCGCCGCCACCGCCGCCCGGAGCGCGTGCGGCGCCCGCCGCCGCGCCGCGGCCCGGCAGTACCGCTCCAGCCAGGCGGCATCCGGGCCCTGGGCCGAGAGCCGCTCGGCGTGCGCGGCGGCCAGCTTCTGGAGCGCGGCCGGGGTGCGCGCGGAGAGCGGCAGCAGGAAGGCGCCCCTGGACGCGGGCGCCTCGGCGGGCGCGGGCGCGGGCGCCTCGCGCAGCACGGCGTGCGCGTTGGTCCCGCCCAGCCCCAGCGACGTCACGCCGGCGATGCGCGGGGCCTCTCCGCGCGGCCAGGGCACGGGGGCGGAGGGGATCTCCAGGCCCAGCGCCTCCAGCGGGAGGTCCGGGTGGACGGTGGTGAGGTTGATGCTGGGAGGGATGACGCCCCGGTGGAGCGAGAGCGCCACCTTGATGACGTGGGCGATGCTGCCGGCCGACTCCAGGTGGCCGATGTTGGTCTTCACCGACCCGATCCGGAGCGGCCGCCCTTTGGGCCTGGGCGAGAACACCGCGGAGAGGGCGCGCGCCTCCACCGGGTCGCCGGTGGCGGTGCCGGCGGCGTGCGCCTCCACGTAGTCCACCTCGTCCGGGCGGACCTGGGCGCGGGAGAGCGCCTCGCGCACCAGCGCCTCCTGCGCGGCCGCGCTCACCGCCTGGATCCACGGCGTGCGGCCGTTGTGGCTCATCGCCGTGGACAGCACCACCGCGTAGACGCGGTCCCCCTCCTCCAGCGCGCGCGCCAAGGGCTTGAGCAGGACCAGGCCCGCGCCCTCGCCGGAGACGAAGCCGTCCGCCGCGGCGTCGAACGACTTGCAGCGGCCGTCCGGGGAGAGGATCCCGGCCTGGGAGCGGGCGACGAAGGACTCCGGGGTGAGGACGAGGTTGACGCCGCCCGCCAGCGCCAGCTCCGTCTCCCCGCGCCAGAGGTCCTGGCAGGCGTAGTGGAGCGCCGTCATCGACGCCGCGCACCCGGTGTCCACGGCCATGCTGGGCCCGCGCAGGTCGAAGAAGTGCGAGAGCCGGTTGGCGGTGAACAGCAGGTGGTGGTTGCCGGTGACGGTGTACGGGTCGATCTGCTCCAGCCGCCTCCGGGCCAGGCCGGCGTACTCCAGCCAGGTGGCCCCCACGTAGACGCCGGTCCTGGTGCCCTCCACCCGGTCCAGCGGCATCCCCGCGTCCTCCAGCGCCTCCCAGGCCACCTCCAGCAGCAGCCGCTGCTGCGGGTCCATCTGGCTGGCCTCGCGGGGGGAGATGGAGAACGCCTGCCAGTCGAAGCCGGCGACGTCGTCCAGGAAGGCGCCCCAGCGGGAGACGCTCTTGCCGGGCTGTTCGCGGTCGGTGCCGTAGATGGCGGCGGCGTCGAACCTGGAGGCGGGGACCTCGGTGACCGCGCTCTCGCCGCGCTCCAGCAGTCGGAAGAACGCGTCCGGGCCGTCTCCGCGCGGGAAGCGGCAGCCAATCCCCACCACCGCCAGCGGCTCAGGTCGGCTCACGGTCCCTCCGTCGTCTAGGCCTGCTCCCGGCTGTGCATCCCCACCTGCTCCAGCAGGAGCTGGGAGATGTACAGCTTGAGGTTGCGGTTCCGCTCTTCGTTGAGGTGGTCGAACTTGATCGCCAGCGACCACTGGTTCCTCTGTTCGCCCTCGCCCGGGGCCTCGCTGCAGGCGACCACCGTCCCCTCCATGAACAGCCGGGGCTCCTCGGCGTAGCGGACCTTCACCCGCGCGCCCACCTCCACCGTCTCCCCCATCATGTGCGCCGCGCCCAGGGTGCTGATCTCCCGCAGCTCGGTGGTCATGGTCCGCTCGCCGTGGTCGTCCAGCACCAGCATGCTGACCGGCTTGCGCACCGGGATCTGGAAGTTGCCGTGGCGGTCGGTGCCGCCGTACTTCTTGGCCAGGTACCCGTCCACCACCCCGCGCACGTCCGCCAGCCGGATCTGCTCCTCCGGCGTCAGCCCCTTCCCTTCGGCCAGCTTGCGCTGCAGGTCGACGAACTCCTCCACCGCCTTGCCGTAGCGCTTGGAGAGGTAGCCGTCCACCTTGCCGCGAAGCTCGGTGAGGCGGAGCTGTTCGTCGGAGGAGAGCTGTTCGCCCTGGGCCAGCCGGCGCTGCAGCTCGGCGAAGCCCTGGACGGCGATGGCCTGCTCCTCCTCCGCCTGCCGCTCCGCGAAGTCCGGCGCCTCCGGCCGCCGCTCCTCCCGGACGTGGGTGAAGTCGATGATGAAGGCGGTGCCCTTGCCCAGCTCCGACTCGCACTTGATGGTGCCGCCGAAGACGGAGATCACCAGGTTCTGCACGATGGAGAGCCCCAGCCCGGTGCCGCCCTTGCCGCGGCCGGTGGTGAAGAAGGGCTCGAAGATCATCGGCAGGTTCTCCTTCGGGATCCCGGCCCCGAAGTCGCGCACCTCGAGGGTGAAGTGCGCGCGGTCGTCCACCAGCTTGGAGGTGAGCGCGATCTCCACCGTGCCGCCCTGCCCCTCCGGGTACGCGTAGCGGCTGGCGTTGGTGAGCAGGTTCAAGATGATCTGCGAGAGGTGGCCGGCGTAGCCGATCCACTTCACGCACTTCTCGTCCACCTGGTCCACGAACTTGACGGTGATGCGGGACCGCTGGGCCTGCGGGCTCCAGAGCTGGATGGTCTCCTGCACGCACTGGCGGATGTCCAGCTCCTCGCGCTTGTCCACCAGCTGGCCCACCGAGAGGTGGCGGAAGGTCCGGACCAGGCTGTCCGCGCGGGCGATGTTCTTCTGGATCAGGTTCAGGCCCTGGAGGACGTCGCCCATGTCGTCCTCGAAGTCCTTGCTCTGGCGCAGCTCCTGGAAGTGCTTCTTGGAGAGCAGCTCCGAGAGCGTGGCCGCGGCGGCGTTGGCCACCCCCAGCGGGGTGTTGATCTCGTGCGCCACCCCCGCGACCATCTGGGCGATCGACTCGCGCCGCTCGCGGTACATCACCTCGCGCAGGCGCTGGTCCTCCGCCGCCAGCAGCTTCAGCTCGATCGACTCGCGGGTGAGGGCCCAGGAGCGGAGCAAGACCTGCAGCTCGCGGATGAGCACCTCGGACGGGCGGCCGTTCATGTCGATGGCCAGCCCCGCCTCGAAGCGGCCGCCCAGCGGCTTGATCACGATGCCCCAGCGTTCGTGCTCCCCATCCACGTGCAGCTTGGAGAACACGCCGGTGGCGTGGATGCGCAGGGCCAGCAATTCCTGCAGCGCCTCCTTCTCCCGCGGGCCGGAGGTGGTCTCCACGTCCGGCGCGAACAGGTCGCGGAAGAGGACGTAGGAGAACTGCCACACGCTCCCGTACTGGAGCAGCGCCGAGGAGAGCAGCTTGTCCAGCGCCTTGGTGGAGGTGGCGCTCTCGAACAGGGTGACGAAGTCCGAGAGGCTGTCGCACAGCACCTGCATCGCCCGGAACTTGCGGAAGTTCCGGATCGAGACGTGGATGACGGTCCTCAGCCGCTCCGGGGTGGCCTCCAGCTTCGACAGGTACCCGGAGATCTCGTACTTGCGGGCCGCCTCCTCCGCGGGGGTGAGGTGCGGCTGGCCGGTGTTGAGGACGATCTGCAGCGGGGTGCCGAACTGCCCGCGGAGCTTGCCCACCAGCTCCAGGCCGGCGGTGTCGTGCTCCATGATCACGTCCACGAACGCCAGGACCAGCCGGGAGCGATCGATCTCCGCCACCACCCTCAGGGCCTCGCTGCCGGAGTTGGCGCTGACGAACTCGATCTTCCGGCCGAAGAACCGGCCGCGGCCCACCGCCAGACGGATGGCTGCGTGGATGTCCTGATCGTCATCGACGATCAAGACAATCCAATCCGGGCCGAGGACCGGCTCGGTGTGCTGCCACCCTGGGTCCGGCGCTGCACCACCCTTCGCTCTTTCCATTTGTCCCGTTCGAAAGAACGTCCATCACTCTATTGGCGCGCACGGAACGAGGTCAACCAACCAGGGAAGCGCGCACGCCGCATTGACAGGTTGATCGCCGGCTGTTTGGATTGTACCAGCCGGAAATGGCTCCGGGAGGATCGCACCGATGGAAGCACGCAAGTTCTGGAACGTCCTCATCGTGGACGACGAGCCAGACATCCACGAGATCTCGGAGCTCTCGCTCAAGCGTGAGACGGTCTTCGGCGCCAAGCTGAAGCTGCACCATGCCAAGAGCGCCAAGGAGGCGCGGGACTTCTTCGAGTACGACGAGGCGGCGGCCGCCCTGGCGGTGGCGTTCATCGACGTGGTGATGGAGACGGACGACGCGGGGCTGCAGCTGTGCAAGTACATCCGCGAGGAGCGGGGCGAACACGTCACCCAGCTCATCCTGCGCACCGGCCAGCCGGGCAAGGCCCCGCCGCGGCAGATCATCGACGACCACAACGTGTCCGGCTACATGACGAAGATCGAGGCCACTCCGGACCGCCTCTACATGGTGCTCAAGAGCGCCATCCAGCAGTACTACAACCTCCAGTACCTCTTCTGGTCCGCGCAGATCTACGACACCGCCCGCCGCTTCTGTAAGTCGCCGGCGGAGCTGTTCAAGCAGGCCAGCCTGATGATGGCGGAGGAGCCGCCGGAGTCGCTCGGCTTCTCCTTCCACCGCGCCATGGACTTCGGCCGGCACTACATCGGCCAGGGCGCCTACCGCGAGCGGCAGGCGTACGAGGCGATCAAGGAAGACCTGCTCAAGCGCGGCCGGGAGGGCCTGGCGCGCGACGGTATCGCCGTGGTGGACAACCACATCATCATCCAGACCCAGGTGCTGGGCTCGGACAAGATGGCCACCATGGTGGTGCGGGACGCCACGTTCCCGCGCCGGCTGGCGGAGCTGTACGGCTCGGTGTGGAGGCAAAAGCTGGCCTACCTCGCCGAGGTCTTCAACCGCATCCCCTAGGGGGCACAGACATGGCGCCGTCATCGCAGGGGTCACAACAGTGGCCGGAAGCGGTGCGCCCTGTGGTCGAGCGATGCACCCGGGAGCTCACCTCCGACGAGTGCTACCAGCGGCTCTCCGGGATGGGGCTCCAGTACGGCTCCGAGTTCCGCGGGCTGTCGCGCCTGCTGGTCGGCGGCCGCGAGGCGGTGGGCGAGCTGCACTGCCCCTCCGCCAGGTCCGGGCCGTACCGCGTCCCGCCCAACCTGCTCGACTCCGGCCTCCAGGTCCTGGCGGTGCTGGCCTCGCTGGAGCCCTCGGGCGCAGGCCCGCTCTTGCCCGCCGCCATCCGCTCCATCCGCGTCAGCGGACCTCTGAAGGACCGCGCCGTCTGCCACGCCTCGCTCGACGAGGGCGGCGCGGACGGCACCCGCCAGGGGCGGGTGCGCCTGTACGACGGCCAGGGCGCGCTGGCGGTGGACGTGGACGGCCTGGTGCTCCGCCCCTCCGGCGACGCGCTCACCTCCCGCGGCTGGGCGCGCGAGCGCGTCTACGCGGTGGCGTGGGAGGCGCGCGCTCCGGGAGCCGCGCCCCCCGCGCCCGGCGACACCTGGCTGTGGATCTCCGGTGACGAGGGGGAAGCGCGCGCCGCGGCGGACGCCCTCAGGGCGATGGGCCGGGCCGATCCGGTCGTCGCCTGGCCGCCCGGGAGCGCGCCGCGGGCCATCTCCCGCCCCGAGCTGGAGCCGCCCGCGTCCGGGACCGGCTGGGAGGCGCTGCTGGATCGCGCCGGCGCGGAGCGCGCGGTGTGGCTGACCCGGGCGCTCCGGCCGGAGGACGTCGCCGCGGAGTGCGAGCGCGTGCTGGAGCTGTGCCGGGGCGCGGTCCGCTCCCTGTCCACGCGGCTCCAGCTGGCGACGTTCGGCGCGCACGACCCGGCGGCGCCGGAGCCGGCCCAGGCGCCGCTGTGGGGACTGTTCCGCACCTTCGCCCGCGAGCACCCCGACCGCTGGGGCGGGGTCCTCGACCTGCCGGCCTCGCTCCGCGCGGACGCGCCGCGCGCGGTGGCGGTGGCGCTGGAGGCGGCGGACGCGGAGCTGTCGCTGCGCGGCGGCGAGCTGGTGGAGCCGCGGCTGCAGAGGCTCCCGCTCCCCACCGCCGGCGAGCCGCCCCTCGCCGCGGACGCGACCTACCTCGTCACCGGCGGGCTGGGCGGCGTGGGGCTGGCGCTGGCCGGCTGGCTCCAGGACCGCGGCGCGGCCCACCTGCTGCTGCTGGGGCGGCGGGCGCCGTCCGCGGAGGCGGCGCAGGCGGTGGCCGCGCTGGAGGCCCGCGGCGCCCGGGTGCGCGTGCTCCAGGGCGACGTGGCGAACGCCGGCGACGTGGAGCGCGCGCTCGCGGAGCCGGCCTCGCTGGGCTGGCCCCGGGTGAAGGGCGTCTTCCACCTGGCGGGCGCGCTGTCGGACGCGGTGATCCAGTCGCTGGACGGGGAGAAGCTCCGCGCCGCCATGGCGGCCAAGGTGAGCGGCGGCTGGAACCTGCACCGGGCGACGGCGTCGCTGCCGCTCGACCACTTCGTGCTCTTCTCCTCCATCGCGGCGCTGGGCACCCCGGGCCAGGCGGGCCACGCCGCGGCCAACGCGTTCCTGGACGCGCTGGCGCACCGCCGCCGCGCGGAGGGGCTGCCGGCGCTCAGCCTGGGCTTCGGCGGCTTCGCGGAGGTCGGCGCGGCGGCCCGCCTCCAGGCGGAGGGCGGCCGCGGCGCCCCCGGCGTGGAGCCGATGCCGCCGGGCCACGCGCTGGACACCATGGGCGCCCTGCTCTCCGCCCCGGGGCCGCACGCCATCGTCAGCAGCACCTCGTGGGAGGCGTTCGCCTCCGGCATCGCCGAGGGCGCGGGGAGGCTGTACGCGCAGCTCCTGGAGCGCCCGGCGGTGGCGCCCCAGACGCCGGCGGCGGCCGAGCTGCTCGGAGGCCACCTCCCCACCTGGCTGCGGACCCTGCCCCTCCGCGCCCGGACCGACGCGCTCGAGGAGCACCTCAAGGAGCAGATCGCCTCCCTCCTCGAGCTGCCGCTCGACGCCCTGCCCGCCCGGGACGTGCCCTTGATGCAGGCCGGCATGGACTCGCTGATGTCGGTGCGCCTCCGCAATGCGCTCCGCGCCTCGCTGGAGGTGGACCTCCCGGTGACGGTCATGTTCGACAATCCGACCATCGGCCACCTGGCGGAGCACCTGGCCTCCCTGTTCGAAACCGGGCCAGATCAGGCTGCTGCGGGAAACATGGAATCCATGGAAAATATGCTGACGGAGCTTGAGAACCTCTCGGAAGAAGAGGTGGAGCGGCGTTTGCGGAAGGGTCATTGACGGCCCTATCCTGCGGGGGGCGGTTTCACGAGGCGTCTCGATCTTTCAGCCAGTGATTCTCCATGACCCTCGAATCCAGGCTTTCCAGACTTTCCGAGAATAAGCGAGCACTGCTCGCCCGGATGATGCGTCAGGAGGACCCGCACGAACCCATCGCGGTGATCGGGATGGGCTGCCGGTTCCCGGGCGGGGCCAATAGCCCCGAGGCCTTCTGGCGGTTGCTCCGGGACGGGCGGGACATCATCACCGAGGTGCCGCGGGATCGCTGGGATCTGGATCAGGTCTACGACCCGGACCCGGACGCACCAGGAAAGATCTACACGCGGTGGGGTGGCTTCCTGGAGGACATCGACCGCTTCGATGCCGGGTTGTTCGGCATCAGCGAGGCCGAGGCCCACGGGCTGGATCCGCAGCACCGCCTGCTCCTGGAGACCGCCTGGGAGGCCCTGGAGTCCAGCGGCTATCCGCCGCTGGGCATGGCGGGGACGAGGACCGGCGTCTTCATGGGGCTGTTCCAGTCCGCCTACGCGGACCTGCGGGCGCGCCGCCGCAACCTGCAGGCGTGCGACCAGGCCACGATCAACGGGGTGCAGCGCTGCATGGCGGTGGGCCGCCTCTCGTTCCTGTTCGGGCTGCAGGGGCCCTGCTTCCCGGTGGACACCTCGTGCTCGTCGGCGCTGGTGGCCTCGCACCTGGCCTGCCAGTCGCTGCGCGAGGGGGAGTCCGACCTGGCGCTCGTCGGCGGGGTCAGCGCCATGATCTCGCTGGACGCGCTGGTGGGCATGTGCCGGGTGGGCGCGATGTCGCCGGACGGCCGGTGCAAGGCCTTCGACGCCGCCGCCAACGGGATGGTGGCGGGCGAGGGGTGCGGGGTGCTGGTGCTCAAGCGCCTCGCGGACGCGCAGGCCGCCGGCGACCGCGTCCTGGCGCTGATCCGCGGCTCCGCGCTCAACCACGACGGGAAGAGCGCCAGCCTCACCGCCCCCAACGGCAAGGCGCAGCAGGCGGTGATCCGCCAGGCGCTGGCCGCGGCGGGGGTGTCGCCGGGCGAGGTGGGGCACCTGGAGGCGCACGGGACGGGCACGGCGCTGGGCGATCCGATCGAGGTGGAGGCCGCCTCGGCGGTGTTCAGCGAGGGCCGCCGCCCGGGGGACCGCGCCTGGCTCACCTCGGTGAAGACCAACATCGGCCACACCGAGGCTGCGGCCGGCGTGGCCTCGATGATCAAGGTCATCCTCTCGCTGCAGCACCAGGCCATCCCGCCGCACCTGCACTTCAAGTCCCCCAACCCGCACATCTCCTTCGGGCGCACCCCGTTCGTCATCCCCACCCAGCTGCAGCCGTGGCCGCGCTCGGACCGGCCGCGCCTGGCCGGGGTCAGCTCGTTCGGGGCCTCGGGCACCAACGCCCACATCGTGCTGGAGGAGGCGCCGGAGCGGCCGGCGCGGGAGGCCCGGACGGTCCGTCCCCGGAGCCTGTTCTGCCTCTCGGCGCAGACCGAGCAGGGCCTGCGCCATCTCGCCGAGCGCTACCGCGCGCACCTGGGCCAGCCGGCCGCGCCGGGGGAGGCGGATGAGCTGGGAGACCTCGCCTTCACCGCCAACGCCGGCAGGAGCCACCTGCGCGAACGGCTGTCGATCACCGCCGGGTCCCCGGCCGAGCTGGACGAACGGCTGCGCGGGTACCTCGCCGCGGAGGCGGTGCCGTCCCTGGCCCGGGCCCGCGCCCCCGCCGCCCGCCCGAAGGTGGCCTTCCTCTTCCCCGGGCAGGGCAGCCAGCACCCGGGGATGGGGAAGAAGCTCTACCAGGCGGAGCCCGCGTTCCGCCGCACCCTGGACGCGTGCGCGGAGGCGGTGAAGGGCGCGCTGGAGCGGCCGCTGCTGGACGTGATGTTCGGCGCGCCGGGCGTGCCCGAGGAGCTCTGCGGACAGACCGCCTACGCCCAGCCGCTGATGTACGCGTTCGAGAGCGCGCTGTGCGACCTGTGGAGGTCGTGGGGCGTGGTCCCGGACGTGGTGCTGGGCCACAGCCTGGGGGAGCTGGCCGCGGCCTACGCCGCCGGCATCCTCCCGCTGGAGGACGGCGCGCGCCTGGCGGCCGAGCGTGGGCGGCTCATCCAGTTCCAGTCGATCCCGGGCGAGACCTACAGCGTGTCCGCCGGCGCCGGCCGGGTGATGCAGGTGCTGGGCGACCTCGGCCCGTCGGTGGGCGTGGCCGCCATCAACACCGAGTCCTCCACCGCCATCTCCGGCACCAGCGCGGGCCTGGCGAGGGCGCGGGAGCGGCTGGAGCGCGCGGGCATCGAATCGCGCAAGCTCAACATCACCTGCGCCGCCCACTCCGCGTCCATGGACCCCATCCTGGACGCGCTGGAGCAGGCGGCGCTGAAGGTCCGCTTCGGCCAGGCGACCATCCCGCTGATCTCCAATCTCACCGGCGCCGAGGTCCGCACCCTGGACGCCCGCTACGTGCGCCGCCACCTCCGCGAACCGGTGCGCTTCCTGGACGGGCTGCGGGCGGCCCTCGAGCGGGGCGTGGAGGTGCTGCTGGAGGTGGGCCCTCACACCGTGCTCACCGGGATGGCGGCGCAGGCGGTCTCCGCGGAGCAAGCGCTCCCGGTCTCCTCGCTGCGGCGCGGGGACGACGACTGGGAGCTCCTCCTCTCCGCCGCGGGCGCCCTGCACGCGCGGGGCGTGGAGATCGACTTCCGGGCCATGGACCGGCCGTTCCAGTCCCGCTCCGCGCCCGCGCCCACCTACCCGTTCCAGCGCCAGCGCTACTGGCTGCGGGACGTCCCCGCGGTGGACGCCCCCGCCGGGGCGCCGGTGGCGGAGGGGGCCCACCCGCTGCTCCACCGCGCCATGTTCACCGCCCGCGGCGAGGCCCACCTGGAGGGCGAGCTGACCGGCGAGCAGGAGCGCCCCTTCCTGGAGCACCAGATCCGCGGCATGCCCCTGCTGCCCGGCGCGGCCACGTTCGACCTGATGCTGGAGGCCGCCGCCACCGTGGCGGAAGGTCCCTGGACGCTGGTCAACGTCTCGCTCGACGAGGCGATCCCGCTGGGGGACGGGGTCAAGCTCCAGCTCTCCGTGGGCCCGGAGTCGGCCGGCGCGCGCCACCTGGAGCTGCACGCCTGCTCCACCGGTGAGCCCGCCGCCAGGGCGCGCTGGTGGAGGGCCGCCTCCGCCCAGCTGCGGCGCGCCGAGGCCCCGCCCGAGGTCCCGGTGGACGGATGGCCGCCGGGAGACGGAGGCAAGCGCGTGGAGGCGCTGGACGCCGCCGCGTGCTACCGCTCCCTGGCCGAGAGCGGGCTGGAGTACGGCCCGTCCTTCCGGCTCCTGGAGCGGGTGCAGATCGACGGTCTCTCCGCGGTGGCGGAGGTCCGCGGGGCGCCGGGCACCGCGGGCTTCGGGTTCCCTCCCCAGGTGGCGGACGCGTGCTTCCAGGCCATGGGCGTGCTCCAGCACCGGCTCCTCTCCGGCAGCCCGGACGCCGGCCAGACGTACGTGCCGGTGGGCGCCGAGCAGGTCTGGCGCGCCAAGGGCGCTCCCGGGAAGCTCCGCTGCGAGGTCTCCTTCCGCCAGCTCCCGGGGGGCCCGGAGGCGGTGGGCGACCTGCGCGCGCTGGACGGCGAAGGGCGGGTGGTGCTGGTGGCGAAGGGCCTCACCGCCAAGCGCGTCGGCGCCGGGACGCGGAGGAGGCCCGCGGGCCTTCTGTACGCGGTGAAGTGGGTGCCCCAGGAACGGGCCGCCTCCTCCCCGGAGCAGCTCCGGGGCACCTGGGTCGTCCTGGCCGACCGGGGCGGCCTGGCGGACGCGGTGCAGGGCCGCCTCCGCACCGCCGGGGCCCGCGGGGTGCTGGTCTCCCGCGGCGGCCCCCCGGGCGGCGGCGCCCGGCGCCTCCAGCAGGACCGCTTCGAGGTCGAAGGCCCCGAGCACCTGGGCGAGGTGCTGGCCGCGCTGGTGGCCGAGGGCGCGCCCCCGCGCGGGCTGGTCCACCTGTGGCCCCTGGACGAGCCGGGGGGCCCCGAGCACGCCGAGCGCCTGGTCATCGACCTCGCCGCGCTGGTCCGGGCGGCGGCGGGCGCCGCCCCGGCGGCGACGCCCCGGCTGTACCTGGTCACCCGCGGGGCCCAGCCGGTGGGCGGCGGCGTGGGAGAGGAGGCGATGACCCAGGCCACGCTCTGGGGCGCGGCGAACGTGCTCGCGCTCGAGCACCCCGAGCTCTGGGGCGGCTGCGTGGACCTGGACCCCAGGGAGCGCGGCGAGCAGGCGGCCTCCGTGGTGGAGGCGGCGCTGGGGTCCACCTTCGAGGACTTCCACGCCTCGCGGCGGGGCGAGCGGCACGCGCCGCGCCTCTCCAGGCTGGCCATCGACACCGGCGCGTTCCAGCTGGGCCCCGAGGGGACGTACCTGATCACCGGCGGCCTGGGAGCCCTGGGGCTCAAGGTGGCGCGCTGGCTGGTGGACCGGGGCGCGCGGCACCTGGTGCTCCTGGGGAGGTCCGCTCCGGGCGCGGCGGCGCAGGGCCCGCTCGCCGCGCTGCGCGCCGCCGGCACCGAGGTGCAGGTGGTCCAGGCGGACGTGGCCCGCGAGGACGAGCTGGCGGCGGCGCTGGCGGGGACGCTCCGCGGCCCCCACCCCCTCCGGGGCGTGGTGCACGCCGCGGTGGTGCTGGCCGACGCGCCCATCCTCCGCCAGACCGAGGAGACGCTGCGGGCGGTGATCGCGCCCAAGGTGCGGGGGGCGTGGAACCTCCACCGGCTGACCGCGGGCCAGCCGCTGGACTTCTTCGTCCTCTTCTCCTCCGCCAGCGGGGTGATGGGCGTGCCCGGACAGGTGGGCTACGCCGCGGCCAACGCCGCGCTGGACGCGCTGGCGCACCACCGCCGGTCGGCGGGGCTCCCGGCGCTCTCGGTGGACTGGGGTCCCTGGTCGGACCAGGGGCAGGGCGAGGTGGCCGCCAACCGCTCGACGCGGTGGGGAGTGAGCGGGCTGGACCCGGACGACTGCCTGGAGGCACTGGGGGCGCTGATCGACCGCGGGCCGGCGCAGGCGGTGGCGCTCCAGGTGGACTGGGCGGCGTACACCGAGCACTTCGACCGCGGCCGGGCGCCGCTGTACCTCGCGCTGGCGCCGTCCAGCCAGAAGCCGAAGGAGGAGGCCGGGGTGGGCGCGCTCCGGGAGCGCCTGCAGAAGCTCCCGCCCCGGGAGCGCCTGCGCGCGTTCCAGCAGGAGCTGCAGGGCGTGCTCGCCCGCGCCCTCAACCTGCCGGAGCTGGAGTTGATCGGCGCCGCGCGCCTGCTGGTGGAGGCCGGCGTGGACTCGCTGCGCGCGGTCCAGGCCCGCAACGCGCTCGGCAAGCACTTCTCGCGCTCCTTCTCCTCCAAGCTGCTCTACGATTGCCCGACCATCGAGGCCCTCTCGCGGTACCTGGTGAAGGAAGAGCCGGGGCTGCGAGAGCTGTTCCAGGAGGGCGAGCCGGCCGACGCGCCCACCGGCCTGCAGGAAGAGTTGCTGGCCCGGCTGGCGCGGCTCTCGGACGAGGAGGCGGAGAGCTTGGCGGCGTCGCTGGCCAACAGCACCGAGCGATGAGCGATCACGACCAACAGGTGGCATCGCTCTCGCCGGCCAAGCGGGCGCTGTTCGAGCAGCTCTCGCGCCAGAAGCCGCGCGCGCCGGAGCCCATCGCCATCATCGGGATGGGGTGCCGGTTCCCGGGGACCGCGGTGAGCCCGGCCGCCTACTGGCAGATGCTCCAGGAGGGGGGCAGCGCGATCCGCGAGGTGCCGGCCAGCCGCTGGAACCCCGACGCCTACTACAGCCCGGACCCGGACGCGCCGGGCAAGTCGGTCTCCCGGTGGGGAGGATTCCTCTCCGCGGTGGAGTGGTTCGACGCGGACCTGTTCGGGATTCCCCCCCGGCAGGCCGCCCACACCGACCCGCAGCACCGGGTGCTGCTGGAGGTGACCTTCGAGGCGCTGGAGGACGCGGGGATGCCGCCCCTCGACCTGGCGGGCACCCGGGCCGGCGTCTACGTGGGCATCAGCCTGCTGGACTACGCCTTCCTGCAGGTGGCGCGGCTGGACCGGATCGAGGGCCTCTCCACCCCGGGGCTGGGCCTGCACGGCGCGGCCGGCCGGGTCTCGCACGCCTTCGGCCTGGAGGGGCCCAGCATCGCGGTGGACACCGCCTGCTCCTCCTCGCTCGTCTCCGTCCACCTGGCCTGCCAGGCCCTCCGCAGCGCGGAGGTGGACATGGCCCTGGCCTCGGGGGTGAACCTCATCCTGTCGCCGGTGAACACGGTGGCCATCTCCAAGCTGCGGCTGCTCTCGCCCGACGGGCGCACCCGCCCGTTCGACAGCAACGCCAACGGCTACACCCGCAGCGAGGGGTGCGGCGTGCTGGTGCTCAAGCGGCTGTCGGACGCCCTGGTGGACGGGGACCGGGTGCTGGCGGTGATCCGCGGCAGCGCGGTGAACCAGGACGGGCGCGCCACCGGGTACGCGGTCCCCAGCGGCCATGCCCAGCGCGCCGTGCTCAAAGGAGCGCTGGAGAACGCCGGGATGGCGGCCGCCGACATCGGCTACGTGGAGGCCCAGGGCACGGGGACGCCGCTGGGTGACGCGGTGGAGGCGGATGCCCTGGCGGACGTGTTCGGGCGGAGCCGGACGCACGACCATCCGCTCATCGTGGGCGCGGTGAAGGGCAACCTGGGCCACACCGAGGCCGCCGCGGGCATGGCGGCCCTGATCAAGGTGGTGATGGCGCTGCGCCACGGCGAGGTGCCCAGGAACGTGAACCTGGAGGAGCTCCACCCGGACATCGTCCAGCGCCGGGCACCGCTGCTGTTCCCGCGGGACAACGTGCCCTGGCCGCGCGGTCTGAGGCCGCGCGCGGCCGGGGTGAGCGCCTTCGGGATGGCCGGCACCAACGCGCACGTGGTGCTCTCCGAGGCGCCCGAGCCCTCCACCATCAGCCGCTCCGCGCCGCGCGGTCGCCACGCGCTGATCGTCCTCTCCGGGCACACGGACCAGGCGGTCTGGGACAGCGCGCTCCGGCTGCACGAGGCGCTGGAGAAGAGCAAGGACGCGCACCTGCACGACCTGGCGCTCACCTCCACCGCCGGCCGCTCGCACCTGGCGTCCCGCCTGGCGGTGTGCGCGTCCAGCATGGACGAGCTGGAGCAGCGGGTGAACGAGTACCTCTGGGGCCGGATCCCCAGCGGCCTGTACTCCGGCCGGGCGCCGGTCACCCCGGCGCGGGTGGGCTTCATCTTCAGCGGAGAAGCGGCGGAGGCGACCGGCGCGGGCGCGGGGCTCTACCGGCACTACCCCGCGTTCCAGCTGTTCATCGACCACCTCTCCGAGATCGTCCGGCCCTGGCTGGGCGCCTCGCTGCCCCAGGTGCTGTGGGAGGAGCCCGCCCAGGAGCCGCGGCCGGCCGCCACCATGGTGCTGGCGCGGCTGGCGCTGGAGCTGGCGCTGGCGGAGCTGTGGAAGAGCGTGGGGATGATCCCCGACTTCGTGGGCGGCTACGGCTCCGGCGAGTACGCGGCGGCGTGCGCGGCGGGCGTGCTCACCCCGGCCGACGCGCTGCTCCTGGTCCGGGAGCAGGCGCGGCTGTGGGGCGAGCACGCGCCGGACCAGTCCGCCATCCGGGTCCACGCGCCCACCCACCGGCTGACCGCGCTGCTGGATCTGAGCGACGTGTACATCGCCGCGGACGAGGGCACCTCGGTGGTGGTGGCGGGCAAGCGCCACCTGATCGACTCGTTCCGGGAGGCGCTGAAGGCGGACCAGGTGCCCTACAGCGCCTGCCGGGCCCCTCACGGCGCCGGTCCCGCAGGCGCCGAGGTCGCCCAGGCGCTGGCGCGCGCCGCCGAACCGGTGAAGTTCCGCTCGCCGGTGCTGCGCCTGTTCTCCGGCACCCTCCGCGCGGAGCTGCCCAGCGGCGAGGTGCCGGGGCCGGCCCACTGGGCCGAGCACGCGCGCGGGCCGGTGCGGATGGCCGCCATGGTGCAGGCCATGGAGGAGCGCGGCTGCGAGATCTTCGTCGAGCTGGGGGCGGACTCGCCCTTCTCCCGGCGCGCGGGAGAGAGGTCGCGCAGCGCGTGGATCCCCACCCTCTCCACCGGCCGCGACGACGACGAGGTGTTCCTCTCCGCCATCGCCAACCTCTTCGTGCGCGGGGCGGTGGTGGACGTGCGCGCCCTGGGCCGGCCCTCCCCGGGGCGCACCATGGACCTGCCCAACTACCCGTTCCAGCGCCGGCGCTACTGGCTGGAGCTGGGGCCGGCCACCGGGAACGGCACCGCCGTGCCGACGCGCCCCCGCCGGGACCTCGTCACCGAGCTGGCCCAGACCCAGGAGAAGGACCGGCGGGCGTTCCTGCACCGCTACGTCGCCTCGGAGATCGCGCGCGTGCTGGGCTGGGAGTCGGCGGCGGGGCTGCGGGAGGACGCGCTGTTCTCCGAGGTGGGGCTGGACTCCATCCTCGCCGTGGACCTCCTGGGCGTGCTCCGCAGGGACCTGAGCCTGGACGTGCCGGCGGCGGTCCTCTACGACTACCCGACGCTGCGGACGCTGGTGAAGTACCTGGAGCGCGCGCTCTCGCTGAGCGTCACGCCCGCCGACGGCATCGTTCGATCAGCGCCGCAATCGACGACGGGCTCTCCAGGTTCTCGGGGGTGAGGGACTCCCGGGGCAGCTTCACGCCCAGCTTCTTCTCCACGAAGCTCTGCAGCATCACCGCCGAGACGGAGCTCATCAGCCCCAGGTCCAGGAGCCTGGAGTCCGGGCGCAGCTGCAGCGATTCACCCTGGAGCAGCTCGCGCTGGAGGAACTGGAGGATCTCCGCCACCACCGGGCTGCGCGCGGCCACCGGGGCGTAGCCCTCAGGGCTTCTTGGTGGGATCCGTGGGGCCGTTGGGCGAGGCCGCGGCGGCCCCCACCGGCGTCTTCAGCCCGGAGGGCCGCTGCGCCGGGAACGGGCTGCCGCCCATCAGCGGGCGCGCCACGACCGGCTTGGGGCCGGAGGGCCGCTGGGCGCCCGGGAGCGGCGGGGCGCTCACGGGCGGCGCAGGCACCCCCGGCCTGGCCTGCAGGCTGGGATTGCTGGCCGGGCGCATGGGCGGCTGGAGGGCGGCCGGCGTCGGCGGCCGGGCCTGCAGGCCGGGATTGCTGGCCGGGCGCGCGGGCAGCTGGACGGCGGCCGGCGTCGGCGGCCGGACCTGCAGGTTGGGGTTGGTGGCCGGGCGCGCGGGCGCTGCGGCCGGGGCCAGCGCCAGGCGCGGCGGCGGCGGCGACGACGGCGCCGCCGCGGAGGCCTGCTTGCCCCCGCTGGTGCGGAAGTTCTCCACCGCCGACTGGATCTCCGGCGGCACCGCCTTGGAGCCGTGGATCTTCGCGAAGGCGAAGTAGAGGTCCGGGAGGTCGTCGAACTCCATCTGGCTCTTGCAGACGGGGCAGGTGGCGTCCGGGCTGGTGCCCGCGCCCACGTTGGTGGCGGGGAACGTCTCGGTGCGCTCCTCGTCACAGCTGGGGCAGAAGTACGGCGCCTGGAAGGAGAGCACCTGTCCCTTCTCGCCGCAGAAGTTCCGCACCATGTTGAGCTGCGCCACCACCACCGGGCTGCAGCGGAGCAGGTAGAGCGCGTTGCCCGCGGCCTCCAGGCGCTGGGCGAAGCGGATCCAGTCTCGCACGCCACAGGAGTTGATGCGCTCGATGTTGGCCAGGTCGATCAGCACACCTTTCCCGCGGGTGGCGGTGAGCCGCTCGTCGAGGGCGTTGTCCTCGTTGATCACCCCCGTCAGTGCGGCCATGACCACGCTGCCCTGTTCCGCAGCTTCGAAGACCAGCGCTGGACCTGCGTTCGCCATCGTCCCAATCCCTGGGGAGGCTTACATCCACTCCCCGCTGTCCATCAAAACATAGGACAGGATAGCAAGCGACTGCCGGAACCGCTCAAACCACACCCGAAATCCCGAGCCTCGTCCTTCTCCGTCCCGCCAGGCAGGCGCTTTCAACCGCGGCATAGCAATTCAGAACGGGTGTCTGCAGGGGGTCGCCGCGACCCCGCTTCATGGAAGCGGTTCCAGCTCGGCGTGGACGGTGAGGGTGGCGCCGCGCTGCAGCGTGATCTGCTCGCTCCAGACCTTCATTCCCGGCGCCTGGACCTGGAGGGCGTGCGGCCGGTCCGGGTCGAGCCCGGTGATCATCACCGGCGTCACGTTGGGCGCGGGATGTCCGTCCACCACCACCACCGCGCCGGGCGGGCTGGAGGTGAGCTGCAGGTCCGCGCCGCCGAAGTAGCCGATGGCGAAGACCACGAAGCCGGCCACCAGCGCGGCCAGGGGCGGCAGCACCCAGAACAGCCAGCGCACCGGCAGGCGCGGGAACACGGTGGAGAGGGTGAGCTCCGAGGCGGCGGGGGCGAGCTTGCCGGTGCGCTCCTCCGACCTGCTGGGAGGCAGCGGCATCAGCGGCGTGACCTCGGAGGCGCTGGGGCGCGGGTCGCGCGCGGCGCCGCGGGCCCCGCTGTGCTCCGGCTCCGGCGGCGGCCCGCGCCAGTCCGCCAGCCTGGAGCGGAAGTCGGGCGGGAGCCGCACCGGGAGCCCGTCCTCCAAAAGCTCCTGCTCGAACAGGTAGCACATCAGGTGGCCGAGCGCGGAGAAGGAGTAGGTGGGCGCGTTGGCGTAGAGCCACTGCGACAGCTCGTCCTGCAGCTGCTGCGACGACTGCTGGCGCTGGCGCTTCTCGGTGGAGAGCGCCTGGAGGACGATCCGCTCCAGCGAGGCGGGCACGTCCGGGTTGACCTCGCTGGGCCGGACCATGGTCCCGGTGACGATCTTCTTCATCACCTCCATCATCTTCCCCTCGAAGGGGAGCCGGCCGGTGAGCGCCTCGTAGAGCACGATGCCGGTGGCGAAGATGTCGGTGCGGGAGTCCAGGTCCTTGCCGCGGGCCTGTTCGGGGGCGAAGTAGACGTACTTCCCCTTCACCGCGCCGGTCTCGGTGGTGGAGTCCGCGGACGCGTTGCGCGCCTTGGCGATCCCGAAGTCCACCAGCTTCACCTGCCCCTCGTACGAGATGAGGATGTTCTGGGGCGAGACGTCCCGGTGGACGATGGCCAGCGGCCGCCCGCGCTCGTCCAGGCGGGTGTGCGCGTAGTGCAGGCCCTTGCAGACCTCGATGCCCACCTGCGCCACGAACGGCGCCGGCATCGCCACCAGCTCCTTGGCCTTGGCCTTGCGCAGCACCCGCGAGAGCGGCTGGCCGTCCACCAGCTCCATCGCCAGGTAGTACTCGCCGCTGATCTCCCCGAAGTCGAAGACCTGGGCGATGTTCCCGTGGGAGAGGCCCACCGCGATCTTCGCCTCGTTGATGAACATCCGGACGAAGCTGCGCTGCTGGCCGTAGTGGGGGAGGATCTTCTTGATCACCACCGGCTTGGTGACGCCGTGCGCCGCCTCCAGCTTGCCGCGGTAGATCTCCGCCATCCCGCCGGTGGCGATCCGCTCGATGAGCTGGTACTTGCCGAATTGCTGCGGCGGAGGCTGGAGGCCAGACAAGGCGGTCTCCGAGGCTACCAGCAACAGGTCTGTAGCCGAAAAATGGCCAGCACGCCCGCCTGCCCCTACCCTCTGGTGGCGTGGCCCTTGGTTGTGGGTGGGCCTGGCAGGAGCGACCCATGTCGAAAGTGACGATGTTCGCCGCCGCGCTGGCCGCGGTGGGAGTGACCCTCTTCACCTCCAGCGGCGTGCTGGCCCAGCCGGCCCCGGAGGCGGTCGCCCTGGGGCCCAGCCAGGCCGAGGTGGACCGCGCGGTGGAGCGCCACCTGGGCGCCCTGCTGCAGCAGAAGCTGGCCGACCTCCGCGAGGAGCGCGCCTGGGCCATGGGCCTGCGCTGACGGTCAAGCTGAACAGACGCGTGCGCCCGGGCGTGCCGCGTGCTAGGCACGGGCCTAAGCGATGTCTGACTCCGCCCCGCAGCTGACGCTCGCCGTAGGGGACCGCGTCGTCTACCCGAACCAGGGCGTCTGCAAAGTCTTCGCCGTCGACACCATGGAGGTCGCCGGGCAGCGGCTGACCATGGTCTCGATGCGCCGGGAGGAGGACGGCGCGGTGGTCCGGGTGCCGGAGGCCAAGGTGAAGACCATTGGCCTGCGCAAGGTCGCCTCCGGCGAGGAGGTGGAGAAGCTGTTCGCCTTCCTCAAGTCGGACAGCGACAAGGCGGACCTGGACTGGAAGCAGCGCGCGCGCACCAACGCGGACCGGATGAGCGCGGGCGGCATCATGGGCCTGGCGGAGGTGGTGAAGGGGCTGCAGGTCCTCTCCGAGCTGCGCCCGCTGCCCACCAAGGAGCGCGAGCTGTACGACAACGCGCGCCACCTCCTGGTGAGCGAGCTGTCCGCCTCGCTCAACATCTCCGACTGCGACGCCGAGGACTCGGTGGACGTGGTGCTCTTCCCGCCCGGCCGCGAGCGCCCCAAGCGCACCGCGGCGGAGTTCGCCCGCGGCGCCATGG
>Ga0209382_10003783_pt1 | contig 20754 bp, 19 predicted proteins | sample SoiMetdeltSBSDD5_FD_187599 | JGI IMG/M metagenome (GOLD analysis project Ga0209382, IMG submission 187599) | Bulk soil microbial communities from a Populus tree surrounding site in Tennessee, USA - Soil MetaG P. deltoides SBSDD5 (SPAdes) (version 2) | ecosystem: Environmental > Terrestrial >... | reverse complement strand
ACGACCGCGACCACATTGATGCCCTGCTGCACGGCCGTCGCCATCTCCTGCGCGTAGTACATGAAGCCGCCGTCGCCCGAGATCATGACCACCGGGCGATTGGGGTTGGCCACCTTGGCGCCGAGCGCGGTCGGGTACTCGAACCCGAGGTTGCCGGAGTAGGACGACGTGATGTACGTGCGCGGGTTGTACACCGGGAAGAACGGCCGCGAGAAGTAGCCCATCTGCGTCATCCCCGCGATGACGGTCGCGTCCTGCGGGATGCCCTGGCGCAGCGACTTCAAGATCGACGAGTTCGGCTCCTGCGTCATGAAGCCGGCGACCTCTTCGCGGATCTTCTCGCGCTCGGCCTTCTGCGACGGGCGTGGCTTGCCGCCGGCGCGCAGCCGCTCGAGCAGCGCCTCGAGGGTGGCCTTGGCGTCGCCGACGAGCCCGGTGGTCTTCTTGTGGTTGCGCCCGATCTCGTCGGGGTCGGCGTCGATCTGGATCACCTGCTGGTCCGCCTGGAACATGGCGGCCGCGCACCGGCTGCCGACGACCAGGACGACGTCGGCCGCGTCGAGATAGCGGCGCAGCGGGCTCTTCGGGAACAGACCGGCGCCGAGCGAGAGATCGCTCGCGTCGCTGATCGCGCCCTTGCCCTCGGCCGTCTGGACGACGCCGGCCTGCAGGCGCTCGGCGACCGCGGCGAGCGCTCCGTGCGCGTCCGCGAGATTGACCCCGCCGCCGGCGTAGATCGCGACCCGCTCAGCGCGCAGCAGCACTTCAGCCGCACGGTCGACGTCGGCCGCGGGCGCACCGGCGCGCGCCGGAAGCGGGGAGACTGCCGGCAGGGTCACGTCGACCTCTTCTTCCATCGTGTCCCACGGCATATCGATCGCAACGGGTCGCGGGCGACCGCTTCGGAGCTGAGCGAACGCCTCGCGGACGATCCGAGGTGCGTCGGCGACCTGCATGATGCTCTGACGCCACTTGGTCGAGCCGGCGATCGCATCGAGCTGGTTGTCGAGCTCGTGCAGCACGCCGATCTTCTTGCCGATCTGGTGGCGCGGCACCTGCCCGGCAATCAACAACACCGGCGACGAGGCGGAGTAGGCAGTGTTGAGTCCGGCCGAGGCGTTGAGAAGGCCGGGGCCGGGCACGGCCACCGCGACGCCGACGCCGCCGCCCGCCCGCGCGTAGCCGTCGGCCATGTAAGTCGACGAGCCTTCGTGGCGCACGGTGATGAAACGAATCGGCTCGTCGCGGAACGCGGTGACGATCCCGTAGAGCTGCACGCCCGGAAGCCCAAACGCCACCTTCACGCCCTCGCGGGCGAGCGCCTTCACGATTGCTTCACCACCGGTCATCCGTGCCATCGACGGCTCCTCACTGGTAGCGCCGGCGGGGTCTCTGAGGGCCCACAGCGCGCACATCGGAATCGAGACAGGGCCGAAGCGTACCACGTGCGGCGGCCGGCCGTCTCAGCCGCGCTGTCTGGGTTCGCGCCGCGCTTTCCGCGGCTCTCAGCCGCGCGGTCTGCGGCTCTCAGCCGCGCGGTCCGCGGCTCTCCATGTACACTAACGCGATGCCCGAGCTGCCCGAGGTCGAGGCCGCCCGCCGGCTGCTGATACGTTCAGCAGTCGGACGACGAATCGTCGCCGTGCGCGTGACGCCGGACCCCATTGTGTTCCAGGGCGTCAGTCCCGTTCGCGTTCGGCGCGCGCTGGTCGGGCGCCGGGTGCTGGCGGCGCATCGCCACGGCAAGCACCTCTGGCTCGAGCTGGACCGGCGGCCCTGGCCCTGCTTTCACTTCGGAATGTCCGGAGGCATCGAGGTGCGCGGGCGCCGCCGGCAGAAGCTCGCGCAGGAGGGCGGGCGCGTGCTCGAGAGGCAGTGGCCGCCGCGCTTTCTGAAGCTGCATCTCACGCTCGACGACGGCGGCGAGGTCGCGTTCAGCGACGCGCGCCGGCTCGGCCGAGTGCGCCTGCGTCACGATCCGCGGGCCGAGCCCCCAATCAGCCTGCTCGGCTTCGACGCGCTGCACGACGTGCCGTCGCTCGACCGGCTCGCGGAGCTCTTCGCCGCGCGCGCGGCGCCGGTGAAGGCGGTGCTGCTCGACCAGGGGTTCTCGGCCGGGGTCGGCAACTGGATCGCCGACGAGGTGCTCTACCAGGCTCGGATCGATCCGCGCCGCCGCACGAACACGCTGAGCCGCGCGGAGATCGCGCGTTTGCGCGCGAAGCTGCGCCTGGTCATCGGCACGGCCGTGCGCGTCGGCGCCGACAGCGACCGGTTCCCGCCGAAGTGGCTATTCCATACGCGGTGGAGCAAGCGCCTGCAGAGTCCGGTCACGGTGCGCGGCGAGCGGATCCGCTATCTGACCGTCGGCGGGCGCACGACCGCGTGGGTCGCGGAAGTTCAGCGCTAGCCGCGCGCTCGGCTGGCGGAGGAGGCATTGATGGCGAACATCGCGCCGGTTCATCTGATGCGATGGATCGAGGAGCACAAGACCCTGTTCAGCGGGCCCGTCGCCAACAAGGAAGTGTTCCCCGAGAGCGAGTTCATCTACCAGATCGTGCGCGGACCGAACGCGCGCAACGACTTTCACATCGACCCGGGCGACGAGATCTTCTACCAGCTCAAGGGCGACATCACCGTGCGGTGCATCGACGCCGACGGCAAACCGCGCGACATCCCGGTGCGCGAGGGCGAGGCGATGCTGTGCCGCGCGGGGACGCCGCACTGCCCGATTCGCCCCGCCGACACCTGGGGGCTCGTGATCGAGCGCAAGCGGCGGCCGGACGAGCGCGACGGGCTCGCCTGGTTCTGTGAGCAGTGCGGCGCCAAGCTGCACGAGACCACGTTCTCGGTCACCAACATCGAAGTCGAGCTGCTCGACGCGATCAAGAAATTCAACGCGAGCCTGGCGCAGCGGACGTGCAAGAAGTGCGGCGCCGTCCTGCCGGTGCCGGCCGGCGCCGCATCGTCGTGAGACCTTTCTCGGTCTCCCGCTATTTCAAGTCGCTGTATTTCACGTCGCAGCGGTAGGTCTTGTACTCGCCGACGAAGAAGGGCTGGAGCGGCGCCATGATCTCCCGGTAGAGCGGGCTCTGCTCGTACGCTTGCATGTCGGCCTGGTTGTCCCACAGGCTCACGGCGAACCCGGTGTCCTTGTCGCCGGCGTCCTGAGCCAGCCAGCGGCCCTTCAATCCCTTGAGCCCCTTGCCCTTCGTCAGGACATTCTCCCGATAGGTGCGCTCGAAGTCGTTCCACGCGCCAGACCGAAGCTTGCCCCAGGTAATGCGGATCACCATGGCTGTCCTCCCAGGATGATTGAACGCCGTTTACGATCGATTCGCGTCCGGGAATTCCTGCAGGCGCGTGTACGCGAAAGACCGGAGCGCTCGCTAGGCGCCCGGCGCCTCGGGTGCGGTGTTTTCCGCCGGATCGAAGGCGACACGGTCCCACATCGCGTCGGCCACCGGCCAGGCGTGCAGGATCACCGCGAGCTCGTTTGCGTCTCTGATCGGGCCGTGCTCGGCGCGATGTCTGAGAATGGCGCGGGCCTGCTCGGGTCCGATGCCGGGCAGCTCGAGAAGCTCAGCGGGGTTGGCGAGATTGACTCTCACTCGATGCATGGGCGCCTCCTTCATCCAACGTACGCCCGATCAGATCGAATGACGACCAGCGTGCTCCCAGGAGACCTCAGCGCGCGAAGTTGTCGATCAAGTAGCGCGAGATGCTATGGCGCGAGGGCAGGCTGGGCAGGCTCGTGCACGGAAACCAGCGCGCGTCCTCCAGCTCCTCGGCGTCCACCTTGATCTCGCCGCCCGCGTAGGTAGCCACGAAGCCGACCATCAGCTGGCTCGGGAACGGCCAGTTCTGGCTTCCCACGTAGCGGATGTCCTTCACGTCGACGCCGACCTCTTCCTTCACTTCGCGGGCCACGCAGCCCTCGAGCGATTCGCCGTTGTCGACGAAGCCCGCGACGAGCGCGTAACGGCCGGGCGCCCAGATCGCCTTGCGGGCGAGCAGCACGCGGTCGCCGTCGCGCACGACGACGATGACCGCCGGGTGCAGGTGAGGATAATGCTCGTACTTGCACTTCGGGCACACCTTGCCCCACTCGCCCGGCAGGCGCTGGGTGCCGGTGCCGCAGCGCGGACAGAAGCCGCTGGTCGACTCCCACCAGAGCGCCTGCATCGCCATGCCGCCGAGCGAGAGCAGATCGTCGGGCAGCTTCGTGCCCGCCATCGGCACGAGCGTCTCACGGCGGAACTCATCGGGAACGACGGCATCCTTTGGAAGCGAGGCCACCCAGCACTCGGTGTCGCCGTTCAAGGTACCGAGCCAGATCGGCTCGCCGATCATGCCGTCGAGCTTGCCGGGCCGCTCGCCCGATGGCAGCCGGAAGCCGTTCCCGTTGGGCACGACGATCAGCTTCTGATCCTGCACGACGAGCCAGTTGCCGCGCTCGGTCGGCGGCTTGGTCCCGCGCTTGGCCGGAACGAACGCGCCGCGCAGACAGTCGATGTTGAACGGCAAGTAGACGCTGAGCGGAGTCGTCATGAGCCGAGTAGCCCCACGTCGCCGGGCTCGCCGGCGTGCGATGCAGCCGGCACGCGCTCGGTGACCGGCTTGTCGACGCCGAGCTTCTTGAGCGCGGGCATGACTTCACGCGCGAAGAGCCGCATGTTGCCCTCGGCGTCTTCGTACGGCATCCCGGCGTAGCTGAAGACGCCGATGTAGTGGCTGTTGTCGGTGCGCGCGTGGATGTCGAGGATCTTCTCGTAGCACTGCTCGGGCGTGCCCCACACTTGCAAGTTCATGAAATAGTCGATCACCTTGTCGGTGCCGTACGTCCCGATCTTCTCGGCCATCTTGCCGTAGTACTCGTAGCCCTTCGTGTGGGTCAGATGGTCGCCCTGGAAGTGATAGTGGTCGAGCACGGTCTGGTAGTAGCCGCCGATGAACCGGCGCGCCATCTCCTCGGCGCGCGCCGCGCTCGCATCGCAGAACGTCCACCCCGCGGAGACCGGCGGCGGCGCATCGACGCCGTTGACCGCGCGATATATCGAGCGATAGGTCTGGAGCTCGCTCGCGACTTCCTTCCACGGCTTCTGCGGAATGATCAGGATCCCGACGCCGAGCTTGGCCATGATCGGCAGCGACTCGGGCGAGACGGCCGCGGCGTAGGTGCGGCCGCGGAACGACTTGAACGGCGCCGGCCGGATCGCCGCACGCGGCTGCTTGACGAACCGACCGTCATACTCGCAGTAGCCGGTTTCGAGCCCCTTCAGCAGCATCTCGGCCGATTCCGTGAACCGCTCTCGCGACTCGTCCATCGAGAGCCGGAAGCCGTCGAACTCGACCTTGCCGGCGCCGCGGCCCAGACCCAGGATGAGCCGGCCGCCCGAGATGTTGTCGAGCATCGCGACTTCCTCGGCCACGCGCATCGGATCGTGCCACGGGAGCACGACCACCATCGAGCCCAGGCGCGCGCGCTCGGTGCGGCCGGCCATATAGGTCAGAAACTGCAGCACGTCCGGGCACATCGTGTAGTCGGTGAAGTGATGCTCGACGCCCCAGATCGACTCGAAGCCGAGCGGCTCGGCCAGGTCGGCCAGCCTGAGCTCGTTGCGATAGACCTCGCGGTCGGTTCGCGCTTTGCCGGGGTTCTGGAAGACGGCGGCCAGACCAACGTGCATGGGAAGCTCCCCCTTCGCCGTTGTATTATTGCGCCGATGAGCCCATTCGATCCAGCCCCCTTCGTCGAGCGACGGCAGCGATTCGCGGCGGCTATCGGAGACGGCCTGGCCATCATTCCCGGGGCGCGCGAGATCTCGCGCAACGGGGATGTCAACTTCGAGTTCCGCCAGGCCTCGGATTTCTTCTTCCTGACCGGCTTCGACGAGCCCGATGCCGTCGCCGTGTTCAACCCGGCCGACGCCAAGGAGCGCTTCGTGCTCTTCGTGCGGCCGCGCGACCGCGAGATGGAGATCTGGACCGGCCGGCGCGCCGGCACCGAGGGCGCGATCGCGACCTACGGCGCCGACGCCGCCTATACGATCGACCGGCTCGACGCCAAGCTGCGCGAGTACATGGTCGACCGGCCCGCGATCTTCTATCGCCTGGGGACGGGCGGCTTCGACAACCGGGTGACGCGGCTGGTCTCCGATCTCCGGATGGCGCGGTCTCGTGGATTTGCGGCGCCCGTGCGGATCGAGGACCCCGGGCCGATCCTGAACGAGCTCAGGCTGCGCCGCTCGCCGGCGGAGCTGGCGCGGCACCGCCGCTCGTGCGAGATCAGCCGCGACGCGCACATCGAAGCGATGCGCTACGCGCGCCCCGGGCTCTACGAGTACCAGGTGCAGGCGGCGCTCGAGTTCGTGTTCCGTGTGAACGGGGCGCCGCGCAACGGCTATCCGTCGATCGTGGCCTCGGGCGCCAACGCGTGCATCCTGCACTACACCGAGAACAACCGTCAGATGCAGGACGGCGATCTGCTGCTGATCGACGCCGGCTGCGAGTGGGGCTACCACTCGGCCGACATCACGCGCACGTTCCCGGTCAACGGGCGCTTTACCGCCGCCCAGCGCGCGGTCTACGAGATCGTCCTCCGCGCGCAGCTCGCGGGCATCGCCGCGGCCCGGCCGGGCAATCGCTACGAGGCCGTGCACGACGCGGCCAGGCGCGTGCTGGCCGAGGGGCTCGTGGCGCTCGGTGCGCTGCCGCGCGGTCTCGAGGAGTCACTCGCGATGCACCACTATCGCGAGTTCTACATGCACGGCACCGGACACTGGCTCGGCATGGACGTACACGACGTCGGCGACTACCGGATCGATCGAAAGTCGCGCGTGCTCGAGCCCGGCATGGTGCTGACCGTCGAGCCCGGCCTCTACTTCGACCCCGATCGCGATACGGCCACCTTCCACCTGCGCGAGTACAGCGAGGAGGAGTCGTGGGAGCGCCGCCTGCGACTGGGCGCCGGCGCCGCGAAGAAGATCGAGGACGAAGAGAAGGCCAAGGCGGAGAAGATCACGCACACGATCCCGCGGGAGCTGCGCGGCATCGGCATCCGGATCGAGGACGACGTGCTGATCACCGAATCCGGTTGTGACGTTCTCACGGCGGGCACTCCCAAGACGGTGGACGAGGTCGAGCGCGCCTGCGCCGAGCCCTCGCGCCTGCCGCGGCCCTGATCCACCCGGCACCCGGTCACCGCCCACAGCGCACTCGCGCGCGGCTCGGCGCGCTCGTCGCACTGACCCTCGTGATCGCGTTGGTGGGCGCGTGCGCCTCGACCGATTTCGGGCCTCACGGGGCGGTGATGATCACGCCTGAGAGCGCCGGCCGCACCATCGAGCTGCAATCCGGCCAAGAGCTTCTGGTCCGCTTGCCGAGCAATCCCGCGACGGGCTACCGGTGGGCGCTCGCCGCCGCGCCCGCCGACGTGCTGAAGCTCGAGGGCTTGCCGTCGTTCGAGCGCAACCCCAACGGCGCCAACACGCCCAGCGCGCCGGGGTTCGAGATCTGGCGCTTCACGCTCGCGCGAAAGGGGCAGCAGGTGCTGACCTTCGACTACCGTCTGCCCTGGGACGGCGACGCACCGCCCGCGCATCAGCTCTCGTTCACGGTCACCGTGCGCTGAGTCGCATGCGGGCCGCAGGCCTCGCATTGCTCGTGCTCGCGGCCTGCGCGACGGCGAGCCCGCCCCAGACGGCCGGCACGGCAAGCCGCGCGGTCTCGTTTCGAAGCGCCGGCTACGGCCTCGAAGGCACGCTCACGAGCCCCGACGGCCGGGCCGCGACCGCCGCCGTCCTGATCGTCGGGGGCTCAGGCCCGATCGATCGCGACGGCGTCTCGCGCATCGCCGTCTCGACGCCGCCGATCTATCGCTGGTGGGCGGAAGGCCTCGCAGCGGCCGGCTTCACGGTGTTCAGATACGACAAACGCTTCATCACCCATCCGAGCATCGAGGTTGCGTCATTCGATCAAGAGGCACAGATCGCCGATGCGCTGGCCGCCCTCTCCGCGCTGCGCGCGGCGCGCGAGGCCGCCGGCCTTCCGATCTTCATCATCGGCCACAGCGAAGGCGGCACCCTGGCGCCGGTGGTCGCGGCGCGGGCCGGTGCAGTGACTGGCGTGGTCCTGATCAACAGCGTCGTGTTTGCGGTGGACGATCTGCTGGTGGCGCAGCTGGACGCCAACCCGGCGATCTCGAAGACCGTCGTTACCGAGACGCGCAACCGGCTCGACGCGGTGAAGGACGGCTCGTTCCCACCGGACGAGCTGCTGCTCGGCGCCGGCGTGAGCTACTGGAAGCAGTGGATCGACTACTCCACGAGCGCCAAGGCGCGGCTCTCCGAGCTCGGCCCGGCGCTCCTGCTCGTTCAGTGCTCGCGGGATCAAACGCTGCCCGGCGCCACGCTCGGGCGCAATCGCGCGACCATGCGCGAGATCGCCGCAAAGAACCCGAGGGCGCGCTTTCAGGAGCTGGCCGGCCACGATCACTTCGCGCTGCGCCCCGGCGAGCGCGCAGCGTCGCCCGAGCTCATGGGTACGCTGATCGGCTGGCTCCAGGAGGCCGTGCGATAGCGCGGAGCGCGCCCTCGAGACTCGGGTGACGGAAGACGTACCCGCTCGCTTGAAGGCGAGCGGGCAGCACACGGTGGCTCGCCAGCAAGAGCGCGTCGGCCATCTCGCCCATAGCCAGCCGCGCCGCGAACGCCGGCAGAGGCACGACAGTCGGGCGCCGGAGCACGCGTCCGAGCGTGCGCGTGAGCTCGGCGTTGGTCACGGGCCCCGGCGCGACCGCGTTCACCGGGCCGCGAAGCGAGTCGGTTGCGAGCGCGTGCTGGATCGCGCCGACCACGTCGTCGAGCGCGATCCAGCTCATCCACTGCGTGCCGTCGCCGACCACGCCGCCCATGCCCAGCCTGAACGGCGTCAGCATCTTGGCGAGCGCGCCGCCGTGGTCGCTGAGGACCACGCCCAGTCGTGGGTTCACCACGCGAATGCCGTGAGCGATGGCCGCGGCCGTGGCGGCTTCCCAGTCGCGCGCGACGTCAGCGAGAAAGCCGGTGCCAGGACCGCTGTCTTCGGTCAGCACCTCGTCGCCGCGGCTGCCGTAGTAGCCGATCGCCGACGCGCTGATCAGGACGCCCGGCGGCTTCGGAAGCCGCACCAGTGTCTGGACGAGGAGCCGCGTCGCGGTCGTGCGGCTCTCGCGGATGCGCCGCTTCTTCTCGGCCGTCCACCTGAGACCCATGATGCTCTCGCCCGCGAGGTGGACGACCGCATCGAGCGCGGGTGCGGTGGGCGTAATTGCGCCGGAAGAAGGATCCCAGCGAAGCGCGTCTTCGCCGGCACGCGGCGCGCGACGCACGAGGGAGATCACGCGATGCCCGCTTGCCCGGAGGGACGAGACCAGCGCCGAGCCGACGAGGCCGCCGGCGCCGGTGACCGCGACGATCACGCCATCGCGCCGCCGTCGACGGTGTAGATCGCGCCGGTGATGTAGGCGGCGTCGGCGCTGGCCAGGAACGCGACCAGCGCCGCGACCTCGTGCGGCTCGCCGTAGCGGCGCATCGGGATCGTCGCGGTGAGCCGCTCGCGCCTGATCTCGGTCTCGAGCTCTTGGACCATCGGCGTCTCGATCGGCGCCGGGCACACCGCGTTGACCCGGATGTTGTGGCGGGCCAGCTCGAGGGATGCGGCGCGGGTCATGCCGACCACAGCGTGCTTGCTCGCGGTGTAGGCGATGATGTTCGGCGAGCCGCGCAGCCCCGCGATCGACGCTGTGTTCACGATCGCGCCGCCGCCTCGGGCCCGCAGCAGCGGCGCCACGACTTTCATGCCGAGCCAGACGGCCTTGACGTTGACGGCGATCACCCGGTCGAACGTCTCTTCCGGGTAGTCGACCAGCGGCTTGAGCGCCCCGAGGACGCCGGCGTTGTTGAAGAACACGTCGACGCCGCCGAACCGGTCGACGGCCGCCTTCGCGTAGCGCTCGACGTCGGCGAGCCGCGTCACATCAGCCTCGACGGCGAGCGCCTCCCCGTCGGCCTTCTCGACGGCGGCGACGCTTTGGCGGAGATTGGCGGCCGCGACGTCGACGAGAACCACGCGCGCGCCCTCGGACGCGAAGCGCACCGCGGCGGCGCGCCCGATGCCGCCGCCGGCGCCCGTGATGAGCACAATCTTGCCGCTGAACCGCGCCGCCATGTCAGGCGCCATCTTGCTCTTGGCGCCGACTCGACGCAAGCTTGGAGCCCATGACCGAAGACGAAGGTCTGAAGGCGCTCCGCGGCGACGATCCGGCCGCCGCGGCCCGCGCCGAGTCGGCGTTGTGGGAGATGTGGCACCGCTCGGGCGACGGCGCGATCGACGCGCTCCTGCGCGACGGCATCGCCAGCATGGAGCGCCGCGACCTGGCCGGTGCCGAGGCGATCTTCGGGCGCGTGATCGCCGAGGCTCCGGCGTTCGCCGAGGGCTGGAACAAGCGCGCGACCGTCCGCTACGTGGCCGAGAACTACGAGGGCTCGATCGCGGACTGCGAGGAGACCCTCACGCGCAACCGCCACCACTTCGGCGCGCTCTCCGGCGCCGGGCTCTGCTACATGGCCCTCGGCCGCCATCGCGAGGCGGCGGCGATGTTCCGGCGTGCGCTCGCGGTGCACCCGCGGCTCGGCGGCGCGCGCCAGAATCTGGCCGTGGCGCTCGGAGAAGCCGTTCGCGGCAACGGGCACTAGCGTGGTCGTGCGCGCCGCAGGCCGTTGCGGGGCTGGGGCCCCGCCGGCCGAGGCGTGCTCATAAAAATTGTGAGATTCGGCTTTGTGGGATACTGACGCGCGCACGGGAGGAGACCCAGCGAGATGATCGCGCAGACCGCCGAGGTCCGTGAGGGCCATCGATTCGACGCCGCCGCGCTCGAGCGCTACCTGCGCGAACATATCGACGGCTTCCGCGGGCCGATGGAGGTGCGCCAGTTCCGAGGCGGCCAGTCGAATCCGACCTATCACCTCTCGGCCGGCGGCCGCGAGTTCGTCCTGCGCAGAAAGCCGCCTGGCAAGCTCTTGCCCTCGGCGCACGCGGTCGATCGCGAATACCGAGTGATCACGGCGCTCGGCAAGGCGGGCTTTCCGGTGCCGCGCACGTTCGTTTTGTGCGAGGACGACTCGGTCATTGGTACCGCGTTCTACGTGATGGACTGCGTGCACGGACGGATCTTCACCGACCCGGCGATCCCGACCGTCACGCCGCGCGAGCGCCGCGCGATCTACGAATCGCTCATCGACGTGCTGGCGCGGCTTCACACCGCGGACTGGCAGTCGCTGGGCCTCGCCGACTTCGGCCGCCCGGGCAACTACTTCGCGCGCCAGATCCATCGCTGGACGCAGCAGTACCGCGCCTCGGAGACCGAGAAGATCGAGTCGATGGAGCGTCTGATCCCGTGGCTGCCCGAGCACATCCCGGCCAGCGACGAGACGACGCTCGTCCACGGGGATTTCCGGCTGGGCAACGTGATCATTCATCCGACCGAGCCGCGAGTCGTCGCCGTGCTCGACTGGGAGCTCTCGACGCTCGGCCATCCGCTCGCGGACCTCGCCTACTTCTGCCTGCCGTACCGGTTCACGCGCGAATGGGAAGGGCTCGCCGACAAGGATCTCGGAGAGCTCGGGATCCCGGGCGAGGCCGAGTACGTCGCGGACTACTGCCGGCGCGCGGGCCGTGGCGCCATTGCCGACTGGGAGTTCTCCCTCGCGTTCGCGATGTTCCGGCTGGCCGCGATTGCCCAGGGCATCATGGGCCGCGTCGTGGCGGGAACGGCGAACGATCCCAACGCCCAGGAGCGCGGCCGCAGAGCCCGTCCGCTCGCGGACTCTGCGTGGGCCCTGATCTCGTCTCGCACCTAGCAGGCTGCTGAAAAGGGTCCGCCTGCGCCTCAGTAGTCGTAGATGCGTTCGAGCGTCGCGCCAGTGGTCATCAATTCGGTCAGTAGTGCCCGTAGAGAGCTCAGCGGGGCTTTGACCGCGATTCGCATGGCGGCGGGATTCGTGAGCAGCGGCTCCTTCAGGAGGATCTCGCCTGTCGCGAGCCGCACGTCGACCGCGCTCGGCGCCGTTGCGGTGAGAAGAATCTCATCGTTTCCAGCGAGCTCGCGGATCTGCACGCCCTGCTTGACCAGGCTCACTAGGACCGGCGTGAACGCGTCGTGGCGCGGGAGCGTCACGACGTACGACTGCCCGCCGAGCCGCTTGACCTTGCGAATGCGGTCGTCGTCGAAGACGCGCTCCGGCGCGCCGTCGATCCAGGCGTGGATGACCGGCGCTTCAGCGTGCGGAGCCGTGTGCGTGGCCAGCTTCACGATGCCCGCGTAGACCGCCTTCAACCCGTATTCGGCGCTCAGCGAGAATCGTCGCTCCCACTTCCGCACGACGTCGAGTCCCCAGAGCGGCGTCTCTTTCCAGAGGGCCTCGAGCCGTCCCTCGAACGGAAAGTCGTACCAGCGGATCGTGTGCAGGAGCTCCGCGTACTGCCGCGCGGTCCTGCGCGCGAACACGTCCTCCTCGGTGTGGTAGAAGCCGATGCCCTCGGTGAGCACGCCGACGGTGTTCTCGTAGGCGCCCTTCACGCTGTTGTCCATCGAGAACCCGAGCCCGGCCAGCGCCAGCCTCAGATGCCGTCGCGGGTCGAACACGTAGACCCGCTTGGTGGCCTGGCACGCGGCCGCGTAGTAGCGCCAGTACTGCTTGATCGCGGCGAAGTAGGGGAACCGGCTCGGCGCGTGCGATTTGACGAACGCCGCGTACTCCTCGGCGCTGTAGACGACGTACCACTCCGGAAGCGTGAGAAACGCCGACGAGCCGTTGCGGAGATAGCCGCTGACGTCCGCGGTCGCGCTGACGATCTCCGGCGGCCGCTCGCTCGGCTGCGTGCGAACGCTGAAGCAGTGCTGACCGACGAATCGAGCGGGGACAGCGAGGGCGAGACCGACCACGGCCACGAGCGCGACCGTGACGACGAGCACGATGCCGAAGCGTCGCGCAGCTCGAAGCGCCACGACTCTAGAGTATCGTCTGCTCCGAGTTGATGGAGTCTTATATCACGGCGCGCCGGGCCGAGCGGAAGCTTGTGGATCGGACACGCGAGCTGACACGACGTAGCGCAGCGGGCCGCCGGGCCTCAACGCATCGAATGGGAAGCACGTCATCAGCACGAGGCTGGTCGAGCTCGGATCCGAGCGGATCACCGCCGTACGCGCGTCGACCACCGACATCGCCTCGACGCGGAAGCGCGCCGGCGCGCGGCCCGGCGCTTCCAGGATGATCTCCTCGCCGGAACGCACCTCTCGAAGGAAGCGGAAGTGCGTGTCGCGGTGCCCGCTCACGATGCCGGTCCCAGGCGCGCCGACGGCCGCGCCTTCGGGAGCGTAGCCGGGCCCGAAAGCGAGCGTGCGGCCGCTCACGCCAGCGAGGACGATGAGGTCCACGCCATGAGCGGGGACCTTCAGCCGCGCGACCGGCGACGTATCAGCCCATGGCCACGGCTTCGCGCCCGCCTCTCCGCGGAGCGTCCGCTCCCACGCCCGCTGCAAGAGGTGCTGCGCGAGCTGGGCCTTGGCATGAATCCAGATGCCGTGGCCCAGCTCCCACATTCCCACCGCAAAAAGCAGCGCTGCCGCGACGACGGCGAGCGCGCGGCGTCTCACCACCGTCGACGAGCGCGCTCGGCGAGCGCCGGCGCGCCGGCCCGATAAACCGCCACCGCGAGCGCCCCGGCCAGAAGGAGCGCGACCAGACCGAGGGCGAGATGAACGGACCCCGACGTGGCGCCCTGCCCGGCTCCGAACACCGCGGTGTAGTCCCAGCCGTGTGGGAGATTCGTCTCGAGCGCGTGACTCGACAGCGATTCGTTCTCCGGACGCACGGGCGTGACATCCACGGCGACCAGGCTCGTGTACGGGCTGATGAGGTGATGCGCGAGGGCCAGCTCCAGCACGGCGGCCCGCACTTCTTCCGCTGGCGAGCCAGTGCGGCGGCGATCGAGGAGCCCTGCGATCTTGGCCCGCGCCCAGTGAGCGGACAGCCCGGCCTCCTCGCCCGTGGGATGAAGCGCGAGTACCTGCTCCCAGACCTCGACGCCGAGCCGGCCGCGCAGTACGACGCGCGCCGGCAGCGCCGGCGCTCGCAGGGCGACGCTGATCGGCTCGCCGAGATAGACGTCTGGAATCTTCTCGGGCACGATCTCGGCGCCGGCCAGCTCGATCTCGACGTCGGTCAGCGCAGGCGACTCGAGCTTGGCGAACAGCGCGACCATCTTCTCCTTCACCTCGCTGATGTCGCCGATATAGGTGAACGTGCCGCGGCCGACCCGCGCCGCCTCACGCATGAAGTGACTGTTCGGCGCCGAGCCGATGCCGATCGTGAAGAGCCGGCTGTCGCCCAGACGCTCGTGGATCGCCGAGAACAGCTGCGCCTCGTTGCCCACGGCGCCGTCGGTGAGGAAGATCACCTGTCGAAGACGACCAGGATGTTCGCGGCCGTCGAGCGCCTGCTGGAGCGCCGACAGCATCTCCGTACCGCCGTCCGCATGGAGCCGCCCGACGTACCGGTGTGCCGCCGCGAGATTCTGTTGCGTCGCCGGCCGGGCGGCGGCGAAGACGGAGTCAGTCGTGTGATTGAAGCGGATCACGTTGAAGGTGTCGTCGGGTCTGAGGCGCTCGAGCGCCAGCTTCAGAGCCGCCTTGGCCTGATCGATCGACGCGCCGTGCATCGAGCCGGAGTTGTCGATCACGAAGATCACCTCGCGGGGCAGGCGAGGCCGGTCGACCGCGGCGGCGGCCGGCGGCGTCACCATGAGAACGGCGAACGTCTCGACGCCCTTGCGCTCGGTGAAGAGCGTTGCGATCGGTGTTGCCTCGGCACTCGGCTGCCATACCAGCTCGAAGTCCCGGTCGGCGGGCACCGGCCCCTGTGCGAGCTCGACACGGTAACGCCCGTCGGCGAGCGGCGTGGTGCTGATGGCGTGATACGAGGCCGAGAGGCGTGTGAGGGGCGCGCCCGGATCCAGCTCCACCGTGAGGGCAACCGGATTGATCGCGCCGCGCGAGGGATGCGCGACCGGGGGCGTGATCCGTGACGCATCGGGCACCGCGTCGGTGTCGTCGGCCCAGCCGGTGCCGGTCGAGGGTCCAGGCGTCGGCGCTCCCGGGATATAGCGCGGACCGACGACCATCGGGAATCGCAGGCGGAACTGCCCCGCGTCGTACCTGACGGTATGCTGATACTCGATCTCGATGGAGATCGCCGCGCCGGGAGCAATGTTGGCCACCGATGTCGTGAAGACGTTGGGCCGCTCCTGCTCGACGAGGCTCGCGCGTTTGCCCTGTTGCTTCGCCTGCTCATAGTGGGTCTTCGCCGCCGCTCGCTCCTGGATCACGCCCTCGATCACTCGGTCGCCGACGTGCATGCGCAGATGGTCGACCGCGGCGTCCTCGGGCATAGGGAAGACGTAGATGCCTTCGGCCCACAGGCTGCTCGGATTCGTGAACTCCTGACGCACGCTCGCCCGCGCGACGATTCCGGTCACGACGATGCGAACGTCGGTCTTGAGCGTCGGCGCCGGCACGAGCTGGCTCTGCTCGGCGGTACGCCACAAGAGGGTGCCTTCGGTGATACGACCGACCTCCGCCCCGGCGGCCGGCACCGCCAGGACGGAGATCAGGCCTACGAGGATCAACGCCTGGATGGACCTCAGCGTGGCCCTCATCGACTGGACTACCGATCGCCCGCGGGCGACGCCGGTGCGGACTGAGCCCGCTCGGCCGCCGAGCCGGCGACCGACGCCGGAGCCGTCACCGCAGCCGCGAGCTTGCGGAACTCGAGATGCACCCGGCGATTGAGCTCCTGGCACTCCTTGCCCGGGTCGTCGCAGAGAGCGCCGTCCCGGCCCATCGTGACCACCTTGATCGACGCCTCGGGCACGCCGAGATCCATCAGGAAGCGCTTCACGACCTGAGCCCGGCGCTCGGCCAGGCCGCGGTTGTACTCGATCGGCCCGTGGTTATCGGTGTAGCCCTGGACCATCACGACCCACGCGTTGCCCAGGTCCATGCGCCCCGCCGTCTCCTGGAGCACGCGGGCGGCGTCGGCGCGAAGGCGCGTGCTCTTGAAGTCGAAGTAGACGTCGGCGTGGAAGACTCCCGCCGGCGGCGCGGGAATCACGGCACGAGGGCCCGTTGAGCCACCCGGCGCCGCCTCCACGCCCTGCGAATGGATCCAGTACGTTCCGATCGCGCCGGCGATCACCGTCAGGAGGATCCCGACGAGGACCACCAGCTCCTTCACTCCGCCCATCTCCTTGCGCTCTTGCTGCAGCTCCGCCATTGCCCTGTCCTCCTCTTTCTCGAGACGTCCTTGCGTCTCGCTGGTCGGGTCGCTCGTGCCGCCCGTTGCGGCCGGCGCCCGGCGGGGGACAAGAGCAACGCGCACGCCACACCGGACGGACGGGTTGGCCATGCGGGAGTGCTGGGAGTTCGAATACTTGGCGAGCGCGTGGGGATCGCTCGCGTGCGAGGACACGCGGGGATTCCCCGCATCCCCGCACAAGCTCTCGCGCATCCCCGCGCGCGGGGAGAGTCAGAGCTCAGGCGACAGAGCGGTCAGACCTTGGCCGTGGAGGAGCGGCGCTCGAAGTACTGGCGAACGAGGAGCTCGAGCGAGCGGAAGTGGCGGTCGGGGAGGTTCTTGAACCGCCTGCGGCAGGCGGCGATGGCTTCCTCCGGCGAGGCGAAGCCTTCGACGACCCGGATCAAGTGCTCGAAGTACTCCCGGAGCTTGAGCTCGACCGTGCGGCCGAGAGCCGGCTCTCCCGCCAGCGCCAGCGCCGCAGCTTCCCGGTCCCCGCCGGAATCGACCAGAGCGCGGAAGCCGAGGCCCTTGAGCCGCTGGGTGACCGTGCTCCGGTCCCAGCCGAGCGCCCGGGCGGTCGCCTGCATGTCGAAGGCATGCTGTCGGAGGGTGGCCAGCACGATCTCGTCTCGCCCGGAGTCCTCGCGGCTCGCTTCCCGGTCGGCGAGCCGCAGGTCGGCGACCGAGATGGCTCCGCCGTCGGCGAGCGCCAGGGCCTGGCGCAGACAGTTCTGCAGCTCACGGGCGTTGCCGGGCCAGTCGTTGCGCTCGAGCGCCGCTAGCGCCCCCTCCGAGATCGGCAGGGGCTGGCGGCCGAGCTCGGCGGCCGCGTCGCGGACGAAGCGCTCGGCCAGGAGCCGCACGTCCGGCCGCCGCTCGCGCAGGGGCGGGAGCCGGAGCACCAGGCCCTTGAGCCGGAAATAGAGATCCTCGCGGAACCAGCCCTCCGTGCTGCCGCGCTCGAGATCGCGATTGCTGGCGGCGACCACGCGGACGTCGACCGTGGTCGGACGCGCCGCGCCGACCCTGTAGAAGCTCTTGTCCTGGAGCACGCGCAAGAGCTTGCTCTGGTGCTCCGGGCGAAGCTCGCCGACCTCGTCGAGGAAGATCGTGCCGCGGTTCGCCTGCTCGAAGTAGCCTTTCCGATCGGCGACAGCACCGGTGAAGCTGCCGCGGACGTGGCCGAACATCTCGCTCTCGAAGAGCTCGGCGGGGATCGCGCCCATGTTGACCGCGACGAACGGGCCCTCGGCGCGCGGGCTCAGCCGGTGCGCGGCCCGCGCGAAGAGCTCCTTGCCGGTGCCGGGCTCGCCGGCGATCAGGATCGGCAGGGACGCACGCGCGGCCTTCTCCAGGTCGCGGAACAGCGCGAGCATCGAGGGGTCGCGGGTGACGATGCCGAGCCGTTCGCACTCGCGCTGCAGACGCGCCTGCTCGGCATCGCTCGGCACCGCCTCGCCGACGTCGCCCGCGGCCAGCGCCTTTGCCCGCTGCTCGAGCTCTTCCAGGCGTGCGCGAGTCTGCGCCTCCTGAGCGCGCGCGGCCGCCAGCTGGGCCCGTAGCGCGTCCTCGCCGCCGGACGAGCGCGCCGCGGCCGCTCGTGCCGCCTCCAGATCTTCCTCGAGCGCTTCGACCGCCGACTCCTGGCGCACGAGCCCTTCCCGGATCTCGGCCACTTCCCCTTCGAGATCGCGGATCCGATGCGCCGACATGAGCTGGTTGCCCGCGATCGCGCCGACCGACGCGAGACCGATCGCGACGAGCGGGATCGCCAGAGGGAGCAAGAGGCCCAACAGCGAAGCCGAGGCGATGACGCCCGCGACGTAGGCGACTGCCAGAGCCACGGTGGCGAGCGCGGCCTTCCACCAGCTGGCGGCCAGCCAGCGCCACGCCGCCAGCGCAGACAGCAGGAGACTTCCGATAAGAGTCCACGCGAACGGCGTCTCTCTGAGCCATCCCCAGGTGAGGATCCGGTCGAGCAGGTTCATCTGAACGGCCACGCGATCCTTGATCTGCGCCGACTCGATGCCCAGTAACACGATCCGGTCGGCGACCAGGTTCTGGAGAGCCTCGCGCCGTCGCTCTTCGATCGCGCTCGAGATCTCGGAGAACGGGACCGTCCTGAAGCTCTCCTGCAGCGCGCGGCCGGCGGGCGGAGCCAGGATGCGTCCCTGTCGGTCGACCGGGATGCGAGCGAGGTCCACGCCCGTGAAGGCCTGAGCCATGGCAAGCCCGAACGCCGGCACCCGACGCTCGCCGACGCGAACGAACAGCGGCACCCGCCGCACGACGCCGTCGGGATCGGCCGACCCCAGCATGTGCCCGACCCCGTTGGCGGACTGCGCGAAACCTGGAAGCGAGCCGGAGTACGCGCGCGCCTGCGGCAGTCCCGGCGACTCTGCCGACAGCGGCGGCCACGAGCGGTGCGGCGGCGCCGTCGAGCCGGCGGCGCCGTCGCGCGCCTCCGGCGTGTCCGGATCGACGGGCTCGAGCGCGATCGGCAGCACCACGTTCTCCGCGAACGCGATCGCCTGGCTCAGGAGCGCGTCGCTCGACGGGCCGCCGCGGCCGGGCGCGCTCGGCTGTCCCAGCGGAGCGTCGACGCCGATGACGGCGGCACCCGAGCGCGAGAGCGCGGAGACCACATCGGCGAGCACGGCGCGATCCCAGGCGCCCGCGCCGAATCTGATCTCGCTGGCCGGATCGCGCACGACGACGATGGGCTTCGGGCTTTTGGGCGGCCGCGCGGAAAGTGGGCGATCGTACACCGACCATTCGAAGGCGGTCACCGCGCTTTTCGCGGACACCAGGACGACCGCCGCGACCGCGGTAGCTGTCAGTCCGAGCACCGCGGCGACCGCCACGGTCTTCTTCACGATGGCCGGACCTAGGGACGAACCGGCGACGGCGGGACGGCCTCGCTGGCGGCCGAGATCTCGTTAAGGAATCGGCGTGCCCGCGGCTGGCCCTCGTCCGCGGCACTCTTGAAGTACTCCAGAATCCGCGCGTCGTTCGCCGGGACCTGACCGGGCACACCGCGCTGGTAGAGATCCTCGAGGAGCGCCTGGGCCGGCTCGCTGAACGCCCGGGCTTCCGAGATCGCGACGGGCACCGCCTCGGCGCCGCGCCCCTGTCGCACGAGGGCCGCGCCCACCGTGTCGTCGTCGCCGTTGCGCGTGAGCTCAGGGAAATCCGTCCACAGCGCCGCGCGATAGTCTCGAAACGCCTGCTCCGCCGCGCGCCGGTCGATGGCCGCGCGGCGCGTCTTGCCGAGCGCCGTCTGACGCAGCTCACTGAGCGCGACGCCGGCCTCAGGGTTTCCTTGCTCGGCAGCGCGTGACCACCAGGCGATCGCGCGCGCAAGGTCGGGCTCGACGCCCAGGCCGCGCGCGTAGGCCGTGCCGGCAAAATACTGGGCGCGTACATGGCCGGCGCGTGCGGCCGTGAGGAACTCCGGCGTAGCTTCGGCATCGCGATGGGTCAGCTTCAGCAGCAGCGCCAGGTTGTACCGGGCGTCCACGTGCTCGGGATCGCGCGACAGCACCTGGCGATACGCCTCGATCGCGCCGTTCTGGTCACCTCGTGCGTAGCGCACCCGGGCGAGCCCGTAGAGCGCCTGGACCGAGTCGGGTTGACGCCGCAGAACCTCTTCGAGCTCGGGCCGCGCGGCCGCCCAGTCCTGCCTGGCCGTGAGCGCCGTGGCGAGAGTCAGCCGGGCGCGCACGGCGTCGGGATGCCGGCGAAGGAGACCACGAAGCTCGTCGACCGCCCCGTCGAGGTCGCCCATCATGTAGAGGACGAGCCCGAGCTCCTCTCGCGCCTCGAAGAGGTCCGGTTGGAGCTGGATCGCCTCACGAAACGATCGGGCCGCGGCGGCCAGCGCCGCGGGATCGCCGCTCGTCCACGCCGCCCGCCCCTCCGCGAGGAGCTTTCGCGCCTGAACCTCTCGGGCCCGCGGATCGGTCGATGAGCCCGTGCGCGCTGGGTCGGCGCCCGGCGGGCCCGGAGTCGACGAGCGCTCGGCGCCGCTGGTCGCGCAACCGGCAGCGATGACGACGATGAGTGCCAAGCCGACGGCGGTCGTGCGCATAGGCAATTTTCGATGATAGCAAAGCGACGCGGAAGAACCGTGCGACGGGAAGGGCCGTCGCGCCGCCTCGCGGACCATGCGAAGCGGCGCGACGACCGGGCTACGTGAGATCTAGTTGTACGCCTCGAAGAGACCCGCGGCGCCCTGACCGCCGCCGACGCACATCGTCACCACGCCGTAGCGCGCCTTCCGGCGCAGCAGCTCGTTGGCGATAGTGCCGACCATGCGCGAGCCCGTCATGCCGAACGGATGGCCGATCGAGATCGA
>Ga0209382_10003781_pt1 | contig 20758 bp, 26 predicted proteins | sample SoiMetdeltSBSDD5_FD_187599 | JGI IMG/M metagenome (GOLD analysis project Ga0209382, IMG submission 187599) | Bulk soil microbial communities from a Populus tree surrounding site in Tennessee, USA - Soil MetaG P. deltoides SBSDD5 (SPAdes) (version 2) | ecosystem: Environmental > Terrestrial >... | reverse complement strand
CTTCTGCTTTCGCGTGAAAGCAGGAGCGGGTCGTTAGCTGCCACTTTGGCACCCATGTGCCCTCCGGTAGCACCGTGGGTTGTGGGAGTGGGCCGGGGTGGATGCGAACCACCGACCGACGGATTATGAGTTGCGCGCGTCTATTGTGGACGATCCGCAATGGCGACCAGCCTCGCTACACACCTGATCGTCCTGCCGGGCGGGGGTTATTCGGAGCACGCACCCAATGAGGCAGAGCCGGTCGCCGACTGGCTGACCGGGCTTGGAATCCGAGCCAGCGTCTTTCGCTACCCGCTGTTGGCACGCCATCCTGAACCACTGGACGCCTTACGGAACGAGATTCGCCGCCTGCGCGAGGCTGGCGTTGAGCGCGTCGGGCTGATCGGCTTCTCCGCGGGAGGGCATCTTGCCGGCCTGGCCGCCCTCGCACCGGGTGCCAAGGCGACCGAAACGGTCGACTTCGTCCTGCTCGGCTATCCGATCACATCAATGGAGACCGAGACCTATCGGTCGGCACGCCTGATCCTCCTTGGCGAGGATGCGACGCCCGAGCTCCGACGAGCGACGTCACTCGACGCCCTGGTGACTTCATCGTCGCCGCCGTTCTTCCTCTGGCACACGGCGGAGGACCCATACGTCCCGCCGGAGCACACCTACGTGCTCGCCTCATCGCTCGCCGCACACCGCGTTCCCCACACGACCCATGTCTTTGCCCACGGTCCGCATAGCCTCGGCCTGGCGCAGGGCGCGTCGGACGCAGCGGCCTGGACGACCCTCGCGGCCTCCTGGATCACCGAGCAGAGCGACACCCGACCCGCCGAACCGAACTAAACGGCGTGATTGCGGCGGTGGCGATGACGATCGCCGATCGCTTACGCATGTACGTCTCCCTTCCTTGGGTCCGCGCCCCCTCGGCGCGTATTCCGTCCATGTCAAATACGACATCGCGACCCTACACCCGATCCGGGCGGAGTCAAGCTCTCGCCGCAGCGCGGCCACTGCGACATCGCCCGCGCAGCATCTCGCGACGGTGGCAGAGAGATGCCCCGGCCGACGCAGAGGGGGCAACCAATGCGCCGACCGGGGCCGAAAGGCAACGGGAGATGGACTGTTGCCTGTTGCGACCCTCTCATTGCAGGCTTTGGGGGTCAAGCGGGTGAAGCCGCTACTCCCGCAGCCCGGCGGCTTCGAGGGCTTCGTCGCGGGTGGCGTACTCGTCTATGCGCAGAACCTTGCCGTCGCGCACCATGTAGACCTCATAGAGGCGGGTTTCGACCTCAACCCCGCTCGCTCGACCACGGGCGTGGAATCGAGCCGCCACGAACACCCGGTCTCCGTGCCCGATCACCTCCTCGGCGGTCGTCTCGGCCCCCTCCCAGGCTTCGTTCCAGCGTTCGTAGTTCGCCAGCACGGCGTCGTTGCCGTACACGGCACCGTCCTCCAAGGTGACCACGACGATGTGGGGGTCGTGGAACCCTGCGATGCGATCGTAGTCGCCACGCGAGTAGGCATCCCAGGCCTCGCGCACGACCTCGACGTTCTCCTCCGACATCGCCTACGCAGTATCTCGCTACTCCCGCAGCCCGTCGGCTTCGAGAAGCGACTGGACCCTCGGAAAATGATGGAGGCCGGGGAATCGGTCGCGACCGACCTACCCGGCCCCCCGGTGGGCTGAGCCCGCTCATAGCCTTCTCGTACTCGGGAGTCTGCGTAGGCGTGCTCGGGCCGCAGAGGGAAATTATGCTCCTCGGCCCGCTGAAATGCGTCAGGCAGTCAGCGGCAGCCAACGATCGAGGGAGGTGATCTCGATCATCCGGCGGACGGCGCCCGATCGACCGTCGATGCGAAGGCGATCCCCCTCCTCACGAGACTCCCTCGCGGCCCAGACCAACACCCGCAGCCCCATCGAGTCGATGAAGCTCACCCGTTCGAGATCGAGGACGATCGATGCCGCCTCGCTGTCCAGGGCGTGGAGCAGGGTGCTCTCCAGCACCGGGGCGGTGGCGATGTCAAGCTCGCCCGCAACCCGGACCGCAAGCCGGTCCTGGTTCTCGTCGATGTGCACGCTGAAAGGGTCCTGCCCTGGGACCGGCGAAGTTGCCATCGCTACTCCCCTCATCCCCCTCGAAGAGTCGCCGCCTTGGTTGTGCAAGGAAGAAGAGGAAAGTGCCTTTGGCGGTTAGAGGGACGAGGCTACTCCGATTCGCGGCAGAAATGTGACAGGGGTCTCGCTCGGCCTCTGGGGGAGCGGTCCCCTTGAAGTGAATGCCCTACTCCCGCAGCCCGGCGGCTTCGAGGGCTGCCGCCTTGTGGCGATATTCCCTCACACGGGTGATCTTCTCGTTCTCGACCGTGAAGACCCATGTTTCACCCTGGCGCTCTGCCACTTCGACGCGACTCAACTTCCCCCGCCCGCCCCAGTGCAGCGGTACGACGACGTCTCGGCCGGCATCGATGAACTCTTGCGGCTCGATCCATTGATCCGCGAGAACCTCCCCGAAGCGGCCGACGAGTTGTCTCAGCCCATCGTGGCCCCGATAGACGGCGGCATCCGGAAGGTCGGACCGTACCGTCCACTGAATGGAAGGGGCGAAGAACCGCAGCCTTGCCTCGATCCCTCGGCGGAAGCTCTCCGAGTGCTCTTGCGCCATCACCTCGAATACGGCCCGAACAACGTCCACGTTCTCCTGCGACATCGCCCGCTCAGTATCTCGCTACTCCCGCAGCCCGACTTTGGCTCAATCGAAGCTGATGACCGTGGAGCGATCGCGGCGGCAGACGAAGGTCGTCCCGTCGGTGCGGTCCTTGCGGCGCACCACCTTCGCGTAGAAGCGACCGGGCTCGATCGGGTGCGAGACGATCCACTGGCCACGGCGGTTGGTCCGGTCCTTCCCGAGCAGCTCGTCCGGTCCGGAGCGCACCATGAGGAGCTTCACGTAGCGGTTGAACTCGCAGGCGTGCCTACTGGAGTGGACTCGGCCCGAGAACGGGGGCCGGTTGGGTCCCGCCCAGATGACCTTGGAATCGAACCTCACCGTGCGGTTGGCGAACGCCGGTACCGCCACCGCGCCCGCCGCCAGCACCGACACTGCCATGACCGCGAGTCGCCTTCGGGTTCCCGTCTGACACTTCATATCTTGCTACTCCCGCAGTCCGGCGGCTTCGAGGGCCTGGGCTCGATCAAGAAAGAACCTCGCGGTCGCGATCCTCGTGTCACGGTGGGTAAAGACGCAGTGGGCGGTCCACTCGACTGAGTATCTCGTTACTCCGACAGCCCGGCGGCTTCGAGGGCCCTCTAGGGCGCCTGCAGCTCGAACGCCCCGATGTCGGCGTCGCCAGCACCGTTGGGGTTAAAGACGCCGGGATAGTTCACGATCCGGGGGAACCCGCGCTGGTCGGTGGTGCCGTCGCCGGCGAGGCCCGCGTCAACGGCCGGGCTCGAGGGATCCAGCGCGAGCGTCTTCGTCGGCCCGCCGTAGTTAGCGAGCGGACGCAGCAAGGGCTCAGTGTTCGGCTGATCGCCCGGTGCCGTCAGGTTGCAGCTCGCGTCGTCGGAGAGGTTGTAACCCTTCGACCTCGGCGCTCCATCACAGCCACCCGCGACGATCGTGCTCTTGAGCGTGGTCGGCGTCCCGGAGGCAAAGGCGGTGGAGATCGCGCCACCCTCCGCACCGATGACGGTGCTCTGGGAGACGGTCACGTCGCTGTTGGCGTTCATGATCCCGCCGCCAGTGACTCCGGCGGAGTTGCCGCTCAAGGTGCTCCGCCGCACGGTGAGGTGGGCGTTAGACGAGATCGCCCCGCCGTAGCTGTTGGACGAGTTGCCAGTGAGGGTGCTGCGCGAGACGGTGAGGTGCCCCTCGTTGAGGATGCCGCCGCCCTGGCTCTCGGCGAAGTTCCCGCTCATGGCGCTCTCGTCGACGGTGGCGGTCCCGTAGTTGTGGATGCCGCTCATGCGGTTGCGGGCCACCAGGCTGTGCTGGACGGTGAGCGTGCCGTGAGTTTCGATCCCGGCGCGGCGGTTATCGGCCACCACGCTGTGGGTGACCGTTGCGTCGCCAGCGTTGAAAATACCCCCACCACGGGCGTCGCGCACGGCGCTGCGCGAGAGGGTGAGCGCGCCGGCGTTGCCGATGCCGGTCGACCCACCGACGATCGAGATGCGGTCGAGCGTGACCGCTCTCGAGGGCTGAATCGTGAAGACCGAGCCGAAACCGGGAGCGCCGTGGATGGTGAGCTGATCGACGCCGGGGCCGGCGATCGCGAGATCCGTGTCGACGTTAGGAAGCGGGTTGTCCAGCGCGAGGGTGCCGGTCGCGGAGATCGCGATCCGATCGGGGCCAACAAGATGATTGGCCTGGTTGACGGCCGCCCGCAGCGACCCCGCTCCCGAGTCGTTCGTGTTCGTGACCCCGATCGCAGCGGCGGCGCTCTGTGCCCCGAGCGCCAGCACTCCAGCAACGGCCACGCCGAGCGCGATCGCAAATCGCTGGCGCATGCGTCCTCCCCTTCCATAGGTGGCCTGGGTCGATTGACTCAGGTGCGCGTTCCTGCACGGGACGCACGACAACGACCATACTCAGTCGCAGACCTCCAGTGTGTGACCTGGTCACACGGTGTTTCAATCACGCAGCACTCGGCGTTATCGGTAGGGACAACAGCGCCGGGTGCGCCCGTCTGGATGGCGAACAAACTGGCGAACGGTTTCCGCCCCGGTGCGGAGAACCGCATGAACAAGCTATTACGCGTACCCCATCCGCTCGAGTACGGGGATCTCGTGGATCTGCGGCGGCTGGAGGTGATCCCACAGGATCCCGCGGGGGCGGTCGTGAACGCGCTCGACGTCGATCGCCGCGCGCGGGGTGACGATCAGGTCCACCGGCAGGTCGTGGTCGGTCATCATCAGGTGGTCGCGCAGGATCTGAATCGGATGGACCGTCGTCGCGACGCAGGTGTGCTCGTCGATCTTGGACTCCTCGATCAGGAGCCCGTACTCGAGGTCCGAGAAGCCGCCGCCCTTGCCGACCCTCCCGCCGCTCAGGTTCACAGCGACCGAGCCGCAGAGAACGAAGTCCATCTCCGGGATCTCCTCGAGCGCGACGACCCGCCCGTGTCGAAGAGCACCCTTGATCGTCGCCGCCTCCCGCACCTGCGCCTTGCTCAACCGCCTTGGATCGAGCAGCCGGAACGGGTGCTGGTCGCGAAGGCGCGGGACCGCCATCACGAGCTTCTTGCCCTGCTCGAGCGCGAGGCGGCGCGCGTGGGTTTGGGGGGAGTCGGGATTCGCCTTGACGACCTGGGCGCGCCGCCACAGACGGTGCTGGGCGAGCTTCTCCGCCGCGAGCTTGGCGCCGGCGAAGTTCGGGATCCGACCCTCGGCCCCGGGGAACCGCGAGACGCCCTCCCGTTCCATGGCCCGCCACACGGCGCGCCGCACCTGGTCCTTGGAGCGCATGTGGGCAAAACATATTCACCGCGGAGGCCCCACCGCCGGGCTGCCACAATGCGACGCTCATGGCTGACGAGCACCGCACATCGCTGGCGGGGCCGGTGGTCCCGGCGGAGGATGCCGGGGACGAGGGCGCCCCGGACCAGCTCCCCGAGCGTCGGCCGGCGGAGCTCATGCGCGAGCTGCTGCCGGCGATCGAGCCCGAGCGGCGCCTAAACGACTGGGGGCGCTCCGAGCGGGTCGATGGATTCATGGACCGCACGCTTGTCGAGTTCTTCTACCGATACTGGTTCCGCGTGGAGGTCGAGGGGATCGAGAACGTCCCCTCCGAGAGCGGCGCGCTCCTCGTCTCCAACCACGCCGGGGCGCTGCCGCCGGATGCGCCGATGATCGCCAAGGCGATCCGCGAGGAGCATCCGAGCCCGCGACCGGTCTACATCACCGTCGAGCACTTCTTCAAGGGCTACCCCGGGTTCTCGATGCTGATCCCGAAGACCGGGTGCGTCGCGGCCCACCCCGCGAACGTCCACCGGCTGCTCTACGACGAGCGCGAGCTCGTTCTGGTCTTCCCGGAGGGGCGCAAGGGCACCGAGAAGCTCTACCGCGACCGCTACCGGCTGCGGCGCTTCGGCCGCGGGGGCTTCGTGGAAGCGGCCATGCGCGCCGAGGCGCAGATCGTCCCGACGTGCGTCGTCGGCGCCGAGGAGTCGGCCCCGATCTTCGGTCAGGTGGACATCATGCGGAGGGTCACCGGGCTCCTCTACTTTCCGATCACGCCCACATTCCCGTGGTTCGGGCTGTTCGGGATGCTGGGCTACCTGCCCGCCAAGTTCAAGATCCGCTTCCTCGAGCCCATCGATACGGTCGAGCTCGGAGGCGCCGAGGCCGCGGACGACAAGGCGCTCGTCCAGACGCTCGCGCAGGAGATCAGGGCGCAGATCCAGGAGAGCCTGCACGACATGCTGGCGCGGAGGAAGTCGGTATGGCTGGGCTGACCGAGTTCACCGCGCCCCGGGACACCGCGACCCGCCGTGTCCTCGTCACCGGGTTATCGACCTACTGGGGCGGGCGCCTGGCGCAGGCGCTGGAGAGCTTCGAGCACGTCGATGCGATCATCGGCGTCGACAGCGAGGACCCGACGCGCGAGCTCGAGCGCACCGAGTACGTGAAGGTCACGAACCAGCACTCGCTGCTCGAGCGCATTGTCCGGGCGGCCGAGATCGACACGGTCATCGACACCCGGCTCGTCGTCAATTCTTTGATGGCCGCGCCCAGGATCGCGCACGAGAACAACGTGATCGGGACGATGAACATCCTGGCCGCGTGCACCGGCGGTGATTCGCCGGTGCGAAAGTTCGTGTTCAAGAGCTCCGCGCACTATTACGGGGCCGAGCAGGACGATCCGGCCTTCTTCACGGAGGAGATGGCGCGCCCGCATCCCCCGAGAACCGGCCTCGAGCGCGACATCGTCGAGGCCGAGCAGGCGGTCAGCGAGTTCGCGCAGCGCAACCCAGACGTCACGGTGACCGTCCTGCGCTGCGCGAACGTCCTGGGTCCCGACGTCGACACACCGTTCACCCGGATGCTTCGCCTGCCGGCGGTCCCGATGGTCCTGGGGTTCGATCCGCGGGTGCAGTTCATCCACGAGGACGACGTGGTGCACGCGCTCGAGCACGCCGCATTTCACGTCTGCCCCGGGATTTACAACGTGGCGGCCGACGGCGTCCTGGCCTTCTCGGAGATCATCGACCTCGTGGGGAGGCCGCCCCTGCCGATCCTCCCGCCGTGGGGAACCGGAGCCGCGACCGGGCTCCTGCGACGTCTCGGATTCCGCATTCCGGACGAGGTCGTGAACCAGCTGCGCTTCGGCAGGGGCCTCGACAACCGCCTCTTCAAGGCAACCGGCTTCGAGTACGGCTATACGACGCGCGAGGCGGTGATCAAGCTCTCGGAGCACATGCGCCTTGCTCCGGTGATGCGCGGCACCGACCAGGAGTACAAGTACGAGCGCGAGGTCGAGGAGTTTCTGCGCTGGAGCCCGAACGTCCGACGCGAGCAGCCGGGCGAGCGCGCAGGGCTTTCAACCGAGTCCGAGCCGCTGGGGATCTGAGCTTGTTCGCGATCTGACCTCCCGCAGGCGCAACCGCGCTTGCGCGACGGTCACGGGGCAGGGCTTCGGGGATCGGCGCCGTACACTGATCAGGGGTGAAATCAGCAAGGGCACCAGCCAATTTCGGGGGCTGAGCCCGCAGCGAAACCGGAACACATGGGTCGCAGGGCGCAGATACTTCTCGTGTCGGTCGTCGCGCTCCTCTGCGCGCTGGCAGTCGCGGCGTATGCGATCGACCGGGCCAACTCCGACAAGATCGCGAACGGGATCCGGGTCGGCGGGGTCGATGTTGGCGGCATGTCGGCCGACCAGGCGAAGACACGGCTCCATTCGAAGCTCGTCAAGCCGCTCGACAAGCCGGTCACCGTCACCTACAACGGGACCAAGTACGTGCTCAACCCCGACAACCTCCAGGTTCGTGCCGACATCGACGGGATGGTGGACGCGGCGCTCCGCGCCAGCCGCTCCGGCGGGTTCCCGACCCGCGTTTGGCGCTACACGACGGGCGGCGAGGTCGATCGCGAGATCGCCCCGCACATCACCTACTCCGCCAAGGCGGTCGACGAGTTCGTCAACACCGTCGCGAATGAGGTGAACCAGCCGGCGCAGGACGCGACCATCAGCCCGACGCCGACGTCGCTCAATCCGGTGCCGGGTCACGACGGAGTCCAGGTGCTGACGGACAAGCTGCGCACCGAGCTGCGCGGCGCGATCGAGAGCCCGCGCGACCGCACGGTCGAGGCGCCGGTGCAGAAGGTCAAGCCGAATGTCTCGACCGATCAACTCGCGCAGAAGTACCCCGTCTACCTGACGATCGATCGCGGCGCGTTCCAGCTCCGGCTCTGGCAGAACCTGAAGCTCGTGAAGACCTACACGATCGCGGTCGGCATGCAGGGCCTGGAAACGCCGGCCGGGATCTACACGATCGACGACAAGCAGGTGAATCCCTCCTGGCACGTCCCCGACTCGGCATGGGCGGGCAGCCTCGCCGGGCAGGTGATCCCACCGGGTCCCGATGATCCGCTCAAGGCGCGCTGGATGGGCTTCTACAACGGCGCGGGGATCCACGGGACCGACGAGGTGTCCTCGCTGGGCACCGCGGCGTCGCACGGGTGCATCCGCATGGCGATACCGGACGTGATCGAGCTCTACAACCAGGTCCCGCTCGGCACGCCGATCTACATCGGCAACTAGCCCATTCGGCGGCACGCGCGCTGCAGGCGGCAGGCACTCGGAGCGCGGCGCCGAACCTTCCGCGCATGGGCGTCGATAAGGGCCCACCCCCGATCAGCCCGGCGTGGGAGGCGACGCTGGCAGCCTTTCACCGTGAGCTCGTGCGCAGGGGCTCCTCGCGCCACACGCTGAGAGCCTACGGCGGCGACCTCGCTGAGCTCGCCGAGTGGGCGACGGCCCGCGAACAGGATCCGGCATCGCTCACCTACCGCGACCTGCGCAGCTACGCCGCGGCGCTGTCCGCGCGCGGGCTCGCGCGCGCGAGCGTCGCGCGCAAGCTCGCCGCCGTCCGCACCCTCCACGACCACCTCGCGCGATCCGGCGAGGCGGCGGAGAATCCGGCGGAGCTCCTGCCGATGCCGAAGAAGGCGGCGCGGCTCCCGCGGGTCCTGGGACCGGACGAGGTCGCGCGGCTCCTCGATCATGTCCCGGCCTCGGGTCCCCTCGAGGTCCGCGACCGAGCGATGCTCGAGCTCACCTATGCGTGCGGCCTGCGGGCCGAGGAGGTCATCGATCTCGACGCCGATGCCCCCGACTTCGAATCCGAGACCCTCCGGGTGACCGGAAAGGGCCGCAAGACGCGCATCGTGCCGATCGGGGAACCGGCCCAGCGAGCGCTGGAGCGCTATCTGAGCCACGCCCGCCCGGCGCTCGTGACGGATTCGGACCAGCAGGCCCTGTTCCTGTCGCGCCGGGGGCGGCGACTCTCCTCATCCGACGTCCGGCGCCGTCTCGACCGGTGGGTGCGCGAGGCGGCCGTGGCCGGCCATGTCTCCCCACACACGCTCCGCCACTCGTTCGCGACCCACATGCTGGAGGGGGGCGCCGACCTGCGCTCGATCCAGGAGCTCCTTGGGCACTCCAGCGTCTCGACAACCCAGGTCTACACGCGGGTGGAGCCCGGACGGCTGCGGAGCGAGTACACACGTTCGCATCCGCGGGCGTGACCGCCGCCGCCGGGCGCTGCGGGATGGATAGGTTTACGGCGGGGAGACGATGGAGACAAACGTCAAAGCTGTCGAACTTCGAGAGCTGTGGCGGCGCTACAAGGACGGGGAGGACGAGCGTGCGCGCGAGCGGCTTGTGGTCGCCTACTCGCCCCTGGTCAAGTTCATCGCCGGGCGGATGGCGTCGGGCCTCCCCTCGCACGTCGAGGAGGCCGATCTCATCTCCTACGGGCTGCTCGGCCTGATCGGCGCGATCGAGCGGTTCGATCCCGATCGCGAGATCAAGTTCGAGACGTTCGCGGTCACACGCGTGAAGGGGGCGATCATCGACGAGCTTCGCTCGCTCGATTGGGTACCGCGATCGGTCCGAGCCCGCGCCCGGGACCTCGAGCGTGCGCACGCCGAGCTCGAGGCGGAGCTGCAGCGCGCGCCCACTGACCTGGAGATGGCGGCGAGGCTTGGCATGGACATCGAGGAGTTCAATGACTCGCTCCTGGAGATCGCGAACTCCTCGGTCCTGGCGCTCGACGACCTGTGGACCTTCGCCGACCCGGACGGAGGCGCCGGCGGGGTCTCGGTACTCGACACGCTCCACGACCCGCACGCGGTGGACCCCGAGACGGAGGCACAGTCGTCGGAGCTCAAGGACCGCCTCGCGGACGCAATCGAGTCGCTGCCGGAGCGCGAACGCCTCGTCGTTGCCCTCTATTACTACGAGAGCCTGACCCTGCGGGAGATCGGGGAGGTCGTGGGCGTGACCGAGTCTCGCGTCTCCCAGCTGCACACGAAGGCCGTGCTGGGACTCAGGTCGCGCTTTCAATCGCCGGCGTGACGGGCGGTCCGTCGGCCGCCGGGCGGTAACGCATATATTGCGCCCGTGGGGCACAAGGCAGCCGACCGGATCCGGAACGTTGCGCTGATCGGCCACCGGGGGAGTGGAAAGACGAGCCTCTGCGAGGCTCTCCTGTTCGAGGCCGGGGTGGTCAACCGGCTCGGCCGCGTCGATGACGGCTCGACAGTCTCCGACTTCGAGCCAGACGAGCAGGAGCGCTCGATGTCGATCGGCGCGAGCATCGCATCGTTCGAGTACGGGGATCGGAAGATCAACCTGATCGACACTCCGGGGGATCCCTCCTTCATCGCGGACACGCTGGGCGCCCTCCGGGTCGTCGACGCCGCCGTGGTCGTCGTGAACGCGGTCATGGGGGTCGAGGTCCATACCGAGCGTCTGTGGGAGCGCGCCGACCGCGAGGGACTGGCGCGGCTCGTCTTCGTGAACATGCTCGACCGCGAGCGGGCTGACTTCTTCCGTTCCCTCGACTCGCTCAAGGAGGCGTTCGGCCCGCACGTCGTGGCCACCGAGATCCCGATCGGATCCGAGCACGAGGTTCGCGGGGTGATCGATCTGGTCGACATGAGGGCGTTCACGTATGAGGGCGAGGGACGCGGGAACGCCAGCGAGGGCGAGATTCCCGATGAGCTCCGCGCCCAGGCGGAGGAGTACCGCGAGAAGCTGATGGACGAGGTCGCCGAGAACTCCGACGAGCTGATGGAGCGCTACCTCGACGGCGAGGAGGTCTCGCACGAGGAGATCGTCACGGTCTTGAAGAAGGGCGTCACCGAGGGGCATCTGTTCCCGGTCACATGCGGGGTCGCCACCCACAACCTCGGGACCAATCGCCTGCTCGAGGCACTGGTCGAGGACGTGCCCTCGCCGGCGATGCGCGGCGGGGTGCGGGCGCTCGACGGCGACGGGAACGACGTCGTCGTCGAGCCCGCCGAGGACGCTGATCTTCTCGCCCACGTCTTCAAGACCACAGCGGACCCGTACACGGGTCGGATCAATCTGCTGCGGGTCTACTCGGGCGTGCTGCGCTCCGACTCGCAGGCGTACAACGTCACGCGGAAGTCGAAGGAGCGGATCGGGCAGATCGCCGCGCCTTGCGGCAAGGAGACCTCGCCGGTCGATGAGCTGGGGCCCGGCGACATCGGCGCGGTGGCGAAGCTCCGCGAGACGCAGGCGGGCGACGTCCTGGGGGAGAAGGACACCGGCGTGGCCTTTCCGGCGCTCGACCTGCCGGCGCCGGTTATGGCATTCGCGTTCGAGCCGAAGTCGAAGGGGGACGAGGAGAAGGCCGCCAGCGCGCTGCGGCGCCTCGTGGAGGAGGACCCGACCCTCGACGTCCACCGCGATCCCGAGACTGGCGAGCAGATCATCGCGGGCCTCACTCAGATCCACGTCGAGGTGATCACGGGTCGCATGAAGCGCCGCTACGGCGCCGAGATCGAGCTGCACCCACCGCGCGTCCCGTACCTGGAGACGATTCGAAAGCCGGCGAAGGCCCACGGCCGCTACAAGAAGCAGACCGGCGGCCGCGGGCAGTTCGGCGACTGCCACATCGAGATCGAGCCGGTGGAGAGCGGGACCGGCTTCGAGTTCGTCAACGCGATCAAGGGCGGCGTGATCCCGAGCGGGTTCATACCGGCGGTCGAGAAGGGGATCGCGGAGGCGATGCAGCAGGGCGTGCTCGCGGGATATCCGATCAAGGATCTGAAGGTCAGGCTGTTCGACGGGCAGCACCACTCGGTCGACTCCTCGGAGATGGCGTTCAAGATCGCCGGCTCGATGGCGTTCAAGCAGGCGGCGGCTGAGGCGGACCCGTATCTGCTGGAGCCGATCGTCCGCACGACGATCACGGTCCCCGAGGAGAACGTCGGTGACGTCGTGGGGGACCTCAATTCCCGCCGTGGCCGGCCGATGGGCGTCGAGCCGAAGGGCTCGATGACGGAGATCAAGGCCGAGGTGCCCATGGCAGAAGTGCTCGATTACGCGCCAGACCTGCGGGCGATCACGGGCGGCCGGGGCGACTACACGATGGACTTCGAGCGCTATGAGGAGGTCCCGGGCCACATCGCGCAGAAGGTGGTCGCGGAGGCGCACGCCGCCGACGAGGAGAAGGTCCGCGCCTGAATAAATCGCTTCGGCGCCGCGCGTCTGCGACCGCCCCTCCGGGGGCATTGCTACGTTGACTTCGTGGCAGACCCGCACGATTTGTTCCCCGCCTGCGACGTCTGCGGGCGGACCATCCTCAAGGGCGAGCAGATCCACGATTACCTGACGCCGCAGCGCGAGCGCATTCGCGTCTGCGTCCTGTGCCGGTCGCGCGCGGAGTCGTCCGGGTGGATTCCGGTCTCGATGGCCCACACCCTGGAAGAGGAGCAGCCGCGCCGCTCGCGCGCGAAGGCGCTCCGGCAGCGGTTCGGCCGTGCCGCCTCGCGCGCCCGCTCCGCGGCTCGACCGCGGCGCGAGCCCGAGCCCGAGCCGGGGTACGAGGTCTCCCGCGGCGATGTTGGCCCCCCGTCGGCCCGCGAGCCTCAGGAGCCTGAGGTACGCCAGCCACAGCCGGAGCCGGAGCCGGCTTCCGAGCCGGAGGCCCCGGCGGCGGCTGAGCCGACCCCGCTCCCGGTTGAGGAGCCGGCGCCCGCAGAGCCCCCGCCGGCGAAGCCCCGGTCGCCACGCGAGCCCCGTCCCCCGCGCGAGCCCCGACCGCGGACGGCGAGCCGCACCGGCACCCGGGAGCAGAAGCAGTCCACAGGCAGGCCGCGTCGCACCCGCGCCAAGCGTGGCCCGGAGGCCCTGATGCGGCGGGCGGTTGAGCGGTTCAACTCGAGCGAGGAGCGCCGCAAGGTCGCGGGCCTGATGCGGTCCCTCGGCGATCCGCAGGCCGGGGTCCGAGCCGACCCACGCCGCCAGCTCGCACTCGTGACGGTCGCCTGGGAGCTGTCGTGGTACCAGTGGGAGGTCGAGGCCGACGGGGAGGATGACGATCCCGTTCGCGAGGTTGGCAAGGGCGCTGAGGTCTCCGAGCTCGACGAGGGAGCCCGAGCCTGGAACGCCGTGGTCGACGAGGACGGGACTCTTCGCCTTCGCTCCGCCGCCGAACGTCTACGGCAAGAGGCCGCAAGCGAAGCTTGAGCGAGCGACTGTTCGTCCACGTCGACGGTGGCGCACGGGGGAACCCGGGACCGGCGGCGATCGCCGCGGTGCTGTCGAGTCCCGAAGGCGATGTCGTCGAGGAGCACGCCGAGGCCATCGGCCACGCGACCAACAACGTCGCCGAGTATCGCGCGCTGCTGCTCGGGATCGATCGCGCGCGGGCACTCGGGGCTCGCGAGCTGGACATCGTCGGAGACTCGGAGCTGATCGCCCGCCAGGTGCGCGGCGAGTACCGGGTGAAGGATCCGGCGCTTCGGGAGCTTCACGCGCGCGTGGCGGCGGCGCTCGAGGATTTCGACCGCTGGGCCATCCGCAACGTCCCGCGGGCGGAGAACGCCCGCGCCGACGACCTCGTCAACGAGGCGCTGGATGGGAGAATCGACAAAAAGGAGGTATAGATGGCTGACAAGGCGACGGCAGACCAGATAGTCACAACGGCCAGAGAGCTCGGCCAGGCCGAGTTCACGCGCGAGGACATCGCGAAGAAGCTGGGTGTGCAGAAGCGCGAGCTCGTCAAGGGGTTTCGTGAGGCCCGCAAATCGGGTCGCCTCGAAAAGGTGCGCGACGACGAGGAGGGCACCGGCATCTTCCGCGTCACGGGCAACTAGCGGGGCCTAGTCGCCAGCGAAACCGTCAGGGGCGCTCGAGGCCTTTTCCGACGAGTTAGGCGACGATCGGGCACGGGCGGAAGCCCGGGGCACGAGGCTAGAATCTCGCCACGCGCGGCTGTAGCTCAGTTGGCTAGAGCGTCTGCTTGCCATGCAGAAGGTCGTGGGTTCGAATCCCATCAGCCGCTTGTGACGCAGACCTCCGTCAGGTCGCGTCAGGTCCCGCCAACACCGCTTGCCTGTGCGGTGCTCACCATCATGTTCACGCCCATCGTGATGACGATGGTCATCGCCTAGAGCCCTTCTCAGCGGACTAACTCAGGCCGCACGGAGTCAGCCACGGTGAGCGGAGAACGTGCGGGCGACCCGCAAGTGACGCGCCAGGTGGCAAAGCGTGCACAAGTTCAGCCTGAGCACGGGGGGACCGTCGCTAGGGGGTGAGCGGTGAAAGGCGAGGATACGCCGGAGGTCCTAGCGCACCCTGTCAAAAACTGCCGCGGAGGCGTGCCGCGTGCAGCTCGGTCTCGATGTAGTCGGTGATCAGCTGATCCGCATCGTCGTCCGGCCCAAAGCCCGCCAGGCGACCTTGGAGGCTCGGCAGGATCGGGAGGTCGTCGGTGGGTGTCCAATGCTCTGGAAGGGCTGCGGCGAACCGAATCAGGCGCTCGTCGTCGTCGGGCAGCATCAATACATGGGTCGCGAGTCCCTCCAGGGCCGCGGCGGACCCGCGGCGGTACCGGTCTCTAGATGTCTGCTCAGCGTTCTCCCCATGCTCGGCTGCGTACTTGCTGATGTAGCGATGCAGCCATTGCTTGAGGTCGAGCGCGGTGATGACCCGAGGCTACTCCCGCCCATGAAAGCGGGCGCTTGGGTGGCAGGAGCACGCACAAGTGTCCGGTTAACGCGAGTATCGCCGGGTCAGCTGCCACGCGGCGCTCACCAATAGCGACCGACCCCGCGCCGATGGCGCGACGACCGACCAGCGCGGATTCCCCCGGATCGTGGACTACCCCGACGTCTTCAACGCCGTCGGTAGTGACAACTCCGACATCGGGGCGTTCGAACTGCAGGTGCCCTAGGCCCTCGACGCTGCCGGGCTGGGGGAGTAGCGGCTTCACCCGCTTGACCCCCAAAGCCTGCAGTGAGAGAGTCGGAACAGGCCACATTCCATCTTCCGTTGCCTTTCGGCCCCGGTCGGCGCTTTGGTTGCCCCCTCTGCGTCGGCCGGGGCGTCTTTCTGTCACCCCGCGAGATACTGCGTAGGCGATGTCGCAGGAGAACGTCGAGATCGTGCGGCGGGGATTCGAGGGGTTTCAGGCTGGCTTGGCTCGGGGCGATCCCGGCGCGGTCTTCGACTCCGGGGTCCTCGCACCCGATGCCGAATGGATACCGGCTCCAAACACACCCGGCCTCCGGCCCGTCTACCGGGGGCGCGAGGGTTTCGTCGAGTTCATGGGGACTTGGACCGAGGATTTCGAGTGGTCCATCGACCTGGAGCGCCTGATCGACGCGGGCGATGACCGCGTTGTCGCCTTGTTCCACCAGCACGCGACCGGAAGGGGGAGCGGCGCGACAGTCGAGCTGCACATGGCCACGCTCTATGAGTTGGAGAACGGCCGGGTCATCCGGATGCGGAACTTCCTCGACCCCGCCGAGGCCCTCGAAGCCGCCGGGCTGCGGGAGTAGGCGCTTTAGCAGTGCTTACCCGGCTGAACGAGGGTCGGCCTGACCGGCGTCATCGCCGACACTTCAAAGGAGGAGCGCCATGCGCAAGTTCATCTTGGTCGGAGTTCTGGCAGTACTGGGCGCGGCCCTGCTCGCGACCTCCGCTTCCGCGTTCGACCACCACTTCACCGTACTTGGGAAGCAGAAGTCCGGTCACCGAGCTGGTCAAAACGCATTTGTGTTCAAGGACAAGCTCCTCGACCCGCACAATCGCAGCGACAAGGTCGGTCGCCTCCGCGGCAAGTGCCGGTTCAACCCGCAGAAGAGGAAGATCAAGTGTCACGTGCTCGTTCACCTGAACGGCGAGATTGGCGGTCTCGGCAATCTCCGCGTGAGGGGTGACCTCGACCGAGGCCCCGACCATCTCGTCGTGCTCGGGGGCACCCGTCAGTTCGACGGCGTCGCGGGCAAGGTGACCCGTCACGCAACCAAGAACAAGAGGATCGACAAGCTGCACTTCGATCTGATCCGCTAAGACACGCGCCGAAGCCGCCGGGCTGCGGGAGTAGCCTCGCTTCTGCTTCGCGGGAAAAGCAGAAGCGCCGCACGATTCCGAACCCCCGGCGGCTTCGAGGGCACCCGGATCCACCGTCGACCAGGGCTGGGTTCGCGGCCGATCCCCTCGATTAGGTTTCACCTGTGAGCGTGAGCCAGGACGAGGCCCCGTGGCGGGAGCCCATTCACGCCCGATACCCAGATTCGGCGTTGCTCGGCCTGCCGGGCGTCGATCAGATGCGGGCGCATTTGGACGGACGCGCCCCGAAGCCACCGATCCACTATCTAACCGGCATGGAGCCGACCGAGGTCGGGCTCGGTACCTCAGCATTCTCGATGCCGGCGACACGGTGGCTACTCAGCCCGCAGGGCCTGATCTCGGTCGGCACCCTTGCGATCCTCGCTGACGGCCCGCTGGGCTGCGCGATTCAGAGCGCCCTACCGCCACTTACCGCTTACGCGACGTCGGAGCTATCGCTGCGAGTCCTACGACCCGCAGGCGCCAACGGCAGCCTCATCGCGCGCGGGAGTCTCGTGAACGCGGGTCGTTCGATTGGCCTCTCGAGCGTGCAGATCTTCGACGGTGACGGCCATCTGCTGGCCGATGGAAGCTCGCTTTGTTTCATCCGGTCATTGCCCACCGAGGCTGGCCGACAAGCGCCCGCAGCACCGTCGGCGGCGCCCGACTCAGAGCCGGAACCACCTCGCCTCTTCGAACGCCCCGCGCTCGGGGAGATCGTGGGCCAAGACGTGTGGGATCGGATGAGCGGCCTCGAGGTTTTCGAGTCACAGCTGGCGGGCGAGCTTCCCAAACCCCCGATTCACTATCTGACCGGCGCGGGGCCGGTCGAGGTGGCCGCAGGGGAAGCGGTGTTCACGATGCCCTGCCACGAATGGCTCTGCAGCCCACTGGGGACGGTCGAGGGAGGCTCGATCGCCATGCTGGCCGATCACGCCCTCAGCTCCGCGATTCAGACCATTCTGCCGGCTGGAGCCGCTCTCGCAGCAATCGATCTCAAGGTGAACTTCCTACGCCCAGTGGCGCCCGATCGGCGTGAGCTGCTCAGTCGAGGGCGGGTCCGACACGCCGGACGCACAATCGCGGTCGCTGAAGCTGAGGTCGTCAACGCCGACGAGAAAACGGTCGCCCTGGCCACGGGATCGGCAATGGTCCTTACCGACCGCCCTGCGACGCTCCGCCATCTGGACCAGGACCCTCCCTCGCCGTAGTGCCCGCCTCGGCCACCCTGGATCCGATACGGGACCTGATTCGTTTCTCGGCTACCACCGACTAAGAGGAGGACGAGAAGTAGCCCAACCACTCCACGGAGCCGATGCTGCAATGCGCGGAAAGCAGCACCGCTTCTGCTTTCACGCGAAAGTAGGCGCCGGCGCGAGTTTTAAGGCCAGTCCCGGCTCACACTTCGTCTGGGTGCGCAAAAAAACGCGGCGTTTCAGCCATCGACAGCCCAAAGGGAAGCAGCGAGCAAGGTTCACGGCTCGACGCTAGCTGCGGGGCGCAAACTCCGCCGTGCCCTTGAACTCGCAGCCCGCAGGCGACCCGGGAGCGATGAACGCGTGAAGGTTCACGGTCGTCACCCCCGCCGCGTCCGCGAAGATCCACTGGCCCTCGAGGCGATTCGCAAAGTTGAAATTGACGAAGCTATCGCCCTGGCCCGCAGTCGCGAGCGATGTGCCGCTCGCATTGACGGTGCTCGATGTGCCGCCCTGGCTGAAGAGCCAGTTAACCGTGGCACCGCCGGGCCCGTCGTTGATGAACCGAGCCTGACCTGAACTCGGCCCGCAGACTACGAGGAGACTGAGGTTGGAGGGACCGAAGCCGATCTGGGCAAAGTTTGGAGCATTCGAACTTATGTCCGCAGCGATCGGGAACACCGCGGGATCGGTGCAGTCAACCGCACCCTCTCCGTTGATCGCTCGAATAGCTCCCCCGTTACAGGTTCCGATTACGCGCCGTTGGTAGCCGGTAGCGGCCAGTCCTCCCAGCTGGCTGGAGTTTGTTGCGTGACTGGCGTTCGGCACCAGTCCGAAGCTCGACTCCTTCACGTCGGCCCCACCGAGGCTGCCGTCGACGACGTCGGCGCCGTTGACCGCATTGTCCGCGACGTCGGCTGCCTTCACTTGGGCGCCAGGGCCGAGGTCGTCTGACTGCACCGTGTTCGAGCCGCTGAGCGCCGCCGCGGTGCCTCCCATCGCGACGAACAGCGCTATCAGGGCAACGACCATTGCCGGAGAAGGACGAAGCCTGGAACGCATTAGAAACCCCCCTGTTCGGTTGTTAGGCCGAGGCCAAATCCGGTGACCCCCCGAAAGCAAGCGTCTCATTCGAAGCCGGGTGGGTCAAGGGAAGGTCGTGAAGGAGCGGCTACCAGCGTCCTTCCGCTTCGACGCGGCCGAAACTGGTGTTAGGAGATCGCGCCCAGCACTGCCGAGCAGGCATCTTCACAGCGCGTGCACTCCTCGGCACAGATACGGCAGTGCTCGTGATGGTGGGCATGCCGCCCGCACTCCTCTGCGCAGGCGGCGCACAGCTCCCTGCACGAGGACGCCTGTGCCCTCGCGGTCGCCGCGACGTACTCCGTCTGCCGCGTGAGAAGACGCCCTGTGGCCTCGCAGACGTCGGCGCAGTCCAGGCAGAGGCGGATGCACCTGCGCATATCGGCGACATCCTCCTCGGCCAGGCTGGCGTCGGCACAGGCGGTGCACGATGTTTCACATGCACTGCACTCGTCGATGCAGCGAGCGAGCACATCGCGGTCGATTTGAGCGGGCCACGGGTGAGCCTCGAGCATCTCCTTGGACAGGGTGGCGGTGGCCATTCATCCTCCTCTCGGACTGCACGATCCCGCCTATGGATGCTGATTCGACCCTACTACTCGCGCAGGGGCATGTCAGGGGTAAGGCGCTCTTCAGGAGACGGCTACCCGCGTTCCACCGCGTGGGCTCCCGATAGGCGCGAAGGCTGCCCGGACATGGGTCACACACTCGCCGCCACATGGAAGAACTCAGGTTCCGCGGCGTCCTCATCTATGAACGACGCATTCCGACGAAAGGGGAAAGCAAATGACGCTCAGCAGAAACGCATGGATCGCAATCGGAGTCCTCATGGTGGTCGCGGCGATCGTCGTGGTCGGCCTCCTCGCCTCGGGCGGCGGTGGCGGCGGCGGCGTCTACTAACCCGCGCTGACTTGCGGCCTAATACCTAGGACCTGATGAGATGACCGACCAGGAAGCACGTGAGTTCGTGGAGATGCTGGCGGTGCCCGAAGCATCCGAGCCGCCGGTCTGCCCGATCTGTGGGCGCGGTCACCCGCTCGAGACCAGCTGCGCGCTCTCGACCGACCGCCCTGGCGAAGCAGCCGGGCTGCGGGAGCAGCGATCTCACGAGCTCCTGGTCGGGAGCGGCGTCGGTTGATCGAGCGTAGGACTTGACATCGGAGACACGCCGGGTCCGGGTCGGACGCGGCGAAATGTCTGCGCCTCGAGATACTGCATAGGCGATGTCGGAGGAGAACGTCGAGTTCGTTCGCCGGGCGTTTACCGAGTTCGCGGGGGAGTCGGCGCAGACGGTGATCGAGGGGATCGTTAACGCCGGACTCGCCGCACCCGACGCCGAGTTCGACTTCTCGGCCATGTACCCCGATGGGCCGATCCTCCGCGGGCACGAGGCCTGGCGTCGGTTTATCGACGGCCTGCCCTGGGGCTCTTCTCTGAGCGGGGAGCCGGAGCGCTTCTTCGACATCGACGAGGAGCGGGTGCTCGTCTTCGTTCGCATCACTGCCGAGGGCGAAGGAAGTCCTTAATGGCGCGTTAACCGGCCGCCGCGCAAGATGGGGAATCCAGGTCCTGTGGCCTGGAAGCCCATGACGTTCGCGGAGGCGCAGAAGGTTCTGTCGGAGGACCCGCCTCGGATTGAGACGACCACGGATTCGGCGCGCTACGTCGAGGCGTGGATGGTTCGCTCGGGTGCTGCCCCCGAGCGGACGAAGGCGGTGGTGGAGCGGCTACTCGACTATCGGCTGAACTGAGCCACGGGGGACAATGAGGGGACGTGTGGTCGCCGCGTGACGGGGCAAGAAGTGAAAGCCTGGTTCTACGCGGGAGCTCGATGGAGGAGGAGAGGATGCCGAAGTACCTGTTCCAGGCTTCATACACGGTTCAAGGCGAGGAGGG
>Ga0209382_10003780_pt1 | contig 20760 bp, 14 predicted proteins | sample SoiMetdeltSBSDD5_FD_187599 | JGI IMG/M metagenome (GOLD analysis project Ga0209382, IMG submission 187599) | Bulk soil microbial communities from a Populus tree surrounding site in Tennessee, USA - Soil MetaG P. deltoides SBSDD5 (SPAdes) (version 2) | ecosystem: Environmental > Terrestrial >... | reverse complement strand
ACCGCCAACTTCAGTCTGCAGTCCTTCGCGCTCACCGTGAGCCGCGCCGGCGCCGGGTCAGGCACGGTTATCAGCGCTCCCGCCGGCATCAACTGCGGCACGACCTGCTCGGCGTCGTTCAGCAGCGGCGCCGCGGTCACGCTGACGGCTACACCCGCGGCCGGTGCCACCTTCACCGGCTGGAGTGGCGCCTGCACCGGTACTGGCGCATGCACCGTCACCATGAGTGCGGCGAGCTCGGTGTCGGCCAACTTCGGTCTGCAGTCCTTCGTGCTCACGGTGAGCCGCGCCGGCGCCGGACCTGGCGCCGTCACCAGCACGCCCGCCGGTGTCAACTGCGGCGCGACCTGCTCGGCGTCGTTCAATAGCGGCACCCTCGTGACCCTCAGCGCCACGCCCGGCGCCGGCGCGATGTTCACCGGATGGAGCGGCGCGTGCGCCGGGACCGGCGCGTGCACCCTCACACTGAATGCCGCGAGCGCGGTCACCGCCACGTTCGCGCTGCAGCCCTTGGCGCTCACCGTGACGAAGGCCGGCAACGGCACCGGGACCGTCACCAGTGCGCCCGCCGGCATCAACTGTGGCGCGACCTGCTCGGCGTCGTTCACGAGCGGGACGCTGGTGACCTTGACGGCCACACCCGCCGCCGGCTCGAGCTTCACGGGTTGGAACAATGGCTGCGCCGGCATGCCTACCTGCACGGTCTCGATGAACGCGGCGGGCAGCATCACGGCCACCTTCGCGTTACAGCCCCCTGCGTCCGTTGCGCTCACGGTGACAAAGGCCGGCAGCGGCAGCGGTACGGTCAGCAGCGTGCCCGCCGGCATCAATTGCGGCGCGACCTGCTCGGCGTCGTTCACCAACGGGGCACTGGTGACCCTGACGGCCACGCCCGCCGCCGGCTCGGCCTTCACGGGTTGGAGCAATGGCTGCGCCGCCATTCCTACCTGCACGGTCGTGATGAGCGCAGCGGGCGGCATCACAGCCACCTTCGGCGTCTCCACGGTTGGAGGCTTCACGGACAATCCGCTGGTCGCCCGCACCACCGCCGTAAAGGCCGCTCACATCAGCGAGCTGCGCACAGCAATCTCGGCCGCCAGGGCGCGCAACGGCCTGCCGGCGGTCGCCTGGACCGACCCGACGCTCAGCGGCGTGGCGATCAAGGCCATCCACATCACCGAGCTGCGGATCGCTCTGAACGCGGTGTACACGCGGCTCTCGAGAACGCTGCCGAGCTACACGGATCCGACGATCGTACCCGGTCAGACGACGTCCAAGGCCGCGCACGTACAGGAGCTCCGTAGCGCCGTCAGCGCTCTGCCGTAGCCTTCCGCCAGCGATTCGAGTCACCCGCTCAGCCGCGGACGTTAACAGCGCGTTGGTAATTCTCAACTGTCGCAACGCGGTCTGAAATTTGATTTGACAGATTTTGTGAGCCGGATTGGCGTCGGTGACGAGAGCCTGACGCTGATTCTTTTCCAACGATTGCGAATCGTCTGAGGCGTCCGGCTTCAGTCGCATGAATCACAACGACTTAGCGCCATCAGGCGGCACACATAATTGCATGGCACCTGGTGTGCAGCGAGCCACCGCACGTATGCGATGGATACTGGGGTTCGCACTCACGCTCGCAACAGCTGTCTTCGCGACGACGCCAACATCCGCCGGAGTCCTTGACGCGGAATGGACGGCGCCGACAACCAACACCGATGGAAGCGCACTCGTCGACCTGCAGCTCTATCGGGTTTACTACAGCACCGCGGCGTCGCCATGCGCGGGCCCGACTTTCTTTCAGGTCGCATCGTCGACCACGGCGCCGTCATCCAACCAACGCGTCACGTTTCGGCTGACCGGCCTCAACAACGGTACTCGATACAATGTGTCGGTCACCGCGGTAGACACTACCGGTATGGAAAGTGCGTGCTCGCCTGCCGCCAACGCCGTCGCACAAGTCGGTTTCACGGTCACGCCCACCACCACGGTGAGCTTCGGCAATCTGCCGATCGGCAGCTCCGCGACGCAAACCTTTACCGTCCAGAACGCGCGGACCGGTACCGTCACGGGCACGGCGTCTGTTGCAGCGCCGTTCAGCATCGTCTCGGGCAGTCCGTTCACCCTGGTCGGCGCGGGCGCCACCCAAACCGTGACCGTGCGCTTCGCCCCGACGAACACCACAGCGGCGAGCGCCAATGTCAACTTCACCGCGAACGGCGATACGCTCTCGCGGCTCGTGTCAAGTACCGGCGTGTCGACCACGACGCCCTCGACACTGACGCTGACGGTGTCGCGAGCGGGCACGGGCACCGGAACAGTAACGAGCACCCAGGCCGGAATCTCGTGCGGCACGACTTGCTCGGCCTCGTTCACGAGCGGCGCAACCGTCACACTAACCGCCACACCGTCCGCCACCGCTACGTTCACCGGGTGGAGCGGCGACGGGTGCTCCGGCAGCGGCACTTGCACGGTCGCGATGAACGCCGCGAGGATCGTCATTGCCAATTTCGCCCTGAAGACCTCGACCTCGTCGTTCGTGCTCACTGCCGAGCGGTCCGGCCACGGCTCCGGCACTGTCACCAGTTCGCCCGCCGGTATCAATTGCGGCGCGACCTGCTCGAGCGCCTTTGGCGCCGGCACCGTCGTCACGTTGACCGCCACCCCGTCCGCGACCGCCATGTTCACCGGCTGGAGCGGCGGCGGCTGCTCCGGCACCGGCACCTGCACCGTCGCGCTGAATGCTGCAACATCCGTCAACGCCAACTTCGGCCCGAGGACCTCGACCTCGTCCCCGTCTCCGTCCCCGTCCCTGTCCTTCGTGCTCACGGCACAACGGTCCGGCCATGGCTTCGGCACTGTCACCAGTTCGCCCGCCGGCATCAATTGCGGCGCGATCTGCTCGACCTCCTTTGGCGCCGGCACCGTCGTCACGTTGACCGCCATCCCGTCCGCGACCGCCACGTTCACGTTCACCGGCTGGAGCGGCGGCGGTTGCTCCGGCACCGGCACCTGCACCGTCGCGTTGAATGCTGCAACATCCGTCAACGCCAACTTCGGCCCGAGGACCTCGACCTCGTCCCCGTCCCCGTCTCCGTCGCCGTCTTCGTCTCCGTCCTCGTCGTCGTCGTTCGTGCTGGCGGCAGAGCGGTCCGGCCACGGCCCTGGCACCGTCACCAGCTCGCCCGCCGGCATCAACTGCGGCGCGACCTGCTGGAGCTCCTTTGGTGCCGGCACCGTCGTCACGTTGACGGCCATCCCGTCCGCCACCGCCACGTTCACCGGCTGGAGCGGCGGTGGCTGCTCCGGCACCGGCACCTGTACCGTTACGCTGAACGGCGCGAGGACCGTCAACGCCAATTTCGATCTGAGGACGTCGACTGAGACGCCGGCATCAGTGCCACACTGACTGCTATGCTGGCCGCCATCGCCACGTTTACGGGTTGGAGCGGCGGCGGCTTCGGCGCCGGCGTCCGCAACGCTCAGCGCACTGCCCTAGGGACCACGCGCGACCGCCGGTTTTCTTGACTCGCTCGGCGGGACAGCGCTAGTTTGAAATCCTGGCCATGCGCGGCTTCCTCTACTACCTGTATGGGCGGCGACTCCTACGTCAGGTCCGCGGCCACGACGTCCCGCGACATCTAGGGATCATCCTCGACGGCAACCGCCGCTACGCGCTCGCGCGCGGGGTGCCGGACCTCAGAGCGGCATACGCCCTCGGCGCCGAAAAGCTCGACGACGTCCTGGAGTGGTGCGCCGAGATCGGGATCCGTGCCGTCAGCCTCTGGGTGTTCTCGACCGACAATTTCCAGCGGCCGCCGACCGAGGTCTCCGGAATCCTTTCGGCGATCGAGTCAAAGCTCACGAGGCTCGCACGGCACCCGAGCTCGCATCGCCTGGGTCTTCGCGTCCGGGCCGTGGGTAAGCTCGATCTGCTTCCCGATTCGACCATCGCGGCGATTCGTGCCGCCGAGGAAGCGACCGCGGGCAATCACGCGATGGATCTGACGTTCGCAGTCGCTTACGGCGGTCGTCAGGAGATCATCGACGCCGTGCAGGCGATGCTCCGTGAGAAGAACAAGCAAGGCGAGGATCTCCAGACGATCATCGACGGCGTCAACGAGGAGACGATCGCCCAGTACCTCTACGCGCCCGATCTCCCGGACCCGGATCTGATCATCCGCACGAGCGGCGAGATCCGACTGTCCGGGTTCCTCCTGTGGCAAAGCGCGTACAGCGAGTTCTACTTCTGCGACGCGCACTGGCCGGCCTTCCGCAAGGTCGATTTCCTCCGCGCCGTCAGGGCGTATCAGCAGCGCGACCGCCGCTTCGGCGGCTGAGTCTCTCCATCGACCGACGCCGGCGTCACGCCGCGCCCCGAGCGTAGTGGACAGTTCTGCGCTAAGCTTGCCGCCATGAGACTTGCCGGCAAGGTCGCGTTGATCAGCGGCGGCGCGCGCGGAATGGGCGCCGCCGAGGCACGGTTGTTCGCGCGCGAAGGCGCGCAGGTCGTCATCGGCGACGTGCTCGAGGCCGAAGGGCGCGAGGTCGAAGCCGACATCAAAGCAAAAGGCGGCGAGGCGGTCTCCACGCGCCTCGACGTCACGAGCGAGCCCGACTGGCAGAAGGCGGTCGGTCTCGCCCAGAGCCGCTTCGGGAGGCTGAACGTCCTCGTCAACAACGCCGGCATCGGCGGCGGGAGTCGGATCGAGGACACCACGGTCGAGGACTGGGACCGCATGATGGCGATCAACGCCAAGGGCGTATTCCTCGGAACCAAGAGCGTCATCGCTGCCATGCGCCGGGCCGGCGGCGGCTCCATCATCAACATCTCGTCGCAGCTCGGCCTGGTTGGGACGGACAACAGCAGCCCGCAGTACCAGGCTTCGAAAGGCGCGGTGCGACTGCTGACGAAGGCGACAGCGATTCAATACGCGCGCGAGGGCATTCGCGCCAACTCCGTGCATCCCGGGCCGATCGTGACGGCGATGACCGAGCGCCGGAGAGCCGATCCCGCTCAGCGACAGCTGATGATCTCGCGCATTCCCCTGGGCCGGTACGGCGAGCCCGACGAGGTCGCCTACGGCGTCCTCTATCTAGCCTCCGACGAAGCTGCCTTCGTCACCGGCAGCGAGCTGGTCATCGACGGAGGCTGGACTGCTCAGTAGCTCACGCTCGGCCGCGCGGGATGGCCGGCGATGAGCATTGCCGGCGTGACAGTCCTGGTTGTGGACGACGAGCCGGCCGTGCTGGACACCGTCCGCGACGGCCTCGTGGCGCACGGCTATCAGGTGCTGACAGCCGCAGGCCCAGACCAAGCGATCCAGGTCGCGCAGGCGCACGCGGGAACGATCGCGCTGGCGCTGATCGACGTCGTCATGCCCGGGATGAGCGGCCCCGAGGTCGCGCGGCGTCTACACGAGAGCAGGCCCGATCTGAAGGTGCTCTTCATGTCCGGCTTTTCGACGGAAGTCGTCGTGGTACACGGCCTCACCGAGGGTAACCCTCTGCTCGTCAAACCGTTCAGCCTCGCGACGCTCGGCAGGAAGGTGCACGAGGTGCTCGACTATCGCTCGCCGTTCTCGCGCCCGCCGCAGCCTCCGCGCTGAATAGCTCCGCGTTTTCCTGCATTTTGCCGCGCATCGCCGGACGTCGCGCGAGGTGCCTTCGATTACTTGACAACTCTCCGCGAGCGCAGCAAAGTGCTAGTCCCAGGAGGGCGGCGGCGTGTCAGCGCAAGGCGACCGGTTACTGGCGGCGATCGAAGCCGAGATCAAGAACATCTCGAAGCTCGAGCACACACTGGCGCGGACCAAGCTGGTCCTCCAGGAGCAGGCAAGCCGACTGCGGCTGGGTACGAACCCTGAGCTCGTCATGACGTCGCTCCGGCTCAGTGTCCCGCACGAGACGACGCTCGCCCTCATCGAGCGCGTCGACCCCGTTCTCTCCACTCCGGCCGAGCTGCCTCCAAAATCGTCGTAGGTCGGGCTACCGACCGGCCGCAGTAGCGGCGGATCATCCGCCTCGAGCGGGAGCCTGCGTCCTTACCGACTTCGGGACTTCAGGAGCAGTCGATCAGCGAGGCTTCAGCAGCCAGTCGATCACCGCGCGCGAATCTTCCGGGTCCGGCGCACCGGGCGGCTGTGTGGCCGGCGCCGGCTGGGTCTGACCCGGTTCGCGACGCTCCGACCTTGCCGCCGGCGGCGGCGTTTGCGTCGATGACGACGGAGCCGGTCGCGGCGGCGCCGCCACAGCGGGAGATGGCGGCGGGGCTGACGGCGTCACGGCGGGCGACGGCGATGTCGCAGCCGGTGGCGCTGGTGCCGGCCGCGTCGGCGCCGCCACAGCGGGAGATGGCGGCGGGGCTGACGGCGTCACGGCGGGCGACGGCGATGTCGCAGCCGGTGGCGCTGGTGCCGGCCGCGCCGGCGCCGCAACGGCCGGCGGCGGTGGCGTCACTGACGGAGTCGATGGCGTCACAGCGGTAGCCGGCGGTGTGGCAGCCTGCGGAACCGGCGCTGGCCGCGGCGGTGTCGCGACGGCCGGCGGCGTCACAGCGGGCGCGGGCACAGCGGGAGTCGGCCGCGTCACCGCGGGCGCCGGCGACGTAGCTGCTGGCGCTGGCGATGTGGCTGGTGGCGCCGGCGGTGGTGTTGTCCTCGGCGGAGCTGCCGGCGTGCGCTCAACCGGCGGCGTCGCCACCGTCGGCGCACTCTTCGCCGGCGGGGTGACCACGCTGGGTTCCGGAGTGCGCACGGCGGGCTCGGGCATGCGCACGGTCGGTGCCGACGACTCGACGGAAGGCCGTCCGGTTTCGGTCGGAGTGTTGGTCGCCGGTGCGGGCGGTCGCCGCGTCTCTATCGACGGCGGCGGCGGCGCCGGTGCGCTCGCGGGAATCGCCTCCCGCACGCTCCGCTGCGACGTCGGAGACGCGGGTGTCCGCAGGGACAGCGCCCCCCAGATCACCGCGGCGACGGCAGCCGTCGCGAGTACCGCGCCACCCGCGATGACCGCGGCGCGCGTGCGCCGCGGCGCCGGACCATGCGCGCCGGTCCACAAGAGATTGAGGACGTCGCCCATCAACGGGCGCGCCTCGGGCTGCTTGTAGAGCGCGAGCGTGACCGCGCGCGACACCGAAGCCGGCACGCCGTCGCGGAGCTTCTGAATGGGGGTCGGCGCCTCTTTCAGATGCTTGGCGAAGATCGCCTCACGCGTCGCGCCCTGGAACGGCGGAGCTCCACTCAGAAGCTCGTGCAGAACCACACCGAACGCGTAGATGTCGGTCTTCTCGGTGTTCGGCGCCTTCTGGATCTGTTCGGGCGAGAGGTACTCGGCCGGCGGCTCCACGTTGATCAGCGCCTGCACCTCGCGTGCGTCGCGCAAACCCGACAGCTCGAGGTCGAGCAGCTTGAGATGACCGTCTTCGAGCACGATCACGTTGCGCGGAGCGATGGCGCCGTGGACGAATCCCATGTTGTGCAAGGTCTCGATGGCTCCACCCAGCTCGAGCGCCAGTCGTAGCGCCGCGTGGATGTCGAGCGCAGGGCGGGCCGCGATGACCTGGTCGAGTCGCCGGCCTTCGACGAGCTCCGTCACGGTGAACGGACGACCCATGTCGAGCTCGCCGAACTCCAGCACGCGGGCCATCGCGGGATGAGAGCCGGAGGCCGCGATGATCGAGCGGCCCATCCGAATCACGGCCTGCGCGGCCTGTGGCGTCGAGGCGAAGTTGCGCGGCAGGAACCGGATCGCAACCCGGTGGCCGGTCGACTCGTCCTCGCCGAGGCATACGGTCCCGAACGCGCCCGCGCCAATCTCGCTGACGACGCGGTAGCGTCCGCGAATGCGCAGCCCGCTCGGGAAGCGCTCACCGAGCTGAGCGGGAACCGCGGCAGGACCTGCCTGGGACTCTCTCGCCACTACCGGGACCTCCTCGCGAACGTCGCGACTATTCATACAACATAGGTGGAGGACCTGCGTCAAGTCCGGTGGTTCCCCTCTCCCGACGCCGCGAGGTGGGATAATCGGCCCTGCGATGAGCCTCCGCAGCGCCCTCGCGATGCTCCTTTGCGCCCTGGCAACGACCCTCAGCCCCCGGCCCGTGACCGCCCAGGGAACGGAAGCACCCCGGGTCAGGGTCGAGCTCGTTAGTGAAGTCGCGGGGATCGCTCCCGGCCAGACCTTCTGGGTGGCTTTACAGCAGCGGATCGCTCCCGGCTGGCACACCTACTGGATGAACCCAGGAGACTCGGGCGAGGCGCCCCGAATCGAGTGGAGCTTGCCTCCCGGCTTCACGGTAGGGGAGTTCGCCTGGCCGCTGCCCGATCGCATCCGGGTCGGATCGGCCATGACGTACGGATACTCCGAGTCGGTCGTCCTGCCGATTTCGGTGACACCGCCGGCCGACCTCGTGCCGGGGACCCGGGTGACCCTGAAAGGACAGGCAGGCTGGCTCGTCTGCGAAGAGATCTGCATCCCGGAGGAAGCGCCGCTCGCCCTCACCTTGCCGGTTGTCAGGGGCGCGCCGGCGGTCGACGCCCGAGGGGCGGCATTGATCGAGGCGGCGCGCCGGAGCATTCCAACCCAGAGCCCGTGGCGCGCCTCGTTCGCAGCGACGCCCCAGGATGTCACTTTGATGGTCGACGCCCCGGGCCTGGCCGCCGACAGAATCTCCGAGGTGTGGTTCTACCCGGCGCGCTGGGGAGCCATCGACCTGACGGCCCCGCAGCGGGTGCGCGTCGACGCCGCCGGTATCACGATCGACGTCGCGCGTGGACGTCTGACCGAGGCGGCCGCGGCCCCGATCGAGGGCGTGCTGGCAGTGGCGGAGCGACTCGATGGCGGGACGGTTCGCCACGGCTTCTCGATGACGGCATCACCGACCGGGCTCGGGGTGACGAAACCGACGAGCCTGGCATCACTGCTCAGCGCGCTGGGGCTCGCGCTCGCCGGCGGGCTCGTGCTGAACCTCATGCCGTGCGTCCTGCCCGTGCTCTCGATCAAGGCGCTCGGTCTGGTCCAGCTCGCGGGAGCGCGAGCGGCCACGCTCGCGCGCCACGGGCTGGCGTACACGGCAGGCGTGCTGGTCTCGTTCGCGATCGTCGCCGGGGCGCTCATCGCGCTGCGCGCCACCGGTGAACGCCTGGGCTGGGGCTTTCAGCTCCAGTCGCCGGCCTTCGTCACGCTCCTCGCCTGGCTGTTCTTCACGATGGCGCTGAGCCTGTCTGGAGCGATCGTGGTCAGCACCCGCTTTACCGGCGCGGGACAGGCGCTGGCGGCGCGCCCCGGCCACGTCGGGTCGTTTGCGACCGGAGCGCTCGCCACGGTCGCCGCCACGCCGTGCACGGCGCCGTTCATGGGCGCAGCCGTCGGCTTCGCGCTCGCTCAGCCGTGGCCCACAGCGCTGCTCGTCTTCGAGGCGCTCGGCCTCGGGCTGGCGCTTCCGTACCTGCTCCTGACGCTGGTCCCGGCGTGGCGTCGGCTTCTACCGAAGCCTGGCCCCTGGATGACGCGCCTGAAGCAGCTCCTCGCGTTTCCGCTCTACGCCTCGGCCGCGTGGCTCGTGTGGGTCGTGAGCCAGCAGGCCGGCCCGCACGGCGTCGGCGCGGCGCTCGCCGGCGTCGTGCTGATCGCCTTCGCGTCGTGGCTCCATCAGTCGCTCGGTGGCGTGCGAGCGCTCTGGCGGCGCGTGGCGACCGTCGCCGTGGTGGCCGTGCTCCCGGCGCTGATCGTCGGGATGGTCGCGCTGGCTCCGCTCGGCGCCGGCGCCCGCTCGGCGCCGCCCGCCAACGAGGGTCTCGGCTGGGAGCCCTTCAGTCCCGAACGGCTCGCGGCGGCGCGGGCATCAGGCAAACCGGTCTTCGTCAACTTCACCGCCGCCTGGTGCGTCACCTGTCTGGTCAACGAGCGCGTCGCGCTGCGTTCCTCGGCGGTCGCCGACGCGTTCGCGAAGAAAGGTGTCGTGGCCCTCAAGGCCGACTGGACCGCGCGCGATCCGATGATCAGCCGGATCCTCGGCTCGCTCGGGCGCAGCGGGGTGCCGCTCTATGCCCTGTATCCGCCCGGTTCGCCGAGCACGGCGCCGACCTTGCTCCCGCAGCTCCTGACCGAAGGTACGGTCATCGAGGCGATCGACAAGATATGATCGTCGGCAGACGAAAAGGAGAGCGTATGTCCACGCACGACTCGACCCGTCGCACGTTTCTCGCGGGCACGACGCTCGCGGGGCTCGCCGCCCTCTCTATCCGGGGCCTCACACCGCCCGCGTGGGCCGCGGCCGTCGCCAAGGTCGGCGAGGCGGCGCCGGCGTTCGCCATCGACGCCACGACCGGCAAGGGCGTGAGTCTCGCCGATCAGCGCGGCAAGCTGGTCGTCCTCGAGTGGACGAACCACGACTGTCCCTATGTGCGCAAGCACTACGAGACCGGCAACATGCAGGCGCTCCAGAAGGAGACCACCGCGCAGGGCGTGGTCTGGCTGACCGTCATCTCGTCCTCGCCGGGCACGCAGGGCTACGTCACGGCGAAGCAGGCCGACGAGCTCACGACGTCGCGCAAGGCGAGCCCGACCTCGGTGTTGCTCGATCCGACCGGAGTCGCCGGCAAGGTGTACGGCGCGACCAACACGCCGCACATGTACCTGATCGACAAGAACGGGCTCCTCGTCTACGCCGGCGCGATCGACGATCGGCCCACGACCCGCCGGGCCGACGTCCAGGGCGCGCAGAACTACGTGCGCGCGGCGCTCGAGGACGTGGCGGCGGGACGCGCGGTGCGGACGCCCGCGACACGAGCGTACGGCTGCACGGTCAAGTACGCGTAGAGCTCGCCGGCGCGTGACGGTCTCACGCCCGCGGCCGGTGGTGCGTCTGTCCGGACTCCTGGCGCTCGCGATCTGCGTCGCGACCGGCTCGGCCTGGCACCTCGTCGCGACGGCGGTCGGCGCCGACAAACCGCGCGCCGAGCGCCCGACCTACCAGGTCGGCGACAAGTGGATCAGGACCGACGGTATCTACGTGCTCGTCCGGATCGACAAGGACATCTACGTCTTCTCCGCCGGCGGCGGCAAGGAGGTTCACCTCAGCAAAGACCTCGGCTTCACGAAGATCATTCTCGAGGGCCGTACCGAGCTCGACCTCGAGCCGGCGCCGCGTTTCAACTGGCCGCTCGAGGTCGGGAAGTGGGGCACGGTCCGCCTCTTGTGGCGCTCGCCGCTGCCGCAGCCTCTGCCGAACTTCACGGGCACCGTCGGCGTGATCTGGCAGGTCGAGGCGCACGAAGAGGTCGCCACGCCGGCGGGAAGCTTCCGCGCCTTCCGCATCACTCAGAAGATCGAGACGGTCGCGGGCTCGTACGGCGGCAGCGGCCAGCAGTTCGGACAGGTGATGCTGTGGTACGCGCCGGACGTCCAGCGATTCGTGAAAGCCCAGGGCAACCTCAAGGGCTTCAACTGGGAGCTGAACCGCTCGGCGACGCCTCCGCCGCCGGTGATCGCGACGCCCGCGCCACAGCAGGCGGAGCCGCCGCGGCCGCCCGTCGAGCCGCCACGGCGCGAACCCGCGCCGCCGACACCGGCGACTCCGACGCCCACGCCCCCGGGACCCGCCTCGCCGCCGGCTCCGGTGCCTCCCGCACCGCGCGCCGATCCGCGAAAGGGCGATACCGAAGCGCCGAAGATCACGATCAATCAGCCGGCCGCCGACGCGAAGCTGACCGACGACAAGGTGCTCGTCACCGGCCTGGTCCACGACAACGTCGAGGTCGCCCGTGTGCAGGTGCTCGTCAACGGCGTCGAGGCGCCGTCGTTGCTCGACATCGGCGTGGTCGGCCGCGGCGTGCCGGTGGGCGCGCTGGCCGAGCTCAAGCCGGGACCGAACGTGATCGAGGTCACCGCCACGGACAAGGCGGGCAACGTCGCCCAGGTCGTTCGCAACGTGACGCGGATCACCGCCGCAGGCGCGGCCGCGGCGCTCGGTCCGAAGATCGCGAATCGCTGGGCCGTCATCATCGGCGTCGGCGACTACGAGAGCAAGAGCGTGCCCAAGCCGCGGTTCGCCGACTCCGACGCTGACGCGATGTATCGCCTGCTCACGGCGCGAGGCGGCTATCCGCGAGAGAACGTGGTGCTGCTGACCGACAAGGCGCCCGAGAAGCCGACGCTCCAGAACATCCGCCTGGCGCTCGGCGATTTCCTTGCTCGCAAGACCGCGCGTGAGGACATGGTGCTCATCTATTACGCGGGGCTCGGCGCACCCGAGGCCGACACGGCGACCAAAGAGAAGGACGGGCTCGTGAAGTATCTGATCCCGCGCAACGTGCAGCCGGACACGCTCAAGACCACGGCGTTCCCGATGGACGAGGTGCAGCGGATCCTCGGCCGCATCGCCGCCGAGCGCGTCGTGCTTCTGCTCGACACCTCCTACAGCGGACTCGCCGGCGGCCGCAGCTTCGCGCCCTCGAATGCAAAGCCGCGGACCTTGAGCGAGGGGTTCCTCGAGCGCCTCGCGCAGGGCCGCGGACGCCTGGTCATGACCGCGAGCGGGGCCAACGAGGTCGCGCTCGAGCCGGCCGAGCTCGGCCACGGTCTCTTCACCTACTACGTGCTCGAGGGGCTCTCGGGAAAGGCGGATCGAAACGGCGACGGCGTCGTGACGGTGTCCGAGCTCTACCCGTACGTCGAGGATCAGGTCGAGCGCAGATCGCGGGCCGCCGGCGGCCGGCAGCGGCCCCTCATGAAGGGCGATATCGAGGGCACGCTACCGCTGTCGCAGCTCGGTCGATAGTTGACGCGGCTCCTCTCGGTCGATGCGCTGCGCGGCCTCACCGTCGCGGCGATGGTGCTCGTCAACAATCCCGGGACGTGGCGCGCGGTCTACCCAGCGCTTCGTCACGCGACCTGGCATGGCTGGACGCTGACGGACGTGATCTTCCCCTTCTTCGTCTTCATCGTCGGCGTGGCGATTCCGCTCGCGCTCGAGCCGCGGCTGGCTGACGCCGGACGCGCTGCGGTCGTCCCCAAGATAGTCCGGCGATCGCTGGTGATCTTCCTGCTCGGCATCGTGCTCAACGGATTCCCCTGGTATACGTGGGCGACCCTACGGATTCCGGGCGTCCTGCAGCGGATCGCCGTGTGTTACTTCGTCGCGGCCCTGATCTATCTGTGGACGAGCACGCGCGCGCAGGCCCTGATCATGTCGGCGCTCCTCGTCGGGTACTGGCTTGCGATGATCTGGATTCCGGTCCCGGGGTACGGCGCTGGCGATCTGAGCCCGGCGGGCAACCTGGCCGCGTACCTCGACCGCACGATCCTCGGCCCGCACATCTGGCAGGCCGCGAAGGTCTACGATCCGGAGGGCATCCTCAGCACGATCCCCGCTGTGGGCACGGCGCTCCTGGGTGTCCTGACGGGCACGTGGCTGCGCCACAAACACCCCTCCGGCTCGATCGCCCTACGGCTCGCCGCGGCCGGGATCGCCGGCGTTGCCGCCGGGGAGCTCTGGGGGATCTGGTTTCCGATCAACAAGTCGCTGTGGACGAGCTCTTACGTCCTGCTCACGGCCGGGCTCGCCATGGTCGCGCTAGCGGTGTTCTACGGGCTAGTCGAGGTTCGCGGCTGGCGCCGCTGGGCCACCCCGCTGGCGGCTCTGGGCATGAACGCCCTCATCCTTTATTTCCTCTCGAGTCTGGTCGCCCGGCTGATGTCGATCGTCCGGGTCGGGGCCGACGGACGAAGCGTTCAGGCGGAGCTCTTCGAGCGGCTGTTCGCCCCGATGGCCGCACCGATCAACGCCTCGCTGGCGTTCGCGGCGGTCTACGTCGTCGCGTGGTGGGCGGTTCTCGGGGCTCTCTACCGCTGGAACGTCCGCATTCGGGTGTGACGGCGCCGTCACGGTGCAATATATCTCTTGTAGTTTCCGGCAGTTATATGACGAAATGCACGCCGATGCATCGGCCGCTCTTTGCACAACCATGAAGCCAACTACCGAAGATTGCCCCGAGTGATCACCTGCTTGCGCAGTTTTTGAAGCTCATCCGAGACGTTGGATCCGCGGGTCGAACGATGATCGTATTGTTTTCGAGGGGATCCGAGATTGGCATCGGTGTTGCCAATAACGAGGCGACCGAGATAGACTCCGGCCCGAGCCGGCGCGAAATCTTGCGCGAAATTCGATTCGAAGCCGGCTTGGAGCGCGGCGGTCGCGCACGGGTCGAGCCATGAAGCCGGAGCATTCGGGGCCGGCACGGAGGTCGAGGAGCCCGATGGCCATGTCCGCGGCGCGTCGAACGGTTCTGGTGGCGGCTGTGCTGCTGGCCGCTGCCGGCTGCTCCACTACCCGCTCGGCCCAGACCCCGGCGGAGCGCGCGGAGCCCACGTCCCCGGCCGCCCGGCAGCCCAGCTCCGCCGCCAGAGAGTCCGACGTATTCGAGTCGAAGGACTTCATCGTCACCATGGCGCGTGCGGGCGATACGCCCGAAACGCTGGCCGGCCGTCACCTCAACGACCCGAAGAAGAAGTGGATGATCGAGGACTACACGGGGACCCGCACGCTCTCCGCGGGGCAGGAGGTCGTGATCCCCAAGCACGAGTGGAACCCTGTCGGCGTGTTCCCGTGGGGCTACCAGCTCGTGCCCGTGCTCGTCTATCACAACCTCGCCGCGCAGGATAAGGGCCGGCTGACACTCGCCGCACGCTCCTTCGATGCCCAGATTCGCCAGCTGCACGCGGAGGGATTCCAGGCCCTCCGCCTCGCCGATTTCCTGGCGTTCACGACGGGCCGTCGCCAGCTGCCGCGGAGATCCGTTCTGCTCACGTTCGACGACGGGTACAAGTCGTTCGGGCAGTACGCCCGTCCGATCCTGAAGGACTACGGCTACGGCGCGACGTTGTTCGTGTATTCCGACTTCCTCGGCGGCGGTAGCGCGCTCTCCTGGCAGGATCTCCGGACCCTGACCGAGCAGGGCTTCGACGTCCAGGCTCACTCGAAAACACACGGCAACCTGCGTCGCGCCGAAGGAGAGTCGGAGGCGGCATACGCCAAGCGCATCGAGGCCGAGCTGGCGTTCCCCCACACGCTCTTCACCAAGCACCTGGGGCGCCCCAGCACCGTCCTGGCCTACCCGTTTGGCGAGATGGACGACGAGCTGTTGCCCTACGTCGCCAAGTTCGGCTACTCCGCGGCGTTCACGGTGCGCAGACAGTCGAACCCGGCATTCGTGTCGCCTCTGAGGATCAGCCGAGCCCAGATCTATTCGGAGATGACCGCGAAGGACTTCACGAAGAACCTGATCATCTTCCAGGACGAAGAAGTGAAGCTGGCGCGGACCGCGGACGGGCGTGTGGCGAGCGTCGCGCAGGCTCAGCCAGTGTCGACGCAGCCGGCCGCCGGTGCGCCGGTCGTCTGGGCCCGGGATCGGCTCGCGGCCTCGCACAATGAGAAGTCCGAGCAGCTCGAGAAGCGCGGTTTCCTGCGCCAGGCCCTCGAAGAGCGGACGATCGCGCTCACGATCGCGCCCGGCGATCGCAAGGCCCAGAACGCCCACAAGCGGCTGGAGACGCAAATCGCCAAGGAAGTGGCGGGCCTGCTGCAGGAAGGCCGGGCACTCCTCGATCGCGGCGTCCTCGGCGAGGCGCAGCAGCGGTTCCTCACGGCGCTGAGCCTCGAGCCCACGAACCGTCCGGCGTTCGAGGCGCTGCAGAACGACGTGCGCGAGGTGCTGTTCATCACCCATACGGTCCGGCCGGGCGATACGTGCGTCTCGCTGGCCGAGCTGTATTACGGCGACAAGCTTCGCTGCGAGGTCATCGCGGAAACGAATCGTATGGCGCTGAACGCGCAGCTCAAGGCCGGACAGAAGATCCGGGTGCCCGAAATTCCGGGCGTCCCGTTTCGTCTGCCCTGAGGCCGAGCACGGCGTGGTGGATTTTGATGGGCGGTCGCGATTTGCGATCATCCGACTACGAGAGGGCTTCCCGAGATGATTCAGTACTGCGGCCGCACCGACGTGGGCCGGCGGCGCACGAGGAACGAGGACAGCATTCTCGTCGGCGGCGGACTCCTCGTCGTGTGTGACGGGATGGGCGGCCACCAGGCGGGCGACGTCGCGTCGCGCATCGGTGTGGACACGATCGGCGCGTTCATTAGCCGGTCAGAAGCCGATCCCGAGCTCACCTGGCCGTACGGATTCGACCCGAGCGCGTCGCTCGACGCCAACCGGATCCGCACGGCGATCAAGCTGGCGAACCGCGCGATCTACACGCGCGCCGCGGCCGAGGACGAGTATGCCGGGATGGGGACGACGGTCGCCGCCGCCCTCGTCAGCGACGCCGACGAGCCGCGTTTCACGTACGGCCACGTCGGCGACAGCCGCATCTATCTCATCCGGGGCCGCAACATCGTCCAGCTCACGCGCGACGACTCGCTGGCCAACAGCGCCTGGGCCGACGCCGACGCCGCGGTCGGCACGGTCATGAAGAACGTCCTCACCAAGGCGCTCGGCGTGCGACCAGAGGTCGAGTTCGACGTCGCCGCGCACGACCTGGTGGCCGGGGACGTCGTCCTGCTCTGCTCCGACGGGCTCACGAACATGCTCGACGACCCGGCCATTCTCGAGATCCTCGCGCGCGACGACGACCACCTGGAAAAGACGTGCGACGAGCTCGTGGACGGCGCCAACGCCCGCGGCGGCCGTGACAACGTCAGCGTGCTGCTGCTCCGGTACCGTCCATGATCCAGAAGATCGGCAAGTACCGCATCATCGAGCGCATCGGGCGCGGCGGCATGGGCAGCGTCTACAAGGCGCACGACCCGATCCTCGACCGCCTCGTGGCGCTGAAGGTGGTCTCGGCCGAGACCGACCACACCGACGAGCTGCGGGCCCGCTTCTTCCGCGAGGCGCAGGCGTGCGCGAAGCTCAGCCACCCCAACGTCGTCACGATCCACGACCTCGGCGAGGCGGACGGCAACCTGTTCATCGTCATGGAGCTCCTGGAAGGCGACGAGCTCCGCCAGCTGATCGCCCGGCGCGCGATCACGCATCTCGAGGACAAGCTGCCCCTCATGATCCAGATCTGCGAGGGGCTCGAGTACGCGCACGAGAAGGGCATCGTCCACCGCGACGTCAAGCCGGGCAACATCTTCGTCCTGCGCAACGGCCAGGTGAAGATCCTCGACTTCGGCATCGCGCAGATCGCGGCCGCCGAGACCGGGCTGACGCGCGCCGGGCTCATCGTCGGCACGCTCCAGTACATGGCGCCCGAGCGGGCGCGGGGCCAGGGCGGTCATGCGTCGGACATCTTCTCGGTGGGCGCCGTCTTCTACGAGTTCCTGACCAACCGCGCGCCCTTCTCGGGCGAAGATCCGATCGAGATCCTCGACAAGCTCCGGACCGAGAACCCGCCGCGGCTCAGCGAGGTGGACCCCGGCGCGCCGCTCGAGCTGTGTGCCATCGTCGAGCGCGCGCTCGCCAAAGACCCGACGCAGCGGTTCGCGAACCTCGGGCAGATGCGTAGCGAGCTCATGACCCTGCGGCGCAAGCGCGCCGAGGACACCGAGCGCCTGCGGCAGGACGTCCAGGGGCGCCTGCGCCAGCTTCACGAGCTCAAGGGCGCGCTCGAGGCGCGGCTCGGCGGGCCGTGGGCCGACGAGACCGTCTTCGTCGTCGACGAGCACGCGCCGATGACGACGCTCGAGAGCGTCGGCCGCGACACGTCGACGCGGATCGCCCGCCTCACCGAGCTCCTGGCGCGTGCCGAGATGCTCAAGCCGGCGCTCGACAGCGGCCTCGAGGCGCTTCGCGCCGGCAACTTCGACCGAGCCGTCCTGGAGCTCGATCGCGTGGTCGGCGAGATGCCCGAGCACGCGCATGCCGCCGAGAGCTTGCGGCTGGCCCAGCATCAGGTCGCCGAGCGCCGCCACGGCCAGGAGCAGCTCGACGCGTTCGTGCGCGAGGCGAGCGCGGCGTACGAGGCGCGCGAGTACGCGCGGTGCCTCGAGATCCTCGACTGGGTCGCCCAGCATTCCGCCGGGGAGCCGGTGCCGGCCGAGGCCGAGCGCGTCCGCGCCGCCGCGCAGGCCGCGATGGTGCGCGAGCACGAAGAAGAAGCGGCGCGTGTGGACGAGCGCCGGCGTGCAAACGAATCGGCCATGCGTATGCGCGAGCGCGCCGAGCAGGCCCGACGGGCCGCGGAAACCGCCGAGGCGCGGTTGGACCAGACCCATCTCTGGGGGCTGGCCGAGACGAAGCTCGCGGAGGGGCGCGCGGAAATCGCGAAGGAAGCCTACAGCCCGGCCGAGCAGCATCTGGACGAGGCGCGCCAGCTCTTCGAGCGCGCCGAAGCGGCCGCCCGTGAGGCTCGCGCAGCGGCGCGAGCGGCTCAGCTCGCTCAGGCGCGCCGGATCGACACGCCGATCGATACGTTGCGGCCGACACGGACGATCGACGACACGGCGCTCTCCGAGGCCGAGGCGCCGACCGTGATGGTGCAGACGCCGCCCATCGCGTTCCCGCCGCCAGCGAAGTGGCCGACGCCGACCAGCCCGGTCCCGGTCGAGGCCAAGGCCGCGCCAGTCGAGGCCAAGGCCGCGCCGGTCGCGGCGAAGCCGACCACGCTCGATTCTCCGCGCACCGAGTCGCCGATCGCGACGCGAGCGGCCTCGCGGACGCGGCCCGTCTGGCAGTCGCCCCGTTATCTCGGGCCGGCGGCCGCCGTGTTGCTGCTCGCCGGGTTCGGGATCTACTACGCAGCGTCGACTCCGGCGCGGCGAGACGCTCGGGACAGCGCCAGAGTCGCGGCCGTGGAGCAGCAGAAGGCTCAAGTCGATCAGCTCCGCGCGGGCGTCGTCGCGGCCGGCGAGCGGGCCACCAAGGCGGAAGCAGGCGCGCTGGCCGTCGCGGTTCTGTCGCGCGCGCAGGCGGCGCAGGCCGAGGGCGAGCGCCTCGCCGCCGCGGGCGACTTCAAGGCTGCCGCGCAGGCGTACCAGGAGGCCTCCAATCGGTTCGGCGAAGCGGAGCGCGCGGCGCAGACGAAGCGTGAGCAGCGGACCGCCGCGGACGCGGCCCGCGCTCAGATGGCCGCCGCCAAGCAGCGCGCGTCGTCCGCGGCGCCTGACTACGCTCGCGCGCTCGAGGGCGAGCGCCAGGCCGGCTCGCTCTACGCGCAAACGTCCTTCCCCGAAGCGACCGCGGGCTTCCGCGCCGCTACGGAGCTCTTCGCGAAGGCGCTACCGCCCGAGCCGCCCAAGGCCGTGACCACGACGCCGGCGCCGACCGCGCCGGCAGGATTCAGGACTCCGGACACGCCGACTCCGGCGCCGACGCCCAGCGCTCCGACGGCGTCGACCGCGCCGGCGACGCCCAGCGCTCCGGCCACGGCGGGAGCGCCGAACCCGCGCGCCGAGATCCGGAGCGTGCTCGATACGTACGTGCGCGCCATCGAGACGAAGAACCTCGCGAGCCTGCAGCAGGTCCGGCCCGGCTTGACGGCGGACGAGATCAATCGCATGCGGGTCGCCAACGAGATCAAGAAGAGTCATAAGGTCGACCTGAAGGTCGACGAGATCATCGTCAACGGCGACGACGCGCGCGCCACGGGCCGCCGCGAGGACGACATCAACTTGAAGGAAGGCCAGCGGATCCGGCAGGAATCGAAGTTCATCTACACGCTCAAGCATGGCCCGCGCGGGTGGGTGATTCAGGAAGCCCGAGAGGAAGCGGTGAAGGCTCCGCGCGCCGACTCCACCTCCCGCGGCCTCAGGAAGCCGTAGCCGTGCTCGCCTCGTCGAGCGCCACGCGATGAAGCGAGCAGCGCGGACCGGCGGCGGCCGGTGGCTGACGGGTTTCGGCCTCCTCGGGGTCGCCGCGGTCGTGGTGGCGTGCAGCAGCAGCCCGCCACTGCTCCGCGGCGCGATCACGGTCGACTCGAACGTCAACCCCGATCGCGCAGGACGTCCCTCGCCGATCGTCGTGAGGATCTACGAGCTCAAGTCCGTGGCGGCGTTCAACGGAGCCGACTTTTTCGCGCTCTTCGACAACGAGCAAGCGACCCTGAGCAGCGAGCTGGTCGGCCGCGAGGAATTTCAGCTGCAGCCCTCCGAGACTCGACAGTATCGCCGGCAGCTCCAGCCCGACACCAAGTTCATCGCCGTCGTGGGCGCGTTCCGCGACCTCGAGCAAGCCCGCTGGCGCCAGGCCGTGCCTGTCCCGTCAAAGAAGAGCCCCACGATCACGATCGGCCTGCAGGCGCGGGCCGTTACCCTCACGGTGAAGTGAGCCGCGCGTGAGCTGGGACAACCGCATCATCTGGTCCGAGGGGACGTTCCTGCAGCCCCAGCACTTCCAGCAGCACGATCGTCATCTCGAGGCGCAGCTCGATCAGCGCGCGCGTGCTTTGCGCCCGCACGGGTATGGATTTCTCGAGATCGAGATCGACGAGTCCCTGCTCGAGCTCGGCAAGCTGGCCCTTCGGGCCGCGCGCGGCGTGCTCCCGGACGGAACGCCGTTCGACTGCCCGGCCCGCGATCCGCTGCCGCCGCCGCTCGACGTGCCGGCGACCTTGCGCGATTCGCTCGTGATCCTGGCGCTGCCGGTGCGCCGGCCGGGCGTGGACGAGGCCGATCTCGGCAGCGCCGGCGCCGACAGCCTGGCGCGCCACGTGGCGAGCGAGCTGGACGTGAAGGACAGCAACGCGTCGTTCGATCGCACCGCGATCATCCAGATCGGGCGGCTGCGGCTTCAGCTCCTCAAACAGGCCGACGTCACCGCAGCGTACGCG
>Ga0209382_10003779_pt1 | contig 20762 bp, 19 predicted proteins | sample SoiMetdeltSBSDD5_FD_187599 | JGI IMG/M metagenome (GOLD analysis project Ga0209382, IMG submission 187599) | Bulk soil microbial communities from a Populus tree surrounding site in Tennessee, USA - Soil MetaG P. deltoides SBSDD5 (SPAdes) (version 2) | ecosystem: Environmental > Terrestrial >... | reverse complement strand
CCGGCGACGACCAAGGCCAAGCATCGCAAGCATCACCGCAAGCACCACCGCAAGCACCACCGCAAGCATCACAAGCGCCATCACCACCGGCACCGGTAAGCGGAACACCGCCCCCACCCCGGCGACGGGTGGCACCACAAGCGGGCGGTCGGCCTTCGGGCCGGCCGCCCGTTCGTCGTTGGAAGCCCGTTCCGCGTAGGATCCGCCGCCGTGTCCACGCCGCTATCGCGCCGCTCGCTGCTCAAGCTCGGTGGTGGCGCGGCCCTCGGACTCGGACTCGGCGCCGGTCGCCTGCCGGCATGGGCGCGATCGCCCGCGCGCGCCGCTCAGGGCCTCGGGCCGGGGGCGCTGCCGTTCCCCAACCTGCCCGAGGGCACGGCGACGATGCCGCAGATCGAGCACATCGTCGTGCTGATGATGGAGAACCACTCCTTCGACAACATGATCGGGATGCTGCCGCACCAGGTCGCGTCGAGGCGGAAGGTCGACGGCCTGCCGGTGGACGCGCGGGGCCGCCCGACCTCGGTCAACCGCGCCAACGGCAAGGCCTACCGCGCCAAGCTCGCGCCGACGGCGTGCCAGGAGAAGGGGCACCCGGGCCAGAACTGGAACGCGAGCCACATCGCGTGGGCGAATGGGCGCAACAGCGGCTTCGTCCGGGCGAGCGGGCCGGTCGCCATGTGGTTCTGGGACAAGGAGACGCTGCCGACCATGTACTCGCTGGCGGCGACGTTCCCGATCGGGCAGCGCTACTTCGGCTCGGTACTGGCTCAGACCTATCCCAACCGCCGCTTCCTCTTCACCGGCACTGCCAGCGGGACCATCGCCACGAACACGGTGACGTTTTCCGTCCCGGCCCAGAACGGCACCATCTGGGACCGCTTCGACCGCTTCGGGATCGACTGGAAGGACTACTACGTCGACCTCCCCAGCCCGCTCATCGTTCCTGGCACGGCCGACACGCCGGACCGCCTCGCGAAGTTCGTGTCGACCACCGACTTCCTCTCCGACGCCGCCGCGGGCACGCTGCCGTCGTTCTCGTTCGTGGAGCCGCAGTACTCCTACGAGTCGCAGGAGAACCCGCAGGACGTGCAGGTGGGCGAGCGGTTCATCGCCCGCATCGCGCGGGCGGTCATGTCGTCGCCCAACTGGGAGCGCACCGCGTTCTTCATCTGCTACGACGAGCACGGCGGCTATTTCGACCACGTCCCGCCGCCCGCGGCCGTCACGCCCGACGACACGCCGCCGATGCTCGGCCCGGGCGACATCCCGGGGAGCTACGACCGGCTCGGCATCCGGCTGCCGGTCATCGTGGTCTCGCCGTGGGCCAAGCGCGGGTACGTGTCGAGCGTGGTGCAGGACCACACCAGCATCCTGCGGTTCCTCGAGCGCAAGTGGAACCTCGGAGCGATGACGCGCCGCGACGCCAACGCCAACGACATGACCGACTACTTCGACTTCCGCCGCGCGGCCTTCCGCAAGCCGCCCAAGATCGCGTCGGCTCCCTCGCTCGCGCCCGGGCTGGAGGAATGCCGCAAGGCGGGACTCGAGCCGCCGCTGCCCGGCAACCCGAACGGCGGCGCGGACTTGGAGCAGGCCCAAGCCGGGCTGCGCGCCCGCGCCCGCGCGGCCGGACTCGCCGTTCCGGCGCGGTGACGCGCCCTCAGCCCTTGGCGTAGTCGGCGGCGCTCTTGAACTCGATGCCGACGAACGGCTCGTCGCCGACGACCCAGGCATCGTGACCCGCCTCGATCACGTACGCGTCGCCGGGGCCGACATCGACCGCCGTGCCGTCGTCGTGGGCGATGTGGATCTGGCCCGAGACGACGTAGCCGAGGTGCGTCATCTCGCAGCTGTCCGTGCCGGCGACGGGCTTGACGCACTCCGACCACCGCCAGCCGGGCTGGAACGTGAAGCGCCCCACCTCGTTGCCGCCGACGCTGACCACGTTGACCTCGGTCTTGTCGGGGGTGCGGCTCTCGTCGGGCTGGTCGAGGTTGCGGGACTCCACACTGGCCACTGCTGCCTCCTTGACGGGGTGGACGCACCAACCCTAATCGGAAGTCGAAAGCTCCCATGAACCGATTGGGGTCGCGGTTGCTTAGGCCCCTAGAATGTGCATTCCTCGTTCATAACACGAAGTCGATGGGGTAGCGGGTTGGCCGAAGTACCGACGGAGAGCATGTTCACGGAGCTCGAGAACACGCCGCTGGCGGAGCGGGCCCGGAAGGCCATCCTCGACGCCATCCTCGCGGAGCGGTTCGAGAACGACCGCCTTCCCTCCGAGGACGACCTCTCGAAGATGCTCAACGTCAGCCGGACGACGATCCGCACCGCGCTGCACAGCCTCGAGCAGGACGGCATCGTCACGCGCCGGCGCGCGATCGGGACGACGATCAACCGCCACGTCGGGCCCGCGACCCTCGCGCTCCAGCGCCTGGTCGGCTTCGACTGGCTGCTGGAGGAGAAGGGGCACAAGGTCAGCGTCGACCAGTCGTGGGAGCGCACGGTTCCGCCCAAGGACCTCGCCGAGGTGCTCGACGTGGATCCGGCCGAGGACTGCTTCCTGACCGAAAAGCTCTACTACGCCGACGGGGCGCCCGCGATCTTCGTCCGCGACGTCGTGCCCTGGCGGCTCATCGAACGCACGCCGCCGACGGCACCGGTGGCCTCGCTGTTCGAGTTCAGCAAGCGCTACTGCAGCACGCCGATCGATCATGCGGTCGCGGACATCGTGCCGATGGTCAAGCGCGACAAGCGCACCAAGCTCGAGCTCAAGCCAGGCCAGCCGTTCATCCGCTTGCACGAGGTCCATTACTCCCAGCCCGGCGACCCGGTCGCGTACTCGAGCATCGACGTGGACGACCACTACATCCGGTTCGAGGTCTTCCGCCGCCGCTGAGCTCGGTCGCCGACATCACCGGGCAGCTGCGGGAGCGCGCCTACCTCGCGGATCGCGGGCTCGCGACCGTGGTGAGCGTGGTGTTGTCCCTGCGCAAGCCGCTCCTGCTCGAAGGCGAGGCCGGCGTGGGCAAGACCGAATGCGCGAAGGCGCTGGCCGACGTGCTCGGCGCACGGCTGATCCGGCTGCAGTGCTACGAGGGGATCGACGTGGCACACGCGCTCTACGACTGGAACTACGCGCGCCAGATGCTCTACATCCGGACGCTGGAAGCCGCCCATGCTGCGGCGCCCGACGCCGTCGACGACGTGTTCGGCCGCGAGTTCATGCTGCGCCGCCCGCTGCTGGACGCGATCGAGAACGACGACCCGGTTGCACCGGTCCTGCTCGTCGACGAGATCGACCGCGCCGACGACGAGTTCGAGGCGTTCCTGCTCGAGCTCCTCTCCGACTTCCAGGTGACGATCCCCGAGATCGGGACGATCCGGGCCGCCGAGCGCCCGCTCGTGATCCTCACCTCGAACCGCACGCGCGAGCTCCACGACGCCCTGCGCCGGCGCTGCGTCTACCACTGGATCGGCTATCCGAGCGTCGACCGCGAGGTGGCCATCGTGCGGGCGCGGCTCCCCGGCGTCCCCGAGCGCCTGGCCCGCCAGGCCGCGGCCTTCGTGGCCGAGCTGCGCGAGCTCGAGCTGGCCAAGGCCCCCGGTGTGGCGGAGACGCTCGACTGGGTGCAGGCGCTTGCGTCGCTCGAGGAGCGCGAGCTCGACGAGGAGGTCGTCGACTCCACCCTCGGCGCGGTGCTCAAGTACCACGAGGACCTCGAGCGGGTGCGCGCGCACGGGTTGGACGGGCTCGTCGCCGCAGCCAAACGCGGCGAGGCGGGATGAGCGCGCAGGCGGGCGACGCGCTCGTCCGCAAGCTCACGCTGTTCGGGCGGGTGCTGCGCTCGGCTGGCGCGGAGGTCGGGCCGGGCCGGCTCCAGGACGCGGTGCGGGCGCTGGATGCCGTCGACCTGCGCTCGCGCGACGAGGTCTACTGGGCCCTGCGCTGCACGATGGTCTCCCACCAGAAGGACCTCGACGCCTTCGACGCCGCCTTCCGCGCGTTCTGGGAGCGCGCCGAGGCGCTGCCCGACGAGGGGGACGCCTCAGCGGACCTCGCCATGCCATCGGCCCCCGACGAGGGTTCAGGCGACGCGGCCCTCGACCGCCCGGCGCCCGCGCGGGAGCGGACCGTGCTCGCGTCCGCGGAGGACGAGGCGGGCGCAGAACCGGGCGAGCGGGAGCCCGGCGGGATGGCATGGTCGGCGACCGAGCGGCTGCGCGAGCTCGACTTCGCCGAGTACACGCAGGCGGAGCTGCGCGCGGCGCGCCGCCTCATGGAGCGGGTGGCGCGGGCCGCACCGATGCGCAGCTCGCGCCGGCTCGAGATCGCGCACGACGGCCGTCGGCTGGACAAGCGGCGCACGATGCGCGCGGCCATGCGCACCGAGGGCTATCCGCTCGCCCGCCAGTGGCGCCGGCGCCGGCTCGTGCCCCGCAAGCTCGTATTCCTGATCGACGTCTCGGGCTCGATGGAGCCCTACGCGCGCGCCCTGACCATGTTCCTGCAGGCCGCCGTGCGCGATGGGGGCAAGGTGCAGGCGTTCACCTTCGGCACCCGCCTCACGCACGTCACGCGCGAGTTGCGCGGCCATGATCCCGACCGGGCCCTGCGCAGCGCCGCCCGGGTCGTGCCCGACTGGGCCGGGGGCACGCGCATCGGCGACAACCTCAAGACCCTCAACGACCGCTACGGCCCGCGCGGGGTGACCCGCGGCGCCGTGGTGGTCATCGCCTCCGACGGGTGGGAGCGCGGCGGGGCCGCGCGGCTGCGCGAGGAGATGATCCGCCTGCACCGCGCCGCCCACGCGATCGTCTGGGTCAACCCGCTCGCCGGCGACGCCGACTACAAGCCGCTGGCCCAGGGCATGTCCGCGGCGATGCCGCACATCGACCACTTCCTGCCCGGGCACAACCTGCGCTCCCTCGAGGGGCTGGCCGACGTGCTCGAGGCCCTGCCCGCTCAGGGGCGCAGGTAGGCGTCCACGTCCAGGTGCTGCGCCTCGATGCGGCCGTACATCTCCGCCACCATCGCTTCGATCTCGGCGGCATCGGCCGGCCGGTCGCCCGCCAGCGCGTCGACCACGTAGCGGCGCGACTGCTCGTTGACGCGCGCGGCATCCAGGCCGACGAGCTCACCGTCCCGGACGACCACGCGGCCGTCGACCACGACCGTGTCCACGTCGGCGCTGGGCGACCCGTAGACGAGCTGGCGCACCGGGTCGTGCAGCGGCACGAGCGCGGGCGTGTCGAGCGGCAGGAGGATCAGGTCACCGAGGGCGCCTGGCTCGACCCGGCCGAGCCGCTCGCCGTGGCCCATGCAGATGCTCGCGTCCGCGGTGCACATGGCGAGCGCCTCGGCCGCCGTCGGCCAGCGGTGGAAGTCGCCGCCGCGAGCCTTGTGCACGAGCGCGGTCATCTTGGCCAGCTCGAGCACGTCGAGCGTCTCGTCGCAGCCGCGCCCGTCGGTGCCCAGGGCCACCCGCACGCCGGCGTCGCGCAGGGCCGGCAACCGGGCCACGCCGTCGCCGAGGCGCAGGTTGCTCATGAGGCAGTGGACCGTGGGCGTGCCGGTGCCCGCCATCAGCTCGATGTCGCGGTCGCTCAGCCAGACCGTGTGCACGAGCGTGGCCTCGGGCCCGAGCGTGCCGCGCTCGGCCAGCCGTTCCACGAACGACTTGCCGTGCCACCGACGGGAGGTGAACGCCTGCGACTTCGTCTCGAGCACGTGCGTCTGCCACACCAACCCGCGCTCGCGGCAGAACGCGAGCGACTCGTCCAGCAGCGCGTCCGTGCAGCGCTGCGGCGCCGACGGACCGAAGCCGATCCCGATCGTCCCTCCGGGCTCGTGCCACCGCTCCACGGCGGCATGCGCGAGCGCCATGATGCCCTCGAGCGTGGGCGGAGCGGCCTCGCGCGCCGCGGCGCCGGCCGCGTCGTCGAGCGGCAGCGACTCCGCGAACGGCTTGTCGGCGACGCCGAGCAGGATCGTCGCCCGCATGCCGGCGTCGCGGTAGGCCTGGACCACCGGCTCGAGCGTCTCGAGCGTGATCTCCGGCGCCTCGAACAGGAAGTCGACGCAGCTGGTCGTGCCGGTGCGCAGCATGAGCGTTGCGCCCAGCGCGGTCCGTGCGTAGATGCCCTCCGGGTTGAGCGGCTCGGCGCGCGTGACCTGGTGCGAGTGCACGAACCACAGGTCGAGCGGGAGGTTCTCGTAAAGGCCCGGATTGAAGTTCTCGCCCGAGTGATAGTGGGCATTGATCAGCCCGGGCAGGACCACCATCCCGGTGGCGTCCAGCCGGTCGGCGCCGGCCGGTGCGTCCAGGTGTTCGCCGACGCGGGCGATCTGCCCGTCCTCGATCAGCACGTCCTGGGCCCGCAGCTCGGGCCCGAGCAGCTGCCCACCTTGCACCAGCAGATCGCCCGCCACGACTACCTGACCCCCAATCGCTCGCGCAGCCACGCCGGCGTGGCCACCTCGCGGCCGGCCGCATGGACAAGGTCGACCGCCCGGCGCACGAACTGCGCGTTGGACTCGGCCAGCTCCCCCTTGCGGAAGTACACGTTGTCCTCGAAGCCGACGCGGACGTTGCCGCCCAGCGCCAGCGCGGCGAAGCTCAGCGGCAGCTGGGCGCGCCCGATCCCGATCGCCTGCCACATCGTGCCCGCCGGCAGCATGGTTCGCAGCTGGGGCAGCAGGGCCGGGTCGCCCGGCATGCCGCCGCGGACGCCCATCACGAAGCTGAACTGCAGCGGCTCGTCGACCAGGCCGCGACGCACGAGATCGAGGCACAGGCCCACGTGGCCGAAGTCGTAGACCTCGAGCTCGGGGTGGATGCCGCGCTCCTGCATCGCCCTGGCCAGCCGCTCGACGAAGTCGGGCGGGTTGGGGAACGTGCCGGTGCCGAAGGTCATCGACGCGGGGTTCAGCGTCGCCATGGACACGTCCACCTCGCCCGAGCCGACGATGTCGAACCGCTCGTCGGGCGTCACCGACAGGCCGACGCCGGTCGAGGCCTGCACCACGATGTCGCAGCGGGCGCGGATCTCGCGCACGATGGCGGCGTACACCCGGGGATCGGCGGTGGGGTGCCCGTCCTCGTCACGGGCGTGGATGTGGGCCACAGCGGCGCCGGCCTGCGCCGCCTCGGCGACCGCCTCGCCGATCTCGACCGGGCTCAGCGGAAGGCCGGGATGCTGCTCGCGGGTGGTCAGCGGCCCCGTGGGCGCGACCGTCACGACCACGGGGTCGTCGGCCGCCATCGCTACGCCGCGTCGTGGACGACGGCGACCGCCTCGATCTCGATCATCAGCTCGGGGAAGATCAGCGCCGGGACCTCGACCATCGTGCTGGCCGGATAGGGCTCGGTCAGGTATTCGGCGCGGACCGGCGCGATCTGTGGATAGAGGCTGAAGTCGGTCACATAGCCGTTGATCTTGACGACGTCGGCGAAGGTGCCGCCCGCGGCTCCGAGCGCCGCCCGGAGGTTCTCCATGGTCTGGCGGGTCTGGGCGACGATGTCGCCCTCGCCGACGATCGATCCGTCCGGCGCGATCGCCACCGCGCCCGAGCAGTAGACGAGCTTCCCGCCCGGCGGCGCGACGGTGACCTGGACGTAGGGGCCGACCGGCTTGGCGATGCCCTCGGGGTTGATCGACTCCTTGGCCATCGGCTTAGGCGGCCTGGCCCGGAAGCGGCCCCGGCGCCCCGTCGCTTGTGCCGAGTTCCTCCGGCGTCCCGAAGAGCCGCTCGCCGAGCGGGTTGACCTCGAACGGCGCCGTGCCGCGCGGGCGGTCGTCGGCGGCGGCGAGCGCCGCCCGCAGCCGCGCCGTCTCCTCCTCGTCGATGCGGTACTCGAGCGCGTCGGGGTCGATCGCCTCGATGGCGACGCCGTACACGTCGCGCGCCTTCTCGAGCGAGAGCAGCTCGTCGATCACGTCCTCGAGCACGGACTCGGCCTTGCGGTTCCACGGCAGGCCGTAGCCGCCGCCTCCGTTGGAGGCGAAGTAGACCCGGTCGCCCTTCCTCAGCAGCGCCTTGGTGGTGAACATGCCGAGGTTCTCCTCCTCGGGCGAGTTCGGGTTGCGGATGAGGATGTTCGGGCCGCCATTGGTCCCGCCCGCGAGGCCGGGCGGGCCGATCGACTCGCGGTCGCCGAGGACGACGAGCTCGGTGTCGCCCCAGACGTCGAAGTTACGCGACAGCCCGAAGCCGCCGCGGAACTCGCCGTCGCCGCACGAGTCCACCTCGGCCTCGGTGCTCGTGTAGTACATCGGGTACCAGCGCTCGAGCGTCTCGTTGGGCTGGTTGGAGGCGCCCCCGATGAAGATCATCATGTAGAAGGAGTTGCCGTCGGCGTAGGCGCGGGCGCCCTGGCCGCCCTCGAGCCAGAGGTAGGAGACGAAGTCGAGCCCGGTCTTCGGGTGGACGCCGCCGGTGCAGAAGTTCTGCAGGTTGACCGTCGCCGCATGCACGCGCGTCGGATCGATCTTCTGCAGCGCCTGGCCCCAGCACGCCATGGTGACGCAGTCGACCTTCTCGTATGCGCCCGAGCAGTAGCCGGTCACCGGCGTCGGCTCCTCGACGTCCACGCAGGTGCCCTTCTCCGAGACGATGTTGATGGCGCGCACCACGCCGTGGTTGAGCGGAGCGAGCTCCGGGAAGCAGTGCATGGTCCCGTCGTAGGTGGCCGACTGCAGCGCCGGGCGGGCAAAGCCCCACGACGCCACCGGCGCCGGGTCGCAGCCGGTCCAGTCGATCGTCGCCTGGTCGCCGTCGATGGTGAGCTTGGCGTGCACCTTGATCGGCGGCTGGTCCTCGCGGCCGATGTCGCGGTCGCCCCAATCCGTGAACTCGTACGAGCCGTCGGGCAGCCGGCGGACCCACTCGCGAAACAGGCGCTCGGAATGGTCCATGGTGTCCTCGAACGCGTCGCGGATCACCTGCTCGCCGAACTTCGCCACGTAGCCCAGGAGGCGGCGCTCGACCAGCCGGCCGGCCTGGTACTGGGCGAAGCGCTCGGCCACGCGCTCGTTGGGGACCCTGATGTTCATGTCGATCAGGTCCCAGATCGGCTTGTTGGGGACCTCGTTCTCGTACAGCTTGAGCGGCGGCATCCGCAGGCCCTCGGCGTAGCACTCGGTCGCGTGCGGGTTGAACGTGCCGTGCATGGGGCCGCCGACGTCGGGCCAGTGGCACAGCGCGATCGCGAACGCGAACACCTCGCCGCCGGAGAAGATCGGGCGGATGATCTTCACGTCGTTCTGGTGGGTGCCGCCGGTGTACGGGTCGTTGTAGATGAAGACGTCGCCGGGCCGGAACTCGGCGACCTCCTTGACCAGGTGCTGGATCGACGCCTCGAACGTCCCCATGTGGGGCGCCTGGTCGCGCTGGCCGTGGGACACGAGCCGGCCGTCGGGGGTGAGGATCGAGACCGAGTAGTCGTGGCCCTCGGTGATCGTCGGCGCATAGGAGACGCGCTCGATCAGTGCGCTCGCCTCGTTGCAGATCGCCTTGAACGCGTTGCGCAGGACCTCGAACGTGATCGGGTCGGTGCGCAGCTCGGGCGCGGCGGCGGTGGCGGTGGGCTCCATGGTCATGTCCCTCGGACGTCGATGAGCAGGTTCAGGTAGCCGTCGACCTCGACCGTCGTCCCCGGCGGCACCAGTACCGTGGCGTCGGCCTGCTCGATCACCGCCGGGCCGGCGACGGTGGTGCCCGGCCCGAGCGCGGTGCGATCGTGGATGGGCGTGTCGACGAAGTCGTTGCGTTCCTCGAAGAAGACCGAGCGGGTGCGGTGCGGCTCGGCCCGGCCGTTCCGCCGCGCCGCGAGCTGGAGCTCGGCGTCGCCGGTGACGCCGATGGCCGCGGCGCGTGCGTTGACGAACTCGACCGTGGCCAGGTCGCGGTCGAAGCGGTAGCCGAACTCCTTCTCGTAGGCCTCGCCGTAGCGCTCGACAATGGCGTCGATGGCGGCGCGGTCGCTCGGCACCTCGTCGAGGATGAGGTTCATGTAGGGCGTCTGGCCGTAGTAGCGGACGTCGAGCGAGAGCTCCACGCGCTTGTCGCCGCCGGCCTGCTCGCGCTCGAGCACCGCGCGCGCCTCGGCCTCGAGGTCCTCGAACACCGCCACGAGCTCCGCCGGCTCGATCTGGTGCGCCTGCTTGAGCACCGACCGCAGCAGGTCGTGGCGCAGGTCGACCTGGAGGATCCCCACCGCCGAGGTCACGCCCGGCGTCGGCGGCACCACGACGGTAGGGATGCCGAGGTCCTGGGCGATCGCGACCGCGTGCAACGGGCCGGCGCCGCCGCCGGCCACGAGCGCGAACTCGCGCGGATCCCAACCGCGCTGTACCGAGATCAGGTGGGTGGCGGCGGTCATGCTCGCGTTGGCGATGCGCAGGATGCCGCTGGCGGTCTCGGCCTCGGAGAGGCCCAGCTGCCCGGCCAGCCGGGCGATGGCCTGTTCGGCGAGCTCTGGATGGATCTCGAGGTCTCCGCCGAGGTACGAGGCGGGCTCGAGCCGGCCGAGATACAGGTGCGCGTCGGTGATCGTCGGCTGGTCGTTGCCCCTGTTCAGGCAGGCCGGTCCCGGGTCGGCGCCGGCGCTCTGCGGGCCGACACGCAGCGAGCCGCCGGCGTCGACCCACGCGATCGTGCCGCCGCCGGCGCCGATCGCCACCAGGTCGACGGCCGGGAACAGGATCGGAATGTTCCAGTCCACGCGCCATTCGGAGGCGATCGACGGCCGCCCCTCATACACGAGCGACAGGTCGGCGCTGGTGCCCCCCATGTCGAACGTGATCACGCTCGGGATGCCGGCCGACTTGCCCACCAGGGCGCCGCCGACGACGCCGCCCGCCGGGCCCGAGTGACAGATGCGAGCCGGGACCTGGCCGGCGGCCTGGGCCGACATCACCCCGCCGCCGGAATGGGTCACGAGGACGTCGCCGTCGTAGCCCCACGCGCGCAGCGCGCGCACGAGCTCGTCCAGGTAGCGCTCGATCACCGGCATCAGATACGCGTTGGCGGCGGCGGTCGAGGTCCGCTCGAACTCGCGGATCTCGGGAAGGATCTCGGCCGACGTGCACACGCGGACCTCCTCGCCGAGCTCCTGGATCAGGATCTCCTTCGTGCGCCGCTCGTGCTCGGGCGCCATGAACGCGTTGAGGTAGGCGACGGCAACCGATTCGATCCCTCGCTTTCGCAACTTCCGCGCGGCGTCGCGCACACCGCCCTCGTCGAGCTCTTGGAGGATGTTGCCCTCGTAGTCGATGCGTTCGTCCACGGTGAGCACGTTGCGGCGCTGAACGAGGGGCGGGGACGGATCCCAGTTCGAGTTGAAGAGGTCGGGGCGGTTGGCGCGCCCGGCGCCGAGGACGTCGCGCATGCCCTTCGTGGTGACCAGTCCGGTGCGGGCGCCGCGCCGCTCGATGATCGCGTTCGTCGCGATCGTGGAGCCGTGCTTGAAGCCCGTGACCTCGGCGGGCTCGATGCCCGCCTTGTCGAGGGCGCTCATCACGCCGTCGATGAACCCGGGCGGCGTCGACGGGGTCTTGACGCTGGTCAGCTCGTGCGTGTCTTCGTCGTACGCAACGAGATCGGTGAACGTTCCACCGATGTCGACTGCGACCCTGAGCTTCCTCACTCGTGTGCTCCTGCCAGTTCGATGACCACGCAAGTATCCGAGCGGCTCGACGCCCGCGTCATCGGGAAGATGCCGACCGCCGCAGCGGGTTTTCCCGCTTTGCCCTGGTGCATGCTGTCGGGTGCTGTGCATGCGCAGAATCCCCCTGAGCGCGGTGTCGCCGGGAAGCGGGCGCTGATCACCGGCGCGGCGGGTGCGATCGGGAGCGCCGCCGCACGGGCGCTGGCCGCGGGCGGTGCGCGCGTTGCGCTGGTCGACCTCGACCCGGCCCCGCTCGCGCCGCTGCGCGACGAGCTGGCCTCGGCGAGCGGGCGGCCGGCGGCGGCCTTCCCGGTGCTGGGGGGCGATGTGACCGACCCGGGCGACGTGCATCGCTACACCGGGGCGGTGGCCGACGCCATGGGCGGCCTCGACGTGCTGTTCAACAACGCGGGCATCGAGGGCCCGGTCGCGCCGGTGCAGGACTACGACGATGACGAGTACGAGCGCGTGATGCGCGTCAACGTGCGCGGCGTCTGGCTGAACCTCAAGCGGGCGGTGACGTTGATGCTCCAAGGCGACGGCGGGAGCGTGATCAACATGGCGTCGGGCGCGGCGCTGCGCGGCCTGCCGCTGCTCTCCGCCTACGTGGCCAGCAAGCACGCCGTCCTCGGGCTCACGCGCACGGCGGCGGTCGAGCTGGGCGACTCCGGCGTCCGCGTCAACGCGGTGTGCGCCGGTCCGGTCGCCACCCGCATGATGGACTCGCTCGCCGAACGGTCGGCCGACCACGGCCAGACCTCGGTCGACGAGGCCCACGCGGACTTCGTGCGCCCGGTCCCGATGGGGCGGTACGGGGAGCCGGAGGAGATCGCCGAGCTGGTGACGTTCCTGGCCTCGGACGCGTCGTCCTACATGACCGGCGCCGCGATCAGCATCGACGGCGGCGCCTCCGCGGCCTGACGTGCCGGTCCCCGAGCTCGACCTCGACGGCCGCGTCGCGCTGGTGACCGGCGCGAGCCGCAGCATCGGGCGCGCGACCGCCGTCGCGCTGGGCGAGGCCGGTGCCCGGGTCGCGTTGGGCGCACGCACCGAGGATGACCTCGAGCGGGTCGCCGAGGAGGTGCGCGCGACGGGCGCGGACGCCCTGCCCATGCGCTGCGACGTCCGGGATCCCGGCTCGGTGCAGGCGTTCGTCGCGACGTCGGCGGCGAAGCTGGGGCGACCCGCAATCGCGGTGGCCAACGCCGGCGTCTTCGAGGCCTGGGGCTCGGTCCACGACCTCGACCTGGCCGAGTGGGACCGCATCATTGCGACCGACCTGACCGGGGTGATGCTCACATGCCGCGAAGCCGCCGCGGCCATGGCCGACGGCGGGAGCGTGGTCGCCGTCTCCTCGCTGGCCGGGCTCGTGGCCCTCCCGAGCTCCGCCGCCTACACCGCCGCCAAGTCGGGGGTGACGGGCCTCGTGCGCGCGCTCGCGGTCGAGTGGGCGCCGAAGGGCATTCGGGTCAACGCGGTTGCGCCCGGCTTCGTCCGGCGCGACGTGGATCCGCTCGTCGAGCTGCCCGGGGTGGTGGAGGACGTGCACGCAAAGACGCCCCTGGGGCGGCGGGGTGAGCCGCGCGAGGCGGCCCTGGCCGTGCTGTTCCTCGCCTCGCCGGCGGCGTCCTTCGTGACCGGGGCGACGCTGGCCGTCGACGGCGGCTACACCGCGATCTGAGGGGGATCCCTCCGCGATTGGAGGTTTCCCCCGTTGCGCGCCCACCCGCGCGCGACCACACTTCGGGCAGCGCCGTGGCCACCTTCTACGACGACTACCAGCGCCATCTTCGCGAACGGCGCTGGACCTGGGACGACATCCCCTTCTACGAGGGGAAGGGCGCGCCGCAGAGCATCGCGCCGTTGCACGACCTCGACTATCTCGACGTCTACGAGCGCGTCTATGGCCGCAAGATGGGCGCCAACGGCATTGGCAGGCTGCGCGAGGTCGCGCTGACCCGCATCACCGAGGCCGAGAACCAGGTCTACGACGAGCGCTACCCGTACGCGGCGGACCCGGCCTTCCTCGAGGCCCATGGCCTCGGCCGCGTCCCCGACATCGACCTCTGCCGCCGGCAGCAGGAGGACTACGCGGCCGTGCTCGAGGCCGAGGGCGTGCGCGTGCACTGGATCGACTGGGGCGAGGCGCCCATGGGCGCGTACGGGCCGCTCCAGGCGACCTGGGCCGCGCAGGAGCTGCTGGTGATCAACGGCGGCGCGGTAGTGCCCAAGCTGGGCTGGCACCCGTTCTCGTTCGGCCGGACCGAGTTCCTCGCCCACTGGGCGTTCTGGAACCTCAACATCCCGACGCTGCTAACGATCTCCGGCAAGGGTGCGGTGGCCGAGGCGGGGGCGACGGTGTGGCTCGCGCAGGACGTCTACGTCGTCGGGCTGTCGGCCGCCTACAACCGGGCCGGGCTCGACCAGCTGCTTGACATGGTGCGCCTCACGGCCGAAGTGGAGGACCTCGAGGTGCTGACGATCCGCTGCCAGGGCCGGCTGTACTTCGACCGCATCACCGGCGCCAGCGCCCACGTCACCAACCTCATCGCGCCGCTGGACGCCGGCAAGGTCCTGGCCTACAAGCCCGGCATCGACACCGCCACGCTGCTCTGGCTCGAGCGCAACGGCTATGAGGTCGTCGAGCCGGTCTTCGAGGAGCACGTGCGCAACGACGTGTGCAACCTGAAGCTGATCGAGCCCGGGCGCGTCGTCATGGCGGCCGAGGCGCGCGGGACGATCGGGCGCGTGCGCGCGGCCGGCGTCGAGGTGATCGAGGTCCCATACTCGGGCTTCCAGCACGCCGGCGGCGGCTTCCACTGCACGACCATGGAGATCCATCGCGAGCCCGGCCCGCTGCTGGCCGACCGCTGAGAGGAGCACGATGGCCATCGAGCAGACCCCCGCGACGGCGAGCCAGTACGAGGACCATCTCCGGGCCCTGACCGAGCGCGAGTGGACGCTTGACGATGTGCCCTACTACGTGCCGGGCCAGCCGACCGACTTCGCCGACGTCGCGGCGATGGACTACCAGGACATCTACCCCGAGGTGTGGGGCCGGCGCTGCGGCGAGAACGGGATCGGGCGCCTGCGCGAGGTCGCCATCAGCCAGATCACCGACGCCGAGCTCGCCGCCTACGACGAGCGCTACCCGTTCCATGAGGACATCGAGTGGCTCGAGTCCCACGGGCTGCAGCGGGCGGACATCGGCCGGATGCAGGAGGAGCAGGCCCAGTACGCGGAGGCGTTGGAGGGCGCCGGGGTGACCGTCCACTGGATCGACTGGGGCGAGGCGCCGATGTCGGCCTTCGGGCCCATGCAGGCCATGTGGGCGCCGTCGGACCTGTGGGTGATCCGCGGCGGTTCGGTCATCCAGAAGACGGGCTGGCATCCGTTCAGCTTCGGGCGCTCGGAGTTCCTGGCCCGCTGGGCGCAGCACCACCTGGGCGTGCCGATTCTCTACACCGTCGTCGGCAAGGGAGTGCAGGAGCCGGCGACGACGATGTGGTTCGCCGACGATGTCTGGGTGACCGGCATCTCGGCGGCCTACAACGCCGAGGGCAACCGGCAGCTCGAGCCGGTCGTGCGCCGGTCGGCCGGCGACGTCGACCTCGAGGTGCACACCATTTTCCTTTCAACCGACCGCTTCGTCGACCGCGACAGCGGCTGCTCGGCGCACCTGACGAACGCGATCTGCCCGCTCGACGTCGACAAGGTGCTGCTCTACCCGTCGGCCGTCGACGCCGAGACCCACGCATGGCTGCGGCGCAAGGGCTACCGCGTGGTCGAGGTCGAGCGCTCCGAGCAGATCCCCTACACGCCCACCAACACGATCCCGCTCGAGCCGGGAGCGGTGTTCATGGTCAAGGAGGCCAAGCGCGCGGTGGCCGCCGTGCGCAAGGCCGGCGTGGAGGTCATCGAGGTGCCGAACGAGGAGTTCAGCCGCATCGGCGGCGCGCTGCACTGTCGCACCCTGCGGGTCCTGCGCGACCCCGGCCCGCTCAAGAACGCCTAGGAAGGAGCGATCCGTTGAAGACGATCCACGAGCACGTGATGGCGCCCAAGTCCGGGCACGCGGTGCACGTCCGCAGGGGCCAGCACCTGCGCATCACCGACCTCGAGGGCAAGCAGGTCGTCGACGTGGCGGTGTTCAACGCCGACAACTACAAGGAGAAGCTGTCGACCTCCAACTCGCGTACGCGCTATGTGCCGCCGCCGGGCCAGGACTACATCCCGCGCGACCACCTCACCGAGGGCGACACGCTCATGTCCACGTTGTGCCGGCCGATGATGACCATCGTCGCCGACACGCCCGAGCCCAAGGGCATCCACGACGTGCACAACCGGATGTGCAACCGGTTCCTGTTCGAGTCTCACGGCGCCGTGGTGCAGGACGGCTGTCACGAGATCATCAGCAAGGCCGTGGCCGAGTACGGCATCGCGCCGGAGGAGATCCCGGACACGATGGACGTGTTCATGAACTACCAGCACAACTGCACGAAGCACCGCTGGGAGATCCTCGAGCCGGTGTCCAAGCCGGGCGACTACATCGAGTTCCGCAGTGAGATGGACTGCCTCGTCGGACTCTCCAACTGCCCGGAGGACCAGCTCACCGATTGCAACGCGCGCAACTGCACGCCCATGAAGATCGAGGTGCTCGAGCCCTGAGCACCGTCGTCGATGCCCACACCCACTTCGTCCCGCTCGAGTTCGTCGACTTCCTCCGCGGCAGCGGCGCCGGCACCGGCACCGAGGTCATCGACCGCGACGGCCGCGACCCGCTGATCTCGCACGACAACGGGCTGCAGTACCCGGTCTTCGGCCTGTTCCACGACCCGGCCGAGAAGCTCGCGCAAATGGACCGCGACGGCATCGACCTGTCGCTGTGCTCGATCGTCCCGTCGCTGTTCCTGTACGAGATCGACCCCGAGCAGACGCTGCGCGCGCACCGCGTCCTCAACGATGCCGGGGTCGCCTACGCGGAGCGCTCGGAAGGCCGCATCGCCGTCCTAGCGACGGTGCCGCTCAACGACCCCGCCCTGGCCCAGGCTGAGCTGCGGCGCGCGTGCGGGGAGCTCGGGCTCGTCGGCGTCGAGATCGGCCCGAGCGTCGGCGACATGATGCTCGACGACCCCCGCCTCGACGCCTTCTACACCGCGGCGACGGACCTCGACGTGCCGATCATGCTCCACCCGTACCTCAACATGGTCTCGAAGCCCGGCCCGGACCTGCGAGGGTTCCACCTCGGCAACGTGGTGGGCAACCCGACGGAGACCTTCGTGGCGGCGAGCCGGATGATCGTGGGCGGCGTCTTTGACCGTCACCCCGACTTGCGCGTGCAGCTCGTCCACGCCGGCGGGGCGTTCCCGTATCAGCTCGGGCGCCTCGAGCACGCCTACGGGGCACGCGAGGAGACGCGGTCGGTCGCCGAGCGCGAGCCGGCGGCCTATCTGGACCGGTTCCTGTTCGACACGATCGTCTTCGACGAACGCGGGCTGAGGTTCCTGCTCGAGCTGGTCGGGCCCGACGCGGTGCTGTTCGGGACCGACATCCCGTTCGACATGGCCGACCTCTCGGCGCTGGAGACGCTGCCGCGCATCGCGGATGGAGACGTGGCCGAGAAGGCGCTGGGCGGAAACGCGCTGCGGGCCTATGGGCTCTCGGAGCCCGGCGGCTGATGGGCGCTCCGGACTACGGGCTGCGCGACAAGGTCGCGCTCGTGACCGGCGCGGCGTCGGGGATCGGCCGGGCGACGGCCGAGCTGTTCGCCCGCGAGGGAGCGCGCGTCGTCGCCTCCGACCTCGACGCCGAGGCGGGCGCCGAGGCGGTGGAGGGCCTTCGCGCGGACGGCGCCTCGGCGCTGTTTGTTGCCGCGGATGTTCGCGACGACGATGCCGTCGGGGCGGTGGTCGCGCGCGCCGTGGAGGAGCACGGACGCCTGGACTGCGCCGCCAACTGCGCCGGCGTGGGCGCTGGCCATGGCGCGACCCACAGCTACGACCCCGAGACCTGGAACCGCATCGTCGACATCAACCTGCGCGGGACGTGGCAGGCGATGCGGCACGAGATCGAGGCCATGCTCGCTGACGGTCACGGCGGGACCGTCGTCAACGTCGCGTCCACGCTCAGCCTGCGCGGGTCGCAGTTCGGCTCGCCCTACACCGCGAGCAAGCACGGCGTGCTGGGGCTGACGCGGACCGCGGCCATCGAGTACGCGATGCAGGGGATCCGGGTCAACGCCGTCTGCCCGGGCGCGATCGACACGCCCATGATGGACGAGACGTTCGCCCGCTTCCCCGGCTTCCGCGAGATGCTCATCGCCTACGTGCCGATGCAGCGCATGGGTCGCCCGGACGAAGTCGCGCACGCCATCGCGTGGCTGAGCTGCGAGGGCTCGTCGTTCCTGACCGGCGAGGCGCTCCCGATCGAGGGCGGCCTGCTGGCGCGGTGAGCTAGTCAGGGTGGTCGGGCGAAGCCCGACCCCGACTAGTCAAGGGTGGTCGGGCGAAGCCCGACCCCGACTAGGCCGGCGGCCCGAACGTCGAGCCCAGCCTCCGCTGCAGGCGCCGCGCGCGCTCGGTGCCGCGCCGCCCCGCCCACGGGTGCGGCCCGACTGCCCACGGGTGCCAGCCGAGGGTGCCGTACTGCTCGCGGACGACCGCCTTGAGCTCGCCCCGGTGGTCGCCGCAGGCGTAACGGTGGGGCCCGTAGATGCCGCGCCCGTGCCAGGTCAGCCAGCGGCCCGGCTCGGCGTCGACGTACTCGCCGTGGCGCAGGTCGAGCAGCTGGTGCTCGAGGGCCACCTGCGTGTCGGAATCCGGCCGCGCTCCACAGATCTCGCATCTGAAGACGACGGACGTCGGCATCCACGACGCACGATAGCCCCCGAGCGCCGGCTCAGCGGCGTGTCGAGCGCTTCGCGGCTCCGCCGGTGTTGGCCGCCGACCGGCCGGCGTCCTTGGCCGCCCCGGCGGCTGCCTTCGCCGCCTTGCCGGCGCCGGTCGCGGCGGTCTTCGCGGTCGAGGACGCCTTCTGCGCCGCCGACTTCGATCCGGCCTTGGCGCGGTTGCGCTGCCGCGTCGCAGCGGCCTTCTTCGCTGAGGCCGAGCGTTCTGCCTTGGTGCGTTGAGCCATGGTTTCCTCCTTTTCGAGAGTTGGACCGTCTTCTGGTCAAAGCTGCCCGGATCGGAGGCCGGCGAATCGGCTCGTGGGCGGTTAGTTCTCGAGGTCGGAGGGCTCGACGAGGTGGCGCGCGACGGCGATCGCGCCGGCGTGGGCGCGGTTGCGGCCGCCGAGCTTGCGGATGACCGTCGCCACCTGACGCTCGACGGTCTTGGTGGCCAGGAACAGCGTGGCGCCGATCTCGGCATTCGTCCGCCCCGCCGACATCAGGGTCAACACGGCGCGCTCGCGCGCGGTCAGGCCGGTGCCGCCCTGCTCGTCGGCGGCGCCCGTGAAGCTCGCCACCTTGGCGCCGCGCGCCACCGCCCGCACCGACTCGGTCAGCTCCTCACCCGACACCGAGCGGTGCACGACGCCGCTGGCGCCGCGCTCGACCAGCTCGGCCTCGCGACCGGTCTCGTAGTCGGCGAGCACGAGCACCGAGCACGAGGGAAGCGCCGTCTTGATCGCGCACAGCGTGCGCTCGAGCTCGCCCTCGGCCTGGTGGCCGTCCAGCAGCACCACGTCCGGGTGCAGACGGTGGACCTGGCCGCGCGTCTCCTCGCCGCTGGCGGCGTCGCCGACGACGCGGATCCCGTCGGCGCGCTCGAGCAGCGCGACCAGCCCGGCCCGCGTGAGGCCATGCCGCTCGGTGACGAACACCCGCAGGTGGCCGGGAGGGGATGCCACGGTCTCGATCGGCTCAGCCGGCGCGGTGGGCTCGCCGGCGGCTTCGCCGGCGCCGAGGAGGTCGAAGGTCACCGTCGTCCCGCGCCCGGGCGCGCTTTCGACGGTGAGCATCCCGCCCAGCGCCTGCGCGCGATCGCGCATGAACGAAAGGCCGGTGCCGCCACCGCAGGCGACCTCGTCGGGATCGAAGCCGCAGCCGTCGTCGGCAACGGTCAGCGCAAGATCCTGATCCACGCGAAGCGTGACCTCGATCGCGCGCGCCTGCGCGTGCAGCCGGGCGTTGGTCACCGCCTCCTGGAAGATCCGGTAGCCGGCCCGCCGCGCCGCACCCGAGAGCCCGGTCGTGTCACCGTCGATCGTCACGCGCGGGCGCGGGTCGCGCTCGCCGAAGGAGGCGACCGTCGCCTCGACCGCCTCCGCCAGCGACTGCGAGTCCAGCCCGCGCGGCACGAGGTCGGCCACGGCCCGGCGCACGTCGGCGAGTTCGAGCCGGACGAGCTCGCGCACGTGGCGCACCTCCTCGCAGGCGGCGTCGTCGCTGCCGGCCAACCGCCGCTCGAGCGCCTCGGCGACCGCATCGATCGCCGGCACGGTCTGGGCCACCGCGTGGTAGACGTCGCGAGCGACCCGGGTGCGCTCGGCCTCCATGGCCTCGTGACGGATCAGCGTGCGCATCCGCTCCTGCGTGCGCAGGTTGCCGATGAAGGCGGCCACCTGGTCGGCGATCTGCTCGGCGATCGGGAGGTCGTGGTCGCCGTAGAAGCCGGGCGTGCGACTGACGAAGTTGAGCACCCCGAACGGCCGCCCCGCCAGCCGCAGCGGCACGCTGATCAGTCCGTGGAAGCCGGCGCGGGCGATCACGCGGTCCTCGCGCCCGACGATGCGCGGGTCGATGGCGAGGTCCGCCGAGACGAGCGGCCGGTTGGTGATGACCACGTGGCGCAGGCCGACGTCCTCGAACGGGATGATCACGCCCTCGCCGGGCACGATGGGCGAGGTCGCGACGGCGAAGCGCTCGAACGCCCGGCCATCGCCCGTGAGCAGGTAGGCACTCAGGCGGTCGTGGTCGAGGAGCCGCTTGGCCTCGGACGCGAACGTCGCCATCAGCGCGGCCGCGTCGCTGGCGCCCTCGACCGCGACCGGCGCCGGTAGCACGTCGCCGATGCCCTGCCCCGCCAGCAGTCCTACGCCGCAGGCGACGATCGGCGCGGCGTGGGCAAGCAACTCCTGGTCGGC
>Ga0209382_10003778_pt1 | contig 20762 bp, 14 predicted proteins | sample SoiMetdeltSBSDD5_FD_187599 | JGI IMG/M metagenome (GOLD analysis project Ga0209382, IMG submission 187599) | Bulk soil microbial communities from a Populus tree surrounding site in Tennessee, USA - Soil MetaG P. deltoides SBSDD5 (SPAdes) (version 2) | ecosystem: Environmental > Terrestrial >... | reverse complement strand
AGCGGGAGTGCCGTCGGGGTCCTGCACGTTGAGTTCGGCGCCCGCATCAGCGAGGGCCGTTGCCGCCACGAGCGCTCCCTGCCGCGCCGCGAACATCAACGCGGTGAATCCACCCTGCGGCGGCGGCAGCGTCGCGTGGGTGGCGAGGTTGTAGCGCACGTTCGGAAATTTCAACGTATTCGATTGCGCGTCCACGGCGGCGCCGTGGCTGGTGAGCACCTTCACGACCTCGGCGTGGTCTTCGGCGGCCGCCCACATCAGCGCCGTCTCCCCGCGCCATGATTCCCTGGCATTCACATTCGCGCCGGCTTCGAGGAGCATGCCGACCGCTTGCGCATTCCCTGTGCGAGCTGCCGTCATCAACACCGTTTCGCCTTCAGGAGAAGCCTCGTTCGGACTGGCGCCTGCCTTCAACAGTGCGTCGATCAGGCGCGCGCTCCCGTTAGTGGCGGCAAGCATCAGAGGCGTGACCCCCAGACGATTGGCCTGCGTGACCCTGGCACCGCCCTTGATCAGTGCGGTCGCAATCTGGATATCGTCGGCCTGCACCGCCCAGTGAAGCGCGGTCGTTCCGTCCCCTTCAGCCGCGTTCACATCGACACGGCTACGGATCAGTGTCTCCACTGCGGCAACGTCCCGCTGTTTGACCGCCTGGAGCAGCCGCAGGTCACCTACGGCTGTGAGTGGCGCGGTGGTCAACACGAAAACCACGACGGACGCGATTCGCAATCCGCACGCCGGTCGCGAGAGGCAACGCGTCACAGTGACACCGCTCCAGTGCTGATGCCGAAGCTCGTTGCATCGACACCAAACCGATGTGACAGGGCCAACAGCAGATTCGGCAGCGGGGTCTTGTCAGGCGTGAGGATGTGACGTCCGCCGGGCACGCGATGCCCGCCGGCAATGGCAATGGGAAGTGGAGAAGGCGTGTGATTGTTGCCGTCGCCCATGCCGCTGCCGTAGAGAATGGTCGAGTGATCCAGCAGCGAGCCGTCACCGTCGGGCGTCGCGCGCAAGCGCTCGAGGAATTTGCCGAACAGTTGAACGTGATAGGTATTGACCTTGGTATGGGCGGCGATGAGCGCAGGCCGGTTCTGCGTGTGTGAGACGGTGTGATGGGGATCGGTCACGCCGAGGTTCGGATACGTGCGGACACTGAACTCACGGCACAGCATGAACGTGAAGACCCGCGTCTGATCGGTCTGGAACGCCAGCGCCAGCAGGTCGAACATCAGCGAGGCATGTTCTTCGAATGATTCGGGTACACCAATCGGCGCGCTGGGGACGGTAAGCTCGCGAGTGGCGCGCTTTTCAGCCTGCTGGATGCGCCGTTCCGCCTCGCGCACGTTGGCAAGGTATTCGTCCAGGCGGGTGCGATCGCGCCGGCCGATGACCCGTGTCAGGTCGGACAGGTCTTCGGTGACCACATCGAGCACGCTGCGATCGGCACGCATCCGTGCGAGCCGTTGATCTCTCGTGCTCTCCCAGCCAAACATCCGCTCGAAGACGACTCGCGGATTGATCTCCATGGGTAGCGGCTTGGTCGGCGTCTCCCAACTGAGCGTGTTCATGTAGGCGCAGCTGTAGCCGCTCATGCACGCGCCGAGCAGGGCCCCGAAGTCCTCGGTCGCAACCTCCAGTGACGGGAACATCGTGTCGCGTCCGATTTCTGCCGCGATGATCTGATCGATGCTGCGAGCCGCGAGAAAATCGCTGCCTTCCGTTCGCTTGGGGGGAACACCGGTGAGCCACGAGCCGGTACAGGCATGGTCCTGGAGCAGTTCCTCCGGTCTCGCGAGATTGCTGACGATCGTCAGCGTGTCTCGAAGCGGCGCGAGCGGTTGAAGAATCGTCGGCAGCTCGAACCCCGGGGTGGTCGAGGCCGGCGTCCACTGGTTCAGGATCACACCGTGCGGGACGTACACGAAACCCGCTCGCGGTATCGGCTGCGCCGCCGTCTGCGCCGTCGCCGTCAGTGCCGGAACCATTGCGTCGAGCAGCGGCAGCGCCACCGTGGCGCCCAACCCGCGCATGAACTTTCGACGAGGAAGCGCGCCTTTGGTGATGAACATAATCACTTTCTCGCGGTCGTCGTGACCGAGGACGATGGCGCCGTCCGCATCTGGAATGGCGGGCTCATCACGATCCCCATTACAAGCGAGGACCATCGATTGTCTTGCGATGCCGCCTGGCGCACGATGGTTCGCACCGTCGGCATGTCGTTGAAGTCGAGACTCCGTCCGAGCGCGTAGGTGAGCAGCTTCTCTGTGACCGTGCGCACGAACACGTCGCGGCGTCGCAGCAGCGCGTTGCGAAGTGACACCGGGCCATCGATCGCGCTTCCGTCCGAGAGTTGCCCCGAGGCGTCGATTGGCGTCGGACCATCGAAGGTTCGCCACGCGCCGATGGCGTCGAAGTTCTCGAGCGCGAGGCCAATCGGGTCCATGATCTTGTGGCAGTTCGCGCACGCCGGGTTCCGGCGATGCTGCTCCATCCGCTCGCGCATCGACTTGGGGGCGTTTCCCTGATCTTCATCGAGCGGTGGCACGTTGGGCGGTGGCGGCGGGGGAGGTGCGCCGAGCAGGTTATCGAGCACCCATTTGCCGCGCACCACCGGCGACGTGCGATTGCCGTGCGAGGTGACCGTGAGGATGCTGCCCTGGCCGAGCAGGCCGCGTCGCGCCTCGTTGGCGAGCGTCACCCGCCGGAAATGACTTCCGTACACTCCGGGGATGCCGTAGTGCTTCGCGAGTCGCTCGTCGACGAAGGTGTAGTCAGCGGTCAGCAAGTCGACGACGCTGCGGTCGTCCCGGATAATGCTGTCGAAGAACAGCTCGGTCTCGCGCTGGAACGACTGTCGGAGGTTGTCGTCGAAATCCGGAAACACCGCTTTGTCCGGCAATGAGCTCCGCAGGTTTCGAAGCTGAAGCCATTGACCTGCAAAGTTCGTGACCAGCGACTCTGCCCGAGGATCGGCCAGCATCCGGCGCACCTGCGCCTCGAGCACCGCGGGCTCGCGCAAGCGGCGGCGGCCGGCCAGTGTCGTCAACTCCTCATCGGGAATGGTGCTCCACAAGAAGAACGACAGTCGTGAGGCGAGCTCGTAGTCGTCGATGCGGTAGGTCGACCCGGGCGCTACGTTGACGGGATCGCGTTCCGAGCGAAATACGAACTTCGGGTTGGCGAGGATGCCACGCAATCCGAACTCGATGCCCGTCTCGAAGGTCCCTTGTTGGAGGCCCTCACGGTAGAGTGCCATCAAGCGATCCGTTTCCGCTTTCGTCAGCGGGCGGCGATACGCACGCGAGCCCAGTGCGTACAGGATCTTGTTCGCACAGGTCAGGTCCGAAGGCGTGGCCGGCTTACAGCTAAAAATCTTCCGCCGGCTGGGGGTGTCGCCCGCGCCGGTCGCGTCGAAGGGCCCGGTGATCGTCAGGGTCGCCACGTGCGGCAGGCCCGTGTGGTCGCCGGCATCGAGCGTCGTCCGGAGAAATGGTTGGATCTTCGATCCGCCCTGTGCGGATGTTCGCTTCAGAAAGGCTGCCGCGATCACGTGGGGGCCAGCACCGATCGCCACCCGCGTCGTCAACCGCTCATCGAATGACTTGATGATGTCCGCAGCATTCGCCGCAGACATCGCGTTGTCGGCGTCGCCACCAACCGTGGACTGGAACACGCGTGTGCCATCCACCGAGAACTCGATGACGTGCGGCTCGAGCAGCCCGCGGACAGCCCCGAGGTTCGTTTGCAGCAACTCGGCCCTGATCACGTAGTGTCCGTTCAGCGGAAAGGTATGGTGTGCGGCCACGCCGCCGCGCGTGCCAAGCGGCAAGCCATCGATGTGTAGATCCTGCGATACATCGCCACGCACCACATACGTCTGCGAGCTTGGACCGAGAAGGCTGGCATCGCCGACGGCGAGCGCGCTGATTTTGGCGGCCGCCGACAGGTATCGTTCGAGCAGCGTTGGAGAGACACCGAGCAGCCCGGCGTTGTTGTCGAATCCCGCCGCTGCATCGTCGGCTGGCAGCAGCGATGCTGCATCGATGTCAAGCGCGAGCAGGTCGCGAACCGCGTTCGCGTTCTCGCTTCGATTCAGGCGATGGAGCCACGGCGCACCCGGCTGCGGCCGGGCAACCGCCGCGTTATCAAGTACGGCTTCGAGTCCCGATGCCAGCGACTCATAGGCAGCATCACTCGGTCGAGGCATTCCGGCCGGCGGCATTGCTCCGGTGCGCAGTTTGCGGATGACCTTCTCCCAGATTTCGGGATGGGACGCGGCGTCATTCAGGTCGACGTTATCGAGTGCCAGTTCGGCCGTTCGGTTGCGGTTGTTGTGGCAGCCCACGCAGTACTGCTGGAGGACCGCTTTGTGCGCGGAAAGATCGCGAGTGGGACTGGCGTTGCGGGACGCCTGCGCGCGAGCGGCGGTGGTTCCGGCGGCGACCGCCATCGTCGCGGCAACGATCAGCGCGATCGCATATTTCACGTGTGCTGACTCGACGCGATTATAACGATGGCCGCACGACAGCGCGTCTCCACGGACGAGGTAGGCAGCTGATACCCATTAATAGGTAGAAGCGGGCAATCGGAGTAATCAGTCGGAATGCAGCTGCGCCTTCGAGAGCGCCTGCTCGTAGTCTGCGCGAGTGTTGAGATTGCGCAGCGTGCGCAGGTCAGGGTCGGCGGTCATCTCCTCAGGACGGACGCGCCGCGTCTTCACGGCATCGAAGAGAAACACCGGCCGCAAGCGATCGTTAGCAAGCAGATCCTCGACGGGCGCCAATGTCGAACGACGGTAGACGGCAGACAGCGGATGCGTGAAGCCGTCGATCTCCATCACCGCGATGTCGTAGCCGGCGGCCAGATCGAGCATCTGACTCACGAAGCCCGGCACGAGGAGGGGCACATCGCAGCTCGTCACGTAAGCGGTATCGACATCGGCCGGCAGCGCTCTGAGTCCCGCACGGAGCCCCTCGAGCGGACCGCGGCCTTCACGTTCATCGCGTGTGACGATGATGTCGCGCGGCAACGCCGGCAACTCCTGATCGATCGCGGCGACAACGACGATCGGCCCAACGACCTGACCGAGAATCCGAACCACGCGCTGCAGCATGGTTTCGTTGCCGAACGGCAGAAGTGCCTTCGAGCTGCCCATGCGCGTCGATTTGCCACCGCACAGCACAATGCCCCCCGCGGTCCTCATCGATTCAATCGTCTCACAGCGGCTCTGCAGTCCTGAATCAGCCTCAGCCGCTTGTAAATTCGAGAGCTCGACTTCAAATCGCGCCGTCCGAGTTGACCAGGAATGGCACTGATCAGGGCAAAAAACGTGGCACTGCCCGTGCACTGGTTGTTGATGGCGGGCCAGGGAAGGCCCGCCGCTACTCCGCGGTGAACCATTCACCGCCGTGCAGGAGAACGAACGTGAGCAGAACCTATACGAGCCTATGTGCTTTGTTCCTCGTTGCAGCGTTGAGCGGTGCATGTGCTAACACGGTGAAGGGCGCGCAGAAGGACACTGAGAAGGCCGTCGAGAAGACGGCGGCCGCGACTAACACCGTCGACGTGAAATCCGCGTTAATCGCGGATGGTCGTGTCGATGCCAGCAATATCAACGTCGACACCTCTGCGAGCACGAAGACCGTTGTGCTCAAGGGATCGGTGCCGACCGCGCAGCAGAAAGCGACCGCCGAGGCGATTGCGCGAGACAAGGCTGAGGGCTACACGATCAACAACCAGCTGGCCGTCGTAGCTTCAAAGCAGTAGCCGCGCTATATCTTCATCCCCAGACGCGCGAGCCGTTCCCGCGTCTCGGGATCGTCGAGCCACACGCGGAAAGCCTTGACGCCTGGCCGTTGCGCGCGTGCTTTCGGCGTGACGAAATCATACTGCTCGTGCTGCACGGGGATGAAGCCAAGGCCGGCGGTGTGCGCGATGGTGTCGAGCGTGACTCCCCAGTCGGCCCGTCCTTGCACGACTGCCGCCGCGACCGCATTGTGATTGCGCGGCTGAACTGCGTACCCCGCCGGCTTGGCGCCGCCGAGTAGCCGCTCGATCAGGGCGCGCGTGCCGCTTCCTTGATTCCTGTTCACCATCAGGCACGACGGATCCGAGATTGCGGCGGCGATCGCGTCGTCCACGGCTCGCCCTTCAAAGCGCGGATCGCCTTCCCTGAAGACGATTCCCTGCAACCTTCCATACCCCGGAATCAGTTCGAGCGCCGGCGTGAGAAACGGACGGTTGTACTCGCCGCTCCTCGGATCCAGGAGATGAATTCCGGCGAGATCACACTCTCCGCGCTTGGCCGCGTCGAGACCCGCCAGGCTCCCGACGGCAAGAAATTTCGAGCGCACGCCGCGCTGTTCCAGCTCGCCGAGCAGGTAATCGAGCCCGATGCAGTGACTGCCAATCACCACGAGGTCGGCGAGCTGCAGCCTGCTGCCAAGGAGCGTCACCGTGACTGTCGTCCCGGCGGGAACGATCTCCTCGTGACGGCCGATCGTCGTGAAGCCGTCCGCGCGGCTGAACGTGGTCACGCTTCCGGAGCCTTGACCCATGGGATACGCGGTGAGAGACGGGGTCGGGGATTCGGGGCTCGGGACTCGGGACTCGGGATTCGGGGTTCCCGGGTCGCGGGTTTCTTGTTCCGGGTTTGGTGTTTCCACGAGCCCGACGAGCAGATACTCGGTGCGGCCGATCTCGCTGTTCACGCGCACGGCGAGTTGTGCCTCCACGGTGCCGCGCTCTTCGTGGGTGCGGCCTGCCATCGCGGAGATCACCGGCGCCACGAATTCGTGAAACGTGAAGATTGCGGACGTGGGGAAGCCGGGAAGGACCACGACAGGACGTCCACGCGTGGCGGCAAGACAGATCGGTTTGCCGGGCTTGAGTGCCACGCCATGAGCGACGATGCCGGGATCGGTCAGCTCGGCGACGACACGGTAGGAGACATCGCCGGCACCTTTGCTGGTGCCTCCCGACAGCAGCACGATGTCTGCAATCGCGAGCGCTTCACGCAGCTTTGCCCTGAGCGCGTCCGCATCGTCTGGCGTGATGCCAAGGCGACGCGGATCGCCGCCCAACTCACGCACGGCGTCGGCGAGCACCTGGGCATTCGAGTCGTAGATGCGTGCAGGTTCCATCGGTTGACCGGGCGCAATGATCTCGTCGCCGGTCGAGATGATCGCCACGATCGGTTTGCGCCAGACTTCGACACCGTCCACGCCAATGGCGGCAAGGACGCCGGTATCTCGGCTGGTCAGGGTTCGCCCACGCCGCAACACGGTTTCGCCACGCGTGATGTCCGTCCCCGCGAACGAAACGCCACTGCCCGCGGTCACGGCACGGCCGATCCTGAGTTCAAGCCCGCGCCCGGGAACGCCGGATGTAACGACGTCGGCGTGCTCGACCATCACGACCGCGTCGGCGCCACGCGGCATCATGCCCCCGGTGGCGATGGCCGCCGCTTCTCCCCGTCGAACGATCGTCTTCGGCACGACACCCGTGTGGATCACTTCATCAGCGAGACGCACGCAGCGCGGGGCTTCTTCCGACGCGCCGAAGGTGTCTTCTGCGACGACGGCGAAGCCATCGACGTTCGAGCGATCGAACGACGGCACGTCGACGGGAGCGAGCACGTCCGCGGCCAGGTCGCGACCGAGCGCGTCGTCGAGCGCGATCCGATCGACGCCGCGCGGGCTCAGGTCGATGGCGGCGCGAAAGCGCCGCTCTGCCTCCTCGCGATCGAGAACGTTGAGGAATTGATCCTGGCCTGGCACGCCGGAGCCGTTGGCGAAGGGCGGCTCACGCATAGAGCCAGACGTCGACTTCGGCGCCGGCAGGGAAGCCTTCGCTGTCGTCGCCCACAATCACAAAGCCGTCGGCTCTCGTCGTCGATGACAGCACCGAGGCGCCAGCCACCGAAAGCGGTTCGACGCGGCCATCTTCGAGCCGCACGCGCGCGTAGTCCACGCGCCCGATCGGTGAGCTGATCTTGCGGGCGAGCGTGGCGCGCACCGAGCGATATGGCCACTGCTTCGACCTGCCGCCGAGCGCGCGAATGGCTCGCCCGGCAAAGAAGTCGTAGGCGCAGAGCGCCGAGACCGGGTTGCCCGGAAGAAGGAAGATCAAGCGATCGCCGATCATGCCAAAGCCAGTGGGGCTGCTGGGACGCATGGCGATGCCGTGCACGGCAAGCTCGCCGTGGCGCGCCACGAGCATCGGGGCCAGGTCCTCGATCCCGACACTCGATCCACCCGACACGATGATCACGTCGGCATCGGCCTGCAGTCCTTCGAGTACCGCGTCGGTTTCATCGCGGACCAGGCCCGGAAAGTCGACGACTGCTCCGTCGCGTTCCGCGAGCGCGGCGAGCATCGGGCCATTTGCGTCGGTGATGTGAAACCCCTGTGGCGTCGAGCCCGATGGAAGGAGCTCGTTGCCGGTGATGACGAGCCGGACGCGCGGGCGACGAACGACGCGCGCGTCTTGAACGCCGATGGAGCTCATCACGCCCAGGTCCTGTGGGCGCAACAGGCGTCCGGCTTCCAGCACGGTGGTGCCAGCGACGATGTCCTCACCGCGCCGACCCACGTTCTTATGAGGAGAAACCGTTGATACGGCGGCCACGGCGTCAGGGGGATCCAGCGACGGCGCGCCGCTGCTTGCTTCCACGAACTCGGCGGGCAGCACGGCGTCGCTGCCCATGGGCATCGGCGCGCCGGTCATGATGCGCACCGCTTCGCCGCGGACCACGGGTCGCGTGAAGGGCGCGCCAGGGAGTGCGTCGCCGACGACGGTCAACGGAATCCGCTGGTACGCGCTCGCGCCTTCGGTGGAATCGGCGACCACGGCGTATCCATCCATCGTGGCGCGATCGAATCCGGGAATGTCGATGGTGCTGGTGATTGGAGAGGCGAGAACGCGGCCGGCCGCGGCGCGTAGTGGAATGTCTTCGGCGTCGAGCTGACGCACATGCGCATCGAGCCAGGTCAGGGCCGCCTGCACCGTGTGGCGACGCGCGAAACCCTGCATGCGGACGTCGTGCCGGACGCCAGCTTTGAAATCTGTCACAGCCTCACCACGAAGATCACGAAGAGTACGAAGGTCGTACCCTTCGTGGTTCAGCTTCGAGCGGCCGACATCGCATCCGCGAGAATACTCCCACCCCCGAAGCTCATACGCTCTGGCACCTCACCGCCTGGTGTCACCTTGATGGCGCAGTACTTGAACTCGGGGATCTTTCCGAACGGGTCGAGCACGGGGTTGGTCAGCATGTTCGCGGCCGCCTCGTAATAGCAGAACGGTACGAACACCGTGCCGCGCGGCGTGCCCTCGTCGGCGCGCGCGTAGAGTGAGATGCTGCCACGGCGTGATTCGATGGTCAGAGTGCCGCCCGGTGCCACGCCCAGGTTCTCCAGATCCAGCGGATGCACGGACGCGACCGGTTCCGGCTCGATGTAGTCGAGCGCGCCGGAGCGGCGCGTCATCGACCCGGTGTGCCAGTGTTCGAGCTGGCGACCGGTGATGAGAACCATCGGGTAGTCTGCGTCCGGCCGCTCCGCGGCCGAGATGAGATCCGCCGGAACGAACTTGGCGCGACCTGTCTGAGTGGGGAAGGCCTCGATGAACACCACCGGATCGCCAGGGTCGCCTTCCTTGACACATGGATATGTCACTGAAGACTCCTGCTCCAGCCGATCCCACGTGATGCCGGCGATCGAGTCCATGCACTGGCGCATTTCGTTAAAGACGTCGCGAGGGTGGGTGTACTGCCAGTCGAGCCCGATTCGCCGCGCCAGTTGAACGATCAGCCAGAAATCTTCCCGCGCATCGCCTGGCGGCTCGATCGCCTTCCGTCCGAGCTGCACCATGCGATCGGTATTGGTGACGGTGCCGACTTTCTCGGGCCACGCAGTGGCTGGCAGGACGACATCGGCCAGATATGCCGTTTCGGTGAGGAAAATGTCCTGCACGACCACATGATCGAGTGTCGCCATGGCTTCGCGCGCATGATCGACGTCGGGGTCGGACATCGCGGGGTTCTCGCCCATGATGTACATCCCACGAATGTCCTGCTTCTTGGCGGCGTTCATGATCTCGACGACCGTGAGACCCGGATTGGGATCGAGCTCCGTCTTCCACAGCTTCTCGAAGCGCGCACGCGCCTCCGGCGTGTTCACGCGCTGATAGTCGGGGTAGAACATCGGGATCAGCCCCGAGTCGGATGCTCCCTGCACGTTGTTCTGGCCGCGCAGCGGGTGCAGTCCCGATCCTGGTTTGCCGATTTGCCCGGTGGACAGCGCCAGCGCGATGAGGCAGCGGGCGTTGTCGGTGCCGTGTACGTGCTGCGAGATCCCCATGCCCCAGAGGATCATCGAGCCCTTCGAGGTGGCGTAGAGTCGCGCGACCTCGCGGATCGTTGGCGCGTCGATGCCGCAGATCGGCGCCATGGCTTCCGGTGAGAACTTCTTGACGTTCTCGGCCAGCGCGGCGTAACCAGACGTACGGTCCTGGACGAACTTCTCGTCGACGAGCCCCTCCTCGACAATGACGTGAAGCATCGCGTTGAGGAGCGCGACGTCGGTGTCCGGGTTGAACTGCAGGTTGTAAGTTGCGTGGCGAGCCAGATCACCGCGACGAGGGTCAGCCACGATCAGCTTGACGCCCGCTTTCGCTGCGTTCTTGATCCAGGTCGCCGCCACCGGATGGTTCACCGTAGGGTTGGCGCCGATGAGGAAGATGACTTCTGCATTCGCAACGTCACGCACCTGGTTCGAGACCGCCCCGGAGTTGATGCCCTCCATCAGCGCGGCGACGCTCGACGCGTGGCAGAGTCGCGTGCAGTGGTCGACGTTGTTGGAGCCGAAGCCGGTGCGCACGAGTTTCTGGAACAGGTACGCCTCCTCGTTCGTGCCCTTGGCCGAACCGAATCCGGCGAGCGCCTTCTTGCCGTACTGGTCGCGAATGTCGCGCAGTCCTTTTGCGGCGAAGTCGAGGGCTTCATCCCACGTCGCCTCGCGGAAGACCTCGTGCCAATTCTCGGGATCAACCGTGAAGTCCTTGTGCTTCGGCACATCCTTCTTGCGAATCAGCGGCGTTGTCAGCCGATGCCGATGCTGCACGTAGTCGAAGCCGTAGCGTCCCTTCACGCACAGCCGGCTCGAGTTGGCGGGGCCATCCCTGCCCTGCACGTAGAGGATCTTGTTGTCCTTGACGTTGTAGGTGAGCTGACAGCCGACGCCGCAGTATGGGCACACCGAGTCGACGGTCTTATCGGGCACGACCATGGCCACGTCGCGGGCCGGCATCAGCGCGCCGGTCGGACAGGCCTGAACGCACTCGCCGCACGCGACGCACGTCGAGTTACCCATCGGGTCGTCGAGGTCGAACACGATCTTTGAATGGCCGCCGCGGAACGCGTAGCCGATGACGTCGTTGACCTGTTCTTCGCGGCACGCGCGGACGCAGCGTTTGCACTGGATGCAGGCATCCAGATGAACAGCCATTGCCGGGTGGGAGAGGTCTTCGACCGGCTGTGGGCGCGAATGAAAGCGCGGCTTCCCCACATCCATCTTCTTCGCCCACAGATCGAGCTCCGAATCGAGCGTGTAGGACGTCTCGGGGATATCCGCGAGCAGCAACTCGAGCGACATTTTCTGACTGACGATCGCCCGCGCGCTGTTGGTGGTGACTTCCATCCCGTCTTTCGGATACCGGCAGCATGAGGCGGCGAGCACGCGCTCACCCTTGATCTCGACCATGCACGTGCGGCAATTGCCATCCGCGCGCATCCCCTCCATGTAGCAGAGGCGCGGTACTTCCAGGCCGTGCTCGTCGGCGATCTGGAGGATTGTCCGATCGGCTGGGGCTACGACACTCTGTCCGTTCAACGTGAACGTCACCGTAGGGCGGGTCCTGTTCTGTGGACCCGCCGAGCCGCTCGTCTTCTCGGGACCCGCCGGTGTAAGGGGCTGATGCATCAGTCGACTTCCCCGGGAAAATACTTCATTACAGACAGCATCGGATTCGGCGCGGCCTGGCCAAGCCCGCAGATCGACGCATCCATCATCGCCTGGGACAGCTCGTTCAGCAGCGGCTTATCCCAGCGGCGAGACCTCATCAGGTGCAAAGCCTTCTCCGTGCCGACTCGGCAGGGTGTGCACTGCCCGCACGACTCGTCCGCGAAGAACTTCATCACGTTGCGCGCGGCCGCGGTTGCCGTGTCCTTGTCCGACAGTACGACGACCGCGGCTGATCCGATGAAGCAGCCGTATTGGTTGAGCGTATCGAAGTCGAGCGGCACGTTTGCCATCGAGGCCGGCAGGATTCCACCAGATGCGCCACCCGGCAGGTAGCCGTAAAGCGTGTGACCCTCGAGCATGCCGCCACAGTATTCGTCGATGAGCTCCTGCAGCGTGATCCCTGCCGGCGCCAGGTGGACGCCCGGCTTCTTCACGCGTCCGCTCACGGAGAACGATCGCAATCCTTTGCGGCCGTTTCTCCCATGGCCCGCAAACCATTCGGGGCCCTTCTCGACGATTTCGCGCACCCAATGCAGCGTTTCCATGTTGTGCTCGAGCGTCGGACGGCCGAACAACCCGACCTGCGCAACATAGGGAGGACGAAGCCGGGGCTCGCCGCGCTTGCCCTCAATCGATTCGATCATCGCCGACTCCTCGCCACAGATGTAGGCGCCGGCGCCCCGTCGGAGGTGAAACTCCGGGAGCTTGCATGGTGGATCTGCTTGAAGCGCCGCGAGCTCGCGCTCGAGGATGGCTCGGCAGCCGTGATATTCGTCGCGCAAGTAGATGTAGACGGTGTCGATCCCAACGGCGCAGGCGGCGATGATGGCTCCCTCGAGGAATCGGTGCGGATCACGCTCGAGGTAGTACCGATCCTTGAACGTGCCCGGCTCACCTTCGTCGATGTTGATGGCCATCAGTCTCGGCGCTGGTTCGGCGGCCACGATCTTCCACTTGCGTCCGGCAGGAAAGCCGGCGCCGCCGAGTCCTCGCAGCCCCGAGTTCTCCATCACCGCGATGATGTCGGCCGGTGTTCGTGAGCCGCCAACGCAAGCTGCGGCCAACGCATAACCGCCCGCCGCTCGGTATGCCGCGTAGTCGACGTGACTGGGTGTGATCGCGATATCCGTCGAGGAGTGCGTGACGGATCTGGCGTTCACCAGCGAAACAATCTTCTCAGCCATCGCATGCGGGACCGGGTTCTGACCGACGACGGCGACGGGCGCCGTTTCGCATCGCCCGACGCATGGCGCAGGGAGGACGCGGACGTCCTTGCCGAGGAGCGCCGGCAGCTTTTCCAGCAGATCGTGCGATCCGGCAAGTTCACACGCGATCGAATCACACACGCGAACGGTGATGGCCGGCGGTGCGGTGTCGCCCTCTTTGACGACGTCGAAGTGATGGTAGAAGGTGGCGACTTCGTAGACCTCGGCCATCGCCATCTTCATCTCAGCCGCAAGCGCGACGAGATGCGCGGCCGACACGCATCCGAAGCGATCCTGGATCTTGTGCAGGTGTTCGATCAGCAGATCTCGCCGACGGGGCGCATCGCCGAGCAACGAGCGAACCTCTTCGCGTGCCTTCGGATCGACAGCTCGACCCTTGGGTATCCCTCGCACGCGCGAGCGTTGGCTTTTGGATGGGATCTCGACATTCATCAGACGTTGTGTCCACCTAAACGTGGGTTAAATGCCCATGTTATCATCAGGTTACCTGCCGTCGCCCTTCGGGCTTTGGCGCGGCAGGTGGTGTCTTTTGCATCATGTACGTTGAATTTCTGGGCATTCCTCGCGAGCGTGCGGGCGTATCCGAACTGGAGATCGAGGCCGAGACTCTCGGTCAGCTCCTCGGCACGCTGGCGCGGCAGTGCCCTGCTCTTGGTGAGCTCATCGCGGAAGATCGCCTGCATCCGTCGATTGCGGCGAATCTGAACGGAGACGCATTCGTCAGCGACCCGGAGACGGCACTGTCCAGGGATGACCGGGTCCTCATCCTCTCCGCGGACGCTGGCGGCTAGCCAGTCTGCCTATGCCATTCGGATATCACGGCTGCTACCTCCGCGTTGATGTCACCGGGGGCAGCGCCGAACGAGTGCCCCTTTCCGACGCCGTGCTGCGTCAGTACATCGGTGGCAGCGGCCTTGGCGCGCGATTGCTTCTCGACGAGGGCCTTCGACTTCGCTCAGGGGGTGGCGCGGTCGCGGATCCGCTTTCACCCGAGGCGCCGCTCGTCTTTGCCTTCAGTCCTCTGGTCGGCAGCCCTCTCACTACCTCCGCCAAGTTCGCCGTCGTCAGTCGAAGCCCTCTGACCGGGCGTTTCAACGATTCGCTCGCAAGCAGTGGCTTCGCCATCGCCGGCAAGCGTTGCGGCTGCGATGCCCTCGTCCTCGTTGGGCGGGCCCCCTCGCTTTCTGTACTGATCATCGATGACGGAGAGGTTCGGCTCGAGCCGGCAGAGGATGTGCGCGGCGCTACGTGCCAGGCGGCAGAGGAGAAACTTCGTGCGCGGCTCGGCGCTGACTACCGAATCGCTTCAATCGGGCCGGCCGGCGAGCGCGCGGTTCGTTACGCGACGATTTCGCATGACGGACGACATGCGGGTCGAGGGGGAAGTGGCGCCGTTCTCGGCAGCAAGAACATCAAGGCCATTGCCGTGCGAGGCAGTCAGCACTGCGAGTGGGCGCACCCGCGTGTGCTCACCGAGCTGAGTCGCGATTTGTCGAAGCGATCGTTCGGCCCGGCGACGGCGAAGTACCGCGAGCTGGGCACGGCGACGAATCTGCTGACGTTCAATCGACTGGGCACGTTGCCGACTCGCAACTTCCAAAGTGGGACGTTCGAAGGCGCCGCGCAGATCTCCCCCGAACAACTCCGCGTCGAGCGTTCCCGGACGCGGGCGAGCTGCGTGGCCTGCACCATCGGCTGCGAACACATTTACTCGATCGGAAAAAGCACAGGCGGCTCGATTGGGAAAAGCTCGGTTCGCCTCGAGTACGAGAGTCTCTTCGCGCTCGGGTCTCTGTGCGGCGTGGGCGACAGCGACGCCATTCTCCGGGCGTCGCGCCGCTGCGACGAACTGGGTATCGACACCATCAGCACGGGAGGCACGATCGCGTTCGCGATGGAGTGTGTCGAGCGTGGTTTGCTCGACGAACCCTGGCTGACGTTCGGCAGCGGCGACGCCGTGCTCAAAGCGATCGACCTGATCGGTGAGCGTGAGGGAGTCGGACAGCTTCTCGCTGAGGGAAGCCGCCGGGCGGCGGAAACGATCGGCCGCGACAGTCTCGCCTTCGCGCCGCAGGTCAAAGGGCTCGAGATTCCCGGCTACGAGCCGCGGGCACTGCAGACGATGGCCCTTGGCTTCGCCGTGGGCGCACGCGGCGCCGATCACAATCGCAGCGGCGCCTACGAGGTGGACTTCTCGGAGAAGGTCGATCGCAGGAACGCGACGCTCGCGTCGGTGTGCCACGCCATCGAGACAGAAGACAAGGCCGCGTTGATGGATTCGCTGATCCTGTGCAAGTTCCTGCGCGGCGTCTTCACCGATTTCCATGCCGAGGCTGCCGGCATGTTGCAAGCCGTGACTGGCTGGGACGTCACCGCCGACGAGTTGCGCGAGACCGCGCGACGCATCGTGGCGACGAAACGTCAGGTCAATCTGCTTGCCGGCTGGACGGCGGAAGAAGACACACTGCCCGGGCGATTTCTCGACGCACCGCTATCGACCGATCCTGGCGCCGTACTCACGCGCGAGCGCCTCCAGGAACTGGTCGCCGAATATCATCGCCAGCGTGGATGGTAATCAACGTGGCAAGGCGAAGCTGAGGATCAGGTCCCCGCCTCTGCGTCCTCTCTCACCTCCGCCGGACGCCACCGCGACGTACTGCTCGCCATTGGCCATGTATACAGAGGGAGACCCGAACACGCCGGACCCCGTGTTGAACTTCCAGAGTAGTTGACCGCTCTTCGCGTCGAATGCGAAGAAATAGCCCGCGGTGTTGCTCCCGCTCCCGACGAAGACGAGACCGCCAGCCGTCGCGACCGATCCAGCCTGTCCGTATCCATCGTACACGTGCTGCCACTTCAGTTCGCCCGTCGTTGGATCGAAGGCCGAGAAGTACCCCTTCGGCGGACGTCCCGAATTGAGCGGGTCATCGATGGCGTTCACATACAGAAGTCCCGTGCGCGGGCTGAAGGACAGTGACCCATAGTTCGCCCCGCCGCCCATTCCTGGGGCGATGATGTAGTTGGGCGCGGGTGGCGTGAAGGCCGGCACCAGCTTGAATTTCGTCAGGCGCTCGGGTGGGATTTCCATCGGAAACGTCGGCGATACCGGGCTCATCGGTTTTCCCGATGCCGTGTGCGGAATCGGCTGGGTGGGCCAGGGCTGCTCTCCCTGAAGCGTTGTCTCCGTCGGCACAGGCATCTCTTTGATCGGATGCACCGGTTCGCCGGTTTCGCGATTCAGGATGTAGAGATAGCCGTTCTTGCTCGCCTCCGCTACGGCCTTGACGTTCCTTCCACGCACCTGCATATCGAACAGGATCGGCGGGCCGCCCGAGTCGTAGTCCCACACGTCGTGATGGGTCTGTTGGAAGTACCACGCGAGCTTGCCCCTATCGAGCGTGAGCGCGATGATCGAATCGGTGAAGAGATTCTGTCCGGCGCGCTTCCGGCTGTCGCCGAACGGATTGCCGACCGCAACGTAAAGCAGACCCAACTCTGGATCGATGGCGGGCGTTTCCCAGATGCCGCCGCCGTTGCGCTCGCCGCCGACCCACGTCGGACCGGCGATCTCCCACCCCTGATCTTTTTCGTCTTGCGGAACCGTATTGAAGTGCCACAACACCTTGCCCGTCTTCGCATCGACGGCGAAGACGTGGCCGCCCGGGATGTGGCTCTCGCTGCGAGTGCTGCCGATATAGAGCACACCTTTGTGCACCTGCGGCGCCGTGGTGAACCAATAGCCCATGCTGATCGCCGTCTTGGCGTCCGGGTACCTCGTCTTGAGTACATCGAGAATGACGCTGGCCTGACCGTCCTTGCCAAAGCCGGGAAGCGGTTTGCCGGTTTTGGCATCGAGGGCAAACAGGAACGAGCCGCCCGCCACGTAGACGACGCCATCGGCGTAGCAGACGCCGCGATTGCGGAAGATGTAGCCTTCAGACCTCCCGCCTCCGAGGAGACTGGTGACGTCATAGGTCCACAGCAAGTGGCCATCGACCGCGTTCACCGCATAAACGCTTCCCCGGGAATCAGTCACATACATCACCTCGTCCACGATGATGGGCGTCGTCTGATTGCTGACGCCGTCGATGACGCCGTGTTGGAAGAGCCATCGCGGGGTGAGCGTCTTCACGTTGGAGGTATTGATCTGATCCAGGGTCGAGTATCGACTGCCGGCGAGATCGAGATTGTGGAGCGGCCAGCTCACCGAGCGTCCCTGCTGTGCCGATGAGGGCAGCAGAACCGACATGGTGAGCGCGCCAAGGACCGCTGCGAACGTGAAGCGCTTCGTCGTCATGAGTGCTCCAGATTTGATGGTGGCATGATAGCCTGCGAGAGACTTCGCACCACCTGTGTCTCTTTCAACCGGCGATCGCCTCGGCCCTTACGAGATCCTCGCGCGTATCGGCGCAGGAGGTATGGGCGACGTCTACCGCGCCCGCGATACCCGACTAGACCGCATCGTCGCCGTCAAAGTCTCCAAAGAGAATTTTTCCGAACGTGTCGAGCGAGAAGCTCGAGCGGCGGCGGCACTGAATCATCCTCACATCTGCACGCTGCACGACGTCGGTCCTAATTTCCTGGTCATGGAGTATGTCGAGGGTACTCCGCTGACCGTACCGCTGCCGCTCAAATCTGCGTTGAAGTATTGGGACGACTCGTGTGAGGGCGCTTGTCGTGGCCGACGATCCGGACGTGTACGCGTACGAGGTGGCTCGACAATTATCCCGGATGTTTCTCGTTCGTGGCGTCCAATCGAAATAGATCAATTAAGTGGCACTGAATCGTGAAATCGCCGATTCAGTACCGTCGTTTCAACTGCCGCATCAGGTCGAACTTCGCCGTATCAGCGACCGCCATGACTGCCATGACACCGGCCTGCACCGGATCGCTGACCACGAGGTCCGCGGCGTCGGGAACGCTGCCCGCCATGTTCAACGAGATGACGCGCAGGCCATGCGCACGCACTTCTTCGACCGCCCGCGTGATCTCACCGCCCATGATCGAGCCTGCCAGCACCAGCAGCTTGACGCGCGGCAGGCGCATGACGGCGCGGACCGCCGCGGCTAGTTCCTGTTCGCCGACGAGGGGGATTGTGTCGATCGAGATGCGCTCACCGCGGATGTTGTGGCGATCAGCCTCGCTGATGGCGCCCATCGCCACTTGTCCGACCTGCGCGCCTCCGCCCATGACGATGATCCGCTTGCCGTAAATCTTGGCGGATGATGGCGTTTCCTCGACGCGCTCGACGCCGGCCACCGCCTTGAGGCCGTCGATCGCAGGTTGCGCCCGTTCGTCTGGAATCGTGACCTCGAAGTAAATTACGGATGTCGGGTTACCGGGATGGATGTCGACGTGCGTGATGTTGGCGTCGTGGTCTGCGAGGACTTTCGTCAGGGCGGACAGCATGCCCGGGCGATCGAAGGCCGTGACCATGATGGCGTGCTGGCTCATTGAACGTGAATCTAGCACGTGATGCGTATAATTCCTGCCACTATGAAACACATCGTCATCATCGCGTGTGCGTTACTGGCAGTTGCGGCGCTTCGTCCCGGCGAGGCGGCTGCTCAGGGGCAACCGAACATGTATGGACCGACCATCACGGCCGACCAGGCCAAGAGTGTCGCTGCAGCGGCGGTTGCCGAGGCGCGGAAGAACCAGTGGACCATGGCGGTGGCCATCGTCGATCCTGCCGGCGACCTGGTGTACTTCGAGAAGATGGACAACACGCAGGTCGGAAGCGTGGACGTCGCGATCGCGAAGGCGCGCGCCTCCGCGCGCTTCAAGCGGCCGACGAAAGCGTTTCAGGACGCGCTTGCCGCGGGCGGCGAGGGCTGGCGGATTCTCTCGCTTGATGGCGCGGTCGCGGTCGAGGGCGGATTGCCTCTGATCGTCGGCGGCAAGATCATTGGCGCAATCGGCGCGTCGGGTGGCGCCTCGCAGCAGGATGGTGTCACGGCTGCGGCGGGAGCAGGGACGCTCAAGTAACCTACGGTTGTCGGTGCGATCGGTGCTTCGCTTGTCGGTGCAGCCCTCTTCGATAGTTGGTGCGAGTCTGCTTTCGAATGTCGGTGCGATCACCCTCCGCTTGTCCGTGCGAGCGTCTGTCGTCGCTAGGAATCGTCACGATCGTACCGACAAGAGGCGTCGCACCGACCCGCGTCAGGAAGCTCGCACCCACAGACGTCGAGATCGCACCGACAAGGCGTCGAGATCGCACCGACAAACGTCAGTGAGATCGCACCGACTGTAAAACATCGTCTAGCGCGCTGGGCTTTGATTGATGCGCGTGATGCTCCAGGAAGTCGATCACTCGGCGACGACACGCGTGATAACGAGGATGGCCGAGGACAGCGGCGCGTGATCGCGGCCGCGGAAACGGAACGGTCAGTACCTCGCCAACTGACGCCTCGGGGCCGTCGGTCATGAGAATGAGCCGGTCCGCGAGGTAGAGCGCCTCGTCGACGTCGTGCGTCACCATCACCACGGTCTTGCCCGAGCGCTCCCACACTCGCAGCAGGATGTCCTGCAGGTCGAAGCGCGTCAGCGAATCGAGTTGCGAGAACGGTTCATCGAGCAGCAGGAACCGGGGCTCGACCGCGAGTGCGCGTGCGAGCGACACACACTGCTGTGTGCCCAGTGAGATTTGCGTCGGCAATTGATCCGCAGCATCGGCAACGCCAACGAGCTCCAGGTAGTGGTGTGCGGCCGCAGCGATCTCGCGCCGAGTGCGCCTGACCGCGCCCTGTGAGGCGCCGAGCTCGACGTTCTGGCGAGCAGTGAGCCAGGGCATCAGGCAAGGCGACTGAAACACGATCGCGCGCTCCGCTCCCGGCTCATCGACCTGGGTCCCGTCGATGACGACGCCGCCGTACGTCGCCTTGTCGAGGCCCGCGACGATAGAAAGCACGGTCGACTTGCCGCAGCCGGAGTGACCGAGAATCGCCACGAACTCGCCGGTCTCAATCAGCGCGTTGACGTCTTTCACGGCGATGAAGGGACCCGACGGCGTCGGAAATACTTTCGTCAACCCGGTGAGTTCGAGCGGGTAACTCATGGCATCTCCTTCGCCACCGCCTGCAGCACGCGCGAGGCGGTGCCGGGTTCAGTCGCGACCTTGCGCAGCCGTCCTGGCGAGGCCGTGAGTGTGGCGACGACGTGCGAGCGGACGTGGGTTGCCTGCTCATCGTGTGCGAGTTGCGCGACGGTGCGGGGACGTGGCAGCTCCACGGGAATCGACGCGCCGAGCGTCGCAGGCGCCCGTTCGGCGCTGCTCAGGGCGCCCCGAGCATGGTCGAGGGGCGGCCCCGGCAGGATCGGCACGATCCGATCGGACAGCAGGATCGCTTCCTCGACGCTGTTGGTGATCATGACCGTTGTCACCGGGCGGTCTGCCTGCGATCCAACGGCGGCGAGCTCTTGCTGGAGCGTCTCACGCGTCAGCGCGTCGAGCGCGCCGAAGGGGTCGTCCAGGAAGAGGACCTGCGGTTCGGTGGCCATCGCACGCGCG
>Ga0209382_10003776_pt1 | contig 20766 bp, 19 predicted proteins | sample SoiMetdeltSBSDD5_FD_187599 | JGI IMG/M metagenome (GOLD analysis project Ga0209382, IMG submission 187599) | Bulk soil microbial communities from a Populus tree surrounding site in Tennessee, USA - Soil MetaG P. deltoides SBSDD5 (SPAdes) (version 2) | ecosystem: Environmental > Terrestrial >... | reverse complement strand
CTTCGGGCTGCCCGTTCCCCCCGCGCCCGTGATCAGCGGACACCCCCTTCAGGCGGTCGTCGCGGGCGGCGCGCCGGAGCCGCCCGCGGTCTCGGAGATCAGCCACCGCGGCTTCGTCGCCCACGGGATGCGGACGGGCAAGGACAAGTACATCCGCCGGTTCAGCCCCGAGGAGGACGAGCTGTACTTCGACCTGCGCCAGGACCCGAAAGAGCAGCAGAACCTGATCGAGCTGAATCGGGAGAGGGTGCGGCTGCTCAAGGCCGGGGTCGAGGCGGCCATGGTGCCGAACCCCTTCCGCTACACGGTGCGCTTCGAAGCGCCCGGGACCTATCAGATGCTGTTCAAGACCGGCGGCTGGATCGAAGGCGTGCAGGCGGTGGGCTTCGGCACGAACGATCGCCACGACCTGGACGGCAACGGCCGCAAGCTCATCGTGACCGTGACGCCCAAAGCCGGACATCTTCGGGAGCTCGCGTTCGGCCTGCGTCCCCAGGGCGCGCCCGTCTGGCTGGAAGGGACGCGCGACGGAAGACCGCTCTCGCCAAACGACGTGTACATCGCCCAGGAAGGCATCCACCCCGCGGAGGTGCCCTTCAAGCTCCCGGAGATCGAGACGGAGAAGGAGCGGGCGGAGAACATCTTCGCGCCCCCGGCGGAAGGCAAGCCCGGCGTCCACGTGTGGCTGACCCTGGCGTCGGGACACCACGTCATGTCGATGGACAAGGACACCTGCGAACGGCTGAAGGCGTTGGGTTACGTCAGCGGGGACTGTCCGGGCAAGTAGACGCGTAATCGCCAAACGGACGGGAACGGGCACGGGCACGGGCACGGAGAGGGGGACGGGGTCGGCACTCCCCGTTCCCGTCTCCGTCTCCGTCTCCGTCCCCGTCCGTTGAGCCGATCCAGGCTATCGACCGATATCCTGGATCAACCATCCCGCCGTCTCCTTGGCGAGCTGGAAGGTCTGCGGAAAGCTGCTCACGATCGAGCCGTTGATCGTGTCGCGGCGGGAGACCTTGACCGTGGCCTTTCCGTCCTTCACGTCCAGCGAGAGCACGTTCATCTTCACGACCTGCGACTGGATGCTCTTGAAGGCGGCCCGCGCGCGCTTCTCTTCCTCGTCGGAGAGGTTCGGCTTCACCGTCCGGAACATCTGGACGTCCTTGGCCTCCACGGCCCGGATGTAGACCTCCAGCACCTTGCGGATGCTCATGGCCTCCGTCGAGAGGTTCCCGGAAGGAAGGGTGACCGGAGAATCGTCGGAGATTCCCGCGGCCACCGCCCGCGGCGCACCCGCGCAGACGAGAGACATCGCGAGCGCGATCAGCGCCCGTCCACGACCGTGACGCACCCGCATCGCCCCTGGGCTAGAAGCCGTACTCGAGGCCGACGAGCGGAGTCAAGCTGTCGCGCAGGCCGCGCTCGTTCAAGCCGAAGAGGACGTTGGCGTCGATGAGCAGGCGGCCGCGTGGATTGAACTTGAACCCGACCGCGCCCGAAAGCTCGTTCTCGGAGCGGCGCACGAACGAGATGTCGGGGAAAGTCGTCCGGCCGTCGATGGTGGTGAAGGTGCGGGGCACCAGGCGGCGACCGTCGAGGACCCGGCGTCCGAGCACGTCCGCGGCCAGGGTGAGGTTCCCGGTCACGGCCAGGGCCACGCCGCCGGAGAACGTGATCTGGTTCGGCAGCTTGTCCTTGGTGCCAAGGACGGGATCGCCGGCGAGCGTGCTGTCGCCGTTCCACTCGTAGCCGACGGTCGCGTGCGGCGAGAACGTGCGGCTGGTCGACGACACGACCAGGAAGGGCTTCACCCCCCAGGCGCCCGCGCCCAGGAGATCCATCTCGTCGCCCGTCGGCAGCCGGTTGTCGACGCCGAGCCCCACCGCGACCGGACCCGCGCTGGCTACCCGCGCCTTGAGGCGCAGCACGACGTCGCCGATGCCGCTCGCGCTGCCCGACGATTCGAACGAGCGCGTGTTGCCGAGCGCGCCGTTTGCGTCGCGGAAGAAATGGATGGCGGGATTGGCCGAGGTCCCGATGCGCCGGACGGTGGCCGTCGAGCGCACGCTGAGGTCCGTCGTGACCAGCGGCAGCGCCACCGCCGCGTCCAGCCAGGGCGTGACGCCGAAGTTCAGGTAGGCCGTGAACTGGCTGACGCTGGCCGCGATCGCGTTCGAGGTCGTGACCACGTCGTCACGGCCGCCCAGGGCCGGGTTGTCGTGGGTGAAGACGGCGGGCACGTCGTCGAGGTCGACGCCCTCCAGCTTGTCGAAGGTGAAGCGCTGGAAATGAACGCCGAGGCTGAGCTTGTGGCGTCCGACCGTGTCGGCGCGGTCGGAGAGGATGGGACCGAAGCTCTTGGTCGATCGCGTGAACAGGCCGAGCCCCGGATCCAGCGTGTAGGTGAAGCCGGAGGCGGGAGTCGGGATGGGGAGGCCGGTGAGCTGGCTGGCGATGGCCACGTTGAACTGCGTGAACTCCGCCTGGAACGCGCTGTTGAAATGCGCGGAGTGCGTGGACCCGTCGGGCAGCCGTGCCTCGCTGTCCACGACGAGGCCCGTGGGGCCGTAGAGGTGCGGAATGAGGAAGGCCAGCTTGTCGTCGGCCCGGCCGGCCGGTGCCGATACCAGCAACGCAAGCGCCAGCGTGCCGAGGATCCTGCGGATCATGGTGCTCTCTTTCTCCTCGGAGGGAACGTCTGCTTTGGCCGGAAAGAGTAGCACCTTCCTGGTCACCCGCTGGTCCGGAATGCGGCCCTCGTGTGCGGGGTCACACGCGGAGGTAGCAGCGGTTGACGACGACGATGACGGCCGCGCGGTGGAACGGAAGGCGGCCGCCCCTTATCCAGCACGGTGTTAGCATGATCTGGTGCACGCGGGACTCCTGAGAGCGGTCGAGCTTTTCAACAGTGGCCGCTTCGCCGAGTTCCAGGACGCCCTCGACGGGATGACCTCCTCCACCCGCGCGTCCTCCGAGCGCCAGTTCTACACCCTGCTCAAGAACGTGGCGGAGGCGCTCCTCCAGCTCAGCGACGGCGACGAGCAGGACGCGGAGGGGATGCTGGGGGCGGCCCTGCGCAAGATGGACGAGTTCATGCCCCGCTTCCGCGGCCTCAACGTGGCCGCCCTGCGCGAGGACATGCAGCGGCTGCTCGGCGAACTGCGCGAGTCGCGCGCGGGCCAGCGCGCGGAGCCGGCGCCGTCGCGCCTTCCGCGCCTGCGCGTCCTGCCGGAGTGACCGCGCCTCGCTCGCGCGCGCGTCTCGTCGTCTTCGACCTCGACGGCACCCTCATCGACTCCAGCCAGGACCTGGCCGCCGCCGTCAACCGCGCGCTGCAGCGCGCCGCGCCCGCCACGCCCGCCCTGCCCGAGGACGTCGTGCGATCGTTCGTGGGCAGCGGGGCGCGCGTGCTCATCACGCGCAGCCTGGCCCAGGCCGGCCTGGCGCGATCGGTGGACGAGGTCCTCCCCATCTTCCTCGAGGAATACTCCCGCGGCCTTCTCGACGCCACCCGGCTCTACCCGGGCACGGAGGACGCGCTCGATCGCCTGCGCGATCGTCCCCTGGCCGTCCTCACCAACAAGCCGGGCGACATGAGCCGGGCCATCCTGGAGGGGCTCGGCGTCGCGGATCGCTTCTTCCGGATCTACGGAGCGGGCGACGTCGACGCGCGCAAGCCGGATCCGGCGGGGCTCCGCCGGATCGCCGCGGAGGCCCAGGTGGCCGCGCAGGCGTCGGTGATGGTCGGCGACTCCGGCATCGACGTGCGCACGGGACGGGCGGCCGGAGCGCTAACCGCTGGTGTCACCTACGGATTCGACGCCGGCAGCTTTCGCGACGACCCGCCCGATCTGCTCGTGAGCAGCCTCACGGAGCTGGCCGACCGCCTCTCCTAGAGGCGGCCTCTCGCTTGTGCTACCCTCTCCCGGTCTTCGAAACGTCAGAATGGCGAACATTCTCGTCTGGGGAAAGACGCGCGACCTCATATCCGGCGAGATCCCGGCCGGGATCGCGACGGAAGAGGTCGAGAACATGGCCGCCGTCCAGGCCGTCGTCGAAGGCAAGGGCAGCACCCTCGTCCTCGCCGACCCCGTCCGCCTCGAAGCGGAGAAGAGCGCGCTCGAGGCCTGGGTACGCGGGGGTGGCAACCGGCGCGCCCTCATCGTCTCCGCCGCGGAGGCGGAGGGCGCCGACGAGCTCATCCGGCGCTTCCCGTTCCTCGATGACGTCCTCATCAAGCCCCTGACCCCGACGCGCCTGCGGCTGCGTCTCGACCGGGCCCTCGACACCATCAACAGCCGCCGCGTGATCGAGCAGCTCGACGACGCCCTCGTCCGCAAGAGCCAGGAGCTGCACGAGCTGAACCACATCGGGGTCGCGCTCTCCGCCCAGCGCGACATCGACAAGCTCCTCGAGCTGATCCTCTTGAAGTGCCGCGAGATCACCGCCGCCGACGCGGGCAGCCTCTACCTCGTGGAGCGGGGCAAGGACTCCGAGAGCTCCGCGGAGGACAAGCTCTGGTTCAAGCTTCCCCAGAACGACTCCGTTCCCGTGGGCGCCTTCGAGGAGTTCACCGTCCCCCTCTCCGAGGACTCGATCGCGGGCTACGCCGCCCTCTCCGGCCAGATCGTGAACGTGGCCGACGCCTACCACCTGCCCGTGGGCTCGCCCTTCAAGGTTTCGCGCCGTTTCGACGAGGAGTCGGGCTATCGCACGAAGTCGATGCTGGTGGTGCCGATGCGCGACCACCAGAACATGGTCATCGGCGTCATCCAGCTCATCAACAAGAAGCGCGACGCCAAGGTGATCCTGCAGCCGGTCCAGCTCGTCGACGAGACGGTCATCCCCTTCACGTCGGTGGACGAGGAGCTCGTCACCTCCCTGGCCAGCCAGGCCGCCGTCGCCTTCGAGAACGCGCGCCTCATCCAGGACATCAAGAACCTGTTCAACGCTTTCGTGGACGCGTCGGTGACGGCCGTGGAATCGCGCGATCCGACCACCTCCGGCCATTCCAAGCGCGTGGCCACCCTGACCGTGGGGATCGGCGAGAAGCTGGACACGCTGGAGACGGGCCCCTTCCGCGACGTGCGCTTCACCCGCGACCAGCTCCAGGAGATCAAGTACGCGAGCCTCCTGCACGATTTCGGCAAGGTCGGCGTGCGCGAGAAGGTCCTCATCAAGGGCAAGAAGCTCTACGTCGGCGAGATGCTCCTCATCAAGCAGCGCTTCGCCTACATCAAGCGCACGCTGGAGGCGGAGCACGTGCGCGCCAAGCTGGAGCAGATGCAGTCGGGGCCGGCCTCGGCCGGCCTGCTCGCGGAGATGGACCGGGCCTACGAGAGCCAGCGCGAGGAGATCGACGGCCTCCTGCGCATGATCGTGCAGGCCAACGAACCCACCATCCTCGAGGAAGAGAGCTTCCGCGCCCTCATGGACCTCACGACCCGCTCCTTCGCGGACGGGGAGGGAAGCCGCCAGCCCTTCCTCACCCCGAACGAGGTGGCCGCCCTGTCGATCCGCAAGGGCTCGCTCTCCGAGAAGGAGCGCCGCGAGATCGAGAGCCACGTGACCCACACCTTCCGCTTCCTGTCCGAGATCCCCTGGACGGGCGAGTTCCGCCGGGTGCCGGAGATCGCGTACGCCCACCACGAGAAGCTGGACGGGACGGGCTATCCGCGCCGGCTCAAGGCCACGGAGATCCCGATCCAGTCGCGCATGATGGCCATCTCCGACATCTTCGACGCCCTCGTGGCCTGGGACCGTCCCTACAAGAAGGCGGTGCCGGTGGAGCGGGCGCTCAGCATCCTGCGCGACGAGTCCTCGACCGGGAAGCTGGACCGCCAGATCCTCGACGTCTTCATCGAAGCCAAGATCTACGAGAAGACGCTGCCGCGGGCGGGCGCGGAAGCGGCCGAGATCGCGCGGTAGTCCTCCTCTCGCTCCTGCCCCTGCCCGTCGTCTCGACCGTTCTCCAGGCTTCGGCATTGAGCCTCAAGTTCATCCTGGCCCACGAGCTGCGTGCGACGATTCGGGAACGGACGTTGGCGGATTGACGACACGATGAGACCACCATCATGGGAGGCAAACATGGCGCAAGCGTCGAAGAACGGCTGGAAGACCTGCTCGCGCGGACACAAGTACCGCGGATCGGCGCGGTGCCCGGCCTGCGGGAAGGACGCGCGTTCCGCCCGGCCGTGAGGGCGGCGTGAAGACGATCGCACTGGCGCCATAGCGAACCTCGGCATGGCGGACACGCGCAAGGCCGTCTTCGTCGTCGCGGGCAGCCTGGCCGTGACGGGAGTGATCGTCGCCGTCGTCTTCAGCCTCGCCGGATGGGCCTACCGCCATCGCGACGCCTCCCTGCACGACGGGCGGCTCCGGCGCGCCGTCGAGCAGCATCCGACGATCGGCCAGGTCTCGGAAGGGATCCTGGCCGAGCCGGGGAACCGGGCCCTGCCCACGCCCGCCTCCGAGGAGGAGCTGCGCCGTCTCCTCGCCCGCTATCCGCGCGGCCGGGCGGACGCGATCGAGGCCAAGCGCCAAAGGTGGCGCGACCTGCGTGTCTTCGAAGCGGGGGACGTCGTCTATTTCCTGTACTTCGACGAGGCGGGCACGCTCCGCGACTACGAGCTGGCCGGCCGCTGAGGCGTTAAGATCGGAGGATGGCTTCCCCGATCCCCATGCCCCTGGTGATCGCCCATCGCGGCGATTCCGCGCATCGCCCCGAGAACACGCTGGCCTCGTTCGCCTCCGCCCTCGAGATCGGGGCCGCCTTCGCCGAGTTCGACGTCCATCTCACGCGCGACGGCCAGGTGGTCGTCATCCACGACGCCACCCTCGACCGCACGACCGACGGCCACGGCGCCGTCCGGAACATGACCCTGGCCGAGATCCGGCGCTTCTCCGCCGGCTATCCGCGCCGCTTCGGCTCCACCTACGCCGGCGAGCGCGTCCCCACCCTCGGCGAAGTGCTCGGCCTCCTGCGCGACCGCGCCAAGGCCATGATCGAGATCAAGCCGGAAGCGGTCTCCGACGACGCCGAGGGCGGGGTCGAGGCCCACGTCGTGGAGGAGGTGCGCAAGGCGCGGATGGAGAAGGAGGTGGCGCTGATCTCGTTCGAGCGGCGGGCCCTCCTGCGCTGCCGCACCCTCGCCCCCGAGATCCTGCGCGGCCACATCTTCGACCGGGGGAAGGCGGGCGACATGCTGGGGGGCGCACGCGAGGTCGGCTCGGAGCTGATCATGCCGGAGAAGCGCCTTCTCTCGGAGGACCTGCGCGACCGGGCGCGCGAGGCGGGCGTCAAGGTGGCGACCTGGGTGGTGGACGACGTGGAGGAGATGAGGCGGCTGATGCGCTTCGAGCTCTACGGCGTCGGGTCCAACCGGCCGGGAGAGATGCTGGAGGCGCTGCAGTCGCCGTGAGACGCGCTCAGCCGGAGAAATCCAGCCTCATCTGCGTCGTGGGCCGGAACCCCATCGATTCGTAGAGCGCGCGCCCATCGTCGCTGGCATCGAGGGTGACGGCGCGGAAGCCCTGCTCGCGGCACCAGCGCAGCATCGTCTCCATCAGCCCCCGGGCCAATCCCTGACGCCGGTGCGCGGGCTCGGTGTAGACGTTGAGGATGGTCGCGCGCCGGTCCTGCGGGTCCGCGGCGTTGGGCAGCCAGGTGCTGACGATGAGGCCCCCGCCGGCCACGACCGTACTTTCCCGCTCGACCAGCCATCCACGATAGGCGCCCTCCTCCAGCCACCGGCGCAGGAGGCCCCGGCAGTCGGCGACCATCCGGTCGAGCACGGCCGCGTCGCGGTGTCCCATGTCCTCGCACATCCGGCGGCGGTGGTGGAGGATCGTCTCCAGGTCCCTCACGGTCGCTTCGCGGATGGCGCCGCGCACTACCCGTGCAGCGGGTGCATCACCAGGCCGGACGGCAGCTTGGGATGGAAGAACGTGCTCTTGGCGGGCATGTTCTCGCGCGCGTCCGCGACGTCCACGATCTGCCGCACGGGCGTCGGCCGCATGATGACGGCCAGCTTGCACTTCCCCGCCTTCAGCTCCTCCTCGACCTCCCGCATGGAGTGGGCGTAGCGCACGGCGTCCTCGGGCACGGTGAGCAGACGCGGCAGCACCGCCTGATGGAGGAAGAACGTGTCCAGGGCGCGCAGGCTGGGGGCCGCGTCCTTGGGCATGAGCTGCGCCGCCCGGTCGCGTGCTTCCGCCACCAGGCCCGCGCCGCTGGGCTCGACGAGGCCGAAAGCGTAGGCCGCCTTCGACTGCGCCGCCTTCTTCGCCGCCGCGGGCGCTCCCGAAACGTCCGTCACGTCGAACTGCGCGGCCAGGGCCCGGCGTGCCTCCTCGAGCGAGGGGCCGCGGTCCAGGAGCCGATGGTACGGGAGCACGACCAGCCCCGGCGACTCCATCGGCGTGAAGTACCCGAGCGTCCAGGCCGCCTCCGACCCGACTTCCTGGTGATAGCGCTGGGCGGTGGCCCAGCGGTGATGGCCGTCGGCGATGTACGCCTTCTCGGACCCGATCGCGCTCTGCAGGGCGGAGACGGCGGCGCCCTCGCGGATGGGCCAGACGCGGTGCACGACGCCACCGTCGTCGGTGTACTGGAACTCGGGCGGCGTGCGCGCGGCCGCTTCCGCCTGCTTCGCGAAGGATCCCTGGCGGTCGGAGAACATCAGGAAGATGGGGCTGAAGTTGGCGCGCGTGGCCTTGAGGAGCTTGTAGCGGTCCTCCTTCGCGGCCTTGCGTGTGTGCTCGTGGGGCAGCACCCGCCCGCGGGCGTTGTCCTCGACGCGGAAGCGGGTCAGGAGGCCGTAGCGCTTGTAGGAGCGCCCCTCGACCTCGAACGTCTGCTCCACGAGGTACAGCGCGGGCTCCGCGTCGGGGGCGAGCAGCCCCGCGGCCAGCCATCCCCGGAAGGTGGCCCCGGCCTCCTCGTAGGCCGTGTCCCCCGGCGTGCGATTCAGGACCACGCGCACGATGTTGCGCGGGTCGCGCGCGTAGAGCTCCTCCTGGTAGGCGGGGGTGATGACGTCGTAGGGCGGGGCCAGGACCTTGGAGAGGTCGGCGTCGGGCAGGCGATAGCGCAGTCCGCGGAAAGGCTGGATGTCGGGCAAGGGGGACCTCCGGAGGGTGCCGGTATCTAGGATACCGAGGAGACTGGTCCCGTGTAATCGACCTTGTACGCGAGCCGCGCCGTGCCCATGCGGACCTCGTCGCCCGTCTTGAGCAGCCCCGTCTCGATGCGCTTGCCGTTGATGTAGCTGCCGTTGCGGCTCTTCAGGTCCACGATCAGGTAGCCCTCCGGCGAGCGGTCGATGCGGGCGTGGAAGGACGAGACCTTGGGGTCGGAGATGACGATGTCGTTGTTGCGATGGCGCCCGATCGTGTAGGCGTCGCGGGTGAGCGGGAAGGACGTCTCGCCCTCGGCGGTGACGAGCACGAGGCGCGACGACACGACCTGCTTGCGGTTCGACATGTACGGCCCGGCCTTGGGAGACACGATCTCCTTGGTGTCGTCGCCTTCCACCTTCGGGGGCCGCGTGCCTCCGTCCTGGAACTGCACGGACACGCCGGAGGCGGACGGGGAGGCGACGGCCTTGCCGTCCTGGAACTTGCTGGTGGAGACGCCGCCGGGGGCGGGCGCCGGCACCGGCGTCTCGTCCTCCGGCGGGTTCACGATGGCCACGAACTTCGCCTTCACGAGGTGATGCAGGATCTGGAGCGTGGACAGCTCGTCGGGGTTGCCGGCCAGCCGGCAGATCTCGCTGAGGCTCCGCCGCCCATCGACCAGGAAGTAGACCTTCCATTCCTCCGGCGTCATGGTGACGCTGTGCTTGACCCGCTCCGGGTTCGTCATCGCCTCCACGGACATGTTGAGGTCCGGGAACACCTCGGAGAGACGGCTCCGCTCGTCGAGGCGGCGGCTGCCCTCCATGAGCAGGTTCTGCAGGTCCATCTCCAGCGTCACCGCGGTGGCGGGCGGCGTCACCTTCTCCCAGAACGTGAAGAGCCCTTCGCGCCAGGTGAAGGTGTCGAAGATGACCTCGGAGACCTGCACCTTCAGGAACGAGGCCAGCTCCGTCTCGTTCACGATCTTCTCGGCGAGCAGAGCGCTGCCCACCCGCCAGCGGCCGGAGCGCGGCTTGTTGACGGCGCGGTCGATGGTGTCCGCGCTGACCTTGCGCATCCGCACCAGCATGGCTCCGAGGTGCAGGTCTTCCTTCGTGGACGAGGCGTAGACGGGGTTGCCGTCGCGGAAGAAGAGCTTGGTCTCCTGGTCGAGCTTCTCCAGGGCGAGCACGCCCGTGCGGCGGCCCATGTTGAGGAAGCTCAGCACGTCCGGCACGTCCAACCGCCCGAGGTCGCCCTCGAGGATCTTGTGCATGGGCCCCTTTTGGGCGGATTCTAGCATCGCGGGGCCTGTGCTATTGTGATGACGCCCCGCCGCACGGGGACCCACGCGAAGCTCCATCTTGCCGGCCCTCGGCGCGCTTCCTTCGGTTGGAGGAGAGCATGACCACGTTCAAGGAGATGATCGGCCGCGTCCGCTCCGAGATCCGCGAGATCTCGCCCGCCGACGCCCGCGCCCGCGCCAAGGACGCGGTCGTGATCGACGTGCGGGAGGCGGACGAATGGGCCCAGGGGCACGTCCCCGGCGCCCTGTTCATCCCCCGCGGCTTCCTGGAGCCCCGCATCGAGGACAAGGTGCCGGACCGCGGTCGCGAGGTCATCCTCTACTGCGCGGGCGGTACGCGGTCCGCGCTGGCCGCGCGGTCGCTGCAGGACCTCGGCTACACCAACGTCACCTCGATGGCGGGGGGGTTCGGGAAGTGGAAGGAGGCGGGGTTCCCCATCCAGATGCCGGCCGCCCTCAGCGCGGAGCAGAAGCAGCGCTACAGCCGCCACCTCCTGGTGCCCGAGGTCGGCGAGGCCGGACAGGCGAAGCTGCTGGCGGCCAAGGCGCTGCTGGTGGGCGCGGGCGGCCTCGGCTCTCCGGCCGGCCTCTATCTGGCCGCGGCGGGCGTGGGCACCATCGGCGTCATCGACTCCGACGTCGTGGACCTCTCGAACCTGCAGCGGCAGATCCTCCACACCAACGATTCGGTCGGCAAGCCCAAGACGGAATCGGCGGCGCGGACGCTGCGCGCGCTCAACCCGGACGTCGAGGTGATCCGGCACGACCTGCGCCTCGACTCCAGCAACGTGATGGAGGTGATCGCGCCCTACGACGTCATCCTGGACGGGTCGGACAACTTCACGACGAAGTACCTCATCAACGACGCGGCCGTGCTCGCGAACAAGCCGAACCTCTACGGGTCGATCTTCCGCTTCGACGGACAGGCCTCGACGTTCGTGCCGCGCCAGGGCCCCTGCTACCGCTGCCTCTTCCCGGAGCCGACGCCGGTGGAGCTGGCCCCCTCCTGCGACGAGGCGGGCGTCCTCGGCGTCCTCCCGGGGGTCGTGGGTCTCGTGCAGGCCACCGAAGCCGTGAAGCTGATCCTGGGCAAGGGCCGGCCCCTCATCGGGCGCCTGCTCACCTACGACGCGCTCGAGATGGAGTTCCACGAATACAAGGTGCGCCGCGACCCCAACTGCGCGGTCTGCGGCGACCATCCGACCATCCGCGAGGTCACCGACCTCGAATGGTCCTGCCACTTCGAGCCGCGGGCGCCGCGCCCCGCGGCCGTTTCGTGAGCCGGGTCCTGACCGCCGTCCCTGTCCTCGAGTCGATCCTCGATGCGGTCGGAAAGACGCCTCTCCTGCGTCTCTCCCTGGCCGGGCTGCCCGCGGGGGCCGAGGTCTGGGGCAAGTGCGAGTGGTTCAACCCCGGCGGCTCGGTCAAGGACCGCACGGCGCTGTCGCTGGTGACGGAGGGCGAGAAGGCGGGCGCACTCATCCCGGGGAAGGTCATCGTCGACTCGTCCTCCGGCAACACCGCCGTCGGCCTGGCCCTGGTCGGGCGCGCGAAGGGCTACGCGGTCGAGCTCTTCATGCCCGGGAGCGTGAACGCGGAGCGGCAGGCGCTTTGCCGCGCCTACGGGGCGTCCATCGTGTTCACCGATCCCCTGCTCGGCTCCGACGGCGCGCTGGAGGAGGTGCGGCGGCGCGTCGCCGCCGACCCCGGCCGCTACTTCTACGCCGACCAGTACCGCAATCCGGCCAACCCGCTCGCGCACTACCGCACCACCGGCCCCGAGATCTGGGAGCAGACGGGCGGGCGGCTCACGCACTTCGTGGCCGGGCTGGGCACCACGGGGACGATCGTGGGCACCGCACGCTACCTGCACGAGCAGAGCCGCCGCGTGCGCGTGGTGGCGGTGGAGCCGGACCACGAGATGCACGGGCTGGAGGGGCTCAAGCACCTGCCCAGCGCCATCGTGCCCGAGATCTACGATCCCGGCGCCCACGACGACAAGATGACGGCTTCGACGGAAGCGGCCTACGCGATGTGCGCGCAGGTGCTGCACGACCACGGCCTGCTCGTCGGGCATTCGGCGGGGGCGGCGCTGTGGGCGGCGCGCGAGGTCGCCCGGCAATCGCGCGCGGCGGTCGTGGTCGCGCTGCTGCCCGACGGCGGCGAGCGCTACCTGAGCGCCCAGGCGGCGCGTTGAAGATCCCGCGCGCCCAGGCGGACGCGATCGCCGCCCACGCGCGGTCCGGATATCCCCACGAGGTCTGCGGCGTGCTGGTGGGCACGGCCCGCGAGGGCGTGGTGCGCGTCTCGCGCGCGGTCCCGGTCACGAACCGGGAGACGGAGCGGCCGGCCGTGCGTTATCAGATCGCGCCCGAGGACCTCATCGGCGTGCAGCGCTCCGTGCGCGCGGAAGGCCTCGACATCGTGGGCTACTACCACAGCCATCCCGACCATCCCGCGCGCCCGTCGGAGACGGACCGGCGCATCGCCGCCGAGGGCCTCTCCGACGGCGTGGTGCACGTCGTCTGCGGAGTGGCGGGCGGACGCGACACGGTGGCCACGGCCTGGGTCTTCCGCGACGCGAGCCAGACGTTCGAGGAAGAACCGTTCGAAATCGAATGAGTGGGCAAGTGTCACGTAGAGCGCGGCGGCGCCGCGTAGCGGCGGCGACGCGCGAGGGGGGTTTCAGGGGGGGTCGCGAACACACCTCACCGGAATGCGTGAGTGCCATCGCAAGGGTACGTAGAGCACAGCGGCGCCCGAAGGGCGGCGCTGCGCGAGGGGGGTTTCAGGGGGGGCCGCGAACACCCACCGTAATCACGTGTGAGTGCCCCTCCTGACTTAGTAAGCAAGCAAATAGTGCAAGCAGTGAAACAAGCAAAGAAAGGACAACAATGCCGGTGAAGGTTCAGATCCCCGCGCCCTTGCGCACGTTGACCGCGGGCGCGGCCGAGGTGGAGGTCGAGGCCGCGAACGTCCAGGGCGTGATCGACGCGCTGGAAGGCAAGTACAAGGGCGTGAAGTCGCGCCTCTGCGACGAAGACGGCCGGCTGCGCAGCTACGTGCGCGTGTTCGTCAACGGCGAGGACGCCCGCGGCCTGGGCGACGCCAAGGCGCCCCTCAAGTCCGGCGACAGCGTGTCGATCGTGCCGGCCATTGCCGGAGGACGTGAGCCGGCATAGACCCGTTCAGCTCGCGATGCGCGTACGCGGGAGGCCGCGACGGGCAGGACGGGCGGCCGGCCGCACGCTCTTCTTCAGTCCGTGGCCGGGGGCGGGGATGGCCGGAAACGCGGACAGGAGCAGCACGCCCACGAGGCCCGCGCGATACCAGATCGGCAGCCAGGTGCCGTGCGTGAAGCCCCGGGCCCAGGCGGCGGCGCCGAGAACGACGAGGGCCAGCGCGGGCAATAACGACAAGGCCCACGTGGCACGCCGGGGCGAGAGGCCGGTCAGGAGCACGGGCAGGCCGAGGATCCACAGCGCCGGCAGTGGATCCTCCCACACCAGCAGGGCGAAGACGGCGGACAGGACGGCGCGCGCGAGGAGCCGCCGCCCACCGCCGCCCCATCCGTGCACGAGTCCCGGCAAGAGCGCGGCCACCCCCGCCATGAGCAGGACCCAACGCGAGGCCACGTGGCCGAAGGCCGCGAACCAGTCCGCGTCCGGGTCGCGCCGGATGGGCGCGCGCGCCACCTCGTCCACCGCGCCGCGCACCGCTTCGCCCATCCGCGCGAGCGCGGCCGCGTCGAGGCGGTCCGCGGTGTCGGCGGCCTGGTGGTACCAGGGATAGAACGCGCTGAAGGACGAATCCGACGCGAACACCGCGGGCACGCCCGCCTGCAGGAACGAGAGGTCGTCGCCGTAGTAGTTGACCCGGAACGTGCGCACGACCGGCTGGTAGAGCCAGGCGAGCCAGGGATCGCCGACGCCGAGCGAAGCCCCCGCGCCGCGCGCGCCGGAGAGGGCGGCCGCCACCAGCCAGGCCGGCGCGAGGACGGGCCGGCCCGGCCGCAAGGGATCCGCGTAGGCGATGGGCTGGAGCACGGGCGTGCCCCCGCTCCAACCGCTCATCTCCACGACGAAGGCGGCCACGACGTCGCGGGCCTGCGGACCCAGGCTCCGCACGTAGGCGCGGGAGCCCGTCGTCGTCCCCAGTCCCGTCGCCCACGCCTCCTCGCCGTCCCAGGAGGCGAACACGATCGTGCGTAGAGGCGGGGGCCGGCGGGCCATGACCCGCGCGACCTCGATCATCACGCCCACGCCCCCGCCGTCGTCGTAGGCGCCGGGAGCATCGGGAGCGGTGTCGTGATGTGCGCCCAACACCACCATGCCGGCGCCCGCGCCCTTGAGGACGCCCACGACGTTCACGCCGCGCACCCCCTTGACCTCGAATTCCTCCTGGCGCACCTCGGCCAGGCCCACGCCGCGAAGCTGGGCGGCGACGTAAGCGGCGGCGGCGCGGGCGCGGGGCGAGCCCCAGGGGTGCGGACCCAGCGACGCCAGGGCGCGCGCGTGACGCAGGGCGGCGTTTCCATCGACGGCGGAGGCCCCGGCGTTCGCGGCGGCGAGGAGGAGGCCGGCCAGAAGCATCATCGGCGCGGCGGATTATAGGGGGGAGGCACGCCGCACTCGGTCCGGGCGCACGATCCGGACGGCCGCGGACGCGATGGTACAATCGCGCCCTTCGATGCGCCCCTCACGGCTCGCTGCGCGCGCGGCGCTGATCGCGCCGATGCTCGTCCTGCCCCCGGCTCTGGGCGCGGGCACCATCACGGGCAAGGTCGAGCTGGTGGACAAGGGCGGCCGCAAGGCCACCGACCTCTCCGACGTGGTCGTCTACGTCGAAGGCGCGCGCGTGAAGCCCCGGCCGGCGACCGCGACCATGATCATGAAGGGCAAATCGTTCAATCCGCACGTGGCGGTGGTCCCCGTCGGAGGAACGGTGCAGTTCCCCAACGAAGACCCGATCTTCCACAACGCGTTCTCCGTCTCCGGGGAGAACCGGTTCGACATGGAGCTGTACAAGCGCCCGAAGGTGGGGTCGTTCACGTTCCAGCACCCGGGAGTGGTGAAGGTCTACTGCAACATCCATCCGCAGATGAGCGCGGTCGTCCTCGTGCGCGACAACCCGCTCTTCACCAAGGCGGCCGCGGACGGAAGCTTCACGATCGAGAACGTCCCCGCGGGCAAATACGTGGTGAAGGCCTGGCACGAGCGTGGCGGCGAGGCGGGGTCGGAGGTGACGGTCACGGAGGCCGGCACCACCCAGGCCCGCTTCACCCTGGACGGGTCGGCCTTCAAGTCCGTCCCGCACAAGAACAAGTTCGGCAAGGACTACTCCACGGACGAGAAGTACTAGCCTTGGGTCTCACCCAGAAGATCCTCCTCTTCACGAGCGTGCTGGTGGTGGCCCTCGTCGCCACCTCCCTCGTGTTCACCACCGTCCAGGCCGACCGGCTGGCCGAGGAGAACGTGACCCGCGGCCTCACCGAGACGCGGCAGGTGTGGGAGACCTACCAGGCCGACCGCTACAACAAGCTCAAGCTCGGCATCCGCGTCCTCGGCAACGACCCGTTCTTCAAGAGCCTGGTGGAGACGAAGGACGCGGCCACGATCCTGGACACGCTCAAGGAGCGCAACGAGGAGATCAAGGCGGACTTCTTCATCGTGACCGACCCCTCGGGCCTGGTCGTCGCGCGCACCGACCGGCCGGCCGGGCAGGGCGAGGATCTCTCCAAGGCCCCCATCGTCATGAAGCCGCTGGAGGGCGAGGAGTCGGCGACGGTCTGGCGCACGTCCGACCGGCTCTACCACGCGGTGTCCGTGCCCATGGTCACCGGGGGCGAGCTCAAGGGCGTCCTCGTGGCCGGCTACGGCCTCAACGAGGCGCTGGCCTCCGACATCCGGAAGCTCACCCACAGCGAGATCGCCTTCGTCACCCTGTCCCCCGGCACTCCACCCCAGCTCGCGGTGTCCTCGCTCGGCCCCAAGGAGCCCGCGTTGCGCGCGGCCCTGGGCCGGCCGGAGCTGGCTTCGGGCAGCTCCGAGAAGTTCGAGATCGACCTCGCCGGAGAGCGTCACGTCGGCGTCGAAGTGCCGCTCAAGACCGCCACCGGCGACACCGTCGGCGCGCTCATGGCCCTGCGCAGCAAGGACGCGGAGATGGCGGCCTTCCGGCGCTTCCGCAACAGCCTGGTCATGGTCTCCGCGGCGGTGATGGTGCTCGGCCTCCTCTTCGCCTACCTGGGCGCGGCCCGCATCACCGGGCCCGTGCGGCGCCTGGCCGATCTCGTCGAGCGCGCCCGCAACGGCTCGTACTCGGGCAAGGTCGACGTGAACACGGGCGACGAGATCGGAGCCCTGGCCCGGACCTTCAACCGGTTGCTGGCCGACCTGCGCGAGAAGGAGCAGCTCATCGAGTTCCTGCGCGAAGAGACGGTCGCCAAGAAGGCGGCGGGGGTGACCACGGAGGAGTCGGGAACGAGCATGACCATGGCGGAGACGGCCGCCCTCACCGCCGTCTCACCGGGAGTGGCCATGCGGCGCGGCGACCTCTTCGCCTCGCGCTACGAGCTCCTGTCCACGCTGGGCAAGGGCGGCATGGGCGTCGTCTACCTGGCGCGCGACCAGCAGCTCGACGAGGAAGTGGCGCTCAAGGTGCTGCGCCCGGACGTGATGAAGGACGACCCCACCCTGCTCGACCGGTTCAAGCAGGAGATCAAGCTCGCGCGGCGCATCACCCACCGGAACGTCCTGCGCACCCACGATTTCGGCGAGGCCGCGGGCACCCCCTACATCTCGATGGAGTATCTCGAGGGCGTCACCCTCAAGGACCTCATCACGAGCAAGGGGGCCCTGCCCCTCGGCGTCGGCCTGCGCATCGCCAAGCAGATGTGCCAGGGGCTGGAGGCCGCGCACGCCCAGGGCGTCGTGCACCGCGACATCAAGCCCCAGAACATGCTGATCCTGCCCGAGACGGGCGACCTGAAGATCATGGATTTCGGGATCGCGCGCGTCTCCGAGGTCAAGGGCGGAGCCGCGGCCGGGGCCTCCGGCCTGACCACGGCGGGGACGGTGATGGGAACGCCGGACTACATTCCCCCGGAGCAGGCGCAGGGCTCGCCCGCGGACTTCCGCTCCGACATCTACTCCCTGGCCGTCGTCCTCTACGAGGTCTTCACGGGTCGGCTCCCCTTCCGGGGCGACACGGTCATGAACATCGTGCTCGCCCACATCCGCAATCCCCCGCCGCCGCCGCGCACGGTGAACGACCACATCCCGGTCGCGCTGGAGGAGGTCATCCTGCGCGGGCTGCGCAAGGAGCCGGCGGAGCGCTACCAGTCCGTCGAGGACATGGCGCGAGATCTCGACGAAGTCTCGTCCGGGTACGCGGCTTCGGCGGCCTAGAGCCGGAATCGCCAGGCCTACCCGACGGGCACCCGCTTCGTCGTCTTGACGACGTTGTTCTTGTCGTCCGTGACCTGCACCGAGATGTCGATGTTGAGCGACGGGCGGGGAAGGTTGCTGCGCACCGGATAGCCCTCGACGATCGGACGCACGGCCAGCTTGCCCATGGGCTCGATGCGGTTCGTCCCCGCCTTGGTCTTGATGTCCTCGGACGAGAGATGCAGCGTCGTGAGCTCGATTCCGAGCAGCGCGTCGCGCACGGTGAAGTCGACGTTGTCCACGCGGCCTCCGACTCCGGCCGTCTCCGTGACCGTCACCGTCGAGTCGAGCGAGCCGTAGCAGTACGTGTCCGCGACCGGACAGACCCACAGGATCTTCAGCGGGTCGGGCAGGACCGAGATCGTGAGCGCGGCCGTGCCCGGGCTGGGGCTGGGCGCGGGCGTCGTCGGGCTCTTGTCGAAGTATTCGCAGGCGGGCAGGGCCATCGCGATCGCGACGGCGGCGATGAAAACGGTTTCCCTCTTCATCCCCCGATCGTGACGTAGACCGAGGGCAGGAGAGGTCCGCCGTGCTACCTTCCCGGCCAGACCGGCGCCGCCCCGAGCGACGCCGGTCACACTCGCCACGGAGGCCCCGCTTGCCCCTGAAAACGACGACCCTTCTCGCCCTGGCCGCCCTGGCCACGGCCCTCCCGGTCGCGTCCACGATGGACGCGCCGCTCGGCCAGTTCGACGGCCACGGCGACGTGGGAGCGCCGCGCCTCCAAGGCTCCGCGGCCTACAACGCGGTCTCGCAGGAGTACACGCTCACGGCCGCGGGCACGAACATGTGGGCCGCCCGCGACGAGTTCCACTTCGCCTGGAAGAAGATGACGGGCGACTTCATCCTGCAGGCGCGGGTGGAGCTCGTGGGCACCGGTGTCGATGCCCATCGCAAGCTGGGCTGGATCGTGCGCAGCTCGCTCGATGCCGACTCCCCCTACGCGGACGCCGCCGTGCACGGGGACGGCCTCACCTCGCTGCAATTCCGGAAGACGAAAGGCGCGGCCACCGAGCAGGTCACCTCCGCCATCACGGGCGCCGACGTCGTCCAGCTCGAGCGCAAAGGCAACACCTACACCATGTCCGTCGCGCGCTTCGGCGACCCGTTCACGGTGAGCACCGTCTCCGACCTCGCCCTGGGCGACGAGGTCTACGCGGGACTCTTCCTCTGCTCGCACAACCCGGACGTGGTGGAGAAGGCGGTCTTCCGCGACGTGCGCCTCATCCGGCCCGCCAAGGACGGCTTCGTCCCCTATCGCGACTACATCGGCAGCCACCTCGAGATCCTCGACGTGGCCAGCGGCCGTCGCCAGGTCGTGCACAGCGCCGCCGATCCATTCGAGGCGCCGAACTGGACGAAAGACGGCCGGGCCCTCATCTACAACACCAGCGGCCGCGGGGAAGGCCGGGGCCGCCTCTTCCGGTTCGACCTCGCCACGCGGCAGCCGGCGCTGATCGACACCGCCTTCGCGACCCGAAACAACAACGATCACGTCCTGTCTTTCGACGGGACGATGCTCGCCATCAGCGATCAGAGCCAGGGCGACAACAAGTCCACCGTGTACACCGTGCCCGTGGAAGGCGGGACGCCGAAGCGCATCACGCCCGTGGGGCCGTCGTACCTGCACGGCTGGTCGCCAGACGGGAAGTTCCTCGTCTACACCGGAGGCAGGGACAACGAATTCGACATCTACCGCATCCCTTCCGACGGCAGCGGCCCGGAGGCGAACCTCACGAAGTCGAAAGGACTCGACGACGGGCCGGAATATTCGCCGGACGGCCGCTACGTCTACTTCAACTCGCTGCGCAGCGGCACCATGCAGGTCTGGCGGATGGACGCGGACGGGTCGCATCCGCAGCAGGTCACGAGCGACGAGTACAACAACTGGTTCCCCCATGTCTCGCCCGACGGCCAGTGGATCGCCTTCCTCAGCTTCCCGAAGGAGGTCAGCCCGGCCGATCACCCGTACTACAAGCGGGTGTACCTGCGCCTCATGCCCACGGGCAGCGGGTTTCCGCGTGTGATCGCCTATATCTACGGCGGCCAGGGCACCATCAACGTCCCGTCCTGGTCGCCGGACGGACGGATGCTCGCCTTCGTCAGCAACTCGGACCTCAAGTAGCGATCAGCCAAGGCAAGCGGCGCGGATGTAGCATGAAGCTCCCGCCGACGAGCCACAGCCTGGGCTGCGGCCGCGTGACGGGAAGGAGGCGAGGATGCCACCCTTCACCCGCCGGCAGTTCGGCCAGGCGGCGGCGGCCGCCTGGGTCGGCACCGCGCTCGGTGGCCGCCGCGTGCTCGGGGCGAACGACCGGGTTCGCGTCGGCTTCATCGGTGTCGGCAACCGCGGCGACCAGGTGCTGGATGCCTTCCTGAAGCACAAGGACGCCGAGGTGGTCGCCCTGTGCGACCTGCGCCAGAGCTACCTCGACTTCGCCGCGCAGAAGGCGGGGAGCCGGCCCCGGCAGTTCAAGGACTACCGCCAGCTCCTCGACCTCAAGGACGTCGACGCGGTGGCCATCTCCACCCCCGACCACTGGCACGCGCTGCAGACGATCGAGGCCTGCGCGGCCGGGAAGGACGTCTACGTCGAGAAGCCGCTCTCGCTCGTGGTGAGCGAGGGACGGGCGATGGTCGAGGCCGCCCAGCGCTACCGCCGCGTGGTGCAGGTCGGCCTGCAGCGCCGGTCCTCGGCCTTCGTGCGCGAGGCGGCCGACCTCGTCCGCGGCGGCGCCATCGGGAAGGTCACGGTCGTGCGCTCGTTCCACATCCAGAACGAGTGGCCCAAGGGCATCGATGCCCCGCCGGACGAGCCGCCCCCCGCCGACTTCGACTGGGAGGCCTGGCTGGGCCCCGCGCCCAAGCGCCCCTACAACCGCAACCGCACCT
>Ga0209382_10003775_pt1 | contig 20768 bp, 17 predicted proteins | sample SoiMetdeltSBSDD5_FD_187599 | JGI IMG/M metagenome (GOLD analysis project Ga0209382, IMG submission 187599) | Bulk soil microbial communities from a Populus tree surrounding site in Tennessee, USA - Soil MetaG P. deltoides SBSDD5 (SPAdes) (version 2) | ecosystem: Environmental > Terrestrial >... | reverse complement strand
AGGCCGGGACGCCGCTCTTCGGATCGCCGCTGCGGAAGATGCGCTGGCCCAACGTCAACTTGCTCGGATCAGCTTCCAGGCCCGCGGGCTTCTGCGACTGGAAGTAGGCGCCGAGGTCTTCCATATCGTCGTCCGATAGCGCCATCGCCATTGGCGTCATCAGCGGGTTCTTACGCGCGCCGCCCTTGAAGGCTTGCAGCTGCTTGCGGATGTACTGCTCGTGCTGACCGGCCAGGTTCGGCCACTCCGGATTCGCGCTGTTGCCGTTCGGGCCGTGGCAGGCGACGCACGCGGTGGACTTGGACTGCCCTTCGTCGGCCGAGCCGGCAGCGAGCGCTGAGGCGCTGGCACACAGGCCCCAGAATGCAAACAGGAGTACGAAGAGCGGGGCAAGTGCGGAACGCTTCATCCAAAACTCCAATACTGCTGGGCGCTTAAAAGGCGCGGAATTGTACACTAGCCGCCCCCCGCCGCCTGCCGCGCCGAACCCAACGAAATGTCGCAGTTCCCCGAAGCCCGATTCATCAGCAGCGCCTGGCAGCCGCGACAATTTCCGGCCGACGACGGCACCGAGGTCGCGTTCGCGGGCCGCTCCAACTCCGGCAAATCCAGCGCGCTGAATGCCATCGCCGGCCGCAAGGATCTGGCGCGCACCAGCAAGACGCCGGGCCGCACGCAACTCATCAATTTCTTCGGCCTGGATGGTGCGCAGCGCCTGGTCGATCTGCCCGGCTACGGCTTCGCGAAGGTGCCGGAGCGCATCAAGGAGCACTGGCAGGAGCTGCTGACGCGGTACATCGAGGCACGTGCCTCGCTGGCCGGGCTCGTGATCGTCATGGATGCGCGGCGGCCGCTCACGGACTTCGACGTGCAAATGCTCGACTGGAGCGGCGCACACGGTCTTGCGACGCACATTCTGCTCACCAAGGCAGACAAGCTCGGTCGCGGCGAGTCGATGGGGGTGCTGAAGCAGGTGCGGGCCAGCGTCGAAGGCGTCGCGACCGTGCAGCTGTTTTCTGCGGTCACAAAGACCGGCGTCGACGAGGCGCGGCGCGAGGTCCTGGCCATGCTCAAAAACAAAAAAGAAGCCGGCAAAAGTCGCGCCTTTTGACGGCGCTTGTCGAAAGGGCCTCGGCCGCTTTCGACCAGAAAAAAAAGCCCGGTGGCTCGTGAAGAGCCACCGGGACAGTGTTACCCGGCATGGGGATGGACCGGGTTGCCGTTCGCTCAGGGAGGTCAGCGAACGGGAGCGTCCTGGCCGACGCTCGTAGGTTGAGACGTCTGCGCTTCCCTAAAGTTCCGCCGCCGAAGGGCCCGGCGAACGTGAAGAAAGATTCATGATTTCAGTCGCTTGATCGCGACGCCCGGGCGGGCTCGATCGTTGCGGCGCCGTCGCTGGAAAAGCGGGGAATCGCGCGGCGCCCGCGCCCACCGTTGTACATCGACAACAGCGGCGCGGGCATCAGTGCATCACAGGAACGTATAGGTGAGGCCGACCGAAATCATGTCGAGGTCGACATCGCTGATATCGAACTTCTCGTATTCGGCCCGGATCGACAGCCCGAGCACGCGGAACTGCGCGCCGACTCCGTAGGCGAGGTCCGTGCCGTCGTCGTCGAAAGTGCCCGAGATCTTGCTGTCCCACGAAATCAGACCGGCCTTCGCGAAAAGATCCACTGGACCGGTCGGCAGGAAGCCGACCGCAAAAGCCGAAATGCCGTCGCCATCGGCCGTCGCTTTCTGGCCGAACACGGTGTCTTCGGGCTCGCCGAAATTCACATAGGCCGCTTCGATGCCGAGCCAGTCGAGCGGGCGCATGCCGGCGATCAGCTTGAAGGCCGTGTCGTCGGCGTCGAAATCCTCGACCGCCACGCCGTTGGTGACATCGTCGATCTTCAGATTCGCCTGGCCGACCGACCCGCCGAGGTAGAAGCCGTTGTCGGCGGCGACGGCGGGCAGTGCCGGCAGGGCCAGCAGCGCGGCTGCGAACAGGATTGCTTTACGCATGCAAGGGATCTCCGTGTCTGAAGGGTGCGGGGACAGAGAATGCCGGACAGAGCTGAACGGCAATTGAACTCGATCGATTCGATTCCTTTACGCTCCGTAATCAGTGAGCTTCGTCCCAATTGGCGCCGGAGCCGACGTCGACTTTCAGCGACGTACGCAACTGCGCCGCGGCGCTCATCAGCTCACGCGCGCGGCCCATGAGCTCGTCGGCGGCCTCGCGCTTCACCTCGAACACCAGCTCGTCGTGCACCTGCAGGAGCAGTCGTGCCGGAATGCCCGACGTGCTCAGCCAGCGATCGACCTCGATCATGGCGCGCTTGATGATGTCCGCAGCCGTGCCCTGCATCGGCGCGTTGATCGCCTGACGCTCGGCGCCTTGCCGCAGGGCTGCGTTGCGCGAAGCGATGTCGTTCAGATAGAGCCGACGGCCGAATACGGTTTCGACATAGCCGCGTTCGCGCGCCTGCTGCCTCGTCTCGTCCATGTAGCGGCGCACGCCGGGATAACGCTCGAAATACAGGTCCACGTAGCGCCGCGCTTCGCTGCGCTCGATGCCGAGCCGCGACGCGAGTCCGAACGCGGACATGCCGTAGATGAGCCCGAAGTTGATCATCTTCGCCGTGCGCCGCTGATCCGCGCTCACCTGGTCGAGCGCCATGCCGAACACTTCCGCGGCAGTCGCCTGGTGAATGTCGCGCTCGTCGGCGAATGCGTTCAGCAGGCCCTCGTCGCCCGACAAGTGCGCCATGATCCGCAGCTCGATCTGCGAGTAGTCGGCAGCGACGATGCACCAGCCCGGCGGCGCGACGAATGCCTGCCGGATGCGTCGCCCCTCGGGCGTGCGAATCGGGATGTTCTGCAGGTTCGGCTCCATCGACGAGAGCCGGCCCGTCGCCGCGACCGCCTGGTGATAGCACGTGTGCACGCGCTGCGAAGTGCGATTGATCTGCAGCGGCAGCTTGTCGGTGTAGGTCGACTTCAGCTTGGCGAAGCCGCGATAGTCGAGGATCAGCCGCGGCAGCTCGTATTTCTGCGCGAGCTCTTCCAGCACGGCCTCGGCAGTCGAGGGCTGACCGGTCTGCGTCTTGCCGAGCACAGGCAGGCCGAGCTTGCCGTAGAGCACATCCTGCAGCTGCTTCGGCGAATCGAGCGAGAACGGTCCGCCCGCGGCCTCGTGCGCGCGAGCTTCGATCTCGCGCATGTGCCGCGCCAGCTCCAGGCTCTGTTGCCGCAGCAGTTCGCCGTCGATCAGAACGCCGGCCTGCTCCATCCGGTAAAGGACGGGAACGAGGGGTTGCTCGATCTCTTCATACAACGAGCGCAGCGCAGGTACGCCGGAGATGTTGGTCCACAGCACGCCATGCAGTTGCAGGACGACGTCGGCGTTTTCAGCTGCGTACTTCGTCGCCGCGTCGATTGCGACCTGGCTGAAGGGAATCTGCTTCGCGCCGCGGCCGGTCAGGTCTTCGTAGTGGATCGGATCGAAGCCGAGATAGCGTCGGACCACGGCGTCGATGTCGTGGCGCGTGGCCGTGCTGTTCCACACATACGACTCGAGCATCGAGTCGAAGCGCATGCCGCGCAGCTCGATGCCTTTGCGCTTGAGTGCGTGCTCACCGTACTTGAGGTGATGTCCGATCTTCGGCAGCTGCTCGTTTTCGAGCAGCGGTTGCAGTGCCTGCAGGGCTGCTGCCGCCGGGAGCTGCGTCGGCGCGCCGGCGTAGTCGTGTGCCAGCGGCACATATGCCGCGGTGCCGGGCTCGATGCTGAATGCGAGGCCGACAATCTCCGCCTCCATGTAATCGAGCGAAACAGCCTCGACGTGCAACGCGACCAGCTCGGCGGCTTGCAGCTTCTCGATCCAGCGCTGCAGGTCCGCCATCGTGAGCACGGATTCGTAGTTCGTCGGCGGTCGAGTCGCGGCGGCTGCCGATTCCACTGCGGGCGGCGGTGCCGTCGGCGCGCCTGCGGCAGTGGAGCCGCCGTCGATCTGGCGCAGCAGCTGACGGAATTCGAGACGCGTGTACAGCTCGCGCAGCCGGTCCTTGTTCGGCTCGCGGCGCACGAGCGATTCCAGGTCGCAATCCAGCGTGAGGTTCGAGTCGATCGTCGCGAGCTTGCGCGACAGCTCCAGTATCGGCAGGCCGGCACGCAGATTGTCGCCGACCTTGCCGCTGACCGCGGCCGCATTCTCGATGAGCTTGTCGAGCGTGCCGTACTCGTTGAGCCACTTCGCCGCGGTTTTCGGCCCGACTTTGTCGATGCCCGGAATGTTGTCGATGTCGTCGCCGATGAGCGCGAGATAGTCCATGACCTGCTCGGGCCACACGCCGAATTTGTTCTTCACGCCCTCGCGATCCAGGCGCGAGTCGAACATCGTGTTCACCAGCGTGATGCGGTCGCTGACCATCTGCGCGATGTCCTTGTCGCCGGTCGAGATCAGCACGTCGAAATCCCGCGCGGCAGCCTGCTTCGCCAGCGTGCCGATCACGTCGTCCGCTTCGACGCCAGCGATGCGCAGCATGGGCAGGCCCATCGCTTCGACGCAGTCGAGCAGGGGCTGCAGCTGCGAGCGCAGGTCGTCAGGCATCGGCGTGCGCTGTGCCTTGTATTGCTCGAACAGCTCGTCGCGGAACGTGCGTCCAGGCGCGTCGAATACCACCGCGATCAGCTCCGGCGATTCCTCGCGGCACAGCTTGTTGAGCATGTTGACCACGCCGAGCACGGCGCCGGTCGGCTCACCACGCGAGTTCTGCAGCGGCGGCAGCGCATGGAAGGCGCGATACAAATAGCCGGAACCGTCGACGAGGACGAGCTTGCGCCGCGCGTTCATCAACGGCCCGGTGGGACAGCGGGTCGGTCAGGATCGGGGGGCTGCACGCTCGGCTCGCCCTGCTTTTTCTTCGTGGCGCCCGTGGCGTCCTCGGGCATGACGGTATCGGTGCGCTGCTCGTCGGGACGATACAGCGGACCTTTCAGGCCGCACGACGCGGCGAGCAGCACGAGGAGGGCAAACAGCAGGAATTTCGGCCGCGGGAACATGGGCCGAAGTATAGCTCACCCGAGGCTGTCAGCTTTTTCCAGCACGAACATCGTGATCCGGGAAATGCACACCAGCCGATCCTGCTCGTCGGTGATGCGGATCTCCCAGACGTGACTGCGCCGGCCGACATGCACCGGCCGCGCGGTGCCGATGACGAAGCCATCGGTGACGGCGCGCACGTGATTGGCGTTGATCTCCTGACCGACGACCCGGAACTTGTCGGGATCGACGGAGAGACCCGCTGCAGTGCTGCCGAGCGTTTCCGCCAGAGCGACCGAAGCGCCGCCGTGCAGGATGCCGAACGGCTGGCGCGTGCGCTCGTCGACCGGCATGCGGCCGCGCAGGAAATCTGTGCCGATCTCGGTGAACTCGATGCCGAGGTGCCGCGGCAGACTGGCGTGATAGAAGCGCAGGTCTTCGAGCGTGTAGGGACGGAACCAGATCGTTGCGCTCATTTCTTCAGCTTCTCGGCAATTCTTCGATAGGCGTCGCGGAAGGAAATGCCTTCCTTCACCACCAACTCGTTGGCGGCTTCGGCTGCATGGATTGCCGGGTCGAGCGCGATGTGCTCGGGACGGAATTTCACGCCGGGCAGCGCGGCGGCGAGGATCGCGAGCGTATCGAGGCAGACATCGATCGCCCGGAACAGCGGCGCCTTGATGAGCTGCAAGTCGCGTTGATAGCCGGATGGCAGCTTGGCGACGATTCCCAGCACTTCGCTCAGCGCCGCGCTCGCTGTGGCCGTGCGGCCGCGAATCAGCTCGAACACGTCCGGGTTGCGCTTCTGCGGCATGATCGAAGAGCCGGTCGTGAACGCGTCCGGCAGCTCCACGAACGAGAACTCCTGCGTGTAGAACAGGAGCAGGTCGGCGGCGAGCCGGCCAGCGTCCTGCATCACGAGCGCGATTTCGAATACGACTTGTGCTTCGGCTTTGCCGCGCGACAGCTGGACGGCCGTGACAGGTTGATGCACGTTCGCGAAGCCGAGCGCCGCGCGCGTTCGCTCGCGATCGAGCGGCACTTGCGACACACCATAGCCAGCAGCAGATCCCAGGGGATTCTTGTCGAGGCGTCGCTGGCACTGCCGCAGCCCTTCCGCGTCGTCTCGCAACTCTGCTGCGAAGCCGCCAGCCCACAATGCAACTGAGCTCGGCATCGCCTGCTGCATGTGGGTGTAGCCGGGCAGCTGAACTTCGCCCTGGCGCTTGGCAAGATCGTCGAGGGCGGTAGCGACCGCAGTTGCTGCCTTCTCCAGCTCGATCACCGTATCTTTCAGGTACAGCCTGAGCGCCGTGAGCACCTGATCGTTGCGCGAGCGGCCAAGATGCACGCGCTTGCCGGCCTCGCCGATGCGCTCGACCAGCATATTTTCCAGAGCCGTCTGCCCGTCCTCGTGCTCGAGCTGCACGCTCCACTGGCCGCTCGCGTGCGCCCGTCCGATCTCGCTCAGGGCGCTCGCGATGGCTGCAAAATCGTCAGCCGAGATGAGGCCCTGCAGGTGGAGCATCTCCGCGTGCGCGATCGATGCGCGCACGTCAGATGCGACGAGTCGGTTGTCGAGCGCATGGTCTTCGCCCGCCGTATATCGCAGGACGCGCTCGTCGAGCTTCGAGCCCTTGTCCCAGAGGCGGCTCATCAGCCGTGCTGCTCCGCCGGCGACAGCACGCTGATGTTCTCGACGATCAGCGTGCCGGTGCCTTCGTTCGTGAACACTTCCGCGAGAATGCTGTCCGGCGATTTGTACGACGTGACGTGTACGCGACGCACGCCGCCGCGGATCGCCTCTTCGATCGCCTTGGCCTTCGGCAGCATGCCGTCCTTCAGGCTACCTTGCGCTTTCAAGCGCGCGAGGCCCGCGAGGTCGGTGTACGAAACGATCGAGCGCGGATCATCGACCGACTCGAGAATGCCGGGAGCGCCCGTGCACAGCATCAGTTTCTCGGCTTTCAATCCCGCGCCGATACCCGCAGCGACCGTGTCGGCATTGATGTTCAGCAACTGGCCTTTGTCGTCCGCCGAGACCGGGCTCACGACCGGCATCAGCCCATCGTCGAGCAGCTGCTGCAGCACCTTCACGTCGATCAGATCGATGTCGCCGACGAAGCCGTAGTCGACCATCTGCCCTTCGACGCTGACCAGCGGCCGCTTGTGAGCACGCACCAAGCCCGCGTCCACGCCGCTGACGCCGACCGCTGCGATGTCGAGCTCGCGACAGATGCCGAGAATCTGCGTGTTCACCAGCCCGTTGAGCACCATGCTCGTAACTTCCATCGACTTGCCGTCGGTGACGCGCCGGCCCGCGACGATGCGCGGCGTCAGGCCGAGCGACTCTTGCACCTGCGTGAGCTGCGGACCGCCGCCGTGCACGAGCACGACGCGGATGCCGACCTGATGCAGGATCGCGACCTGCTCGATCAACCCGCGGGTCGCGGCTGCATCGCCGAACACACCGCCGCTCGCCTTGATGACGAACACCTTGCCCTTGTACATGCGAATGTAGGGCGCGGCGCTGCGCAGCGCGCGAATGGCAACTGAAGGATCGGAGCGGAGCACTGTGTAGGTACCTCTCAGCCTCGGAGCAGTCTATACAACACGGCCATCTGCACGACCATGCGATTGAACGCCTCGTGCACGACGACGCTGCGTGAGCCATCGAGCACTTCGTCCGCGACGGCGACATTGCGACGTACGGGCAGGCAATGCATGAAATGGCAGTTGGGAGCTGCGGCCTTGAACCAGCTGTCCTTGACGCACCAGTCGCCGAGATATTCGCGCAGCCGCGCGTCGGCTTCGTTGTCGCCGTAATGCTGCGGCGAGCCCCATTCTTTCGCGTAGATCACGTGTGCGCCGCTCAGCGCCTCGGCGCGATCGGTCGTTTCGTGAACCGCGCCGCCGGAGGCCTGCGCCGCCTGGCGCGCCTTCTCCATGATCGGTTCCGGAAGCGCGAAGCCGTCGGGCCGCAGCACGACGACTTCCATGCCGCGCATCGCAGCCATGTGCACGGTGGAAGAGGGGACGGCGAGCGGCAATGCGCGCGGATGATTGGTCCAGGAGAGCACGAACTTGCCGCGCTCCGGTACGCGCAACTCATCGAGCGTGTGCCAGTCTGCCAGCGCCTGGCAGGGATGGCTCATCGCGGATTCCATGTTGACCAGCGGCTTGTCGCACAAGTCCGCCATCATGCGGAAGCCGGTCTCGGCGAGATCGGCAGCGAGATTGCGGCCTTCGGCGAACATGCGAATGCCCATGGCGTCGCAGTACGAGGCGAGCACCGGCACCGCTTCGCGAACATGCTCTGCAGCAGCGCCGTTCATGATCGCACCCGAACGCGTCTCCATCTGCCACGTGCCCTGACCCGGCGTGATGACCACTGCGGTGCCACCGAGCCGCATCATCGCGCTCTGGAAAGAGGCGAGGGTGCGCAGCGATGGGTTCAGGAACAGCAGACCCAGCACTTTGCCGGCGAGTGCCTGCGGTTGCGGATGCTCTTGCAGTCGCGCGGCGAGGCCGAGCAGATCTTTGATCTGCTCGCGCGGAAAGTCGGCCAGGTCGAGGAAGCGGTTCATGGTGCGATCTTCTGTAGTGCGTCGCGTAGTTGTTCTACATGTTCGCTGCCCAGCACGAACGGCGCGAGAATCCGCACGACGTGCGGATCGGCGCTGGTGCCGGTCAGGATGTCCATCTTCAACAGTTCTGCCTGCACGTCCTTCGCCGGCCGCGACGTGCGCAAGCCGAGCAGCAAGCCCGCGCCCTGCGTCGCGACGACCGGCCCGACGACGCATTCGCGGCGGATCTGCGCCGAGCGCTGTCGCACGTTCTCCAGCAGATTCTCGGATTCAATGATGTCGATGACGGTCTCGACGATCGCGCAGGCCATCGGCCCGCCGCCGAACGTCGTGCCGAGCGTGTCGGTCTTCAGATAAGAGGCGACGTGATCGGCCATCAACAGCGCCGACACCGGGAAGCCTGCGCCGAGCGCCTTGGCCGTCGTGATGATGTCCGGCGTGACGCCGTACATGTTTGCCGCGAACGGGTAGCCGGTGCGGCCGACGCCGCATTGCACTTCGTCGAAGATCAGGATCGAGCCGTTCTCGCTGCAGCGGAAGCGCAGCGCCGCGAGAAAGTCCTTCGGCATGTCGACCGCGCCTGCGACGCCTTGCACCGGCTCGACGATCACCGCGGCGGTCTTGTCGTCGATGAGCGTGCCGAGCTTGTCGAGGTCGGTCGGCTTGATGAACTTGACGTCGAACGGCGCACGCGGAAAGCCGAACCACTTCTGCTGCGCGCCCCACGTGATGGCGCCGGCCGCGGCCGTGCGTCCGTGGAAACTGCCTTCGACCGCGATGACCTGCGTGCCGCCGGTCATCTTGAACGCGAGCTTCAGCGCGTTCTCGTTCGCTTCCGCACCCGAATTCACGAAGAAGACCGTGTCGAGGCCGAGACCGCAGAACGCCGCGAGGCGGGTCGCGGCGCGCCGGCGCACCTCGAGCGGCACTGCATTGCTCTGGAAACACAGCGAGCGCGCCTGCTCCGAGAGCGCCTCGACCCAGCGCGGATGTCCATAGCCGAGCGCAGCGACGGCGTGACCGCCGTAGAGATCGAGCACCTTGCGGCCGCTTGGCGTGTGCAGATAGACGCCGCTCGCGTCGCTCACGTCCAACGGGAATTGCGCGAACACCGGCGCCAGATGATCCGGCAGTGCTTTGGTAATCGGTACGACCTTTTCGGATGCCATGCTCATGTCCAACCCATTGCAGGCGCGGTCAAGCCCGTCGTCTCGTCGAAACCGAACAGTCGATTCAACCACTGCATGGCGCCGCCGGCGGCGCCCTTCACCAGATTGTCGATGACGCACATCACCGCGATCGTCGAACCGTTCGCAGCGCCGCTGATGAATGCGTAGTTGCTGCCGGCCACGTCCTTCACGTGCGGCATCTCTGCCGCTACACGCACGAACGGCCGCCCGCGATAGAACTCACGTAGCGCGTCGAGCAGCTCCGGCGTCTTGATCGGCCGTGACGCGTGCCCTTGCACCGTGACGTGAATGCCGCGCGCGAACGGACCCGAGTGCGGCACGAAGTTGAATTCCGCCGGCGCACCGCTCGCGGCCTGTGCGAGCGCAGTGATCTCGGGCGTGTGCCGATGCGAGAGCGGGTTGTACGCATACAGATCGCTGTGACGCTGCGGATGGTGAGTGCCCGGACCCGGGGTGCGGCCGGAACCAGTGCTGCCGGTGACGCCCGCAGCAAACAGACGAGCGTCGGTCAGCTGCAGCTTCAGCAGCGGCACGCTCGCGAGCAGCACGGCAGTCGCAAAGCATCCTGGATGTGCGACGTGTCGCGTGGTCAGGCGATCGAGATGCTCCGGCACCGCACAGGTGAACTGCGCGATGCGATTCGGTGCGCCATGCGCGTGCTTATAAACAGCCTCGTACGCACCCGCCGTCGCGTAACGGTAGTCAGCCGAAATATCGATCACTCGCGGCGCAGCGCCTTTGGCCTCCGCGGCTGTCAGCAGGTCGTCGATGAGCTTTGCGGCCACGCCATGCGGCGCGGCCGAAAGGATCGCCGACTGCGGCAGCGACGTCGCGAGCTTCGTGATCGTCTCCAGGTCCGCAAACTTCAGCTCCGGATAGATCGGCGCAAGGTGCACGAACGACTTCGCGATGAGCTCGCCGGGCTGGCTGTCGGACAGCACGCCTTTGAGCTCGAGCTGCGGATGCGCCGCGATCAAGCGCAGCAGATCGCCAGCCACGTAGCCGGTGCCGCCCAGGACGATGACCGGAGTCTTCACTCCGACTCCTCCGTCTCGAGCTGCTTCGTCTTCAGCCCGAGCTTGTCGATGATGCAGTCGCCAAGCTTAGCGCCATCGGTGATCGCGTTGAACGCGGGCACGCTGAACTGATCGCGAATGATGTTGACACCGACCGCGTTGTCAGTCGCCGGGCCCGTGACGACCGCGGGCTCGATGCCGAACTTCTCGCGCAGCAGCTTCACGCCACCCCACGCCGCGACCGGATCGTTCGCCGACAGCACGACGCACGACAGCGCGTCCTTGATGTCGGGCGACGACAGGATCGCCTCGACGCCGTACGCGCCGAGGATGCCATCGCCCAGCTCGAACACGATCACGTCTGGCTCGCCTTGCGACATTTCGGTCAGCAGCGCGCGCGTGATCGCCGGGCCGGTCTTCGCAGTCGTCGTGACGACACCGAGATCGGTGAAGATCATGGTGCGGTGGGCGCCGGCGTCTTCCATCGCGAGAATGTCACGACGCAGCGACACGCCCGTGGCCTTGAACGCGTGCACGTTCAGACCGCGGTGGCGCATGCGCGCGACGATCGCGCAGGCAGCTGCCGTCTTGCCGGCTTCCATACAGGTACCGGCGAGCGCGACCACTGGCACGCCTCGCGTGTTCACGGTCGCGTTGTAGTCGAGGCGCTGATAGCCGACCCGCGCGGGCACGCCGATGCGCTCGCCGAGATACGGGAACTGCAGCACCACGCCGATGACGCGCGCGTCGAACGGCCGGCCTTTCTCCGGGTTCACCGAATCGACGATGCCGAGCACGCCGCCGATGTTCAGGACCTGGATCACGTCGCCTGCCTTGACGGACTCCGGCAAGTGCCCCGAGTAGCCGAACAGCGCCTGGCGATGGCCGAGCGCGCCGACGATGACGTCGCCCTTGGCGAGCTTCGCCATGCGGCCGCTGGTCAGCTCCAGCGTGTTGTACGTCGATTTGTTGTTGAGGATCTCGACGACCAGCGCGACGCCTTCCTCGCACGGGATGTCTGCGGTGGCGACGCGCAACTCGTGGCCCAGGTTCAGCGCCTGGGTGATGGAAGCGATCTTGTCGACCAGTACCGTCTTCATGTTTGCAACCATGTTGGCAACTTGGGGAAACGCGACCACTGCGTTCATTGCTGCTTTCCTGCCCTCGCCCAGAACATCCCGGGCAAACCGACCATCTTGGAAAAACCGAGCGCATCGGCCGCAGTCCATTCGCCCGCGGCTTCGCCGTACACGCCCTTCGATACGGTCATCAAAGAGTAGGGCGAGACGACGCCGGTGACGAAAGCACTGCCAGGCCGATACAGCACGGTCACTTCGCCCGTCACGCGCGCCTGCGAAGCGCTGAACAGCGCCTCGATGTCGCGACAGACGGGATCCAGGTGCTGGCCCTCGTGGACGAGATCGCCATAAGGGCCGGCAAGCATTTCCTTGATGCGCTGCTGACGACCGGTCATCACCAGCTTTTCGAGCTCGCGATGCGCGCTGATCAGCACTTCGGCGGCCGGCGCTTCGAACGCCACGCGGCCTTTCGTGCCGATGATCGTGTCGCCGAGGTGGATGCCGCGACCGACGCCGTAGCGCGCGCCGATTTCCTCGACATGCTCGATCAAGCGCACCGGATCGAGCCGCGCGCCATCGAGGCTCACGGGCACGCCGCGCTCGAAGCCGATCGTGTGTGTCGTCGGCTCCTGCGGTTCGCTGAACGCGTCCTTCGACAACACCCACGCATGATCCGGGATGCTGCCGGTCGACGTCAGCGTCTCCTTGCCGCCGATCGTCACGCCCCACAGACCGCGATTCACGGAGTAGGCGGCGCCGTACGGCGGGATCGGGAGCTTGCGCTCTTCCAGATACTTCAACTGCTCGGGGCGCTTGAACGCGCGGTCGCGCACGGGCGCGAGGATCGTGAGCTCGGGTGCCAGCGTGCGCAGCGCGACTTCGAAGCGCACCTGATCGTTGCCGGCAGCAGTGCAGCCGTGTGCCACGACTTTGGTACCGAGCTGGCGCGCGTACTCTGCGATCGTCTGCGCCTGCATCACGCGCTCTGCGCCGACGCACAGCGGGTACATCTGACCGCGCTTCACGTTACCGATGATCAGGTACTTGATGACCTGATCGAAGTACGCCTCCTTCGCCGCGACAAGGATGTGATCCTGCGCGCCCAACGCGTGAGCGCGCTGCTCCAGGACCTTGGCTGCCTGCGCATCGATGCCGCCGGTGTCGACGGTGACGGTGATGATCGGACGGTTGTACGTCGCGCGCAGCCACGGCACCAGGAACGACGTGTCCAGGCCGCCGGAGAATGCGAGGAGAATCGGCTCGTTGCCGGCCGGCAGGGCTGCTTCGCTCATGGTCAGATTCCGAAAATGGCGCGCAGGCGCTCACGCAGCTTGCGCTGCTCGCGAGTGCCTTCGGTGGCGATGAAGATGGTGTCGTCCCCGGAGATCGTGCCGACGACCTCGGACCAGCTGGACTCGTCGATGGCGACCGCGACGCTCTGCGCCGTGCCGGTCGTAGTCTTGACGACGGTCAGCGACGGACCGGCGGTGCGCACTTCCATGACGAAGTTCGAAACCGCGGCGAACGGCGTGCCGGCCGCGACGGTGTCGCCGCCGGGGAGGATGTAATGGTCGCCGGCCTTGGCGACGCCGAGCTCGCGCAGGTCGCGGCTGACGCTCGACTGCGTGGCATCGAACCCCTGCTTGCGCAGGAGCTTCGCCAGCTCGTCCTGGTTGTGCACGGTCGACTCGCGGATGATCCGGAGGATCGCCGCGCGCCGAACGACGGATTGATGAATCTCAGCTGCCATTCGCGTCTCTGCATAAAAACGCGCGGATGGTGCATAAATATGCACAGCATGTCAACAGGCACTATGCGGGCATCTTCCTCGCGCGCCACAAGCCGTCGCCGGCGTACAGCGCGAGCGCGGTCCAGATCAGGACGAAGCCGAGCACGCGCGGCCCCTGGAACGGCTCGCCGAACGCGAACACGGCGAGCATCAGCTGGATCGTAGGACCTATGTATTGCAGGAGTCCGACCGTCGAATACGGAATGCGTCGGGCCCCGAAGGCGAACAGCACCAGTGGCACCGCCGTGAGCGGGCCGCCGACCATCAACAGCGCGTACAGGCCGGCGCTGCCGTTCGTCATGACGCCGTTCCCGGCAAGCTCGCACCAGATCAGATAGGACAGGGCAACCGGCGCCAACAGCAGCGCCTCGCTGCCGAAACCGGCGAGCGCATCGACGCGGATGACCTTGCGCACGAAGCCGTAGAGGCCGAACGAGAACGCCAGCATCAGCGAGATCCATGGCGGATGTCCGGCCGACCACGTCAGCCAGCCGACGCCCGCTGTGGCGATCGCCACCGCAGTCCACTGTGCGGCATTGAGGCGCTCCGACAGGATCACTACGCCGAGCAGCACGTTGAAGAGCGGATTGATGAAGTAGCCGAGGCTCGTCTCCACGACGCGATTCGCGGCGATGCCGTAAACGTAGGTGATCCAATTGACGCTGATGAGCGTTGCGCTCGCGCACAGCCGCCAGCGCGTCGTCGGGTCGCGCAGCGCCGCCCAAACCTGCCCCATCTCGCCGCGCATACGCAGCCATACGAAGGCGAACACGCAGCCCCACACGATGCGATGCGCCGTGACCTGCAGAATCGGTACGCCCTGCAGCGCTTTCAGGTACAGCGGCAACAGGCCCCAGATGAAAAATGCCGACGCGGCTGCCGCGAGACCGCGCGGATCGGTGCGTGTGGAGACAGGGGACGGGGGCTGCGACGCCCGGGCGGTGTCGTTCATAGGAGGCAAGCTGGCCGCGGGCGCGAATGATACCCTTCTCTCATGTCTTCAGTGCTCGATCTTTCCCGCCGCCTGCTCGCGTTGTCGCAGACCGGACTGCACTTCAGCGCCGAGGAATACGACCGCGAGCGCTACCGCGAGATCGGCGACATCGCGGCGAAGCTGCTCGAGCTGCAGGGTGCGAGCGCGACTGCTGTCACCAGCGCCTGGTTCGTCGATACCGGTTATTCCACGCCGAAGGTCGAAGTGCGCGGCGCGATTTTCCGCGACGGCCGCGTGCTGCTGGTGCGCGAACGCGCGGACGGCAAGTGGACGGTTCCGGGCGGCTGGGCCGACGTCAACGACTCGCCGAGCACCGCAGTGCTGAAGGAGATCGAACAGGAGTCCGGCTTCACCGCGCGCGTCCTTAAGCTGGCGGCCGTCTACGATCGCAACAAGCACAACCCTCCGTCGCTGTTCCATTCATGGAAGCTCTGCTTCGTCTGTGAGATCACCGGCGGCGAGGCGCGTACCAGTTATGAGACCACTGCCGTCGACTTCTTCGCGCTGGACAGTCTGCCGGAGTTGTCGACGGGCCGCGCGACCGCCGAGCAGATCCGCCGCATGTACCAGCACCATCTCGATCCCCCGCTGCCGACCGAGTTCGATTGAGCATGTCCGACCAGACCGCCGTCCCCGAGTGGTTCGCGCGGGCGATTGCCGCGCCCGCCGAATCCCGCTTTACCGAAGTGGACGGCACGCCGATCCACTACCTGTCGTGGAACGCAGCCGACACGGCCAAGCCGGCGCTGCTGTTTGCGCACGGCTTCCGCGCGCATGCACGCTGGTGGAGCTTCATTGCGCCGTTCTTTCTGAGCCGCTTCCGCATCGTCTCGATCGACTTTGCGGGGATGGGCGATAGCGGCAGCCGTCGCGAGTACACGCCGCTCGGCTTCGTCCGCGACATCGTCGGCGTGCTCGATCATGCAGGCTTCGAGCAGGCGACGCTGATCGGACACAGCTTCGGCGGCGGCCGCGTCGCGCGTGCGTGCGCTGAGTTCCCGCAGCGAGTGTCGCGTGCGGTCATCATCGACAGTCACATGCGGCTGACGGACGAGAAGCGCTCGACGCGGCCGTTCGAGATCGGCCCGCGGCGTGTCTATCCGACGTTCGAAGCAGCGCGGGCGCGGTTCCGACTGGTACCGCCGGAGAATCGCACGGCGCCGTACATTCTCGACTACGTCGCGCGCCACTCGCTGAAAGAGATCGAAGGCGGCTGGACGTGGAAGTTCGACGAGCAGCTGATCCCGAAACACGACGACGCGAAGACGACGGACATCCTGGCGCAGATCAAAGCACCGGTGACGTTCGTCTACGGTGACGCGAGCGCGATCGTGTCGCGGAAGCACGCGCACGAGATCGTGCGGCATATCCCGAACGCCCACGGTCCGATCGCGATCCCGCAGTCGCACCACCATGTGTTGCTGGATCAGCCGTTGTCGTTGGTGGCGGCGTTGCGCGCGGTGTTGTACTGATCCTCTGGTCGAAAGCGGCCAAGGCCCTTTCGACAACGCCGTCAAAAGGCGTGACTTTTGTCGGCTAGCGCTCGGTCGCGTACTCCAGGTCCACGCTATCGTTCTCGCCCGACTCGGTCTTGAACACCCATTTGTCGCTGATCGTGTAACGCAGCTTCAGCGTGTTGGTCGCTTCCGTCAGCGAGATGCCGTAGCTGATGAACAGGCGCGGCGACAGGAATTTGCCGAGCACGAGCGCCGTGTTGGCTTCGCCCGCGCTGTTGGTCGTGCTTTCGACGCCAACCTCCTCGATGCCGACGCGTCGGCCCAGCTGCGATGCGAGGAAGCCGCCGCCCTGCGTCTTGAGCGAGTCACCGGCGGCGCTGAGGCTCTTGGTCTCGGAGCCGGTGATCGAGTCCACCGACTTGCCCGTCAACAGGTACGAGACGATCTGCGACTGCGTCATCGAGGGATCCGAGAAGAACGTCAGACGCGGTTCCTGCAGCGTGCCGCGTACGTTGAGGCCGACCTCGGTCGTCTCGATGCGCCGGCGTGCTTCGATGTCGAGACCGGGGTCGTCGAGCGGCGAGGCGTCGAACAGCAGGCGGCCGCGATTGATTTCCAGCTTCTGACCGAGCGCTTCGTAGCGACCTTCGTCGACGCTCAGCTCGCCGCGGCCGATCGGTGCTTCGCCAGTCTGCGCCGTGGTGCCGACACCGCCGACGATGCGGCCTTGCAGGCCGAAGGCATCGACACGCACATCGTCGCCCATGTCGATGCGCACTTCGCTGTGCACGACGAAGAGGCCGGCACGCTCGGCGGGATGCTCGCCGACGTACCGCGCATCGTCGGAAGTCTTGACCGCGCCGGTCAACTTGGCCGGTTGCACACGAGCGCTCGGAATCTTCACGTCCCCCGCGACGTCGAGGCGCTTGCCGTCGACCAGAAAGCGCAAGTCTGGCGAAGCGACGACGCGATACTCGGGCAGGTCGGCGACCAGCAGGTTCTGGCCGCGTATGCGCAACTCGCCTTTCGATTCGCCGCCGCGCCACGTGAGCTGGCCCTCTGCTTCCAGCTGCCCGTCACCCGCGCGCCCCTGGCCACGGAAGCGCAGCTGGGTGTTTTCCAGCTCGGCAACCACGCCGAGCTCGCGCATCGCCAGATTGGCGCGATACGAATCGAACTCGCCGCGGGCCAGCTCGATACGGCCGTTGAACTCCGGCAGCGCGAGCGTGCCGCTGATCGTGGCATTCGCGGTGAGCAAGCCGGCCGCATGATCGATTTCCGGGAACAGCAGCGGCAGGATGTTCGCGTCCGCGGCGCGTGCGCGCATGTCGCCGGTCAACGGCAGGTTCAGGATGTCGTCGCGACCGTCGCGCTGCAGCTTGGCGTTCGCATATAAGAAGGTGTCGGTGAACGCCTGGATACCGAACGACATTTCTATGCGCTGGGGCGTGGCAGTCGCGCCGAGACCGCCGGTGCCGAAGTTCAGCGTCTCCGGCTCGGCGCCCGGTGGCCGGTAAATGATGGCGGCGTCGATGATGCGTGCGCCGGCCTCGCCTTGCCACGGCTGGCCCGCTGCGCCGAACGCGTGCACGCGACCTTCGATGCGCCCGGCGATTTCCGCCTCGGCGCCGCTCGGCGGCAGCACCGCCGCGAGCGGAATCTCGTAGCCCGACACAGTTCCCTGCCACGCGCCGCCGCGTTGCCATTTACCCTCGGCGCACATCCGACCTGCGCCGATGACGAGACAGAAGTTGTCCAGCTGCGCGCGGTCGCGCGATGCGAGCGCAGTCGCCGGCTCAGGTATCTTCAGCTGCTGGTTGGGTGCGCCCGTCGACAGCTCGGTCGTGGTGATCGTCGCGTTCCAGACTTCCTTGTCGTAGCGCCCCGCGATTTCCATGACAGCGTGCGGCGCGGCCAGCTGCGGTCGCGGCGGGAAGCCGGTGACGTCGAGGGCGATGCGATGATCGGTCGCGAGGCCAGTGCCGGTCACTTGCAGCCGGTCGATCAATGGGCTGCCGCGTCCGAGCTGGCGAGCTTGCACCGACAGGCGCGACGGATTGCCGCCGGCGGCGTCGACGTCGGCATCGAGGTCGAGCTGCCGTGCGAGCCAGCCGGCGTAGCGCAGATTCTCGCCATGCACCTGCGCGACGATGTGCGGCGATTTGAGTGCGCCGCTCGCAGTGCCGGTAGATTGAATCGAACCGGCGGCGTCAGGCAGCAGACGGTCGAGCGCGGGTGCGCTGACCGACCACTTCGCTTCGATCGTGTCGCGCAACTTGCCGTCGAGTGTGACGCGCGCACCGCCGAACGTGAGTCGTGCGTCGCTGACTTGCCACGTCTTGCCCTGGCGCTGCACGTTCGCGCGCGCACGCACGGGTTCGTTGCGCAGCGTGCCTCGCAGGTTTTCGAGCGCGAGCTGGAAGCTCGCGCGCTTGTCGAACCCCTTGCCTTCGGCTTGCGCACGCACATCGATGCGTCCGGGGAATTCGCTGTTCAGCTCAGCCGGATTGATGTCGTCAGCGCGGACCGCGAGTTTCCAGGCGCGGGGCTGCGCGAACTGCAGCTGCGCACTCCCTTCCACCGTGCCGTCGAACACCTTCACCTCGTATTCCGCGACCGAGAGCTGTTCCTTCGAGAGCACGCCGCGCGCCGATCCCTGTGCATGCGGAAGATCCGCACCGTCGACTTGTGCGGTCGTCGTGAAGTCGTACGGCATGGATCCACGCAACGTACCCTCACCCGTCGCACTGTTCACCACTGCTTTGCCATGCAGCGGCCACTGCAGGTTTTCCCACCGAGCCGCGACATCGAGCGTCGGAGAGTCGCCATCGAGCGCCACGGTTCCCTTCGCGTGGAGCTTCACGGGACTTTCGTTGAGCGCAACGTCGGCGTCCGCAATGGTCAGCACGCGCTTGGCATAGTTGCCGCTTGCCTCGACGGTCAGATCCCGGCTGTCCAGCTCCGGGATGCCGACGTTGCCGGTGATGCCGATGCGGTCTGGATTCGCCTGCACATCCAACGAGACGTTGCGCAGCGAGAACGGCGGCTTCTGTAGCCACGGATCGAGGGCGAACGCCGCGGCGTCGACGTGGCCGGCGATGTTCCAACGCTCGTCCGGCCGCGTGAGCACTGCGGTTGCGGTCGCACGCTGCGGTTGTTGCAACTGTGCCGCGAATTCCAGCCGATCGGCATTGCCCTTGGCTTTGCCGTCGAGCGCCAGCACGACGCCGTTGCTCATGCGCAATTGTCCAGTCGCATTCGCTTCCATGCCGAATGGCCGACCGGCGCGCAGAGTCAGATCGCCGCTCACCTCGAATGGCTGCGCATCGATACGACCATCGACCACGCGACCGTTGCGCAGACGCAGCGTGCGCGCGGTGATTGTCCCGCGGCCCTCCGCGCGCCCCGCTTCGATCACCATGCCATTCGTGTGCTCGTAACGCACGTGATTCAACACCACGTTGTCGGCATCGATACGCAGGAACTGCGGCAGGAAGCGTGGCGGCCGCGTGCTCGGCGGCATTTCGGCATCGCGCAGAGTCACGACTGCGTCACGAACCGTAACCGACGACGTTTGCAGCGTTTGCAGCAGCAAGCCGCGCAATTGCGTGTGGATGACGATATCGTGCACGACGATGTGCACCCGCGGGTGATCGAGCTCGAACAGCTCGATTTGCAGCGGCCCGGAGAGCGTTCCAGAGACACCCGTGATGTGAACGCCGAGGCGCTCCAGCCGCCAGAGTTGTCCGGCGACCAGCGCCAGACCGCTCGGCGTGTACAGCACGAGGCCGAGCAGGATGAAAGGCGCCAGGATCAGCAGCAGGATCGCAGCGATTATCAGGCGACGCCGCATTCAGAATTGCGTCGAGATGTAGAGGTGGAGGCGCGGGCTGCGGCCCGACTCCGACAACGCCTGCGCCACGTCGACGCCGAAGCTCGCGACGGCGATGTTGTAGCGCACGCCCATGCCGACCGAGTACTCGAATCCCGGGTCCTTGAAGTCGTCGAACGCGTTGCCGATGTCGTAGAACGCCGCGACGCCGAAGTTGCGCGGCAGGTCGCGCGTCACCTCGATCGTGCCGGTCGCCAGATGCTTGCCGCCGACGGTGTCGCCGTTTTCGTCGCGCGGCGACAGCTCGTTGAGGTCGAAGCCGCGCACGCTGCGGTCGCCGCCGGCGAAGAAGCGTTGCGAGGCGGGAAGCTCGCGAATCTGCTCGTCCGCATTCGATTCGATGCGCGTCACGCCAAGCTCGCTGCGCAGATTGAGATGCCAGCGCTGCGCGAAATCGAAAATGCGCTCGCCCTGGAAGCGGAACTGCAGGAACGAGGCGTCGGAACCGAGCGTGGTCGGCGAGCCGCGCAGCTCGAAATACAGCCGGTACGGCCGCGGTTTGCCGCCGGTGATATAGCTGGGCAGTGTCGAGTAGCTGATGCCGGGGAAGACGTAGAAGGCAGTGTTGCGTGTGCCGTCGCCTTCAGTCGTCGTTTCGTTGGACAGACGCACGAACAGCACGCGTTGCCAGCGGCCCATCGCCTGCGTCAGGCCCGTGCCGACTTCGTTGCGCCGGCTTTCGGTATCGCCGATTTCTTCGTCGACCAGGTCGCCGGTGAACTCGACTTTCTCCAG
>Ga0209382_10003771_pt1 | contig 20773 bp, 21 predicted proteins | sample SoiMetdeltSBSDD5_FD_187599 | JGI IMG/M metagenome (GOLD analysis project Ga0209382, IMG submission 187599) | Bulk soil microbial communities from a Populus tree surrounding site in Tennessee, USA - Soil MetaG P. deltoides SBSDD5 (SPAdes) (version 2) | ecosystem: Environmental > Terrestrial >... | reverse complement strand
GCGCCATACGCCTCCGGGGCGCGGGCAAGGGGAGCGGAGTCGGGGTCGACCAGCGAGGCTTCTGGGTTTACGAGTTGCGCGGCGGCAGGCTCTACCGCATCAGCGAGTACAGCGACCGAGCCGAAGCTCTCGAAGCCGCCGGGCTGCGGGAGTAGCGACGCTTCTGGTTGGCGCGAGAAGCGACGGCGACATCGCTGCCCCCGACGACAGACATCAACGCACCAATCGAGACGATCTGAGCCTACGGGAGCGCGCCGCTCACGAACCTGTTAGAGCTATGACCAGTTGTAGCGCCGCCCAGGACAAGCGGGTTCGCTACACGGAGCCGAGCTGGACGCGGCGTCGGCCTTCCCGCCCTGGATCGCCGACTCGCCGCCGCTGTCGTGTGCGTATTCATTGGCCGCGCGGGCGCACGGGTCTAGTCGCAGACCCACCGCTTCTTCTCCCCCCAAAGATCTGGAGGTTGCCATCAGGTCTTCAAGCTGGGCAGAAAGCCGCCCTTTCTGCCCGAATCCCCGGTAATAGTGCGCAATCCCTGGTAATCCGCGGGGCGAAGACGCCCGCGAAGATAGCCACGCATCCGGCTTGTTGATGCGGTTCCTGACCTCCCTAGGATCGCCGCTTCACACGCGAGAGGCCGTTGGTTTCGAAACCAGCCGCGGCCATCCGCAAAAGGCCTGCTATCAGGCCTCTTTCTCATGAAGTGGAGGCGCAGGCATTAGGGCGATCGACGGGTTACGAATCGACTCTCTGCCCATTTCTGCCCAAAACGTGCCCGTCGCAGGCGACGCGCTCGCAAGAGTCGAGCTCCACTCCGGCCGGAACCCGCGGTCCTTGGTCGGATGCAGCGTTACCTTGGAATCGATCTCAACGTCGCCGCCCTCCAGTTCCGGCGACGCGCCACGACGCCCAGTGCGCTCTCGAAACACGCCGCGAAGCCGACGGCGAAGAGCTCCTCGGGGTTGGTGCCCCCTCCATCTCCGCCCAACTCGGCGGGCAGGTGCAGATCTACCTCCAACCATCCCGTCCGATGTGCGCCCGTGTCCCTGGGCTCGGCCATCGGTGACGTGCGCTTCAGCCGTGTAGAGGGGTTCCCTGCCGCTGCCATTTATGTCTTCCTCCGCGTTAGGGGTTTGCCAAAGGTTCCCTGCCGCCGTAGCGCTTGTCATCGGCCCGTGGGAGACACATTCTGGTGGAACCAGCGCGGTAGCCTTGCCCGGTGTCGGCATTTAGGGGTGCCCGGGTCGGGTTGGGCGCCGAGGTAGCGCTCGCGTTCGGCTGCGGGCTCGCCTTCTTCGCCCTCCTTTCCGTCCTCCTCGTCGCCGCCGATTCGCGGCTCCTCCCGGTCCTCGCTCTGGGCCTGGCGGGCATCGGCGCGGTGATTGCGATGCTCCGCATTCTCGGAATCGCCTATGCGGTCACGGCAGTCACTGCCGGCCTGCTCGCCTTCGACTGGTTCTACGTCCCGCCGACCCATCCCCACGCATTCCCGGACGCCGAGAGTATGGCCGACCTCCTTATCTTCATCGTGGTCGGCGCTTCCGTCGGTGTGGTGGCGGCCAGCGCAGGGCGACGCGCCGACACCTCGGAGCTGGCACTCAGCGAGTTGGCCACCGAGCAGGCCGCTCTGCGGCGAGTAGCGACGCTGGTGGCGGAGGGCGTGCCGGCGACCCGGTTGTTCGCCGCCGTGGCCGAGGAGGCCGGGAGGCTCCTCAAGGTCGACGGCGCCTGGATTGAGTTCTACGAGGGATCGGACGTCGTCAAGGCGGGTGAGTGGAGCAGGCCCGGTATGGACCCTCCGACGTTCGATCGGGCGAAGGTCGAGGACGCCCCGGTGGCCGCCGCGGTGCGTCGCAGCGGCGGCGTGGTCCGCGTTGACGACTTGGAGACCGTCCAGCCCACAACCCGCTTCGTGGGTGAGCCCCGAATGATGTCTCTCGTCGGGGCGCCGATCACCGTCGAGCGGGATCTATGGGGAGTGATGCTCGCCTGGTCACAGGATGGGCCGCTTCCGGGTGACGCCGAGTCTCATCTGACGCAGTTCACGGACCTCGTCGCGACCGCAATCGCAAACAGTGATGCGCGAGCCAACGTGAGCAGGTTGGCAGAACAGCAGGCCGCTCTGAGACGGGTCGCAACGCTCGTGGCCGAGGGTGTGGCCTCCCCCCGTCTGTTTGAGTCGGTGGCGGAGGAGGCGGGAAGGCTGCTGGAGGTCGACGGTGCCCGCATCGCGACCTACGACGGAGACGATGTCGTCAGTACCGCGGAATGGAGCAAGTCCGGGCACGATCCTCCGACATTCGACCGGGTCAGGGTCGACGAGGCGCCGGTGGCCGGCGAGGTGCGCCGGACCGGGCGCGTGGTCCGTTTCGACGGCTTCGAGCGCATTCAGGCCGAGACGGCGTTTGCCGACCAGCCCAGAGTGACGTCCTTGGTGGGAGCGCCGATCATCGTGGAGGGAGGCCAGTGGGGAGTGATGATCGCCTGGTCGCGGGACTCGCCGCTCCCCCCCGACGTCGAGGCGCACCTGACAGCCTTCACCGAGCTCATTGCGACGGCAATCGCGAACGCCGAGGCTCGTCGCGAGGTGGCAACGCTGGCCGACGAGCAGGCCGCCCTGAGACGCGTTGCGACACTTGTGGCGGAAGGCGTCCCTCCGCCTGAGGTGTTCGCAGCGGTGGCGCGAGAGCTGGGGCAGCTCCTGGGCGTCGACAGTACGCACCTGGCGCGCTACGAACTGGATGGCATGGTGACCGCCGTGGGCGGTTGGAGCGACCCTCGTGGAACCAATGCCCCGGTGGGAACCCGCGTCCCTCTCGATAACACCACCGTCACGGGTTTGGTCCACGAGAGCGGACGCCCGGCCCGTCTCGACGGATATGAGCACGCCACTGGCGAAATCGCCGCATTAGTCAAAGGCATGGGGATCCGATCGTCAGTGGGAGCGCCGATTACCGTGGACGGCCGACCGTGGGGCGTGATGATCGCCGCCTCGAACCGCCCCGAGCCCCTGGCCGTGGGCACCGAGGCCAGGATCGCGGCGTTCACCGACCTTGTCGCCACGGCTATCTCCAACACTGAAGCGCGGTCCGAAACACACCGGCTGGCGGAGGATCAGGCGGCACTGCGCAGGGTCGCGACTCTGGTGGCGAGGGGAGTGCCTCCCGGTGAGCTGTTCGATGCCGTCGCCGCCGAGGTGGGAAGCCTGCTCGACGCCGATCTGGCGACGCTGTTTCGCTACGAGGACGAGGACCTGGTGAAGATGCTTTCGATCTGGACGTCCGACGGCGTGAGCCTGGAGGCGCCGGAAACCTGGGGTGTGGAGGAGCTCGGCCTATCCAGGTCGACCGCCGAGGACAATTGGCCCGGTCGCGTCGACGACTGGACGCGATTCTCCGGGCCGCTGGCTCATTTTGTGCGGGACGACGCCGGGGTGACCTCATCCGTGAGTTCCCCGATCCTGGTCGAGGGGCGACTCTGGGGCGCGCTCGCCGTCCACTCGACACATGACGAGCCGCTCCCGGCCGACACCGAGGTTCGCGTCAGCGAGTTCACCGGGCTGGTCGCCACGGCGATTTCCAACATTCAAGCTCGCGAGGATCTGGCCGCCTCGCGTGCCCGCATCGTGGTGGCGACGGACGAAGAGCGACGGCGCGTGGTTCGGGACCTGCACGACGGGGCTCAGCAGCGACTGGTTCACACCGTGGTCACGCTGAAGATGGCGACCCAGGCACTCGAGCTGGAGTCCGACAGAGAGGTGTCTCCCCTTGTCACGGAGGCACTCCAGCATGCGCAGGAGGCCACCGGCGAGCTCAGGGAGCTGGCCCACGGCATCCTCCCATCGGTCCTGACCCGCGGCGGACTTCGGGCGGGAGTGGGCGCCCTGGGTTCGCGGATGCCGGTGCCCGTTCAGGCCGGCATCTCGGTTGGTCGCCTTCCCCCTGCAATCGAAGCGACGGCCTATTTCATCGTCGCCGAGGCGCTGACGAACGTGGCGAAACACTCCCAGGCAAATCAGGCGCTGGTTACGGCACAGATCAGGAACGGCACGCTGCAGATCCAGGTGCGGGATGACGGCGTCGGAGGCGCCGATGCGGCAGGGACCGGGCTCGTTGGGCTCGCCGACCGAGTCTCTGCTCTCGACGGAACCCTCCGGCTGGAGTCCCCGGCCGATGGCGGGACGCTGCTCGCGGCTGATATCCCGGTACCCCACAGGGAGTACGAGGAAGAGTCGACCGGAGGATGACGACAGCGAGCTGTTGCACTCGAGGGAATTGAGGCGGCTGCGGCGAGAGGTCAGCCGAGACCTCCCGCCGCGCCGGGGCCGCCGGGCTAGTAGCTAAAGCCGCCACCGCCGCCCGAGCTCGAGGAGCTCGAGGGCTGGCCGACGACCTGGTTTCCGGCCGGAGACACGGCGTACCAGCGGCCGCCGAAGGCGTTGATGCCCTCGCCGTTGGTGTCGCCGGGGTTCTGGTCGCCCGAGTAGGTGTAGAGCGGGTGACCGTTGTAGGTGACCTGTGGCTTGCCATCGGAGCGAGGCGTGGTTCCGAGCATCGAGGCGTTCGCCCCGCTGCCGGCCGTCGGCTTGCCGCTCGCGCGAAGTGGAGGCCAGGCGCTGGCGCAGGGGCCGACGCAGGTGCTCTTCGTCCCGGTGTCCTTCTGGAACAGGTAGAGGGTGTCACCCTTGGAGTTGACCAGGATGGTGCCGAGGCTGCCCGCGCCGGTGGTGCCGACCGTCGCCGGATGTCCGGACGCGGTCGTGGGCGGCGTTGTCGCCGCGGTGGCGCCGTTGCCGCCCCCGCCACACGCGGCGACGCCCAGCGCGACGAGCGGTACGGCTACCGCGCTGGCGATGAAGGTGACGGATCTGCTGCGAGTCATACTGGCTCCTTCCGATTGGGGGGAGTTGGAGCATCGCTCCCGCGGGGCAGTCGCGCTATACCCCGTGGCCGTAGATGTTCCTAGGGAGGACCCGATGCGGGCGGGTAGGGCAAGCCCCACACACCGTCTAGTTGGAGCCGAGTAGCGTGATTTGTCGATGGACTAAGCCCGCGGAGGACTTCGGGCCGGCGTCGACGCACTTGTGTCGCGCATCGACTTGGCCTTTGCGTGGACGTAACGGATGAGCCGCTCCCGCCGGGGATCCAGGCGGGCGGGGCCCGCCGGGCAGCGTCACGCCGGTCGGCCGCGCTGCCGTTAGCCCGTCCGGCGCCCGTAGTTCGGACAGGCGAGTTTCTCCGCCTCCGCCGTTGCGCACACGTTCGATCGGGTCATCCGTTCGATCCTTTCGGATAGAAGTCTTGCCGTTCGCGTGATGGCCGCGCGCGGGCCGACGGCGGTCAGCTCGAGGCGATCTTGCAGCACACCGTTCATGTCCGCGTTGGCATCGGTTGCTCGCTGATGGTCCGAATGCCCGTGCCGTTCGCGGCCAGGAAGATGACGAGGAAGATGGCGGCGGCGGCTTCCGCCACGATCGCCAGCACGATCGCCATTCGATAGCCGTGCTCCACGAACCCGAAGAGGCCGGACGTCTCGGAAACGAACAGACCGGCGAGCGAGAGAACGCCTATCCCGATCCCGCCAACGGCGAAGATGGCGCGGATCGCATCCGCGTAGCGGCCGGCGATGCGCCCAAGTGGCGCCAGGAGCCCGACGGTGATGATCACTGCTGACACGAAGTTGAGGAAGAACAGTGTGCCAATCGTTGGAACGCTGGAGTAATCGTTTGCGTAGTACTGCTGGATGTGGTCGACTCCGGTCGCCAATACCGCCAGCGCGCCAAGGTAGAGCGCCACCCAGGCGATGATCGATCGGCGGTGTGTCGTAAGCCAGCCGACGGCAGCCGACGGCTTTGATGCGGAATGGTTACTCATGAGAGCTCCTTTCGTTTGATGGGGTTCTGCTCATGGCACGAAGCTCGAAACGGCTCGTTCCAATGTGGTCGCCTGTTGGTCCCAGAGCCCTCTTGGTGCTGCGGCAACGACCACCCCGGTCGATCGTGAGCTGGACACGATGCATGCGATCTCGCGGTACGTGGCCTTCGATGTCGTGTAGTCGTCGATGACGCATGAGCCGCGCCCGGAGCGAAAGCTCAAGTCCTGGGCGGAAGCGATCAGGCGCACGTTCCGGTTGTCTTCGCCACGGTTGTGCTGCAGGCGGAAACGGGTCCAGTTCGCGAGCGTCTCTGGTCCCTGCTTCGGTGTCGCGTTGAGGTAGGCAGCAATCTGGTCGGGAATCCGATCGCCACCGCGGAGAAGGGCCACCGACGCCGTCCCCGCGTCGGTCTCGATCGGTTTCCACCCTGGCGGATACGCGAGCGCGGCTCCGCTCGACGTGTGAGCGACGTTCCAGCCGATCGGCGGCGAAGCCGGATGCAGCCAGGCGAAAGGCCCCGGCCGGCGGTGGCTCGATTGGCTCCCGCCGGCCAGGGCGACGATCAGAACCACCGACACCAGGGTGGCGGCGATAACGCCGATCGTCACGCGGGCGCGGACCGTCATCCTAGACGCCGCCGTCGCCGTCGTCGGGCCCGCCGTTGTTGTCGGCGTCGCCATCGCCGCCGTCGTTCTGAGGGATGCCGCTGGCTGCCGGCGGCGGGGCGGCTTGCGTAGTCGTCGTTGGCGGGGGCGGAGGCGCCGGAGCCTGCGTGGTCGTCGGTTGGGGCGACGACTTTGAAGCGGTCGGCTGCGGCGCCGGCTTCGGAGCGGGCTTGGCGACCTTCACCGAGTGTCCGGACGCGGGTTGGGATGGCGGGCTCGCCGCGGTAGCACCGCTGCCGCCGCCGCCACAACCGGCGACGACCAGCGCGACGATTGGTACCGCTGCCGCACCGGCGAGGTACTGGATGGGTCTAGTGCGAGTCATGATGCTCCTTTCGTTATCGGGCATGGCTGCACGGTTGCGCGCCTGGGGCGTCAGCGGAATGGGTACCTGCCCGAGATTGCCCCTCTCAGGACCCCAGGCCGCAGGTCGGGAAAGCCCTACCCGCGGGATAGAGTCTTGGCCGAACCGACTGCTGGGGTGGAGCCTCCCCTAGCCGTGGGCGTGTCTCGGGTTTTCCCTACCGGAGCGCGAGCGTTTGGGTGGCATGATCGCTGCGCATGGAGCGATCGATACTCGTGGTAGATGACGACCCGGCGTTTCGCGAGCTTGCGCAGCGCATCCTGGCCGATGCCGGGTTGAAGGTAATCGCCGAAGCTGACAGCGCCGCGGCGGCGATCAGCGCCGCCAAGGCAATGAAGCCGGAGGGGGCCCTTGTAGACGTGGACCTGCCGGACCGAGACGGATTCACGCTCGCGCAGGAGCTCACAGCCTTGCCGTGGCAACCGCGCGTTGTCCTGACCTCCGTCGATCCGGATGCCGCCGGGCCGGATGACGTAAGTCGCAGCGGCGCGCTCGCTTTCTTCCCCAAGGCCGAGCTGGCAAACGGGACGTTGCGCAGCCTGCTCGCCTCCGGTTAGGGGCTCCCGAGCAGCCGGGATAGTGTTGTCCCATGTCTGAGGGGGTGCGTGTTGTGATCGGCGAGGACGACGTTCTCCTGCGCGAAGGCATCAGCAGTCTGCTCACCGAGGCGGGCTTCGAGGTGTTGGCGCAGACCGGGGACGCAGACGACTTTCTCCGCCGCTCCCTGGGTCATCGCCCTGACGTGGGGGTCGTCGACATCCAGATGCCGCCGGGCAATGAAGATGATGGGCTGCGGGCCGCGCTCGAGCTCCGTCGTCAGCGGCCCGACACCGGGATCCTCGTGCTCTCCGCGTTCTACGAGGAGAATTACGCGGTCGATCTCATCGGCGAGCATCCGGAGGGGGTGGGATACCTGCTCAAGGAGCGAGTGGGGGACGTGGATGCGTTCATCGATGCCGTAAGTCGCGTCGCCGCGGGCGGCAGCGCGCTGGACCCGGAGATCGTCGCCCGGATGCTGGGGCGCCGCCGGAGCGAGGGCCCGCTTGACCGACTCAGCCCGCGAGAGGGCGACGTCCTTGCGGCGATGGCCGAGGGGAAGTCCAATAGAGGCATCGCCGAGACACTGGTCGTGACCCAGGCCGCGGTCGAAAAGCACGTGACCAGCATCTTCCACAAGCTCGAACTGGACCCGGGCGACACCGGGCACAGACGGGTGCTTGCGGTGCTGACGTACCTTCGCGACCCGAGCGGCTAGCCAAGCAAAGGCGCGGAGGTAGGGCTTTCCCGACCGGCTGCCTCGGGTTCATTGAGGCGAAATCTCGGGCCGGTGGGCATGGCGATCCCGGCTCGAGAGAGTGAGAGTTGCGACCATGCGTTCAGGTCGACTCTCGCGCAAGAACCGGGTGCCGACTCGCCCACGAATTTCGCCCGACGTGATCGATCGGTTGATGGAGATGTATCTCGATTGGCGCGAGGAGTGCGCCTCGCTCGGGGCCGCCTACGAGCGCTGGTTGAGGGTGCCAATCGAGCAACGGAACCTGGCCTTCGCGGCTTACCGCGCCGCCCTCGACCGCGAGGAGCAAGCGAGCGCCGTCTATGCGAAACACCTCAACGAGGTGGCTCACCCGGCGCCATGACCGATCGCTCGCGCACGAAACCGCTGGATCGCGAGGTCAAGATCGTCGCGGCGGTGGTGATCATCGGGATGTTCATGGCGGTCCTTGACACGACGATCGTCAATGTCGCTCTCGAGACGCTGGCCCGCGATCTGGGCTCGCCCCTGAGCACGATCCAATGGGTCTCCTCGGGATATCTGCTTTCCCTTGCCGTAGTCGTTCCCCTGGCGGGCTGGGCGACTGAGCGCTTTGGCTCAAAGCGAATCTGGATGATCTCCCTGGCGATCTTCGGCGTCAGCTCCGCGCTCTGTGGAATCGCATGGTCGGATGGCTCGCTGATCTCCTTTCGAGTGTTGCAGGGGTTCGGAGGCGGAATGATCATGCCGGTAGGGATCAGCCTGCTGGCGCAGACCGCCGGACCGCAGCACGTGGGACGGGTGATGTCGGTGGTGGGGATACCGATCCTCCTTGCCCCGATCCTCGGGCCGGTCGTCGGAGGGGCCATCGTCGGCGGCGCCTCCTGGCAGTGGATCTTCTATGTGAACGTTCCGATCGCGGCGATCGCGCTTGTGCTCGCGGCCCGCCTGCTCGGTGCAGATTCGGGCCGGGCCGACGCCGGGCGTCTCGACTGGCGCGGCTTCCTGTTGCTCGCTCCGGGCCTGACCGGGATCGTTTTCGGCCTATCGGAGACCGAGACCCAGGGGGGAATCAGCCATCCGCTCGCCTTCGGCCCGATCGTCGTCGGGCTCGCCCTGGTCTGCTCCTTCGCCATCTACAGCTACTGGGCGCCCAGACCGCTAATCGACGTTCGACTGTTCCGCTCGCGAAGCTTCAGCGCCGCAACGATGACGACGTTCCTTGCGGCCGCCGCCCTGTTCGGGTCGTTCCTCGTCCTGCCGCTCTACTACCAGGTCGCTCGCGGGTCGAGCCCGCTCGAAGCCGGCCTGATGATGGCGCCTCAAGGCCTGGGGGCTGCGCTTGCCCTGCCGTTCTCGGGGCGACTCACCGATCGCATTGGCGCAGGCCCGGTGGTCCTGTTCGGGACCGTGGTCATGACCATGGGGACGCTGCCGTTTGCCTTCTTGGGCACCCATACCTCCGACCCGCTTCTGGTGGCAGCGCTGGTGGTTCGCGGGATCGGCCTGGGCTCGACGATTCAGCCGGCGATCGCCGGGGCGCTCGCGGTCCTGAGCTCGGCCGAGGTTCCACGCGCAACGGCCGCGCTCAACGCGATCCAGAGAACTGGTGGCGCATTGGGAGCCGCCCTGCTGGCCGTCGTCCTCGAGCACCAGCTCGCCATGGCCTCATCCGGATCCTCCGCGGCCGGCAGCGCCGCGCTCGACAGCATCTCAGGCACCAACTCGAATGTTGTAACCGCCTTCGGCAACAGTTTCTGGTGGGCCGTCGGACTCTCGGTCCTCGCGATCGTCCCGGCCGCGATCCTGGTTCGGACCCAGCGGCGTGATCGGCGGCGGGTCACCGGCAGTGCTCCAAGAGCGGCGAACCCGGCTGAAGCGACCACCTGAAGAGAAGAAGGAGTTCGCCGAGGTGAACCTCACTGACCACGCCGGAGTCCGACTCACACACGGCAAGCCCAAGGTCAACGGCGTGGAGATCCACTACGCGATCGGCGGCGCCGGCGAGCCGGTGTTCTTGCTGCACGGCGTGCCGAAGACCATGTCGTACTGGCGCCACGTCGTGCCGCTGCTGACCCCGTACTACACCGTCATTGCGGTCGACAACCGAGGCTGCGGCGGCTCCCAGCGCCCCCCGACCGGCTACGACACCGCCACGATGGCCGGTGACGTCGCCGAACTGGCCACCCACCTGGGCTTCGACCAGTTCCGCGTCGCCGGCGAGGACTGGGGCGCGGCCATCGCCTACGCGGTCGCCGCCTTCCACCGGCCCCGGGTGCAGCAACTGGTGTTCCAGGAAACGCTCCTACCAGGATTGCCAGCCGGCCCAGGATTGCCAGGCGGCGAACCCGACCCCTCGCTCGCCGCCGACGACGTCCGCACCGGCTGGCACTTCAGCTTCTTCAGCCTGCCGAACCTGCCCGAGCTGCTGCTGGCCGGGCGGGAACGGCCATTCTGGACTTACTACGCCAGACGCCAGATGTGGGACCCCAGCGCGCTGGCCGAGGAGGACATCGACGAAATGGTGCACTCGGCCGAGCAGCCGGGCGGCAACAGGGCCATCTTGGAGATGTACCGCGCCCGCCAGACCGACGCCGAACAGAACCGCCCCCATTACGCCGACCCGATCAGCTGCCCGGTCCTGGCCGTCGGCGCGCAGGCCTATCTCGGGGACGAAGTGTCCAAACAGCTCGCGCAAGTGGCCCGCGACGTCCGGGGCGCCGTCATCCCCGCGTCCGGTCACAACATCGCGCTGGAGAACCCGGCCGCCCTGGCCCAGGCCTATCTCGACTTCTTCGCAGGCGGCTAAGCCGCGGGTCCCAGTCATATCACCCAGCGGGATACAGATCATCCATCGGGCGCGCCACTTGGCAGCCAACTTGAGCGACCATGCTGCCGTTCATAACGGCGGTACGCTCGCCGGGAGCCTCGCCAGCACTCAGAGTGAGGTGATGGCAGCGACCCCTAGAATCGCGCCGGGGATCGGGGCCGCCGGATTCGCTTGCCGAAAGCGACGACGCGAGCGAGGTGGCCACAGTACGGCGCGCCGGGGCAGCGTGCGAACGCTAGGGCGATCGTCTCCGCGTCCTCCTTCTCGGGATCGCGGCGGCGGCCCGGCAGCAGCGCAAGCGCCACGACAAGGGCGATGGCACAAAGCACGGCGCCGGCGATGAAGGCGCCCTTGAACCCGTGTGTTAGCGCGACCGGAAGCGGTGAGCCGCCGTTCAAGGCGCTCGTCACCCGGCTGATCGACACTGAGGAGAGAATCGCGAGGCCGAGCGCGCCGCCGACCTGCTGGGTGCTGTTGAGGAGCCCCGAGGCCAGCCCGGACTCGCTGGCGGGCACGCCGTTGGTAGCAGCGATCGTGATCGGGACGAAGGAGAGTCCGAGTCCGCCGCCAAGGACGATGATCGCCGGCAGCACGTGGCTCGCATAGTCGTCGCTCAGGCCCGAGACGCGCGTGAGCAGCACGAAGCCGACCGCCGATGCGAACAGGCCGGTCACCAGCACCGGCTTCGGTGTGAAGCGGTCGACCAGACGGGAGGCGACAGCCGAGCCGCCGATGAGCATGGCGCTGAACGGCAAGTAGACGAGTCCGGTCTTCAGTGCGCTGTAGCCGAGCACCTGCTGCAGGTAAAGCGTGCAGAAGAAGAACATTCCGAAGAGCCCGGCGGCCAACAGGAGCATCGTCGCGTCGGCAGCGGCGAGGCTGCGAATCTTGAAGATCCCGAGCGGGACCAGCGGCTCCTCGCTCCGGCGCTCAATCACCACGAACGCGGCGATGAGCGCCGCGGCGATCGCGAAGCCGGCCAGGGTCCGTCCGGCACTCCACCCCCAGCTGTCGGCCTTGATCAGCGTGAAGACGAGGGCCATGGTCCCCAGCGTGATCGCTACGGCGCCCTGCAAGTCATAGCCGCCGCGCGCGACCGCCTCCGAGCGGCTCTCCGGGACGATCCGGGGAGCCAGCGCGATCAGCACGGCTCCGATCGGCACGTTGATGAAGAACACCCAGCGCCAGGTCAGGACCTCGACCATCACCCCGCCGAGGAGCAGGCCGATCGCGCCCCCCGCTCCGGCGATGGCGCCCCAGACCGCCAGCGCGCGGTTTCGCTCCGGCCCCTCCGCGAAACTCGTGAGGATGATCGATAGCGCCGCCGGCGAGACCATGGCCCCGCCGAGGCCCTGCGCGCCCCGCGCGACCAACAGCATGCCCTCCGACTGCGCGAGCCCGCAGACAAGCGATGCGCCGGAGAACAGGGCGATGCCGGCGACGAACAGGCGTCGGCGCCCGAGCCGGTCGGCCAGGCGCCCGCCGAGCAGCAGGAAACCGCCGAACATCAACGTGTAGGCATTCAGGACCCAGGAGAGGCTCTGCTCCGAGAAGCCAAGGTGGCGCTGGATGGTCGGCAGCGCGACGTTGACCACGGTCGAGTCCAGGATGACCATGAACTGGGCGACTGCGACGACCGCGAGCACGGCGTTGGGGTTCACGCGCGAGGCCGAGCGGCTCACGGGGACGGATGGGGCGGTGGTCGGAGCGGCTTCCATCGAGGTCTCAGGCTCACACGCCTTCTGGTGAGCGGGCATCGCCTGATTCAGGCGATTGCAGATTTGGCGGGACCTGTCGGTCCCCGCTGTGCGCCGGGGAGCGAGTCGAGAAGCACAGCGACCGAATCGCGCAGAGCCTCATCCTGCTCCGGGTCGGTCGGGCGCCCGTCGGGACCAAGGTGTCCGTTCGCGTGACCCACGGCGAGCTCGACGTCCGCCACGCGCGCTCCAGTTGAGCCGAGCACCTTGCGCAGGTCGGCCTGTGCCCAAACGGCCCCGAACATGCCTGTGCTCGCCCCGATCACTGCCGCCGGCTTGTTCTGGAGCACGGTGGCGGCGCGCGGCCGTGAGGCCCAGTCGACGGCGTTCTTGAGCACGCCTGGGATCGAGGAGTTGTATTCGGGTGTAGCGAAAAGAAGTGCGTCGGCATCAGCGATCGCCTGGCGCAGACGGGCGACGGCAGGAGGACCGCTACCGATGTCGTCGTCCTGGTCGTAGGGCGGGATCGCCTTGAGGCCGCCGAACACCTCGAACTCCGCGCCCTGCGTCTCGACGAGCTGGCCCGCGGCCCGCAAAAGCGCGCTGTTGTGAGAGTCGCGGCGCAGGCTCCCGCTGATGCCGAGCACCCTCACTAGTTCGCTTTCACCAACTGCAGGTCGACGCTGATCTCGACCTCATTGCCGAGCGCCGGCTCTCCGTTCGGCAGCAGGTTGTTCCACTCGAGGCCGAATTTCGTCCGGTCGACCGTCGTCTTGAGTTGCAGGCCAAAGCGCTCGCCGCCGTATGGATCGGCGGCCGGGTCGGTGATGCGGCCCGTGATCTCGACCGTCTCCGTGTGGCCCTTGAGCGTCAACTCGCCGGCGATCGTGATGTCGTCGCCGGAGCGCCTGACGTCCCGCGCCTCGAAGCTGAGCTCCGGATGGCGCTCTGCGTCGAAGAACTCGGGGCTCTGGAGGCTGGCCGCCAGATTCGAGTCGGTGACCTGGACGCTCGCGACCTTGGCCGTTCCGCGTAGGACACCGTCGCTGAGGCGAGCGTCGAACTCCGAGAAGGAGCCTTTGAAGGTGCCCGCCATCATCGCGACCTCGAAGCCGGCCGTCGAATGCACGGTGTCAGCGCTCCAAGCGCCGGCCGGAAGCGCTTCTTTGGTCTGGGTGATCGTCATCGCTTTCCTTTCGTAGGGTGGAACTTGCTTCCGCAAGTACCTCTACGATCGTGCCGAACCTGGTGAACCGTCCTCGCCAGATGGTGGTGATTCCAGCCACGCCGGCCGCGCGGCACGGCTAGTCAGTCGAATCGCCGCGATCCGGTGACGACCGTTCACCCCATCCGGTAGGAGCGTCCGGTGGCCAACCCAGACCGGAGGTTCAAGTCATGAGAGTCGCACTCACCGGTGCAACCGGATTCATCGGATCTCACATACTCACCGAGCTGCGAGCGCACGGTCACGAGGTGGTGGCGCTCGTCCGCGACCAAGAGCAGGCCGACAGGGCCACGGCGCGTGGGGCCTCGCCGGTCGTGGTCGACCTGTACGAGCGGCCCACGCTTGTGAGTCTGCTGCGCGGTGCGGACGGAGCCATCCACACCGCCAGTCCGGGCGACGAAACCAGCGCAGACCTGGACGCGGCGGTCGCGGACACGGCGATCGAGGCGCTCGCAGGCAGCGGAAAGCCGTATCTGCACATAGGCGGTTTGTGGATCTACGGGGACAACGCCTCAATCAGCGAGGATTCCCCGATCAAGGCGCCGGCGATGGTGGCCTGGAGGGAAGGGATCGAGGGTCGCATTCTCAACGCCTCGGGGATGCGTGGCGTTGTAATCGTGTCGAGTGGTGCCTACGGCGATGGTGGGGGAGGGCTCCCGGGCCTACTGCTCGCCTCACCGAGAGACGACGACGGAAATCTGATCATGCTCGGCACCGGGCAGCAGCACTGGTCGATGATCCACGTCGCCGATATTGCGAGTGCCTTCCGGCGCGCGCTCGAGGCCGACTCGGCTGGCGGCCGCTACGTCATCGGTGACGGTTTGAACCCAACCGTTGCCGAACTGACCGAGGCCGCCGCCATCGCATCCGGTGCTCCCGGTGCGGTGCCCGGCTCGGACGAAGAGGCCCGAGCCCGTGTCGGCGACTACTTCGCCGAAGTCCTGCTCCTCGATCAGGGGGCCTTCGCTGCCAGGGCCCGCGACACGCTCGGTTGGTCCCCTATGCATTCGGGCCTCGTCGATGAGCTGCGCACCGGCAGCTATCGCCAAGTGGCGGCAAGCTGACCCGCCGTCGATAAGCGATCGGGACGTCGAGCCTGCGAAACACCTTTCGCGGCTGGTGCTCAACGCTGCTCGCACTGGGCTCGCGAGGCTCAGCGAACTAACCTAATCGAAGAACTCGATGGGGGCCCCGGGATGGCCAGACTGACGAGGACGGAGCGCGATCCAGAGCCGCAGAGCTCGAGCGACGCTCATCCGGCCCCGGGTCTGCTTGATCGAGACGACCTCCTGCAGATGCTGGATCGTGCTCTGAGCAAGCGGGTGACGGTCATCTCGGCGCCGCCGGGGAGCGGGAAGACCTCGCTATTGCGTTCCTGGGCTGACCGCTCGGGCAACGCTCGTCGCGTCGCGTTTGTCTCGGTTGAGCGCGATCAACATGATCCGCAGCGCTTCTGGTCCGCTGTCCACGACGCCATCCGCGGCTCGGCGATCTCGATCGATGCTCAGACGCAACCTTCCACGACTGCTGGCCTCGACGGCGACCAGATGGTCGAAACAGTTGTCGCCGAGGTCACCGAGCAGGCCGAACCGGTCGTGCTGATTGTCGACGATCTCCACGAGCTCAGGTCCACTGACGCCTTGACTCAGCTCGAGCGCTTGCTTGCAGATCTCCCGAGTTCAGCGCGGGTGGTGCTCTCATCTCGCCGGGATCCGCCGATCAGGCTCCACCAGCTCAGGCTCGCCGATGAGCTTGCCGAGATCCGGGCCGGCAATCTGCGATTCACGGAGCGCGAGACGGTCGAGCTCTTAGCCGCGTCCGGCATCAGCTTGTCCGAGGACGGCGTCGACGCGCTCTACGAGCGCACGGAAGGTTGGGCGGCGGGACTACGCCTGGCGGTCATCTCGCTCACCCACCATCCGGACCCCGAGCGTTTCGTGGCCGAGTTCTCAGGCACCGACAGAGCGATCGGGGAGTACCTGATGGCCGAGATGCTCGAACGTCAGCCAAACGAGGTTCAAGCCATGTTGCTTCGAACGTCGATTGTCGACCGGCTGAATGGTGAACTCGCCGATGTGCTGGCAGGGCGCTCCGGCTCGGAACAGATGCTGCTGGCTTTGGAGGACGCCAACGCGTTCGTCCTCTCGCTCGACGCTGAGCGCACCTGGTTCCGCTACCACCACCTGTTGGCCGATTTCCTGCGCCTAGAGCTCCGTCGAACCCATGCGGATGAGGTCCCTGATCTGCACCGCCGGTCCGCGCAGTGGTTCATCGACCACGGGGATGCTGTCGAGGCCGTGCGCCACACGCTCGCAGCGGGGGATTGGCCTGACGCGGCGCGGCTCCTCGCGGACCATTTGTTCAGTTTGACGCTCGACGGGCAGGAAGGTGGGATCGCCGGGTTGCTGCGCCTATTTCCCGAGGGCGCATCAGCCGATCATCCCGACCTGGCCCTGGCCCACGCGGCAGTTCACCTGGCGCAAGGACGTCTGGACGATGGGGCGGCGCAGTTGGCGTTGGCCGCGGCCCACCTCGAGAGTGTCACGCCCGTGCGGCGCCGCCGCCTGACCGTGGCGATCGCGTCCCTGCGGTTGGTGCTGGCACGACGTCGCGGTCGATTCACAGAAGTGATCGAGCAGGTGAACCTGCTTGACGCTTCGATCGCAGACGAATCGAACGAACCGGCGGCGATTGGCCCCGAGCTGCGGGGAGTCGCGCTGATGAATCTCGGGATCGTCGAGATGTGGTCCAGGCGATACGACGACGCCGAGCGGCACCTTTCCGAGGGAGCAGCGCTTGCCAGGACGATCGGGCGGCCTTACCTAGAGGTTGCGTGCCGCGCTCACCAAGTTTTCCCGACAAAGCATGTCTTGCTGGCGACCGCGCGGGAAAGGGGTCGTGAGGCGGTGACCCTGGCCGAACGCTACGGCTTGGGCGATCGGCCGATTATCGCGCCCGCGCTGGGATCGCTTGCCTTCTGGGCGATCTGGACGGGCGAGTTCGACCAGGGGGAGCGCCGGTTGCGCCGCGCCTGGGAGGTCGCCGAACCGCAAATTGATCCCGCTCCGGCGGTGATTCTGCACCTGGCGGCGGGCATGTTGCACGCCGGTCGAGGGCAGCAGCCGTTGGCGCTCGAGGAATTCAGAGCCGCGGCGCAGGCGCAGTCGCGACTTACCGGTGCGCATGCTCTCGCATCGCCCAGCGCCGTATGGCTAGCGGCCACCCAGGCCCGGCTCGGGATGCCGGATGACGCGCGCGCAACGCTCGCCAGAGTCTCTACCGAGCCCGATCCGTTGGGCTTCACTTGCAACGCGCGGGCCGTGATCTGCATCGCCGACGGAGATCCCGCTGGGGCTTTGGACGTACTCCGGGACGTTCCGGCCATCATCCCCCCGACCGGCCCCGCGTTCATGCTCGTTGAAACGCATCTGCTCACCGGCATCGCGCACTTGCACCTCGGGGACCGCAGCGCCGCCGCTGCCGCGGCCGAGTCCGCGCTCGCGGCCGCCGAGCCAGACCGGCTGATCTTCCCGTTTGCAATGACCCAAGCCGCGGAGCTGCTCGACACGCTCCCGAGTCACGCAACGGCTCACGGCGCACTACTGGCCGACATCGTCGATCTCCTCAAAAGCGGGTCGGCGCCGAGCACCGACGGACAGGTCCTTCCCGAGGTAGAGGAGCTCAGTCCAAGCGAGCTGCGTGTACTCCGCTTCTTGCCGACAAACCTGACGCGGCCCGAGATTGCCGGGGAGCTCTACGTCTCCGTCAACACAGTCAACACCCACATCCGAAACATCTACTCCAAGCTCGGCGTGCGGGAACGCTCTTCCGCGGTTCAACGCGCACGCGAGCTTCGTCTCCTCTCGACAGGCCTCTCGCAGGCTCGCTAGCGGAGCGCGGGGCGCAGGCGTCGCAAATCACCAGATTCCGGCGTGTCCCGCTCACCCTGGCGGGGTGCACGATGGTCGAGTGAACACAGTGCCCGGCTTGTACACGATCCGGATAAGAGGCCGGCTCGGAGATACGGCACTGTCCGCCTTTCCTTCGATGAAGTCTGAGCTAAAGAGCGGCGAGACAGTGCTCACCGGATTCCTGGAAGATCGGTCGGCGCTCTTCGGCGTCCTAGCCCAGATCGAAGCCCTCGACCTCGAGCTCATCGAACTGCGGGAAGTCAGTGCGAAATCGCCTGACAGCCCAAACCTAGCGCCGCGCACGCCATAGCTGAGCGCCCCCCGAAGGGTGTGTGGGTGGGGAATCACCATCACGCAGCGAGGACAGCTCACCTGGGTCGAGGCATCGTTCGGCCTGGAAAACGGGCCACACAAAGGAGCGAACGATGAATAGGGATTTGCTGGGCCGACCGGTCTTGACGCATTTGACACGCTAGTGGGAGTGGCTCGGTGCTTGAAAAACCTGCGGCGACCGATGGCTGACCTACAGCCGATTGACGAGGAGGTCGATCACGTCAGTGGCTCGGCTGGCGGGCGCGTCATCCTCGAATATGGCGACAACGAGTGCCCTATTCGCGCAAGGACTTCCGGGAGATCGAGCGCGTCGAGCGCCGACTGCGTGCAACGGCGAGATCCTCTTCACCGGCGAGTGAGCCTTGAAAGAGGCGAAGCCGCGGTTGATCTGGATGGGTGATGACCTGATCATCGGTGACGACGGCAAGGCGCGCTGTGCATGGGCCGGACCTGGAGATACCGCTCTCGGCCGCTACCACGATGAGGTCTGGGGCGCGCGCACCTACGACGAGTCGGCGTTGTTCGAGGCCCTCACCCTGGGTGTCTTCGAGGCCGGGCTCAGCTGGTCGATCGTGTTCGGCAAGCGGGAGGCGTTCAGCACGGCCTTCCACAGCTTCGACAGCGAACGGGTCGCTGCGATGACGGAGCGAGATGTCGACCGGCTGGTGCAGGATCCCTCGATCATCCGTAACCGCGCCAAGATCCAGGCGACCATCGACAACGCGCGCGCGATGAGGTCCGCATCGCCGAGCCTCGCGGAACTCGCCAGGTCCTACGAGAGCACCCGTAAGCGCGCGCCGCTGTCGATCGCAGACCTGCCCACGTCGACACCGGAGGCCGAGGCGTTCGCCAAGCAGTTGAAGACACAGGGATACCGCTTCGTAGGTCCCACGAGTGTGTACGCGTTCATGCAGAACGTCGGCGTGGTCAACGACCACATCCATGGCTGCTTCCGGGCGAGCGACGCCACGCGACAATAAGGGAGATCATCAAATGCCAGAGCAACTCGTTGCTTCCCTAGCGCACTTGACGACTTTGCGATGCTCGTTGAGGACAAGACTGCGCGCTCAGATCGTCGCGCCAAGACCTGGGTCAACATGCGCCGGCTCGAAAGGACGACTCGATGACCTCATGCACCCATCTCGATCACGTCCACATCACCGAGCTTCCCGAGTCCGTTGCGGGCTGCGAGGAGTGCCTGGCCACCGGCGGTAAATGGCTGCACCTGCGGATCTGCCTAGAGTGCGGCAAGGTCGGGTGCTGCGACAGCTCGCCCAACCGTCACGCGAGCGCGCACGCGAAAACGAGCGGCCATCCCCTGATCCGATCGCTGCAGCCGGGCGAGGAGTGGTCCTGGTGTTTCGTCGACGACGTTGGGTTGCTGATCGCCGACGTTCACGGCGAGACTCGCATCCCACCGTCACCACTAGGCGGATGAACCTCGGATCCGACAAGGCCCTGGGGGCTTGAAATGCCCCCGGAGTGGCCCGCACTCTCCTATGAGGTCTGGAGTGAGACCTGCGACACTCTCCACGCCCACACCCAGATCCTTGGAAAGCTCGCGGTCAAGCTCGCCGTGCCCCAGCCCGAGCTTCAACACGCCGCCCTTCGACTCACGCCCCGCGGTTGGGAGACCCCGACGATGCCGGCGCCGAACGGCTCGGGGGCGATCGTCGCCGGGCTCGATCTCCGCACCCACGAGGCGACGGTCGACCACAGCGACGGGCGGCGGGCGCGGATCGCGTTGACACCGCATCGGCCCGTCGCCGACGTGACGCGCGAGGTGCTCGATGAGGTTCGGCGCCTGGCTGGAGCAGTTGAGATCAATCCGACCCCGCAGGAGGTGCCCTGGAAAGTCCCGCTGGACGAGGACCATGAGCACTCGACCTACGAGGCTGATCAGGTGGAGTCTTACTTCGCGGCTGCGACCCAGGCGGCCCTGGTGCTGGCCGAGTCCCGTGCCTCCTATCGAGGGCGCTCGACGCCGGTCAACGCATGGTGGGGGACCTTCGACCTCGCCGTTTCCTTCTACTCGGGAAAGCAGGTCGATCCGCCGTCGGACGACTTCATCATGCGCAACTCGGGCGACGCGGAGCAGATCGCGATCGGTTGGTGGCCAGGCGATCGCAGCCGCGACCGAGCGGCCTTCTTCGCTTTCGCCTATCCCGCACCCGACGGATTTGCCGAGGCCGACCTGGATCCTGAGGCCGCCCGCTGGGACACCGATCTAGGCGAGTTCGTCCTCGACTGGGAGGACATCCGCTCGGCCAAAGACCCCCACGCCCTGGCGCTCGAGTTCGCCCGTTCGGCCTTCGAACACGCCTGCACCGTCTGTGGATGGGATCCGGCGCTCGCCGCGAGTGCGCAGGGCGATCCACCTCCGGTCAGTTGACTACCGGGTTGCGCGGGGGGCTGGCCGCTGTGTGCAAGCATAGGGGTCTCCCTTCCAGCGCCGAGGCGGCCGATGTGCGAAGCCAGCGCCGTGCGTAGCTAGGTCGCGTCTGCATCTCGCAGCGCCGGGCGTAGGATGACGTCGCCACCGACCAAGGAAGGAAGATCAGCATGGCATCGAAGAACGTCGTTCTCGTCCACGGCGGTTTCGTCGACGGCTCCGGCTGGGAG
>Ga0209382_10003768_pt1 | contig 20784 bp, 19 predicted proteins | sample SoiMetdeltSBSDD5_FD_187599 | JGI IMG/M metagenome (GOLD analysis project Ga0209382, IMG submission 187599) | Bulk soil microbial communities from a Populus tree surrounding site in Tennessee, USA - Soil MetaG P. deltoides SBSDD5 (SPAdes) (version 2) | ecosystem: Environmental > Terrestrial >... | reverse complement strand
CCACGGGGGTCGCGGTCACCTCGGACCGGTCCACATAGGTGACGGCGAGCCCGGAGCCGGCGAAGGCGCCGAAGTCGAACGGCGGACGGTACGTGATCGAGAGCGTCGCCGAGATCGGCCCGCGGGCGAGCTCGGTGTAGCCGTCGGGCAGGCCCGAGGGCTCGATGGCCGGCTCGGTCGTGGCCGCCTCGGCCGCGGCGAGGGCCTCGTCGGCGGTCTGCGCGCCGGCCACGAGCAGCCGGCCGTCGTCGATCTCCCACTCGACCTCCCAGGTCGGGCTGGCTCCTCCCAATCCGGTTTCCTCGCCGACCCGCAACACGGCGTCGTGGCCGGCCACGGTGACCGATTCGCCGTCGGTCGGAGGCTCGCCGAACGCCTCCTGGTCCGCGACATGGAGGACCGCGAGGGCGGCCGACCAGGGATCGTCGGCATCCGGGTCGCCGTACACGGCGATGTCGCCGGCTACCCCACCGGGCCCGGCGTCCTGATCGGACCCGGTGTCGTGGGCGAAGTCGACCGCCTGCACCGGCCTGAGGCCCGCGGGGAGCCAGCCGGGGAGGAGGAGCTCGGACCCGCCGCTGCTCACGGCGGAGGGGCCGTCGTCGCCGGCAACTACCGCGATAGCGCCACCTACGGCCGCGAGCACTGCCACGACCGCCGCCACCAGAAGCCCACGGCGTGCTCGTGCTGGCCGCCTGCCCACGCGCCCGGCCGGAGGATCGAGGTAGATGATCTCGAGCTCGGGCGGTCCCGGCAGCTTCGTCGCCGGCCGGGAGGCGGGTTCGGCCGGGCTCGGCGCCTCGGGCGGGCCGAGCTGGTCGGGCGGGCCGGCAGAGGCCGGGGCGCCGGGTGGGCTGGCGGAAGCCGGGGCCGCCGTGGCGCCGGGTGGGCTGGCGGAAGCCGGGGCCCCGTCGTCGGCGGGTGCCGGCGGTGCGTCCTCGGCGACGAGCGTGGCGATGCTGCCTCGCAGCGCCGCCGCGGCAGTCCGGGCCCGGCGGTCCAGCTCGGCCAGCACGGGGACGTCCTGTTCGCTCATGGCTCCTCCTCGCCGAGGTCCGTACCGTCGTCGACCCGCAGTCCCAGCGCCGCCGCCAGGGCCTGGCGGCCCCGGTGGAGGTGGACCTTGACCGTCCCTGGCGCGCAGCCCAGGACCTGGGCGATCTCCGCCACCGGGCAATCCTCCAGATAGAACAGCGCCACCGCCTGGGCCTGGCGCTCGGGCAGCGCCCGCACCGCGTCCCAGAACTGATGGTCGGCCGGTTCGAGCTCGACCACCCGGGCCGGGCGCCCAGCCAGCCGGGCCAGCGCCCGATGTTCGCGCCCGGCCCGTCGCACCTGGCCCGCGGCCCGGTTCGCGACCGCCCGCCGAACCCACGCGCCTGGAGCATCGAGCGAGCTCACCCGGTCCCAGTCCTGCCAGGCTGCCTGGAGCGCGTCCTGCACCAGGTCCTCCGCCGCCGCCAGCTCGCCTGTGAGCGCCCAGGCGAACGCCACCAACAGCCTCCGCTGCCGGCGGGCGAAGGCGTCGAAGGTCAAGATCGTCACGGCACCTCCGTGTCCCTCGCCCTCGCTCGGCGGCTCAGCCGGCTCAGCGCCCACCGCTCCCGACACTGTCATGCCGATCACTCGTCGCACGACCCTCCGCGGTTTACCGGGTGCTAGAAGGAACCGATGAGGACCTTGCACTTCGGCCTCCGTGTGGCCGATCTCGACCGGTCGCTCGCCTTCTACACCGCCGTCGGCTACGAGGTGGTGGGAAGCGTCCCCGAGACCGAGTTCGGGCACCTGACCATGCTCAAGCTCCCTGACGACGACTTCGTCACCATCGAGCTGGTCCACGATCCCCGCAACAGCGGGGTCGACGTCGGCACCGGCCTCAACCACTTCGTGATCAAGGTGGGGTCGATGGACGCCACCATCACCGACCTGGCGACCCGAGGCGTCGACGCCGAGACGCCCACCTCACCGGCTGGTTCGGAGGACTTCCTGACGTCGTGGATCACCGACCCCGACGGCAACCGGATCGAATTGGTCCAATGGCCGGCCGGCCACCCCGACGGCATCACCGCCGCCGACTGGCCAGATCCGTAGTCAGGCCCCTCGGTGGGCTCGAGCCCTCAATCAGCATCGAGGTTCCACATGGCCGTCGGGGCTCCCGTCAGCGGTGGAGGGCGGCGGTGACGGGCGTGAGCTTCGCCGGGTCGGCGACGGCGTGGATGTGGGCGATCAGCCCGTCGCGGATGGTGAGGGTGATCAGGGCGACGGCGCGACCGTCGAGCAGCGCGAGCACGCTGGGGTCGCCGGCGATCGGCACCGACACCAGGGTCGGGCCGAGGTTCGGTCCGAGGTACCGCATCGCCCCCCGGGCGACCTGCCTACGGCCGACGATCCGCCGCACCCGCCCGCGGCGCCCGAGGGCCAGTGCGGCCACCGCCAGGGCGTCGCGGCGCCAGCCACGGTAGAGCTCACGCGCCAGCGCCAGCGCATCGTCGCCCTCGCCTGACACGTCGGGATCGAGCACCGCGAGCAGCGCGTCGAGGTCGCCCGTGGTGCAGGCGGCGATGAAGCGTTCGGTCACCGTCCGCTGCTCGGTGGACTCGACGCTGAACCGGTCGTGGCCCTCGGTGCGGATCTGGCGGCGGGCCCGGCTGGCGGCCTGACGGCACGCGGCCGGTGTCCGTCCGACGATCTCGGCGATGTCGTCGAAGGACAGCTGGAACACGTCGTGCAGAACGAATGCGGTCCTCTCGGCGGGTGACAGCCGCTGGAGCATGACCTGGAGGGCGAGGCGCACGTTGTCGTCGAGCGTGACACGGTCGGCGGGGTCGACGCCCGCATCGAATCCGGCGGCGGGCGGCGGACCGCCAAGCCGGGCCGTTCCCGGCGCCGGCGCTGCGGGCTCCCGCCCGTCGCCGGATTCGAGCGGCGTCTGCCGCTTGCGACGGGCGGATCGGAGCTGGCCGAGGCACAGCCGGCTGGTGACGGTCACCAACCAGGCCCGCACGTCGTCGATCTCGTCGATATCGGCCCGGAACAGCCGGGTGAACGCCTCCTGCACCGCATCCTCGGCGTCGCCCAGGTCGCCGAGCATCCGCAGGGCGATGTCCAACACATAGCGCCGGTCGTCCCGCCAGGCCGCCGCGAGAGGGTCGGCTGGCGCCCGGGCGGCGGCCAGTGCAGAGGGCAGGTTGTCAGGCTGGCGGCTCATCGCACCCTCCCGGGCAACGACGGCCGGCCTTCGACCGTCAGTGGGGAGGTCCCGCAGGAAGGACGCGCTGGTGGTCCGGGATGTGACATCGGGCGGGCGATGTCACGTTTCCGGCAGCCGGCGCGTCCTCGGTTCGATGACCGCCACCCCCACCATCGAAGCGCACAACTTGACCAAGACCTACCCGGGCGGCGTCGAAGCCGTGAGAGGCATCGACTTCACGGTCGGCGCCGGCGAGGTGTTCGGGCTGTTGGGCCCCAACGGCGCTGGTAAATCGACCACCATCGGCATGTTCGCCACGACCGTCGCCCCGACGTCGGGCACCGCCCGGCTCGCCGGCCACGACGTCTGTCGGGACCCGATCGCGGCGCGCCGATCGAGCGCCGTCGTGTTCCAGGACGCCGTCGTCGACAAGCCGCTCAGCGGCCGCCGCAACCTCATGGTCCACGCCCGGCTATGGGGCCTCGACGCCGCCGCCGCCCGGGCGCGGGTCGACACGCTCGTCGACCTGTTCGGCCTCACCGGGATCATCGACCGGCCGGTCGGCGGCTACAGCGGAGGTGAGCGGCGCCGGCTCGAGATCGCCCGGGGCCTCGTCTCCGAGCCCCGCGTGCTGTTCCTGGACGAGCCGACTGTCGGCCTCGACCCCCGCATCCGCCACGAGCTGATCGATCTCATCGGCGGGCTGCGCGCCCGGTCGGACATGACGATCCTGCTCACCACCCACTACCTAGACGAGGCCGAGGCCCTCTGTGACCGGGTGGCCATCATCCACGCCGGCGAGGTCGTTGCCCTCGACACGCCGTCGGCCCTGCTGGAGCGCGTCGGCCATGAGATCGTCGAGCTGCGGGTCGCCGGCGACGCCGACGCCGGGCTGGCCACCCTGCGGGCACACGACGTCGCCGGCGACGGCGCGTTCACCGTCGGCAACAGCATCCATGTGCCCCTGCAGGGGCTGCGCGTCGGCGAGGCGACGGCGGCCATCGCCGGGCTGGGCCTGGCGGCGACTGCGGTCATCACCCGCCCGCCGACCCTCGACGACGTCTACCTGCAGCTCACCGGCCAGGTCCTCGCCCCACTCGCGACCTGAGCCGCGCCGTTCCTGATCCCGCACGCCCGAACGAGGAACCCCCATGACCACCATTACCACGACCGCCACGACCACCCCCGCCGCCCCACCGTCGTCGAACGGCATGTCCGCGGTCGCGCCCGCACGCCGGCCGGTCTGGCGAGCCGCCCTCGTCACCCTGGCCCGGCGGCGGCTGGCGCTCAGCGCCCGCACGCCCCGGGAGCTGCTGCTCCCGCTCCTCAACCCCCTGCTGTTCGCCCTCGTCGTCGTGCCCGCGCTCGCCGACACCCTGGGCGGGGACATCGGCGGCATCGACTACATGACCTATGCCGCAGTCTCCACCGTCGGCCTGCTCATCCCCCTCAGCTGCGCGACCGCCGGCCTCGGCGTCGTGGTCGACCGTCTGGGCGGCGCCCAGCGCGACCTGCTGGCCGCCCCCGTGCCCCGATCGTTGATCGTCGCCGGCAACCTCGTCGTGGCCCTGCTGCTCAGCACGCTCCAGCTCGCCGTGCTGATGGGCGCCGCCGCACTGCGGGGCGCGGAGTTCGACATGCGCGCGACCGGCATCGTGTGGTTCATCGCGGCGGCGGCCGCCTTCGCCGTGGCCATGTACGCGGTGGCCGAGACGCTCGCCAACCGCGCCAGCACCCAGGAGGAGTACATCGGCCTCCTGCCCGCCGTTGCGATCCTGCCGTACTTCTTCGCCGGCTCGCTCTTCCCCATCAGTGCGCTGCCGGCCGGACTCGAGCTGATCGCCAAGGCGATGCCCCTCACCCACGTCCTCGCCCTCCTGCGCTACGGGATCGTCGATCCCAGCGGCGCCGGCCTCCACGAGATCTGGGGGATGGACAACACGACGGCCATGGCGGCGCTCAGCCTCAGCGTGGTCGCCGCGTTCGCCATGGCGATGACCGTCGTGGCCACCCGCGTGTTCAGCCGTGCCGCCGTGAGCTGAGGGCGGCCAGGGCACCGGACGACAGGTGGCCGAAGCTCGTCGGTCCCCCCGTAGGTCCCCTCGGGCCCGGAGAGCAGAAGAGCCGGTCCCGAGAGACCGGCTCTGACCTGCTGGTTTGCCTGTCGGGCTGGGGAGACTTGAACTCCCGACCCCTTGACCCCCAGTCAAGTGCGCTACCAAACTGCGCCACAGCCCGAGGGGGATGGTCATCGTAGCGCACCCGCTACAGCGCCCCGTCAGTTCATCAGCCAGTGGATCAGCCACTCGGTCATCTGGACCAGGCGCCAGGTGAGGTAGATCACGGCCAGCGCCACCAGCAGCTTGAAGTGCCACGGCACGCGCTGGGGCGTCGCTGCCGCCGCCACCTCGGCCGGCTCGGCCACCTTGCGGTCGCAGGTGGGGCAGGTCCCGTCCTCCCGCAGGGTGTTGGGGTTCAGGAAGCGGCTGCAGCCTTCGCACCACGGCATCCCTGCCAGGATGCCAGCCCCGGTCAGCGAGAGGCGAGGTGGGAGCGGGGCCCGGCCGCGGCGACCCGGGACGGCACGGGGTGCCCGACGATCTCCGCTACCTGCGCGGACACAGCCAGCAGCGCCTCGAGGTCGATGCCGGTGGCGATGCCGAGGTCGTCGCACAGGTGGACCAGGTCCTCGGTGGCCAGGTTGCCGCCGGCGCCGGCGGCGAACGGTGATCCGCCCAGTCCGCCGACGGCGGTGTCGAACCGGCGGACTCCCAGCTCCAGAGCGGCGTAGGCGTTCACCAGCGCCGTGCCCCTGGTGTCGTGCAGGTGGAGTCCCACGTCGGCGCCGGTGAGCTCCACCAGCTCGGCGACCCGGCGGGGGGTGGCCATCCCGGTCGTGTCGGCGTAGGTCAGGGTCGACGATCCGGCGTCCAGGGCCCGGGCCCCCAACCCGGCCACGGCCGACGGCGCCAGGTCGCCCTCGTAGGGCGAGCCGAACGCGCACGAGATGACGGTGTCGACCGGCAGGTCCTGCCCCACCACGGCACGGACCGCGCCGACCTGCGCCAACGACTCCTCCACCGACATGTGCACGTTCCGCTGGCTGTAGGCCTCGGACGCCGACACCGTCAGCGACAGGCCGTCCACCCCCGCCGCCAGGGCCAGCTCGGCCCCTCGGGCGTTCGGCACCAGCGCCAGGTAGCGGACCCCGTCGACCCGGCGCAGGGCCGCCATCACGTCCGCCGCACCGGCCATCTGGGGTACGGCCCGGGGCGAGACGAAGGCGACGGCTTCGATGACCCGCACCCCGGCGTCGACCAGCGCCTCCACCAGGCCGACCCGGGCCGGGACCTCGACCGGATCCTCGGGCTGGAGGCCGTCCCGCGGCCCGACCTCCCGGATCGTGATCGAGCTCACCGGCGTCTTTGAAGGAAAACCGTTGGCTCCCAACGGAAGATCTTCAAAGACGTCGGAGGAGGCGCCGGTGCCGCCCACGTCGGAGGAGGATCCCCGGCCGGAGGAGGCGGCGGCGCCCGCCGAGGCGTCCGAGGCCTCGCCGTGGGACGTCCCGGCGCTGCTCATACCGGCGGCACCCCGTGGCGGCGGTCGGAGAACGAGCGGTCCTTACCGTCGGCCGTCTCCAGGCGGCGGATGCACTCCTCGCGCAGGTCGGCGAAGTCGACCACCGCGTCGATCACCAGCTCGGACGCCAGCCGGTAGAGGTCCACGTCGGCCTCGTACAGCTTGCGCTGCTCGGCCACGAACGCCTCCCGCTCGGCCGGGTCCTCGATCGAGGCGATGCGGTTCGCGAACACGGCGTTGACGGCGGCCTCCGGTCCCATCACGGCGATCCGGGCCGTCGGCAGCGCCAGCGTCGCCTCGGGCTCGAAGGCCGGCCCCGACATGGCGTACAGCCCTGCCCCGTACGCCTTGCGCACGATCACCGACAGCTTCGGCACCGTCGCCTCGCTGACCGCCGTGACCATCTTGGCGCCGTGCCGGATGATCCCCTGCCGCTCGACCTCGGTGCCGATCATGAACCCCGGCACGTCGGCCAGGAACAGCAGCGGGATGTTGAAGGCGTCGCACAGCCACACGAACCGGGCGGCCTTGTCCGCCGAGTCCACGAACAGCACGCCGCCCTTCTGGGCCGGGTTGTTGGCCACGATGCCGATGGGCCGACCGTGCAGCCGACCCAGCCCGGTGATCACCTCCGGGGCGAACAGCGGCATCCGCTCGAAGAACGACTCGGCGTCGACCAGCCCGTCGATCAGGTCGTGCATGTCGTAGGCCAGCTGCTCCTCGTCGGGCACGATCGGCGGTCGGCCCGGATCGCCCAGGTCGGACGCCGGCGGATGGGGCTCGTACCGCGGCGGCTGGTCGTGCCAGGTCTGCGGGAAGTAGCTGAACCACGCCCGGGCCTGGTCGAGCGCGTCGTGGTCGTCGACGGCCAGGTTGTCGCCGCAGCCCGAGATCGTGGCGTGGATCCGGGCCCCGCCCATCTCCTCCAGCGTGGTCTTCTCGCCGATCACCATCTCGGCCATCCGGGGGGACCCCAGGTACATGGAGGCGTTGCCCTCGACCATGAACACCACGTCGCAGAAGCTGGGGATGTAGGCCCCGCCCGCCGCCGACGGGCCGAACAGGCAGCACACCTGGGGGACCTTCCCCGACAGCCGGACCTGGTTGTAGAAGATCCGCCCGGCGCCCCGCCGCCCGGGGAACAGCTCGACCTGGTCGGTGATGCGCGCGCCCGCCGAGTCCACCAGCCAGAACACCGGGAGCTCGTGGCGCAGCGCGTACTCGGTCAGGCGGACGATCTTCTCCACCGTCCGGGCGCCCCACGAACCGGCCTTGACCGTCGGGTCGTTGGCCATGAGGCACACCGGCCGACCGTCGATCCGGCCCACGCCGGTCACGACACCGTCGGCGGGGAGGTCTTCGGCCTGGTTGTTGGCGAGCAGACCGTCCTCGGCGAAGGAGCCGGGATCGAGGAGCAGGTCGAGCCGGTCCCGCACGAACAGCTTGCCCTGGCGGGCCAGCTTGTCGCCCACCTTGGCCTGGTTGCCGGCCAGCGCCCGCTCGACCTTGCCCGCCAGCTCTCCGGAGTTCACCCGGACACCGTACCGACTGCCGGCCGGCGGGCCGGTCGCCGCTCGGCGGCGTCGGCCGGCAGCGCCGTCAGGTGCGGCGGATGGCCAGGATCGCGACGTCGTCGGTCATCGGGTCGGTCGCGAAGTCGCGCGCCGCCTCCAGCAGGCTCTTGCAGAGCACGGCCGGTGCGGCACCCGGGTCGCGCCGCAACGTGTTGGCGATCCGCTCCTCGCCGAAGATCTGCTCCCCGTTGCGGACCTCGGCCAGCCCGTCGGTGTAGAGGAGCAGCAGGTCGCCGAGGGACAGCACCATCTCACGGCTGTGGTAGCGGGAGTTGTGGTCGAGCATCAGCAACGGACCGGTGGCCCGCAACGGCCGCACACCCTTGTCGTGCCACAGCCACGCCGCCGGGTGGCCCGCCGAGGCGAACCGCAGGGTGCCGGCGTCGGTGTCGAACACCACCACGACGAGGGAGATGAACTCCTCGCCCCGGTCGAGGGCCGACATCTGGGTGTTCAGCTCCTCCAGCGCCTGCGCCGGGTCGCGGTACTGCCGGAGGAACACCCGTAGCAGGTACTTGGCCTGGAAGGCCGTGATCGACGGTTCGATGCCCCGCCCGGTGACGTCGCCGATGACCGCGGCGATGCGATGGGGACCGACCCGGAAGACGTCGTAGAAGTCGCCGGCCATCATGCCCGTGCCGGCCTGGTAGACCCGCCCGAGCTCGAACCCTGCGAAGTCGGGCAGGTCCTCGGGCGCCAGCCGGGCCGCCCACCGCTTGGGCGCCAGCTCCTCCTGGGTGAGGACCTCCTCCGCCCGCCGCTCGATGGAGGCCCGGTCCTCGGCCACCCGGGCCTCCCGGAGGAAGTCGCGGCTGTAGGTCACGGAGATCGCCACCGGGATCAGCACCAGCCCGAACAGCGCGGTCGCGATCTCACCGCCCAGCGCAGCAACGGCCGAGCCGACGGCGACGGCGGCGTAGACCGTGCTGGCGTGCATGTCGCGGCGGAAGGCCGAGCGGGCCAGGACGGCGACGTCGGTCTCCGGGCCGTGGTCCCGCTCCATCTTCCGCCAGACGGTCCGCAGACGGAGCGCCGAGCGGCCCCACACCACTGCGGCAACCGAGCATGCGCTAGCCACGAGGATGAGGACGGGGTTCATGCGCCCGAAGATGCTACCGGCGCGGACCGAGCCGCGGGGAGTGTTGATGTTCGCCCGGCGTTCATGGCGGTCAGGTCCAGTGGAACGGGGGTAAAACCAGGTCGTGAACGTGGATCCCGAGCTCGAGCCGGACGTCGAGGCGGCACCTGCGGCGCCGCTGCCCGAGGAGCCCGAGCGGCCCGAGGAGACGGTGGTGGCCACAGCGAGCGCCCGGCGGTCGTTGACGCGGCAACGGCCGTTGGCAGCGATCGTGGTCGCGTCGGCGATCCTCGTGGTGGTCGGCCTGACCGCTGGGCCCTGGGCCCGCACGACGACCTCCGGGGACGACGAGTCCGGGTTCCACATCGACCTCGACGCCCGGGGTGGGGTGGACGTCAGCGCTGAGCCCGCCGAACTGGTCCGCCGGTACGAGGACGCCGCCAACGCCCAGCAGCGGGCGGTCCTCGAGGCGTCGATCCACGGCTCATCGGCCGACCTGGCCCTGGTGCTCGCCGTGCTGTTCGCCGTCGTCGCTGCCGTGGCGCTGTTGCGCGACCTGACCCCGCACAGCTGGGTCCTGGTCGCGGCGACCGCCATCGGCTGCCTGGTGACCGTGATGCTGCAGCGCGACGACGTGATCGCGGCCCTCGCGACGAGCACCGTGGCCATGGACCTGGGTCCCACGGAGACCAGCCCGACGTTCTGGAGCGGGCTGACGGTGGGCGCAGCGGCAGCCGCCGCGCTGGCGGCGGTGTTCGCGGCGGCACCCCGGCCGGTCGAGCCGTTCGTGCCCCTCGACACCGAGACCGGCAACGCAGCCAGGGCCGAAGGGACCGGACGGCGGGGACGCCGCCGTCTCGGCTGGAAGTCCCGAGCCGCACGCAACACCTTCTAACGCCCGACCGGCGGCACCACCTGCTTACTGAGTATTGACTATCGAGTACTGAGTACTCGATACTGTCCCGCATGGCGCTGCGGGACGCGCTGCTGCTCCTCCTGGCCGAGGGCACGCGGCACGGCTACGAGCTGAAGACGGAGTTCGAGCGGCGCACGGCGAGCATCTGGCCGGTCAACACCGGGCAGGTGTACACGACGCTCGAGCGGCTCCAGCGGGACGGACTCGTGGAGCCCACCGCCGCGGACGAGCGGGCCGACAACGGAGAGCACGGCCGCAGCCGCCACGACCGTCGCCGCCCCTACCGTCTCACCGACCACGGGCGCACCGAGGCTCGGGCCTGGCTGGCCGACGAGGACACCGGAGCCCCACCCCGGGACGAGCTGATCATGAAGGTCCTGTTGGCGGCCCACAGCGATCTCGGCGAGGCCCAGGCCGTCATCGACGGGCTGCGCCATCGCCTGCTTGCCCGGCTCCAGCGGATCCGCGAGCGCCAGCGCCGGGCGCCGGACACCCTGGCCGCCCGGCTCTGCTCGGACGCCCTCACCGTCCGCATCGAGGCCGACCTGCGCTGGCTCGACCTGTGCACCGAGCGCCTCGCGGCCGAAGCGGCCGCGACCGGGGCGAAGGGACGCCCGGGGTCGCCGGCATCGACAACCACACCCGAACGGGCCCGAGGATCCAGGGGGAAGCGATGACATCCGTGCTCGAGCTGTCCTGCGTGACCTGCCGGTTCGACGACGGGGCCACCGTCGTCGAGGCGCTGCGCGAGGTCTCGCTCCGAGTGGACCAGGGCGAGATGGTGGCCGTCGTCGGCCCGAGCGGCAGCGGCAAGTCGACGGTGATCCATCTGGCCTGTGGTCTGGTGGCCCCGGACGCGGGCCAGGTGCGGATCCTGGGCGAGGCACCGCCGGCCGTGAGCTGGCGGCGCGGGGGCGCGACCCTGCGCAGCGCCCGCGGCTACCGGCGCTGGTGGGCCGATCGCCGCCGGACGACCATCGGCGTGGTCCACCAGCGGCTCAACCTGGTGCCGGCGCTGCGGGCCATCGACAACGTGGCACTGCCTCTCCGTCTCGCCGGCTGGCCGGCGAGCGAGGCGCTGGCGCTGGCCGAGGAGGCCCTCGCGCAGGTGGATGCCAGCGACCTCGCCGGGAGCTGGATCGACCGGCTGTCGATGGGCCAGCAGCAGCGGATCGCCCTGGCCCGAGCCACGGTGGGCGGACACCAGCTGGTGCTGGCCGACGAGCCGACGGCGGCGCTGGACACCGTGGGCGCCGAGCAGGTGGTCGGGCTCCTGGGCCGGCTGGCCGAATCCGGGCGGGCGGTGCTGCTGGTGACCCACGACACCCGCGTGGCCGCCTGGGCGGATCGCATCGTCGTCCTCCGTGACGGGCGGACGGTGGACGAGGTGACCAGCGGGACCGAGCCCGACAATCGCGCGACGGCACCAGCCGGGGTCGTCCCGTGAGCGCCGGCGCCGGTATCGGCGACGACCAGGTGGCGTGGGCCGCCGACGACGACCCGAGCCATCGACGGCGGAAGGCCGCGGTGAGCTCGGCCGGGGTCCTCGTCCACCAGGCCTGGGCGGGTCTGGCCCAGAACCGGGCCCGAACCGTCGCTGCGCTGACCGGACTGACCGCGGGGACCGCGGTCCTGACGGCCACCTGGGACGCGCCGGCGCTGGGGGCCGGCGGACGCTGGGCCGGGGCGGTCCTCGTGCTGGTCGTCGCCACAGCGACGGCCATCGCCGCGGACCCCCGCCAGCTCCGCGCCGCGGCGGTGATCGACCTGCTCGGCGCCAGCCGGTGGCAGCGGCGCGCGGTCGTGGTCCTGGAGGCGATGCTGCTCGGGCTCCTCGCCCTCCCGGCGGGCCTCGCGCTCGGCACGGTGATCAGCCGGGTCAGTGGAACGGCCCCGGCCCCGGTCGCCGCAGTCGCGGGGTGCGCCGTCCTACTGCCGATGGCGGGCGCGCTGGTCGCGGGCCGCGCCCGCACGATGGTCACCGTCACCGATGCCCGCGGTGCCCGACCGCTGGTGGCCGTGCGGATGCGCCGCTGGGCCCTGGTCCTGCGGATCGTCGCCGGCCCTCTGCTGATCCAGGCAGGCTGGAAGCTCGCGGCCGACGCCACCTCGTTCTTCGACCTCGACCTCTTCCTCTGGCCCGCGCTGGTCCTCGTCACCGCGGGGCTGGTGCTGCTGGTGCCGGTCCTCCTCGACGGTCTGGCCGCCGTGCTCAGCCGGGCACCGGGGGTGGCCGGGAGCCTGGCCGGTTGGCTCCTGCGGGCCCGCCGTCGCCTGGTGACCCCGGCGGTCCTCCTGGGCGTGGCAGGCGCGCTGGCGGTCGCCGTGCACGCCATGCTGGGGGCGGGCTTGACCCGGCGGGAGGAGGTCCGGCGCGCCGAGCTGAGCCGCTACCAGTTCACGGCCGGGCTCGAGGCCCGGCAGATGGTGCTCGGCCGCAGTGACCCGGTCGAGCTGTTCCTGCCTGTGACCGTGCAGCCTCTGCCGTCCACCCTCGTCGACCAGGCCCGGACGCGATGGCCCGATGCGGTCGTCGCTCCCGTCGAGCTGCTCACAGCCGAAGTCCAACCCGCGCCGATCGCCAGCCCCGGCAGCCGTCGAGTGGGGGTCGCGACCCCCGACCTGCTCGCCGCCCTCGGCCTGGAGCAGCTGGCCGACGACGTGGCGGCGGGCCGCGCCGTCGCGCTGGACGCCAGCGTGACGCGCCAGGGGCGGGTGACGATCGTCGACGACCAGCGGTCGGGCCGTCGCGCCGGTCCGATCGTCCTGCCTGCGGTCCCGGCCCGCCCAGGGGTCGTGGCGACGCACCTCCCCGCGGTGCTGCTCCCGCCGGAGGTGGCGGACGGCGGGCGGATGGGCCTGGGCGCGGTCGTCGTTCGACTGCCCCGTCCCGCCACCGACTCGGACCTCACGCTGCTGGGGGCGCTTGGCATGGAGGCCGACGACACCCCGTCGCTCCCCCTGACGGTGTGGCGGGGCGACGAGGTCGACGACCAGGTGGTCGAGGACGGTCGGCTCGACGCCAGCCGCGCCGTCGGACTGCGCGAGCCGGCCGGTGTCCGCCTGGCCGTCATGCTCGCCGCCGCCGTCGCGATCGTCGGCCTCCTGGTCACGCTACGCCTGGTCGCGGTCACCCGCCGGTCCGACGAGGACGTGATGGAGCTGGTCGGCGCCCGCTTCCGGACGATCGGGCGGATCGCGGCGTACCAGGCCGCCATCCTGACCGCCGTCGCCACCTCGCTGGGACTGGCGGTCGGCATCGGCCTCACCCGGCTGGGGATCGAGCAGTACAACGCGGGCGGGCGTCTCGGCACCGGTCCCGACGAGACCGATCTCCCGCCCATCCCGGTGATCGTCCCGCCGGTGCTGCTGGTGGTGCTGGTCGCGGCCCCCGTCGTGGCCGGGGTCATGGCCGCGCTGGTGGCCCGGCGCCGGCCGAGGGTGGACCCCACCGCCATCGCCGACGGCCTGCTGTGGTGACCCGCCGGATCAGCTGGAGCGGCGGCGGACCCGGAGCTTGACCGGGGTGGCTCCCAGGTCGAACGCCTCGCGGAGCTTGCGCTCCAGGTAGCGGAGGTAGGTGCGCGGGAGCTCCCGGTTCGCGAACAGCGTGAACGTCGGCGGGTCGGTGGCACCCTGGGTCGCGTAGAGGACCCGGGCGCCGCCAGGCGCCGGCTGGGCCTGCTGGGCGTGGTGGATGACGTCGTTCACCCGGCTGGTCGGGACGCGGCGCCGATAGGCGTCGAGGCTGGCGTCGACCGCCGCCAGCAGCTTGTGCACCCCCTTGCCGGTCAGCGCGCTGATCGGCAGCACCGGAGCCTCGCCGACGAAGCGCAGCCTGTCCCCCACCTGCCAGCGCACGTCGGCCCGGGCCTCGGTGTCGAGCAGCTCCCACTTGTTGAGGACCACGACGATGGGGCATCCCGCGGCGTCGATGCGCTCGGCCAGGCGCTGATCCTGGCCGGTGACCCCTTCGGTGGCGTCGATGACCAGGAACGCCACCTCGGCCTGGTCGACCGCCTCGAGGGCCCGGATCAGGGAGTAGTACTCGGTCCCCCGGTCGACCCGGGAGCGCCGTCGCATGCCGGCGGTGTCCACGAAGCGGATGCGGCCGATGTCGGTGTCCACCACGGTGTCGATGGTGTCCCGGGTGGTTCCCGGCTGGTCGTGGACCACGGCCCGCTCGTCGCCGATCATCCGGTTGAACAGCGTCGACTTGCCGACGTTCGGCCGCCCGACGATGGCGATCGAGACCTCATCTGCCTCCGGCAAGGCGGCTTCGCCGCCGCCTCCGGCAGACCCCACGTGGACCGGTGCAGCACCTTCAACGCCTCGTCCGGCAGAACCAGGTTCCGCTACGGCTTCACGGTGGCCGGCCAGCTCGTCTTCCGTCGCCGCACGAGGTATGAGGTCGACGACCGCGTCGAGCAGGTCGCCGCTGCCCCGGCCATGGAGGGCGCTGACCGGCAGCGGATCGCCCAGCCCGAGGGCCACCAGCTCCCACACCTGCGGCTCGCGGGCCCGGTCGTCGACCTTGTTGGCCACCAGCAGCACCGGCTTCCCGGAGCGGCGGAGGAGCCCGGCGACCTGGCTGTCCTCCTCGGTGACGCCGGTGGTCACGTCGACCACGAACAGCACCACGTCGGCCTCGGCGATGGCCCTCTCGGACTGCTGGCTGACCTTGCGGTCGAGGACATCGCCGCTGACCGTCCACCCGCCGGTGTCGACGATGCGGAAGTCCCGGTCGCGCCAGTTGGCCTCCAGCTCCTTGCGGTCCCGGGTGACGCCGGGCTGCTCCTCGACGATCGCGGCCCGCCGTCCGACCACCCGGTTCAACAGGGTGGACTTGCCGACGTTGGGCCGGCCGACCACGGCCACCAGCGGGAGCTCGGCCATCAGCCCGGCGATCCGAGGGCGGCGCGCAGCGCGGTCCCGGTCGTGGGCACGATCTCCACCGGCCGGGGCAGGTCGGCCGGTTCGGTGCCGTCGAGGAACCGGCCCTGGCTGAGGCACACGTCCGGCAGGAGGTAGCGCCAGCCGGCCGGCTCGGCGGCCAGGGCGCGGGACAGGTCCTCGCCGACCATCAACCCGGTCACCGCGATGTTGCCGCCGAAGAACCGGTTCTCGACCGGCACGACGCGCACGTCGGCGCGGCCCAGCCGGTCGAGCAGCGGCCGCAGCACCCGGGCGCCGTAGGGCGCGGTCAGCACGGCGATCGGTGCGTCCCGCCGCGGGCCGATCTGGAGCCGCTGCCCGGGCCCCGCCCGGGGGCCGCGGTACGGCTCGTAGTCGGTCTCGCTGGACGCCGACAGGTCGCCGTCGACCCAGGCGAAGAAGCCGCCCCGCTCCCCCGGTGGGTCCCCGGCAGCGTCGGGGACGTCGCCCGCCGCGATCTCGACCCCGCCGAGCAGCGAGGACTCCAGGGCCCGGGCCATCCCGATCCCGTCCTCGTGCATCGGGAAGTCCTCGTAGTCCGGCGCGGGCGGGAAGGGACGGTCGGCGAGCAGGTAGTACTCGTCGGCGGCGAAGGCCAGCCGGCGTCCGAGCGCCGCCCGGAACACGTCCTGCCAGTCGTGCACCGCGTCGATCACCGCGGCCGCCTCGTCCGGCGTGTGGGGGCGCATCCGGGCCTCGGTGTTGTACCGGGACACGCCCAGCGGCACCAGCGCCAGCGTGGCCAGCTCGGGGTAGCGGTCGAGCACGCCCGCCAGCGTGTCGTCGAGGACGACGCCGTCGTTGACGCCCGGGCACACCACCACCTGCCCGTGGACCTCGACCCCGTGGTCCAGCAGCGCCCGCAGCCAGCGCAGGCTGGTGGCACCCCGCCGGTTGCGCAGCATCTGGGACCGGACCTCGGGGTCGGTGGCGTGGATGCTCACGTACAGCGGGCTCAACCCCTCGGTGACCACCCGCTCGAGGTCGGCCTCGGTGAAGCGCGTGAGGGTGGTGAAGTTCCCGTGGAGGAACGACAGCCGGTAGTCGTCGTCCTTGAGGTAGAGGCTGCGGCGCAGGTTGGGCGGCAGCTGGTAGATGAAGCAGAACTCGCAGTGGTTGTCGCAGGTCCGCACCCGGTCGAACAGGGCCGAGTGGACCTCGACGCCGAGGGGCTCGCCGGTGCGCTTGTCCACGTCGACCTGGGTCTCCAGCCCGCCCCGGTTGACCTCCAGGGCCACCTGGGACTGGTCGATCAGCACTCGCCACTCGATGAGGTCCCGGGGCACCTCGCCGTTGACGGCCAGGATCTCGTCGCCCGCCGCCAACCCGGCGCGCGCTGCGGGAGAGCCAGGCGCGACCGCGACGACCCGGGGAGCAGACATGGTCGCCCAGTCTACGAGGCCCGTAGCCTGGGCCGGGATGTCCTCAGCTACGCCGACCGGCGACGTCGAGAAAGTGCTGCTCGCTGCCCCGCGGGGGTTCTGCGCGGGCGTCGAGATGGCGATCAAGGCGCTGGGGTGGATGGTCCGGGCCTTCGAGCCGCCCGTCTACTGCTACCACGAGATCGTCCACAACCAGCTGGTGGTGGAGCGGTTCCGGGACCTGGGTGTGGTCTTCGTCGACGACATCGCCGACGTGCCCGCGGGCCGGCCGATCATGCTCTCGGCTCACGGCTCGGCGCCCGAGGTCGTCGCCGCGGCCCGGGCCAAGGGCAGCTGGGTCGTCAACGCCGTGTGCCCGCTGGTCACCAAGGTCCATCACGAGGTCAAGGTGCGGGCCGGCAAGGGCTACCGCATCGTCTACGTCGGTCACCAGGGCCACGAGGAGGCCGTGGGCACCATGGCCGTCGCACCGGACGCCATCGACCTGGTCGAATCGGTGGCCGACGTCGATGCGCTGCCGGAGAGCGAGACCCCGGTGGCGCTGCTGGCCCAGACCACGCTGTCCCACCGGGACTGGTCCTCCATCGCCGAGCAGGCCGAGAAGCGCTTTCCCGGCCTGTGGCGACCCGGGCGCAGTGATCTCTGCTTCGCGACCACCAACCGCCAGTCGGCGCTGGCCGAGATCGCGCCCCGCAGCGATGCCGTGATCGTGATCGGCTCGGCCAACTCCTCGAACACCCGGGCGCTGGAGCGCCTGGCCCGGGAGTCCGGCTGTCCCCGGGTCCTGCGGATCAACAGCGCGGACGAGATCCCCGCCGGCCTGGCCGGGACGGTCGGGGTCACAGCCGGTGCCTCGGCCCCGGAGGAGCTGGTCGACGAGGTGATCGCCCGCCTGGCGCCCCGGGAGGGTGTCGAGGAGGTCCGCATCACCGACGAGGACGAGTACTTCCCGCCGCCGCGGGAGCTGCGCGACCTGCTGGCCGGCTTGGACGTCGCGGCGACCTTCGCCTTCGGCGGCTCGGTCCCCGACCGGCCCACGCTCAACGATCGGCACCTGGCGGCCAGCGACGTCCTCGCGGTGCTGGCCTGAGAGCGCCCTGACGACCGCGGCCCAGGACTCGGACCTCAGGACTCGACCCGGTTCTGCGCCTCGTCGTAGAGGGACTGGACGTCGGCGCGCAGCTGCTCGGTCAGCTCCCGCACCACCCGCCGGGGCACCCGCCCGCTGCCGTCGCCCTTGGGTGCGTCCAGCGGCTCGCCGACCACCATCACCACCTTGACGGGACGGATCCACCTGGCGCCCTTGGGCATGGCCTTGTCCGACCCGCCGATGCCCACCGGCACCAGCGGCACTCCGGTCCGGGCCGCGACGTAGGCCGGACCGTCGAACACCTCTACGACCTTCGGCCCCGAGCGCCGGGTGCCCTCGGGGAACATCACCAGGGGCTCGCCGTTCTCGATGATCTGCATGCAGGACCGGAGGGCCTCGCGGTCGGCGCTGCCCCGCCGCACCGGGAACGCGCCGAGCGAGCTCAGGAACCGGCCGAAGGGCGCCCACTTCCAGAGCGAGTCCTTGCCCATGTAGCGCAGCCGCTTGCGGGTCACCGCGGCGACCAGCAGGAAGTCGATGTTGGACCGGTGCACCGGCGCGACGACGAAGGGACCGTTGGTCGGGACCCAGCTCCGGTCGACCACCTCGACCCGGAACCACAGTCGCGCGAACAGGTCGACCACCAGGAACCGCACGAACCCGTAGAAGGTGCGGTCCCAGCGGGTGGGGGCATGGATGGGCTCAGCCATCGATCCTCCGGGCCAGCGCCTCGACCACCTCGTCGATGGTGAGGTCGGTGGTGTCGAACACCAGGGCATCGTCCGGCTGGCGCATCGGCGACTCGTCGCGCGCGGCGTCCAGGGCGTCCCGGCGGGCCATGTCGGCGGCCACCGTCTCGTAGTCGAGGCCGGTCACCTCGGCGGCCCGGCGCTCGGCCCGCACGTCGGGCCGGGCGGTCAGGTACACCTTCAGCCGCGCGTCGGGGAAGACGACGGTGCCGATGTCCCGGCCCTCGAGGACGCCGCCGTCGTGCTCGTGGGCCCACTCCCGCTGCCGGCGGACCAGCTCGGTCCGGACCTCCGGGTTGGCGGCCACCACGGAGACCGCCCGCGACACCTCCGGACCCCTGATCTCGATGGTCGCGTCGACCCCCTCGACCTGCACGCCCTTGATCGACACCTCGAGGTCGACGGCACGGGCGAGGTTGGCCACCCGGTCGGCGTCGGCGGGATCGATGCCGTGGCGCAGGGCGGCGAACGTGACCGCCCGGTACATGGCTCCGGTGTCGAGGTAGTCGAGGCCCAGGTGCTCGGCCAGCCGCCGGGCCACCGTCGACTTCCCCGAGCCGGCCGGCCCGTCGATCGCGATCACCTTCACGGGGACCAGACCCTAATCGCAGGCGGCGAGCCGGCCGTCGATCAGCCGGCTCTTCATCCGAGCCGGGCCAGTGCCGCCCAGTAGCCCGGGAAGGTCTTGGCGACGCAGCCGGGGTCGGCGATCTCGATGCCGGGCGACCGCAGTCCGAGCAGGGCGAAGCTCATGGCCATCCGGTGGTCGCGGTAGGTCTCGACCCGGGCCGGGTGTGGCGTCCCGGGCCGCACCAGCAGGCCGTCGTCCTCCTCCTCGGCCTCGATGCCGCAGCGCCGCAGCTCGCGGACGACGTTGCCGACCCGGTCGGTCTCCTTGGCCCGGATGAAGCCGATCCCCCGCAGCCGGGTCGGCGAGCGGGCGAACACCGCCACCGCGGCCAGGGTCGGCGCGGTGTCGGAGAGATCGGCCAGGTCGGCGTCGATGCCCGCCAGCGGGCCGGTCCCCTCCACCGTGGTCGCCGTGGCGCCCCGCTCGACCCGGCACCCCATCCGCTCCAGCAGGTCGACGAAGGCCAGGTCGCCCTGGAGGCTGTCCTTGCCCAGGCCGTCCACGGTGACCCGGCCCCCGCAGATGGCCGCGGCAGCGAAGAAGTACGACGCGGCGCTGGCGTCCGGCTCGACGGGATAGGTCGCCGCCGTGTAGCCGCCGGGAGCGACGACCCAGGTGCGCTCGCCGTCGCTCGTGCCGGTGGTGGCCGCCGCCCCGAAGGCGCGCATCACCGCGGCGGTCATGTCGACGTAGGGCCGCGACACCAGCCGGCCGCCGACCCGCACCCGCAGCCCGGTCGGCAGCGCCGGCGCCACCATCAGGAGGCCCGACAGGAACTGGCTGGACGCGTCGCCCTTGACCACCAGCTCGACCGGCGTCCCGCCGACGGCGGCGCCCGGCTCGGCCGGCGACACCCCGCCCCGCACCACCACCGGGAGATGGCCGGGCTCGCCCTCCTCCCGCACCTCGGCCCCCAGCGCTCGCAGCGCCGCGATGCCGTCCTCCATGGGTCGGGCCCGCAGCGGCGGAGCGCCGTCCAGCCGGATCGGACCGGGCCCCAGGCCGAGGACCGGCAGCAGGAACCGGGACGTGGTGCCCGACAGACGGGCATCGAGGCGGGCGCCGGCGGCCCGGCTGGGGAGCGCGCCCCCACAGCCCTCCACGGTCGCCCGGGAGGCGGCGGTGTCGACGGTGATCGGGATGCCCAGGCGCCGCAGACCGTCGAGCATGGCCTCGGTGTCGTCGGCCAGCAGCACGCCCTCCAGGACACTGTGACCCCGGGCAAGGGCGGCGCAGACCAGCGCGCGGTTGGTGAGGCTCTTCGAGCCTGGGAGCCGGACCACGGCGTCGAGTGGCCCGCGGACCGGTGTCACCGCGGCGACGTCCACCGGTCGAACCTACCGGTCCTCCGGGTGCGGCCTACGACCCCCGCGCCGTGCGTCGGTCGTGGCCACGACGCTCACTGCAGGGCATCGACCGGGTGGACCGACGACCGGTAGCCCCGGGTGGCCAGCCCCTTGCGCAGGCGGGGCACGGCTTCGGCCGCGATCAGCAGGATCAGGACACCGCGCGGGCCCTCGGAGGAGTGCGCGATCTCCAGGTCGACCACGTTGACCCCGGTCTCGGTGGCCAGCGTCGTGACCTCGGCGATCACGCCGGGGCGGTCGGGCACCGGCACCCGCAGCTCACGCAGCACCTCGGCCGCCCGGATGTGCAC
>Ga0209382_10003767_pt1 | contig 20785 bp, 19 predicted proteins | sample SoiMetdeltSBSDD5_FD_187599 | JGI IMG/M metagenome (GOLD analysis project Ga0209382, IMG submission 187599) | Bulk soil microbial communities from a Populus tree surrounding site in Tennessee, USA - Soil MetaG P. deltoides SBSDD5 (SPAdes) (version 2) | ecosystem: Environmental > Terrestrial >... | reverse complement strand
AGTTTCTTCATGCAATCAAGCTCCGAGGAAGCGCGGACGAGCAAATTATATCCGGTGGGGATTTTGGCCGGGATCCTCACCACTCTGACACGAACCCACGGTATTACGTCGAAGAGTCGAAGTTTCGAAGAACTCGAAGAGAAGACTTCGGATCTTCGACTCTTCGATTCTTCGACGTAACCGTCGGTACGTTTCAGCGTGTCTGTGACGATTGTTGGACTAAAAGATCGTCGAAATCGAATTCAACGCCAGGTCGATGACGCGCGTCGGGAGGATACCGAGGTAGAACACCGCGGCGACGGCAAGTGCCAGGCCGGCCATCGCGGCGGCGGGAACGCGCGGCCGCGGGATCTCAGTGCCCTCGGTCATGTACATCATCACCACGATCCGCAGGTAGAAGAAGACGGAGATGACGCTGGTCAGGACACCGATGATCGCCAGCCAGTAGTGACCTTCCTGGATCGCGGCGCTGAAGATGTACCACTTGCCGATGAAACCCGCGGTCGGCGGGATGCCACCAAGCGAGAGGAGGAAAATCGTCATCAACCCGGCAAGCGCCGGACGCGCTCGCCACAACCCGGCGAAATCGCGGAGCTCGTCGTGCTGCTCCTGCGGCGTCCCGAGCAACGCCACGATCCCGAGTGCACCGATGTTGGTGACGGCATAGGCGAGCAGGTAAAAGAGGAGAGACGCCTTTCCGTCCCTGTTCGCGGAGATGATGCCGAGCAGCAAGTATCCCGCGTGCGCGATGCTCGAATACGCGAGCATCCGCTTGATGTTCGTCTGGACGACACCGACGACCGTGCCGAAAATCATCGTGACCGCGGCGATCACCGAGAGCATCGGGATCCAGTGTGCCTGGAGCGGTTCGAGCGGCGACAGGAAGACGCGCGCGAACGCGGCAAACGCCGCCGCCTTGACGCCGGTCGACATGAATGCCGTCACGATCGTTGGCGCCCCTTCATACGCATCCGGCGTCCACATGTGGAACGGCACTGCCGACACCTTGAATGCGAAGCCGACTGCCATCAGGCCGACCGCAAGGAGCGCGATCGTGCTCGGGGTGCCAGTCGCCTGGGCCGACAGCGCGGTCCCGATCTCTTCGATGCGCGTCGAGCCTGAAAGGGCGTATGCGAAGGCGACGCCATACAGAAAGAACGCGCTGGAGAAGCCCCCGAGAAGAAAATACTTGAACGCGGCCTCCGCCCCGGCCGCGCTCTGACGGCGGATGCCGGTGAGGACATACACGGCCAGCGACAGCACCTCGAGGGCAACGAAGATGACCAGCAGATCGGTCGCCGCTGCCATCATCATCATTCCGCAAATGGCAAACAGCGTCAGCGCGTAATACTCTCCGGGCGGGATTTGCTCCCTTTCAATCACATCATTCGACATCAACATCGTCAGAGCCCCGACGATGCAGAGGACGATGTTGATGAACAGCGCGAAATTGTCCGATCGGATGACCTCGAGGCTTTTCGCGTCGCTGTTCCACAGCACTCCGGACGCGATCGCCGCGCCGCCGAGCCCGATCAGCCCCAGCCCATAGATCGGCATGCGTTCGTCGCGGTGACGGAATGCTTCCGCAAGCATCGCCGCAATCGCCGACAGGGCGACGATCGCGATAGGGATGAGCGCGGCGTAGTCACTCATTGCTTCCCGCTTTCACTAGTCGCTCCTCGCTCCTCGCTACCCGCTGCTCGTTGATCGCTCCTTGCTGCTCGCGGCTCGCTGTTCGCTCCTCGCTGCTCGGTGCTCCCTGCTTCTCCAGTCTTCCGAGAAGCGAGAAGCGGAGAGCGAGAAGCGGATCGTTCCGCGAAGCTCCGCCCCGTCACGCGCTCGATCGTCTTCTTGACCGAGGGTTCCATCGGGCGGAGGAACAGGTTCGGCACGATGCCCATCACGATTGCTATCGCAATGGTTGGCACCATCAGCGCCCATTCACGCGGCAGCAGATCCGGAAGTGACGCGTTCTTGCTGTTCGTCACGTCCCCGTAATTCACACGCTGGAACATCCACAGCATGTAAACGGCCGAGAGGATCACGCCCGTCGCCGCGATGGCGGCGAATTTCGGGCTCCACAGGAAGCCGCCGAGCAGAATCAGGAATTCGCCGACGAACCCGTTCATCCCCGGCAATGCGATCGAAGAGAGTGTGACGAGCAGGAACGCGGCGACGAATCTCGGCATCACAGCTTTCAAGCCGCCAAACTCGGAGATGAGACGCGTGTGACGCCGGTCGGACAGCATGCCGACGATCATGAACAGGCCGCCAGTACTCACGCCGTGATTGAGCATCTGGTAAATCGAACCCTGTAGCCCCTGGGCGTTCATCGCGCACAAGCCGAGGACGACGAACCCGAGGTGACTCACGCTCGAGTAGGCGACGAGCTTTTTCAGATCGGGCTGCACCATCGCGACCAGTGCACCGTAGATGATCCCGATCACCGCGAACGCAGCAATCCATGGCGCGTAATGCATCGCCGCCGACGGGAACAACGGAAACGCGAAGCGGACCAGGCCGTAAGTGCCCATCTTGAGCATCACTCCGGCCAGGATGACGGACCCGGCCGTTGGCGCTTCGACGTGCGCATCGGGAAGCCACGTGTGGAACGGGAACAATGGAACCTTGATCAGGAAGGCGAGAGCGAATGCGAGGAAGAACCACCGCTCCATCGGCCACGACAGCGTCAGCTTCTGCAGATCGAGCAGGTTGAAGCTCGGCGCGCCGGTCATCGAGTCGTAGGCCCAGGCGAGGCCAATGATCGCAACGAGCATCAGTACGCTGCCCGCCATCGTGTAGAGGATGAACTTGACCGCTGCATACACGCGCCGGTCGTAGCCCCAGATCCCGATCAGGAAGTACATCGGGATCAGGACGAAATCCCAGAACATGTAAAAGAGGAATAAATCAATCGCAACAAACACGCCGAGCATCGAGCTCTCGAGCGCCAGCATGAAGAACGCGAACATCTTCACGCTCTTGTGCACCGAGTCCCACGACGACAACAGCGCGAGGGGAGTGAGGAATCCGGTCAGGACGACGAGGAACAGGCTGATGCCGTCGACGCCGACGAGATACTGAATGCCGAACGTCGGCATCCAGGCGTGGCGCTCGACGAATTGATAATCAGCGCTCGCCGGATCGAACATCCACCACAGGACCAGCGTCGCGGCAAACGTGACGAGCGACACCACGAGCGCGAGCGTCTTGACGAGGCCCTCGCGGTCGGGACGATCGCCGCTGCCTCCGGCGAGAAGCACGAGGAGGGCACCAGCGAGCGGAACGAATACGATGAACGAGAGAATCATCAGGTCCTGAGCGTCTTCAACAAATACCAGCCAAGAATCAGAACGACGCCGAGAAACAGCGATGCCGCATAGGTCCGGACCGAGCCGGTCTGCGCGCGGCGCAACACTCCGCTGGTAGCGCGGACGGTCTGCCCGACCCCATTCACCGCGCCGTCGATTAACCCTGCATCGGCTCCCTTCCAAAGGCCGCCGGTTGAGAGCAGTTTGATCGGCTGGACGATCGCGGCGTCGTACAACTCGTCGACATAATATTTGTGCAGCAGCACCGTATAAGGACCGTGAAATCGGGCCGTCATGGCAGCGACAGCCTCGCGGTTACGGAGCCAGAAGTACCAGGCGATACCAATGCCCGCCAAGGCAACACCGCTCGAGAGCGCCATCAACATCAACTCGGTCGATGTGTTGTCGTGGCTCGATTCGGTCGCGTCTGGCGCGTGACTCTCCTGCAGGGCAACCGGCCGGACGCCGGCAGGTTCGCTGCTCTGAGCACCGCCTCCGGCTGCCTCCAGCCGCCCCCGCCCGTCGCTCACTTCGAAGCTTGGCTCCAGAAACTGCTCGATCCGATTGCTGCCGCCCAACGCATGCGGCACGCCAACATATCCCGCAACCACCGAACCGATCGCGAGCACGATGAGTGGGATCGCCATCGAAGGCGGCGCATCGTGCGGTGCGTGGGCATGCCCGTGCCCGTGCGAATCGTGGTGCGCCACAGCGGCAGCCTGTCCGTGACCGGTTTGCGCAACAGGCTCTTCTTCCTCAGGATGTGCGCTGCCGTGGGCGGTGACGCGTCTCTCACCATGAAACGCAAGGAAAACGAGCCGGAACATGTACGTCGCAGTCAAAAGCGACGTCACCATTCCGATTCCCCACAGAAGCAAACGGTTGGGATTCGTCGCGGTGAAAGTCTTAAACAGAATCTCGTCCTTGCTGAAGAACCCGGACAAGAGCGGGACGCCTGCGATCGCCAGCGCGCCGATGAGGAACGTCCAGTAGGTGACCGGCAGATACTTCTTCAGCCCGCCCATGTTGCGCAGGTCCTGCTCGCCGGCGAGCGCATGAATGACCGCGCCGGAACCCAGGAACAGCAGCGCCTTGAAAAACGCATGCGTATAAAGATGGAAGATGCCGGCGGCAAATGCCCCGACTCCCATCGCGAGGAACATGTAGCCAAGCTGCGACACGGTCGAATACGCAAGCACCCGCTTGATGTCGTTCTGGACCAGGCCGATGGTGCCCGCCATCAGCGCTGTGGCCACGCCGATCGCCGCCACCATCGAGAGTGTGATCGGTGCGTGCGAGAAGAGCACCGCGTTTCTCCCAATCATGTAGACGCCCGCGGTCACCATCGTCGCCGCATGGATCAGCGCCGACACCGGGGTCGGACCTTCCATCGCGTCGGGCAACCACACGTAGAGCGGAATCTGCGCCGACTTGCCAGTCGCGCCGAGAAAGAGGAGCAGCGTCGCGGCCGTGATCACCCCGATCGCGCCGTGCTCGATCGCTCGCGTGTCGGCGGCCGCGGCAACCAGTTGGAAGTCGAGCGTTCCGAAGGTCGCAAAGATCAGCAGCATGCCCAGGACGAACCCGAAGTCGCCGACGCGGTTGACGACAAACGCCTTCTTGCCGGCATCGGCAGCCGACTGCTTCCGGAACCAGAACCCGATGAGCAAGTACGAGCACAAGCCCACGCCTTCCCAGCCGACGAACATCACCGGGAAGTTCGCGCCGAGAACGAGGATCAGCATGAACGACGCGAACAGGTTGAGATACGAGAAGTAGCGTGCGTACTCGCTATCGCTCTCCTCGTGCATATACCCCGTCGAGTAGATGTGGATGAGCGAGCCGATGCCGGTGACGACGAGAATCATCACCGCGGCGAGATGATCCAGTCTCAGTGTGAATGGCACGTGCAGCGTGCCGGATGTCATCCACTCGAACAGGGTGAATTCGAGCGGCGCGGCGTCATGGCCCAGGATTCGCGATACCAGCAGTGCGGAGACGGCGAACGACGCAATCATCGCGGCGCAGGCCAGGCCGCCGGAGATCGATTTCGTCAACCGGCGCCCGAGGCAGGCGTTGACGACGAAGCCGACGAGTGGAAACAGCGGAATCAGTAACAGCATCAGTCAGCGCGACTCAAACAAGCGCTTACCATTTCAGCGCGGTGAAGGCGTCGGGGCTCAGCGTCTCGCGATGACGGAAGAGCGCGATGATGAGCGCCAGGCCAACCGCCGCTTCGGCGGCGGCCACGGTCATGACGAAGAACGTGATGATCTGGCCGTCCACCGATCCGCGGTAGCGCCCGACCGCGACGAAGGTGAGGTTGACCGCGTTCAGCATGATCTCAATCGAGAGGAGCACTGTGATCAGGTTCCGCCGGAGAAATACGCCAGCCGTGCCGATGGCAAAGAGCACACCCGATAGCGCCAGGTAGTGGTTAACAGTCAACGGGACCATCAGGAATGCTCCCTGCGCGCGAGCACAACCGCGCCAATCATGGCAACAAGAATCAGGACCGACGTGGCTTCAAACGCGAATGCGTGACGCGTGAAGATGCCGCTGCCGATGAGGGCCACGGAACTGACCGATGCCGCTGTTTCTGCCCTGCTGGCCCAGCCAAAACCGATACGAAGGAGCGCCCACAGCAACTCTCCGGCAAGTAACAGCGACAGCACCGCGCCGATCCGCATGCCTGTCGGTCCGAGCAACGTCGCCGCGCCGCCAGGTGCAGGCTCCTCGCGCGGCACGTTCAGCAGCATCACGACAAAGAGGAACAGCACCATGATCGCGCCGGCGTAGACGATAATCTGCGTCACGGCCGTGAACGGCGCGTCGAGAACCACGTAGAGGCCTGCGAGCGCGCCAAAGGACACGATGAGCAGCATCACACTGTGCATCGGGTTGCCCTGCCCGATGACGAGCAGCGACGCGATGACCGCGATGCCGGCGAAGGCGTAAAAAGCGAGTACGTCCATATTTGATGCTGAAATTTCTGAATGCTGATTGCTGAATGCTGATTGATCGGCGGCGCCGCCCATTCAGCCATTCAGAATTCAGCAATCAGCAATTTCAGAGTTCGCCCTATCCCACCCACAACACTAACGCCGCCGTGACGAACAGGTTCAACACCGCGGCGGGCAACAGAAACTTCCAGCCGAACTCCATCAGCTGATCGTAGCGATAGCGCGGCAGCGTCCAGCGCATCCAGACATAGAAGAACAGGATCAGGAAGACTTTCACGAGGAACCACACCCATGCCAGCCAATCGGGCAGCAGTGGACCCAGCCAACCGCCGAGATACAGGCTCGTCGCGACCGCGGAAACGGTCACCATGTTCACGTATTCCGCGAGGAAGAACATCGCGAAGCTCATGGAGCTGTACTCGGTGTGATAGCCCGCGACCAGCTCCTGTTCCGCTTCAGGAAAATCGAACGGCGCCCGGTTGGTCTCCGCCACACCAGCCGTCAGATAGATCAAGAACCCGATCGGCTGCAGAAAGATGTACCAGCGCGGGATGAATCCGAACCACGTTCCTGACTGATTCATCACGATGTCGCGCAGCGACAACGAGCCGGCCATCATGATGACCGCCGCCATCGCCAGGCCGTACGACAGCTCGTAGCTGATCATCTGCGCCGAGGAGCGCAGGGCGCCAAGCAGCGAATACTTGCTGTTCGAGCTCCAACCCGCGAGCACGATTCCGTAGATGCCCATCGACGTGATTGCGAAGATCACGAGGACGGCCACATTCACATCGGTGATCTCGAGCCGGATCGGACGATCGATCAGGCCAAAGAGCGTCGTCTCGGTGCCAAACGGTATGACGGAGAATGCGGCAAAGGCAGCCGCCGTCGATATGATTGGAGCAATTGCGAACAAGGCCGTGTCGGCTGCCTTCGGCTTCAGCTGCTCCTTGAACAGGAGCTTGATGACATCGGCGAACGGCTGCAGCACGCCTTCGAAGCCGACGCGATTTGGCCCTGAGCGATCCTGAATGTAGGCGCAGACCTTGCGCTCCATCCACACCATGAATGCCGCGGACAGCACGAGCATGTTGAAGATGACGAAGATCAGACCAAACCGCGCGATGATCTCGGGCGGAGGAAGCCAGCTCGCCATCTCAGTGCGCTCCCACCGGCGCGCGCGAGGCGCGCCAATCGGACGGCACGGTGCAGCGGCCCTCGCGAACGTGGGCTTCGAACTCGGCGCGGAAGTGCTTCACAGTCGTCAATGCCGGCGTCGCCGCCGCATCGCCAAAGGCGCACAGCGTTTTGCCGGCGATATTGTTCCCGATGCTGACGAGCAGATCGATATCGCGCATCTCGCCTTCGCCGTTGTCGATGCGCGTCAGGATCTTGTAGAGCCAGTCTCCCCCTTCGCGACAGGGAGTGCACTTACCGCACGACTCGTGCTTATAGAAGTAGAGCAGGTTGCGAGCCGCCCAGACCATGCAGGTCGTCTCGTCCATCACGATGATGCCCGCCGACCCGAGCATCGACCCTGCCTTCTGCACATCGTCGAAACTTGCCGGGATGTCCAACTGGTCGGGCAACAGGATCGGCACTGACGATCCCCCGGGAATCACCGCTTTCAACTTGTGCCCGTCGCGAATGCCGCCGGCATAGTCGAAGATCAATTCGCGCAGCGTCGTCTTCATCGACGCTTCGAAGACGCCTGGTTTCTTCACGTGACCACTGACGCAGAACAGCTTCGGTCCGCCGTTCTTCTCCGGGCCCAGTGATGTGAACCATTCGGCGCCATTCAGGATGATCGGCGGCAGGTTGCAGAGGGTCTCGACGTTATTCACCGCGGTCGGCTTGTTGTAGAGTCCGGCGACGGCTGGAAATGGCGGCTTGATGCGCGGCTGTGCGCGTTTGCCCTCGAGCGATTCGATGAGCGCGGTTTCTTCCCCCGCCTCATACGCGCCGGCGCCACGATGGATGACGATATCGCAGTCGAAGCCGGTGCCGAGAATGTTCTTGCCCGCGTAGCCCTTGGCGTAGGCCTTGGCGAGTTCCGCCTCGAGAACCCTCTGAACGTGGAAAAACTCGCCGCGGATATAGATGTAGGCGACCTTCGCGCCGATTGCCCAGCAGCCGATCAGACAGCCTTCGAAGAGCAGGTGCGGATTGCGCTCCATCAGCACGTGATCCTTGAACGTGCCGGGCTCGCTCTCGTCGGCGTTGCAGGCGATGTAACGCGGTTCGATCTTCTTGTCGACGAACTGCCACTTCAGTCCGGTCGGGAATCCAGCGCCGCCGCGGCCGCGGAGGCCTGACGCCTTCACCAACTCGATGATGTCGTTCGGCTGCATGCCGAGCGCCTTCTTCAGCCCGTCATACCCCTGGTGTTTCAGGTAGAAGTCGAGCGTGAAGCTGTTCGGCTCCCGGACGTATTTGGTAAGGATAGGTTCCATGAAGATCGTCAATGTCCAATGTTCAATGTTGAATGTTCAATGTTTCTGTCTTGCCTTGAACATTGAGCATTGAACATTGAGCATTCTCATTTTTCCACTTCCAGATGACACCCCGACAACACAGCCGGCCCGCGCGCCTTGATGTCGTCGACCAGCTTCGAGCAACTCTCCGCGGTCGCCTTCTCGTGCCAGTGCTCGTTGTTCACCATCACGATCGGCGCGCGATCGCACGCGCCAAGGCACTCGAACTCGAGCAGCGTAAACATACCCGACGGATCGGTCTCGCCCGGCTTGATTCCCAGCTTCTCCGACAGCGCTTCAGTGACGCGCTCGGCACCGGCGAGCGCACACGACAACGTCCGGCAAACCTGCAGCACGTACTTGCCGACGCGCTCGCGGAAAAACATCACGTAATAGGTCGCGACATCCTCGACCTCGGCAGCGGTCATGCCGAGAATGCCGGCGACGTGGCGCATGCCGCTCGCCGTCAAATAGCCTTCCTGCTCCTGCACCAGATACAACGCACCGAGCACCGCCGACCGTTTCTGCTCGGGCGGATACTTCGTCAGCATGTCGTCCAAAATGGCGCGACGCTCGCGCGTGAACTCGAACGGCCTACCCTCGTCGAGTCGCGCGCGCTCGGACTTCTGAAAGCGTTCCGAGTCGTACACCATCAACGGGTGAAAGCTCATCGATCCACGTCTCCCATGACGACATCCGTCGATCCAATCACCGCAATCACATCGGCAATCATCCCGCCGATGATGGCGAGCGGCAGCGCCTGGCACGCGTAAAAGGACGGCGCGCGGAGCTTGATGCGATACGGACGATTGGTGCCATCCGACACAATCGAAAAACCATGCTCGCCACGCGGGCCTTCAACCGGCACATATGATTCGCCAGCCGGGACCGTGAATCCCTGCGAGTAAATCAGGAAGTGCTGAATCAGCCCTTCCATCTCCGTGTAGACCTTGTCCTTGGGTGGCGGGACGATGCGGTAGTCCTGGATATCGAAGACGCCACGCGGACTGATGCGCGCAAGCGCCTGATGCGCGATGCGCGTGCTCTGTCGCATCTCCTCCATCCGCACCAGATACCGATCGTAGACGTCGCCAGCGGTGCCAACGGGCACGTCGAAATCGTACGTTTCGTACCCCAGATACGGGAACGCCTTGCGCACGTCGTACGGCACGCCAGCCGCACGCGCCATCGGTCCGACGAGCCCGTACGGGACGGCGACGTCCTTCGGAATCACACCGACCGTTCGCGTTCGCTTCAGCCAGATCTGGTTTTGCGTCAGGAGATCTTCGTATTCCCTCAGCTTGTCCGGGAATGCATCGAGAAATTTCTTGACCGCGTCGTGAAAACCAGTCGGCAGATCCTCGCGCAGCCCGCCAATGCGGATGTAGCTCGGGAACATTCGGAAGCCGGCCAGCATCTCGTTGATGTTGAGCAACTGCTCCCGTTCGCGGAAGCAATACATCATCACCGACACCGCGCCGATTTCCAGGCCGTGGGTACCAAGCCACACGAGATGACTGGCAATCCGCTGCAACTCCGCAATCAGAATGCGGATATCGCGCACGCGCTCCGGCACCTCAATCCCGAGCAGCTTCTCGACTGCCAGGCAGAACGCCACGCTGTTCGACTGAGCACCGAGATAATCCATCCGCTCGACGAGCGGAATCACCTGCTGCCACTTCTTCTGCTCCGCGGTCTTCTCGATCCCGGTGTGAAGAAAGCCGATCGTGGTATCCGCGTTGACGACGATCTCGCCCGAGAGCTCCAGCACAAGACGCAACACACCGTGCGTGCTGGGGTGCTGCGGCCCCATGTTGACGGTCATCGTCTCTTGACGGAGCTCAGTCGTAGTCATTAATTACTCCGAGGGGCTTCGCCCCTCGGACTCCCCTACACGCTCGCTTGCGGGGACCCCACGATCCCCGCTCCGCTCGCGTGGGCTCACTCGCGCGCTCGTTCGCCTGCCATGAGTGAACCTGAAAATGCTGATTGCTGATTGCTGAGTGACTCAGCGCAGAACCAGCAAGTCAGCGAGGTCTTTCAATCGTCAATCAGAAATCAGCAATCAGAAACTTCAACTATCTCGCCCTTTCCACCAACGCACAGATCGCGTGAATCACTGTGCGATGCACTTCCTGGACACGTGCGGTCGAGGCGTGCGCGACGTTGATGTGAATGGCCGCCGCCTTGCCGATCGCGCCGCCGTCGCGCCCGGTGAGCGCGATCGTCTTCATGCCTTTGGCGTTGGCCGCCTCGAGCGCCATCACCACGTTTGGCGATCGCCCGCTGGTCGAGATTCCGAGGGCGACGTCCTCTCGTTTGCCCAGCGCTTCGACCTGCCGCGCAAACACCCAATCGAACGTGAAATCGTTGGCGATGCTGGTCACCAGACTCGCGTCCGCTGTCAGGGCAATTGCGGCCAGTCCATCACGCTCACGTTCGAACCGCCCCACCAGCTCCGTGCTCATGTGCTGCGCATCCGTGGCGCTGCCGCCGTTGCCGAATACGAGAAGCTTCCCACCGGCATCGAGCGAGGTCCGGATCGCCGCCGCCGCCTCGACGACGCTCTCCTGCACCGCCTCGCGCATGCGTTGATGGAGCGCGATCGTCTCATCGAACAGCGCCTGAACGACTGCGGCATCGCCCACGGCAGTGCGCGCGTCCATCAATCGTTCCGCGCGCGATCTCGTGTCGCCTCGATGTTCGCGACGAACTGTTCCTGCGACACCTGAAGCGGCTCGTAGGTCTTCACCGGCTGCTTGATCTGCACCGGGTAATCCTTCCGCAACGGATAACCCTCCCAGTCGTCGGGCATCAAGATGCGCCGCAGGTCTGGATGATCGGTAAAGTGAATCCCGAAAAGATCGTACGCTTCGCGTTCGGACCAGCTCGCGGCCGGCCAAACACTCGAGACCGAGGGTACGGTCGGTTGGGTGCCGGGCACGCGCACTTTCACGCGCAAGCGCTTCGGGGTTTCACCAAATCCTGCTGTGCCGAGACTGGCGAGCAGGTAGACGATTTCAAAGCGCGGTTCGCGAGGATAGTAATCAACCGGCAACAGATCTGCGAGGAACGCGAACTGGAGCTCCGGCACATCGCGCAGCGCCCGGCATGCCTGGACAAGGTGATCGAGCGCCACGTAGATCGTCGGCATGCCGTCGGCCGACTGAACCGCCTCGAGCCCCGAAGCGGGCACGGTACGCGACAGGACGTCAACGATCGCGTCCGACTCCATCACGCGAAGACCTTCGATTTGTCGATCTTCTTCTGTAACTGGACGATGCCGTAGATGAGTGATTCGGGACGCGGCGGGCATCCCGGTACAAAGACATCGACCGGAACGACCTGGTCAACGCCCTGCACGATCGCGTAGTTATCGAACACGCCGCCGACGGAGGCGCAGGCACCCATCGAGATCACGTATTTCGGCTCGGGCATCTGATCGTAGATGCGGCGGAGGACGGGAGCCATCTTCCGCGACAGCCGACCGGCGACGATCATGAGGTCCGACTGGCGCGGAGACCCGCGGAACACTTCGGCGCCGAATCGCGCGATGTCGTAGCGCGACGCGCTCATCGCCATCATTTCGATCGCACAGCACGCGAGCCCAAAGGTCACTGGCCAGATTGAGGATCGCCGGGCCCAGTTGACCACCTTGTCAACCGTCGTCAGGAGAACAGGAAGGTCCGTGTCGTTGTCACCCATAGTGATTTACCGTTCGTGGCCCCAATCGAAGACGCCTTTGCGCCAGACGTAGACGTACCCGGCCAGCAAGATCAGGAAGAACAAGACCATCTGGACGAACCCGGCCCAGCGCAATTCGCGCAGCGCCATGGCGAAGGGATAGAGGAACGCGATCTCGATGTCGAACAACAGAAAGATCATCGCCACCAGGTAGAACTTGACCGGATGACGTTCGCGGGCGTCGCCGACCGGCGGCATCCCGCATTCGTACGGCGCCAGCTTCTCGGGTGTGGGCTTCTTCGGCGCGACGAGGTGGGCACCGATGATGTTGACGGCGCCGAATCCCGCGCCGAGAACGATCATGATCAGGATTGGAATCCAGCCGTGCATGCCTCAGAACCCGCCGCGCTTGTGAATGTTTTCTCAAGCCGGGGCAAAAAAAGTCGGGCCAGTCGCCCGATGGTCTGCGTCAGCGCAGCCCGAACTCAAGAATGCTATCACACTGACCGCGTCCAGCTTCCAGCTCCCCGCTCCCAGCTTCCAGCTCCCAGCTTTTTCTTTTTTACGCGAAACATTCGGATGATTGGTCGACACCGGTCGACCAGGGCCGGCGCGAGAGGCGCGTAGCTGGAAGCTGGCAGCTGGAAGCTGCGAGAATACAGATCAAATGCGGCTTGCATGGTTCAGCCCGATGCCGCCGGTCCGGTCGGGCATCGCCACGTGCAGCGCGGACATCATCGGTGAGCTCGCCAGGTGCCACGCGATCGATGTCTACGTCCACGCCAACAACCCGTGCGAGTCGGTGCCGGCACTGGCGTCCATGGACGCGGTGCGGGTCCATTCCGCCCACGATTTCGTCTGGCGCCATCGCGCTGAACCGTATGACCTGACGGTCTATCAGGTTGGAAACTCATCGCACCACGATTACATCTGGCCGTACCTGTTCCGATATCCAGGACTGACGGTGCTTCACGATGTCCGAGTGCATCACGCGCGGGCGGCGGCGCTGCTTCGCACGAAACGACCTGAGGACTTCCGCGCCGAGTTCGCCGCCAATCATCCCGACGTCTCAGCCGATCTCGCCGAACTGGCTATCGCCGGGTTCGACAACCCCCTTTCTTACTCGTGGCCGATGTGCCGCCTCATCCTCGAGGCATCCCGCCTCACCGCCGTGCACTCGCCGCCGATGGCGTCGCAACTGCGGGAACAACTTCCGCACGCGAAGATCACGACGATACGTCTCGCACATGGAACGCCGGTCAGTGGCGCGCACGCTCTCAATGGACGGGCGCGCGTTCGTGCGTCATCTCGAATTCCAAACGAAGCCGTTGTGTTTGGCGTATTCGGCGGCCTCACGCCCGAGAAGCGGATTGCCCAAATCCTCGACGCACTCGCTGCGACCGTGCCCTATGCACCGTCGGTCCATCTTCTGCTCGCGGGTCCGATCGCGCGGCATTACGACGTCAGCGCCGACGTTCGGCTACGCGGCCTCGAACATCGCGTCACCATAACGGGGTACCTGGAAACCGACGCCGAGCTCACCGATTGCATCGCCGCGTGCGATGTGTCGCTGAACCTGCGCTGGCCGACAGCGCGCGAGATGTCGGGACCATGGCTGCGCGCGCTCGCCGCCGGGCGAGCGACGATTACGGTCGATCTCGCGCATCTGGTCGATGTGCCCTCGCTTGATCCGAGGACGTGGAGAGTGAATCCAGCCGCTTCTGGCTCTTCGCTTCTCGCTTCTCGTTCCGAGGGTGCGAACAGCGAGCCGCGAGCAGCGCGCAGCGAGCCTGTCACAGTCGCCATCGACATCCTCGACGAGGATCATTCGCTTCGGCTGGCAATGAGAAGGCTCGCCACCGATCCGGTGCTGCGGGCATCTCTTGGAGCCGCCGCGCAACGATATTGGGACCGCGAGCATTCGATGCCGCGAATGGTCGAGGACTACGAGCGAGCGCTAGTGGAAGCTGCCGCGCTGCCCACGCCCAGTGTCACGCTCCCTGAACACCTCGTCAGCAATGGCGAACGCGTACTGAACGAGGTGCTCACCGAATTTGGGCTCGGGCCGGTGTGGACCTGATTTGGAGTAAGATTTTGACCATACGATTGAACGGCGAGCCGTACGACATCGCCGGCCCTGTCAGCATCAGCGCGCTGCTCGCCGCGCTCAATCTCGATCCTCGTATCGTCGCGGTCGAGCACAACGTCGTGGTCGTGAAGCGTCAGCGTTACGACGACACGATCGTCAATGATGGCGACGAGGTTGAAATCGTCCGATTCGTTGGTGGCGGTTGATTATCGAACCCTAAGCCTTGAGCCCTGAGACTTAAGCTTGACATGACTTCTGATCCCCTCGTCATTGCCGGCCGTACGTTCGGTTCGCGGTTGGTCGTCGGCACCGGCAAGTATCCTTCGAACACGGTCATGGCCGATGCCCACGTCGCCTCCGGCACGGAGATGGTGACCGTCGCCGTACGCCGGGTGAACCTCACCGATAAGTCGAAGGAATCGCTGATCGATTACATCGATCGTGACCGCATCTTCATTCTTCCGAACACAGCCGGCTGTTACACCGCGGATGATGCCATCCGAACGGCGCGGCTTGGCCGCGAAGTCGGACTGTCGAACTGGGTGAAGCTCGAGGTCATCGGCGACGAGCGCACGCTGTTTCCCGATAACATCGCGCTCCTCGAGGCCACCCGCGTCCTGGTCAGTGAAGGATTCGTCGTGCTCCCCTACACCAACGACGACCCGATCGTCTGCCGGAAACTCGAGGAAGCAGGAGCGGCGGCGGTCATGCCTCTCGGTGCCCCGATCGGTTCGGGCCTCGGCATTCAGAATCCGAACAACATCCGGATCATCAAGGATCAGGCGCGCGTGCCCGTCATCGTCGATGCCGGAGTCGGTACTGCATCCGATGCGGCAATCGCCATGGAGCTCGGCGCCGACGGCGTGCTGATGAATACCGCGATTGCATTGGCTGAAGATCCGGTCGCGATGGCGACGGCGATGAAGCTGGCTGTCGAGGCCGGGCGGTTGGCGTATCGAGCGGGGCGAATCCCGAAGCGAATGCACGCGTCGGCGAGCAGTCCCGTGGATGGGCGGATCGCAAGTGCGACGGCGGCCGCTGGGAGTCGCGCCGGCGCCTGATGGCCGATCACGCCGAACCGCTCGAGGCGGTACTGCGACGCCTGAAAAAAGAGCGCGACGAGGCTGACGCCCGATATAACGATGCGTTGACCGCGGTCGATCGCGCGCTTCACGCACCCCCCGCAATCCCGCAACCGACTGCGAGTCTTGACGATCATCAGATCGCTGCACTCAACGACGCCTGGAACATCATTCCCGCGGCACCGTCCGCATCCGGCTTTCGCCGGCGGATTGCCGGTTTCGTCTGGGGCGTCGTCGGTCCTTACCTGCAACGGCAGCTGACGTTCAACTCGCTCGTCGTCGACCACATCAACCGCAATGCCAACGCCGCACGTAACGCTCACCGGGTTGCCGAGCAAACAACCGATGCGCTGAGAGATCACCTCGCGGCGCTCGCACAGTTCGAGACGCGCCTCGTGCAGTACTTTCAACAGATCACCGCCTATGTCGACACGAAGGATCGCGATGCTGCCGGCGGGGCACTCGTACTGAACGCGTCGCTCAGCGGTCTCGCCGACAGCGTCGCCAAGCGATGGGAATCAACGTCGGTGCGCGAGCAGCGGGTCAGCGGCCGCATGGACACGCTCACCGCGGCACATGAGGATCTGTGCAGCACGATTGGTACGCTGCAGCAGGGTTTGATGACCATCAAGCGCGAAATGGAGCGGATGGCAGCAGTTGGCTCCGCGCCGATGCATTCTGGACCGCGGGACCCTGATCCCGGATCCCGCACACCGGATCCCGATAATCGACAAGCGTCCTCTTCAGCCGTATTCGCACCAGCTCTGGACGCGTACAAGTATCTCGGCTTCGAGGACCGTTTCCGCGGCTCGCAACAAGCCATCCGCGAACGGTTCGAATCGTACGTACCGCTGTTCGCGAATCGATCGCCGGTGCTGGACGTCGGCTGCGGTCGCGGAGAGTTTCTTGATTTGCTCAAGGCCAGTCACATTGCGGCGCGTGGAATCGACCTCAATCACGAAATGGCGGAGACGTGTCGCGGGCGCGGCCTCGAGGTCACCGAAGCGGACGCCGTCGGGTATCTCTCGACCCTGGACGATGGCTCCCTCGGCGGCATCTTTTCCGCCCAGGTCGTCGAGCACCTCGACCCCTCGTATCTGCTGCGCTTTCTCGAGCTGTCGTTCCACAAGCTCCGACCTGGCGGACGGATCGTGCTCGAGACCCTGAATCCTGCGTGCTGGGTTGCCTTCTTCGACAGCTACATCCGCGATATCACGCACGTGTGGCCGCTCCACCCGGAAACGCTCAAATACCTCGTCGTGGCGAGCGGGTTCAGCGGCGCACATATCGAATATCGATCGCCCGTCCGCGAGGAGGATAAGCTTCAGGCGTTTGCCGCGCCGGCGACCGGCGCGCCGACCCTTGCCGATCTCGCCGAGGCATTCAACGCGAACGTCGAAAAACTGAACGCACGCATGTTCACGTATCTCGACTATGCCGTCGTCGGTGATAAGGCTTCCTGATCGATCGCGATGACTGATCGCAGATCATGCCGCTGTTGAAGAAAGCAGGCCGAGCGCTCTCGAGCAAGTTGACGCGAGTGACGCTGGATCGTTTCATTGCCGCGCATGCCAGCGATCGACCGACGCTCGACATCGGCGCCCAGAACGGCCCCTACGCCGTTCACTTCCCTCGCAGAATCGCCCTCGACATCAAGCGCGGCGTCGGTGTCCAAATCATTGGCGACGCGCAGGCGCTCGGGATCCGCGACGCCAGCTTCGAGGTCGTCCTCTGCACCGAGGTCCTCGAACATCTGCCGGAGCCGCAGCGCGCCATTGACGAAATCTTCCGTGTCCTCGCTCCTGGCGGTCAGCTTCTGCTGACGACGAGGTTTCTGTTTCCGATTCACGACGCACCGCACGACTACTTTCGGTTCACCAAGTACGGACTTCGCCACCTGCTGCGCCGGTTCGAGATCGTCGAGTTGCAGGAAGAGACCGATGCGGTCGGAACACTCGCGGTACTCCTGCAACGCCTCGGGATGCAGGCCGAGACACTTCACCGGCAGCCGTTCCGCGCCTTCTGGCTCCTGTCCGCACAGGTCGTCCGTCCCTTTTCGTTCCTGATCACCGGGGAATACGGCGACAGCCGTCGATTGCAGCGGGAGCGCGGCATCATGACGAGCGGCTATCACGTCGCCTGCAGGAAACCCGCAGCATGATTGAATCGCCACCGGCGAGTGATACCCGGCGGCTTCCGCTGACGATTGCCGCGGCGTTGATGGTGATCGCGACGATCGCGCTCTACTGGCCGGCCATCGGAGTCGGGTTTCTCGGCGACGACTTCATGATCCTGCATCGGCTGCGCGGCATCGAACGCGCGACCGATGTGATCCGTTTCTTCCGCGGGGAATTCTTCGAGTATTACCGCCCGCTCGCATTCGTCACCCATGCGATCGATTGGTCAATCGCAGGCCAGAATGCGCGTCAATTTCACTTCACAAATCTTCTGATCCACCTCGTCAGCACCATCCTCGTGCTGCTGATCGGGCGGAGCTTGTCGCCTCGTCCGCTTGCCGGCTTGCTCGCAGCGGCGCTGTTCGCCTTTCACGCCTCGAACAACGAAGCGGTCGTCTGGATGTCGGCGAGATTCGATCTTCTCGCGACCTGTTTCGCACTCGCGGCGCTCTACTGCATGACCCGGCGTGGACTCTTCGTTCAGTTCGCGGCCGCGACAATGTTCTTCTTTGCCTTGCTCTCGAAGGAGGCGGCAGTCGCCTTGCCAATTGCCGCAGCGGGATGGTCCACCTTCCGATTACGTGCGACGACGGTCAGGACCGTGGCGTTCACCCTTCCCTGGCTCGTGGCACTCGGAGTCTACAGCGCACTACGGCAACTCGGCGGCGGAGTTTCGGCTGTTGGCGGTGCCTCGCGGCTGCCCAAACTCACTGCGTTCATCATCTGCCTCGTCGCAATCGTCGCCTTGTCATCCGAGAGGTGGGTGCAAGTCCGTGACTGGCTGAGGCCGAGACGAACCCAGTTTGCCGCTGTCTTGTTCGCGCTCGTGATCGCGCTGATCCTGGCTGCCTCATTTTTATCAGGCAGCGTCGGAGCGCTGGCTCGCGAGAAGCTGGCCGTTGCCGGCTTCGCGACGTTCTATCTCACGTCTCCCGTGCTCGGTCCGGGCGAATCCATCTTCAGCGATCCCACAGCTTCTACGGCGTGGATCGTTGGCGCGATGGCCCTTATGGCTCTGGGTGCGGTGATCTTCCTGCTCTGGCCGCGATTGATCGACGACGAGCGCTATTGGTTCTTCGATACGTTGCTCATCGCAACGCTGTTGCCGATATCCGCGCTCACTGAAGGCAAGCGCTACCTGTATCTCCCGTCGGTCGCCATGTCGTTGATCGTGGCGACGTTCGTCGTCGAATTGCACGGACGGGCACGGCGAGTTGCACTCTCGGTCGTCGCCGGCGTCCTTGCCATATCAACGGTTCAAATTGCCGCGAGGGTTCAAGACTGGCGATGGTCCGGACGGATGACCGCCGAGGGTGCACAACTCGTCGACTCCACGTTTGCACCCGCGTGCGGGAGCGGTCATGTCGTCTTTCTCACCAGCCCGGTTGGCATGCGCGGCGTGTACTCGCACTTCTATTACGAAACCTTTGAAGTCCCGCGCGGCTGCATGCCCGAGTTGTTTCAGGTTGTCGTTCGCGTCGTACGCGTCGACACGCCGATTGAGGTGAGATGGGATCGGCCGGATCAGATCGTCATCGACGCGCGTGACTATCGCGGAAATTTTCTGCTTTCAACGGATCTGCGCACCTTTGATACGCCGCTTCGTGTTGGTGAGTCGATCAGCATCCACACGCCTCTCGGCGTATTGAACGCAGACACGTCCGGTGTGAACACGAGAGTAACCTTAACCCTGTCGCCTGCCGCAGTACAAGAGCGCATTCACTTCTTCTACTACTCAGACGGGAAAATTCGCGCGCTGAATCACCGGTAAGTCGCGACCGGCGCTACCGGATAGAATGAAGAACTACATGACTGTCGAACGCCCTGGAGCGCGCCAGGCGCTGCGGGCGGCCTGGATCCTGGCGACGATTCTCACTGCGGCTCCCCTCGTTTCATTGTTTTATCAACCCGTCGGCTGGGGCCCTCGCGTCGTGGTGGCAGCCGTGGCGCTCACAGCGGCGTGGCGTCCATTCAATGGCCTGCTGTTGCTGGCCGGACTCGGTCCACTTGCCGCCACGATCCTCGCATTGACGCGCACGGGAGCGGCGTCCCTGAACTTTTTCGAGGCGATGGTGCTTGGCGTTGTGCTCGGCTGGATCGTGCACCACGTCATCCGGCCTCACCCTCTCGCGTTGCCCTCGCGATTCGACGTCGCCACAGCAGTCCTGTTCTCGCTCGCGTCTGCTTCCGTGGTGACAAGCGCGACCATTATTCGAATCGAGCGTCCCGACACACCCGTTGGCGAGCTGTTTCAATCTTTCGTTCTCAAAAACTATCTCATCGGGTCAAACCCGCTCACAGCCGGCATGTTGTTCGTCGAGGGCATCGCATTAATGATCATCGTCGCCGAACGATGCGCGCTCGATTCCGACTCCCGGTATCGACTGCTGCGGATGATGGTCGTGGGTGCGACGGCGGCAGCATCTCTCAACGTGTTGAGGATCTTCAACGCCGCGTTGTCTCAGGCGAATCCGCTCACCGCGTTTGGGATCCAGTTCGCCACTGTACGGGTCAACATGCATTTTCCCGATCTCAACGCCGCTGGTTCCTACTTCGCGTTGATGTTCTTTCTCGCGCTCGGTTTGGTTCCTTCGGCTGCGATTGGCGTCGTGGCGTCCGTCTTGATTGCCGCGGGTCTCTGGGTCGCCGGATCTCGCACGGCTCTGGCTGCCACGCTCGGCGTCAGCAGCCTTCTCGCCCTCTTCAATCTTCGTCGTCGTGCCGCCTGGTCTATCGCTCTCCTCGTCGCAGTCGGCATGATTGCGACGATCGCATGGCAGTGGTATCCGAAGGGAAAAAACCTCGACAGTAGCGGGGCGTTTACTTATCGAGTCGTAAGAGGGCAAGCGGCCCTGCAGTTGATACGCGCCCACCCTGTCTTTGGCGTTCGGCCGGGCAACTTCTCCGAGCGTTCCGGACTTTCCGACAACGCGCACAATAACTATCTGCAAATCGCCGCCGAGCTCGGCCTGCCTGCCTTGCTGGCGTTTGCGTATCTTTGCGCG
>Ga0209382_10003766_pt1 | contig 20790 bp, 17 predicted proteins | sample SoiMetdeltSBSDD5_FD_187599 | JGI IMG/M metagenome (GOLD analysis project Ga0209382, IMG submission 187599) | Bulk soil microbial communities from a Populus tree surrounding site in Tennessee, USA - Soil MetaG P. deltoides SBSDD5 (SPAdes) (version 2) | ecosystem: Environmental > Terrestrial >... | reverse complement strand
CATCCCTGGCTGCTCGAGGACGCTTACAGGCGGCTGACACGGGATCTCGCAGTCGAACGCAACGCGTTTTTCTGGCGAATCGCTCTCTACGCGCCGTTCGGCGCGTCCGTGATCGCGGCCAATCTCGTATTCGATTACGCGCGGATTCGGCTGGTCGTGGAGGACAGGCGCAGCGCGCTGGGTGCAATCCGGGCCGCGCTGGCATTCCTGGGACGACATCCACGCACAACAGCAGGTCTATACGCGTTGAATGCGCTGACCTTTATTGTGCTGATTGCAGTGTGGGCCGTGGTGGCGCCTGGCGCCGGGCGCACAGGCGCGATGATGTGGGTTTCGTTCCTCGTCGCGCAGCTCTACTTGCTTGCTCGCATCGTCCTGAAGCTGCAGTTCATTGCGTCGCAGACGGCGCTGTTCCAGGCGAGTCTCGCCCACGCAGCGTATGCAGCCGCCCCGGCGCGCGAGTGGCCCGACTCGCCCGCGGTTGAGGCGGTCGCGGGCGTCAGTTCAACGAGGCTTCGATAGAGCCTGAAAAATCGACGGGCGAAGAGGTTGCTGGCGCGAGGGTTCCGGCCAGCAACTCCTTCAGGCGATCGGCATCGATCGATTCGACATCGAGCAACTCTTCGGCGACGACCTTCACCGCGCCTCGCTGCTCCTCGATGATCTGACGAGCGGTTTCGTAGCCGCGCATCACAAACGCGCGAATCTCCTCGTCCACGCGGCGCGCGGTTTCCTCGCTGAAGCCTGCCGCGCGGTTGTCTGCATCCCAGGCGCCCGAGGGGCGGCGGAAGTGCAGCGGACCGAGCGTGGACATACCAAGCTCGCACACCATCTTGCGCGCCAGTTCCGTCGCGCGTTCGATGTCGTTGGCGGCGCCGCTCGTCATCTGGCGCAGAAACAGCTCTTCGGCCACGCGCCCGCCCATCAGGATCGAAATCTGCGACTCGATGAACGGTTTCGAGTGCGTGTACCGATCGGCCTCGGGCAGCTGCATCGTGACGCCGAGCGCGCGGCCGCGCGGAATGATCGTCACTTTGTGCAGCGGGTCCGCATCGGGCAGCACCGCGGCAACCACCGCATGGCCGGCCTCGTGATACGCGCACGTGACGCGCTCGTGCTCGCTCATCGCAACCGACTTGCGCTCGACACCCATCAACACCTTGTCGCGCGCGGCGTCGAGGTCGCTGGTACCAACCGCGGTGCGTCCCGAACGCGCGGCGATCAGCGCGGCCTCGTTGACGATGTTCGCGAGGTCCGCGCCGGAGAAGCCGGGCGTGCCTCGCGCGATGGCGCGGAGGTCCACCTCAGGCTCGAGTGCCACCTTGCGCGAATGCACTCGCAAGATCTGCTCTCGCCCGCGCAGGTCCGGGTTGCCGACGGTGACCTGCCTGTCGAAGCGACCAGGGCGCAGCAGTGCGGGATCGAGAATGTCCGGACGGTTGGTGGCCGCCACCACGATGATGCTCTCCGATTGCATGAAGCCGTCCATCTCGACGAGCAGCTGATTGAGCGTCTGCTCGCGCTCTTCGTGGGACAAGGACGTTCCCCCGCGATTGCGGCCAACCGCATCGAGCTCGTCGATGAAGATGATGCAGGACTTGTGGCGACGCGCATCGCGGAACAGCCGTCGCACGCGCGATGCACCGACGCCGGCGTACATCTCGACGAAGTCGGAGCCGCTGGCAGAGATGAACGGAACGCCCGCCTCCCCGGCCATCGATCGCGCGAGCAGCGTCTTTCCTGTACCCGGGGGGCCGACGAGCAGGATGCCGCGCGGAATGCGGCCGCCGATGGTGGCAAAGCGCGCCGGATCCTTCAAGAAATCGACGATCTCACTCACCTCGTCCTTCGCTTCGTCAACGCCGGCAACGTCCGCAAACGTCACCGGAACTGTCTCGGGATCAATCGTTCTGGTGCGCTCCAGCGTCGGCACGCGACCCGTCATCATGCGAACGAGGACGAGACCCGCCATTCCGAACAACAGGAAACCCACCGCGACGGCGCCGTACCGCCCGGCATTGAACGACTGCGCCTGGCGTACATCGAGGCGGATACCGCGCTGGGCGAGGCCGCTCACGAAGGTCGGGTTCGAGGCGATGTAGCCCTGCGGCGCCACCGTCTGAAACGGCGTTCCATCGCGACGCTCGAAAAGCAGACCCTCCGCCGTCACGGTAACCGTGGCGACGCGCCCCGCGTCGACGTCGCGGAGAAAATCGGTGAATGCGACAGATGCCGGAGTAGCCGCACTATGGTTGCGGGCAACCAGAATGGCCACCGTCAACAGGACCACTACGCTGAAGATGGCGCCTGCCCAGATCAGACCGTTTCGAGAAATTCTTCGTCCGAACACGAGGGTCTCCCTTACCTGGTCGCGGATGAGCCGACCACAGCCGGGGAAGCCCGGGTGCAACACGGCCCGATTCTTGTGGGAACGCATCATCGAGAACGAGCCACGACGTGCGTTCAACGATTCTAGCGAACCAGTCGTCACGTGTAAACAGCCATCCCACAATAATTTAGGGAGCTCGGCGATAATGCGTCGCGCTGCAAGAATCCGGATCGGCTGCTCGGGATGGCAATACCGCCATTGGCGGGGCAGCTTCTATCCGCCTGAGTTGTCGCAGACTCGTTGGTTCGCCCATTACGCGCTGCACTTCGATACTGTCGAGATCAACAACACCTTCTACCGACTGCCCGAGGCTGCGACTTTCGAAAAATGGCGGGAACGGGCGCCCCGCCATTTCCTGTATTCGGTCAAGGCGAGCCGTTTCCTTACCCATATGAAGAAGCTGAAAGACCCGCACGATCCGCTCGTGCGGCTCTTCGACCGGGCAAAGCATCTCGGACCTCAACTCGGCCCGGTCCTGTATCAGCTGCCGCCGCACTGGCCGGTCGACCTCGACCGTTTGCAGAATTTCCTCCAGGATCTCCGGCGCGTATGGCCGGACCGGATTCATGCAATGGAGTTTCGCGACCCAAGCTGGTACAACGACCGAGTGCTTGCGCTGCTCGACCGGTACGAGGTGACGCTGTGCCTGCACGACATGAAAGGCTCGGCGACCGAGCGCATCGCGATTGGCCCGTTCGTCTACGTCCGATTCCACGGCGTGGAGCGGTACGGCGGCGCGTACGGCGACTACCAGCTGGACGCGTGGAGCGACTGGCTCGCGGCACGAGCCGCGAGCGGCGTCGACGTGTTCGCGTATTTCAACAACGACATCGGAGGTCATGCCCCCCGCGACGCTCTTCGACTGCGCCAGCGCCTACAACGGCGGCTTGCGGCGTAAGATAATCACTCCCCTTTTTTAGATGGTGTCTTCCACCGATCCTCGGAGCCCGCTTGCGCTGGCGCCTGAGGTCGATTATTTCCGGCGGCAGTTCGAGCAACTCGCGACCGACGGCAACGCGTTCGTCACAGGGCTGAGCGATGCGGAGTTCGCCTGGCAGCCTGCGCCGGAGCGGTGGTCGATCGCACAGTGCATCGATCACCTCAACGCCACGGCACGCGCGTATCTGCCCGTGCTGGACGAAGGGATCGCCGATGCCATGCGGCGCGGCTTGTACAGCCCGGGCCCGTATGTGTACAACTGGATAGGGCGCATTCACGTACTGGTGGCCCAGCCCGACTCGTGGATTCGCGTCAAGGCACAGCGCGCGTTCGAGCCCGCACCCGGACGCACGCGACAAGAGATCATGGCGGCCTTCCGCGCCTACCAGGTTCAATACGTCGATCGGCTGCGACAGGCCAACGGACTTGATTTGGCACGCGCCCGCGTTGCATCGCCGGTCGTGCGATGGCTACCGATGCCTCTGGGGTCGGCGTTCGCGCTGCTGATCACGCACGAGCGGCGGCACCTCGTGCAGGCGCAACGCCTTCTACAGGCGCCGGGGTTTCCACAAGGGTCCGGCTGAGGCCGGACACTACTACCCGGTCCGGCTAACCCTCTTCGCGTGGCGCGCGCGCAACGCGTTACCGTTGAAAGAGTTGCGGAGCACGATTTGCCGACGTGTGAATCCCTTACCAAGAAGAGTTAGGCCCGCATGTCGCGACTCAATACATTCCTGTCCGGCATTCGTGTAATTGACCTGTCCCGGCATCTGCCAGGACCGTTAGCCACGCTCCTCCTCGCCGACATGGGCGCGGAGGTCCTCAAGATAGAACCGCCCGGCGGGGACGATCTACGCACCATGGGTCCCTGCGGACCACGTGGGCATTCTGTGTATTTCGATGCGGTGAACGCCGGCAAGACAACACGGCGCATGAATCTCAAGGATCCGGACGCCCGGGCGGCGTTACTACGTCTGGTTGAGACGGCGGACGTGCTTGTCGAATCGTTCCGTCCAGATGTGATGGCGCGGTTGGAACTGGATTATAAGACGGTCAAGCCGCGCAACCCCGGACTGGTCTACTGCTCACTGAGCGGGTTTGGAGCAAAGGGACCTCTGTCGCACAAGCCTGGGCACGACCTGAACTACGTATCGCTGGCGGGTGCACTCAGCAAGTCGGCGGCAGGCGAACCGATGCTCCCCGAGTCCCTGTTGGCGGATAACGCAGGCGCGCTATTCGCGTCCCTTGCCATCGTCGGCGCGCTGTATGGCCGCACGCGGGATCAACGGGGCTGCCACCTCGACCTCGCGCTCGCCGATGCCGTACTCCCTCTGCGGCTGTTTCAGGTCGCGGCGCTGGGCATGTCCGATCAGCCGCCGGCATACGGCGCAGGACAGCTGAACGGCGGTGCCGCGTATTACCAAATTTATGCGACGTCAGACGGCAGGCATGTGAGTCTGGCCGCCATCGAACATCGTTTTTGGGAGGCGTTCTGCAACGCCGCGGAACGGCAGGAATGGATTTCACGACATGGGGACGCGTTTCCGCAAACGGCTCTGACGCGGGAGGTCGCTGACATGTTCCGCGCGATGTCGCTCGCGGAATGTGAACGGCGATTCGACCACGTCGACTGTTGCTTCAGCACGATTCTGGATCTCCGAAGCGCAATCGCCTCCGATTACCAGCGAAGTCGGGGCCTTGTCCAGCATGGCGCCGACGGCGTCGTTCATCCGCTTCTCCCGGTACTGGTCGACGGAGAACCTCCATTGCCGCGTCCACCTCTTCGAACTGAATAGAGTCCGGCTAAAGCCGGACACTACGTACTCAGGAGGTTTTGGTGCTCAGGGGGTTTTGACGGCTGCGACGATGTGGCGGGCGGAAATCCCGTACCGATCGAGCAGTTTGGCGGGCGCACCGCTTCTCGGGATCTCGGTGACCGCGAGGCGACGCACGGTGAAGCCTTCCGGGGCGACGGCTTCTGCAACAGCGTCACCGATTCCTCCCGCCGCGTAGTGATCCTCCACGGTGATCAGCTGGCCTTTCGTCTCGCGAGCACATCGGACGAGCGCAGCGGCATCCACCGGCTGCACCGAGTACAAGTCGATCACGCGAATATTGATGCCTCGCGCCTTCAGCTCGTCGTGAGCCTTCAGCGCTTCGAACAGCGTGACACCAGCTCCAATCACTGAAGCGACATCCGAGTTGCTCTCACGAAGGACTTTGAGCCCGCCAATCTCGAACCGTTCATCCGGCCCGTAAATCACCGGCGTCTTGGGACGGGTCGTCCGCATATAGGCCGGGCCCGGATGGTAAGCCATTCGTTCGATCAGCCGTTCAGTGCTGACCGCGTCCGACGGATAGAGCACGGTGATGTTCGGCTGCGCGCGCATCATGGCCAGATCTTCGAGCCCCATCTGCGACGGTCCGTCCTCGCCAATCGACACGCCGGCATGCGATCCCGCGATCTTGACGTTGAGGAAACTGACGGCGGCCATGCGAATGAAATCGTAGGCGCGCGTGAGGAATGCCGCGAACGTCGATGGGAAGGGAATCGCGCCGCGGCTCGCGAGCCCCATCGCGACACCAATCATGGCTTGTTCGGCGATGTATACCTCGTAGAAGCGGTCCGGATGCACCTGCTCGAACTTTTCGCTGAACGTTGAGTTCCTCACATCACCATCGAGCGCAACGATACGATCGTCGCCCGTACCGAGGCGCGCGATAGCGTCGCCGTAGGCCTCGCGCGTGGCTACCTCGTCGCCAAGCTTGTAGGAGGACGGCCCGATGCTCGCCTGTCTGGGCGCCGGGCGGCTCACAGTTCGCGCCATACGGGGACGGGGCGGCGGTCCTTCTTCGGGCACGAACTGCAACTGCAGCTCCGCCAGCGCCTTGTCCAGTTCCTCGCCTTTCTTGAGTGCCTTGCCGTGCCACCCTTCTTTCCCTTCCATCAAAGAGATGCCCTTCCCTTTGATCGTTCGGGCCAGGATCATCGTCGGCCGTCCGCGGGTCTGTCGGGCTTTGTCGAACGCATCGAGAATTTCTACAAGGTCGTGACCGTCGATCGTGAGTACGTGCCAGCCGAATGCACGCCACCGTGCGGCAAGCGGCTCTGTATCGTGCTGCCACTGCGTCGGACCACTCTGACCGAGCGCGTTGACATCAGTAATGCCACACAAGGAATCGAGCTTGTATGCGGAGGCCACACTGGCCGCTTCCCAGACCGATCCTTCGGCCGTCTCGCCGTCCCCCAGGAGGACGTAGGTCCGATAGTCGGAGTTGATGCGTCGAGCGTTGAGCGCGATACCTACCCCGGCTGCAAGACCCTGACCCAGAGAGCCGGTCCCCACATCGACAAACGGCAGACGCGGCGTTGGGTGACCTTCGAGATCGGAATCGATCCGGCGCAACGTGAGCAGATCCTCGCGTTTGAGGAACCCCACTTCCGCCCAAGCCGCATACAGAATCGGCGCCGCGTGACCCTTCGACAGCACAAAGCGATCGTTGTCGGGATTCTGCGGGTCGCGCGGGTCATAGCGCATCTCCGCAAAAAAGAGCGCCGCCACAATCTCGGCAGCGGAACAGCACGAGCTCGGGTGGCCGCTTCCGGCCTCTGAGGTCGAACGCACCGAATCGATGCGCAGGCGTGTTGCGACGTTGATCAGCGCGGGCACGCGCACAGATGTCTCTACCGACAAGAAGTCCCTCCGGGTCGGAGAATTATAATCTCGTGATGCTCGCGCTGCGGTACATCTACGTCCTGACGCTCGTCGTCTGGCTCGGCGGCATGTTGACGTTGGGCGCGCTCGTGGCGCCGACGATCTTCCAGGTGCTGCAGGCGTACGACCTGGTCGGCGGGCGCGTGCTCGCTGGTGATGTATTCGGGGCGATCCTCGCGAGATTTCAATACGTGGCGTACGCCGCAGGCGCGGTGCTGCTGCTCACGCTTTTCATCATGCGGCTGCTCGGTCCACCGCCGCGGGCGTTTGGTGCGCGCGCGGCGATCGTCGCCGCTATGCTGATTACCACGCTCTACTCGGGCCTTATCGTGACCCAGCAGATCAATACGGTGCAACTGGAAGCCGGCGGCGCTCCGTCGAAGCTGCCTGCGAATGACGCCCGCCGCCTGCGCTTCGACGAGTTGCACGAGCTCTCCGTACGGCTCATGCTGCTCACGATGACAGGCGCGTTCGTGCTGCTCTATTGGGAAGCGAGGGAGAGGTAACCTGCACGTCATCACGCTGATCCCTGGCGACGGCATCGGGCCCGAGGTCACAGCCGCCGTTGTCAAGATCCTGAAATGCGCGGGGTTGGATGTTCAGTGGGAACGGCACGAGGCAGGCGCGGCCGCACTGGATCGATTCGGCGACCCCCTTCCAGCCACGCTCCTGGACTCCATTCGGCGCAACCGACTCGCGCTGAAAGGCCCCGTGACCACTCCTGTGGGCGGCGGTTTCACCAGCGTGAATGTAGGGCTGCGCAAAGCGCTCGATCTCTTCGCAAATCTCCGTCCCGTGAAGAACCTCCCGGGCATCCGAACGCGATACGAGAAGGTCGACCTGGTCGTCGTCCGAGAGAACACGGAGGACCTCTATGCGGGTCTCGAGCACGAGGTGGTGCCTGGGGTTGTCGAGAGCCTGAAGATCACGACGGAAGCCTCGTCGGCGCGTATCGCACGATTCGCCTTCGATTATGCCAAGCAACACGGCCGGGCCCGTGTGACCGCGGTGCACAAGGCCAACATCATGAAGATGGGCGACGGGCTGTTTCTGAATACCTTTCGGCAGACCGCCAGCGGCTATCCTGACATCGCATCCGACGATCGGATCGTCGATGCCACGTGCATGCAGCTCGTGATGAATCCCGAGAAGTTCGACGTCCTGGTGCTTCCGAATCTGTACGGCGACATCGTTTCAGATCTTTGTGCAGGACTTGTAGGGGGCCTCGGGGTTGTACCAGGCGCGAACCTCGGTGCCGACATCGGCGTCTTCGAGGCCGTCCACGGCAGCGCGCCAGACATCGCCGGCAAAAACGTTGCGAATCCGACGGCATTGCTGCTGTCCGCCGTGCTGATGCTGCGGCACATAGACGAGAGCGCCATCGCCGATCGAATCATGAAAGCGCTGGAGAAAATCCTCACCGAAGGTCGCGTCCGGACCCGTGATCTTGGCGGAAGCGCGAGCACGACCGAATTCGCCGAGGCGATCTGCGAACAACTTGATGCTTAGCGGTTGCACAGTTCCGCACGTTCGGGAGGCACCAAGCATCACTGAATGTTTGGTATAGTCCCATTGCCGATGATCGACGAGATCACCGAGGCTGTGCTTGCTCGAGAAGAGGTCGCCCGTTACATCGAGGGCAGCCACGGCCATGGGGGACGCGCAGCGCGCGAACGAGTCGAAGCCTACCTCGAGGAGTTGCGCACCACGCAGCGTTACTCGATCTACAGGGCATTGAAGCATCCGCTCTACCCGATCCTGCGCAAAATCGAACGCATTCCGGAGCACATCGAGCGCGCTCGAACGGCCACACGCGCCGGCCGAGTCGTGTACGCCTCGAACCACAAGAGCCACACCGATTACCTCGTGGAGCTGCTCGTCCTGGACGAAAACGAGGTACGGCCGCCGATTATCGCGGCCGGGATCAACCTGTTCGGCGGACCGCTGGGTCTGCTTCACCGCCACGTGACGGGCGCCATTCCCATTCGGAGAAACACGAAGGACCCCGCGTACCTGATCACGCTCAAGGCGTACGTGGCGGAGCTGCTTCGGAAACACGATCTGTTCTTCTATCCCGAAGGCGGTCGGAGCTACAGCGGGGAGCTCAAGAGCCCGAAGACGGGACTGATTCACGCAGCGCTGCAGGCCGAGATGTCGAACCTGATGGTCGTTCCGGCCGCGGTGGCGTACGACCTGGTGCTCGAAGACCACGTGCTGGCGCGGCAGCGGATCAAGCGGACGCAACGTCCGTTCAGTCGCGAGCTTGCCGAGATGGTGCGGCACGCGGTCGGGTACAAGTCGAGGGCCTTCGTGACGTTCGGCAAGCCGATCAGCGTCGACATCGATCCGTCATCCCGCCGCGATGTGTTGAACTTTGCGCACACCGTCATGGATGCAGTCGGGCGACTCTACAAAGTGCTGCCCACCGCCGTCGTTGCGAATGCGATGCGTCCGTCAATTTCCCGCCGCGATCTCGAATCGCGTGCCGACGCCGTTATCGAGACGCTGCGCGTCAAGGGCGCCAATCTTGGCGTGGGAAGCGGCCGCGAAGCGCTCGACCTCGGGCTCGAGCTCCTCGAGACCCGCGGCATCATCGTCGTCGAACAGAGCCGGGTCCGGGTCCGCGAACGAAACGTCTTGCGCTATTACGCCCGCACACTAGACCATCTCCTCGCATCGCCGTCCCGTCGTACCCACTGATGTACGCCGGTTCGAAGGCATTCTTTTATGCGCTGTCGCGCAGCGCTCTCCTCAAGCGTCTTGCGTCGCGTTATGGCCTGAGGACCAGCGAGAGCTTCGCCAGCCGTTTCATCGCCGGCGAAACGATCGAGACGGCGATCACCGCCTCGAAGCGACTGCAGGCGCAGGGATTTCTCATTACGCTCGATCATCTCGGCGAAGGAGTCGGCACGCTCGAGGCGGCAAGCGCCGCGACGCGAGAATACGTCAGGCTCATCAACGTGATCGTAGCGGCGGGTATTGAACGGAACATCTCGCTGAAGCTCACCCAGCTCGGCATCGACATCGACCGTGCCACGTGCGTCGACAATCTCCGCCGCATCCTCGAACCAGCGTCGCGGTGCGACTTTTTCGTCCGCATCGACATGGAGAACTCGGCCTATACGGAACGCACGCTGGAGATATTCGAAACGCTGTGGGAGCAGCAATACCGTAACGTAGGCGTCGCGCTCCAGGCTTACCTGTTTCGCACCGAACGGGACGTTCAGCGCATGAACGAGCTGGGTGCGCGTGTTCGACTGGTCAAAGGCGCCTACAAGGAACCGGCTGCGGTGGCCTACCAGCGCAAGGACGAAGTCAACTCCGCATTCGGCCGCCTCGCACGGCAGCTGCTCGACCACGGCACGTATCCGGCGATCGCCACACACGACGAGGACGTCATCGCCCAGGTGCGTCAGCATGCCGCAACTCGCGGGATGGCCGCGGACCGGTTCGAGTTTCAGATGTTGTACGGGATCCGTCGTGACCTGCAGGCGTCACTGGCTGCCAGCGGCTACCCGATGCGCGTGTACGTTCCTTTCGGCCGCGAATGGTTCCCCTATTTCATGCGCCGGCTCGGCGAGCGTCCCGCTAACCTCAGTTTTGTCGTCAAGGCGTTGTTCCGCGAGCGGTGACTCCGGACCGCCTCCTCCATAGCTGACGCGACTATTACCCTAGAATCGCGACTATTTCCGCACTCTGCTGGCAAACGTACTGACAGTGTTGTATCCGGTCGCGGAGATCCCTCTAAAACGGGCGATTTTCGCGTGGCATCCGTCTTGAAGAACAGGAGAGCTGTCACGCAGCTGAGCGACGCAAAGTAGGACAGTCGCTTCTACGGGCGTGAAAGGGGATCTCGACAAATGGTTACGGACTCAGCACAGAAGCGCACACTCGCCTTTGCACAGCCCCCACAAGGGTTCGTGGATCGTGCGTCGCGGCGCGCGCGGCAGTTCCTGTGCGGCCTTAGCGGCCACGACTCGCTTCTCCACTTCCAGCGCGGACGCATCTCATTGATGTGCGTCTTGTGCGGACACGAAACACCCGGGTGGGACCTCGGCGGAACCGCCACGGCGCGCCACGAGCGCGGCGCTTCGCAGTCGGTGCAGGTGCCACTCGTCGGTCAGCAGCGTGCGGCCTGAGTAGATCATCGAAGATACCCACGCGCCAGCTCCACCAGAGCATCGCGGCACACGCGCACGTCATCGATCCGCACGTATTCTTCGACGCTGTGAAGACCCGCGCCTCCGGGTCCGAAGAGCACTGTCGGTACGCCTACGGCGCTCAGGATCGCCGCGTCACTCCAGAAGCTCATGCCGACCCGTCGCGGACGGCACCCGGCGGTCTCGGCGGCCCTCGTGAGCATCTCGGGCAGCGGATGGGACGGCTCGAGCTCGTACGCCGCCCGACTGAACACGAGACTCGCGTCGCACACGAAGTCCTCGTCCGCCCGACGCAGCCGATCGAGAATGGCGCGCACTTCCTGCAACCCCGCACCGACCGGCTCTCCTGGGAGCGTACGCCGCTCGATCTGCAGGCTGCATCGGTCCGGATAGCTGCTCAGCTCTCGGCCACCGTTGATGATCGACGCGTGCAGCGACCCTGTGCCTAGCAACGCGTGGGGCCGCTGCGACTGCAATCGGCGGTCGAGCGACTCCAGACGGCTTAATACGCGACCCATTCTGAGAATGGCATCGCGACCGTCACGAGGACGACTCCCATGTGCGGCCCGGCCGAGCGTCTCTACGCGGACCCATTCAAATCCCTTGTGTGCCACAGCGATATCGAGATCGGTCGGCTCGGTGACGACGGCCGCGTCAGCGCGCCACAGCGCAGCCAACGCTTCGGCACCAAGACTCGCGTGCTCTTCGTCAACAACGGCAGCAACAATGAGGCGGCCGCGCGTGCAGATATTCTGCTCGGCAATCTGCTGCGCAGCTCCGACCATGGCAGCGACGCCGCCCTTCATATCCTGTGCTCCACGTCCGTACAACCGCCCGTCGCGGTGAATCGGCCGGAAGGGGTGTTCCATTCCTGCAACGCCGACGGTATCGAGGTGGCCACAGAACATCAGTGTCGGCCCTGGATTCGGGCCGTCGAGCACTGCGACGACGTTCGGGCGCCCGGGCGCGATCTCGCTGATAGTGACCTCTAAACCGGCGGCGGTGCACTCAGCTGCGATGCGACGCGCGATTTCGGCCTCTCCGGGTGCGCCCGCCACCAGCGAAGGGTTCACCGAGTCGATGGCCACGAGATCTTCCAGCAGCGCGATGGTTGGATCGGTCTGAGTCACTACGGAATGTTCCTATGACGCGTCCGATCGAAGCACAATCAGTAGCGCCATGTCACTGGCTCTTGCCTCGACCATAGCTCGAGCCGTACGAGCCGCCGGTGGACGCGCCGTCATCGTCGGCGGCTGGGTACGCGATCGCCTGAGGGGTCGTCCTTCGAAGGATATCGATCTCGAGGTCTTCGGAGTTCCGCAGGAGCAATTAGCGGCTCTGCTGCAACAATTTGGACGGGTCGAAGCGGTCGGACAGAGCTTCCCTGTCTACAAGGTGATCGCGCAGGGGGAAGGGGGAAAGGGGACGGCGGAAGACGAAAGCGGGACGGCAGAAGACGAAAGCGGGAAGCGGGAAGGGGCACTCGATGTCGCCCTGCCCCGACGTGAATCGAAGTCCGGGCGCGGACACAAAGGCTTTCATGTTGTCGGCGATCCCTTCATGACGATCGAGGAGGCGGCCCGGCGACGCGATTTCACGATCAACGCGATCTCGTGGGATCCGCTGACTGACGCTTATGAAGACCCGTTCAATGGCAGGGCTGATCTCGACCGTCGCGTGCTCAGGGCCGTCGATCTTCGAACTTTTGGAGAAGACAGCCTGCGTGTCCTGCGTGCGGTCCAGTTCGCCGCGCGTTTCGAGTTCACCCTCGACGACGCGACCGCCGCGTTGTGCCGAAGCATCGCGTTGGACGATTTGCCCCCCGAACGGGTTTGGACGGAGCTCGAAAAACTGCTACTGGCCGCAGAGCGGCCTTCGATTGGACTTGCACTCGCGCTCGATCTTGGCGTCGTCGAGACGATTCTGCCCGAGTTGAAGCCTCTCGTCGGCTGCGAACAGGAGCCCGACTGGCACCCCGAAGGCGACGTCTGGACGCACACGCTCATGGTGGTCGACAAAGCGCGTCAGCTGAATGCGGATCTCCAGCGTCCGCAGCTGAGTGCCGTGATGCTGGGCGCCATCTGCCACGACCTCGGCAAACCTGCGACAACAGCGATCATCGACGGTCGGATACGGTCAATGAACCATGAAGAGGCGGGCGTCGAGCCAACACTCAGGCTGCTCGATCGATTGCGCGTCCACGCGATCGAAGGCTTCGACGTGCGCAGCCAGGTTGTCGGACTCGTCGCGCATCATCTGAAGCCCGGGATGTTCTATAAAGCCGCGCAGGTTGGCGATGGGGCGTTTCGACGGCTCGCACAGAAGGTCGACCTCGAGCTGCTTGCACGTCTCGCGCGTGCGGACTGTCTGGGACGCACGGGCAACTTTGATTGCTCGGCCATGGACTGGTTTCTTCAGCGGGCGCGATCGCTTGGCGTGGAACATCGTCCGCCGGCGCCGCTGCTGCAAGGCCGGCATCTGCTCGCTCTCGGGCTTTCACCCGGACCTCAAATTGGCGCCATCTTGAAGCAGGTGTACGAGCGACAACTGGATGGGGAGGTCAGCACAGTCGACGAAGCCATCGACGACGCGAAGCGGTTACTAGCGTGACCCTCTCAAGTCACAAGGCACAACGAATTTGTGACTTGTGATGTGTGATTTGTGACTTGAGCACGCTTATGCGATATAGCGTGCGTAATCCTCGGCCGAAATGTTGCCGCCCGAGATCACCGCCACCGTCCGTCCGTCGCGAGGCACTGATTTCAATACCGCTGCGACCGTGGCGGCGCCACTCGGTTCTGCGACGATCCGCGCCTCCCGAAAGAGCCACCGCACCGCACCGGCAATTGCCTCATCGTCTACAGTGACGACGTCGTCGACGAATGCCTGGACGTGCGCGAACGTGAGATCGCCGGGCTGCAGCGGCAGCAGCCCGTCTGCAATGCTGGACGTACGTTCGAGCCTGACTGGATGACCGGCGCCGAGCGAGGCGCTCATCTTGGGCGCGCCCGCGGGTTCCACTCCAACGATACGCGCGGTGGAACGACGTCCCCGTAGAGCGGCAGCGACTCCCGCAATGAGCCCACCTCCACCAACGGGCACGTACACCGCTGACACGTCAGGTTGCGCGTCCAGTATTTCGAGCCCGCAGGTTCCAGCGCCCGCAATGATCCAGGGGTGCTCGAACGGCGGAACGATCGTAAGACCGCGAGCAGACGCTTCGGCCTCCGCTCTGGTTCGACGATCGACTGACGTCGTTCCAGCCAGAATCACCTCGCCCCCATGCCGTCGTACACCGTCGACTTTTACTCCGGGTGCGGTTTCGGGCATCACGACGACCGCAGGGATGCCCAGCCTCCGGGCGGCCAGAGCAACAGCCTGCCCATGGTTGCCCGAAGAGTACGTAATGACGCCCGCGGAACGGAGATCCGGAGAGAGCGACGCGATCATGTTGTAGGCGCCGCGGATCTTGAACGCGCCCATCGGTTGCAAGTTCTCGCACTTCAGACCGATCGTCACCGGCGGCGTGGAACGCCGGCCGTCCTCGACGGCCACCTCGATGAGAGGTGTGCGCACCGCCACGTCCCGGATGCGCACCGCGGCTGCCTCGATATCGGACAGCGCAACCAGCGTCGTCGTCACTGTGTGGAATTCAGCCTCGGGCGGGCGAACTGTTCGTTGGGAAGGTACCGAGGCATTTCAGGAGCGTTTGCGATACGCCACCCAAGTTCCGCGAGAAAACGCATGTCGTTGACCGCGCCCGTGTAGTCCCACGATGGAAGCACCTCGTCGTCCGGCTGATGGTAGCGCTTGTCGTCGTATTCCATCTTGAGCCGCTTCGCAGCGTCGCTATTCGGGCCCACATACTCAGCCGGATCGCTCAACGACAACGCAGGGACGCCGATCTTCGCGAAGGGAAAATGGTCGGAGCGGAAGAAGTGTCCGCGCTCCGGCTGCGGGTCGGGCCCGACGATTCTGGTCTGCTCGCCCGCGAGCGTCGAGGCGAGCGCGCCGAGCGTCGAACGCTCGGACCCGAGCAGCACGATGTCGCGGCTCGGTCCCCCCAAGTTGAGCGAGTCGATATTGATATTGCCCGCCCATGCGTCAGCCGGAAGCACCGGATGTGCGGCGAAGTATTCGGCGCCGAGGAGACCCGACTCTTCTGCTGTCGTGAACAGCACATAAATCGACCGGGTTGGGCTCGCCGACGCGACCGCGAGCGCCTGCGCTATCTCGAGCGTTCCGGCCAGGCCGGATGCATTGTCGATGGCGCCGTTGTAGATCCGATCCGCATCAGGCGCATCGCCAGGCTGCGGGTCGCGCACACCCAAATGGTCGTAGTGCGCCGTGTAAATAACGGCTTGCGACGGATTCGTGCCGCGAAGGACCCCGATGACGTTGGGCGACGACGTCTTCGCGACCGTCTGGTCAATCATCGCGGTCGCACGGATCCCGAATGGTGTTGGCATCGCACCGCGCGCGCTCGCGGCTTTCCGCAACGCGTCGAGGTCCTTGCCAGCGCGCTTCGCGATTTCCCGTGCCGCCTGATCGGTCACCCACGCCTTCAGTGCGAGGCGCGGCGCGCCTTGAACCGACGGGATGGAATACTGTGTCCCGCTCCACGAGGACTGCACGACCTGCCACGGATATGTTGCGGATTCATCCGTGTGGATCAGAATGGCGCCCGCAGCACCCTGCCGAGCCGCTTCCTCAAACTTGTATGTCCACCGCCCGTAATACGTGAGCGCGCGGCCGGCGAATAGTTCCGGCTCTTCGGCGGTAGCGGGTGGATCGTTGACCATCACAAGGGCGATCTTTCCAGCCATGTCGACACCCGCATAGTCGTTCCAGCGGTATTCGGGCGCGACTATGCCGTGGCCCACAAAGACGATTTCTCCCGAGGCCTCGACCTTCGGCTCCTGAATGTCGCTGAACGCCACGACGTCCTTCAAATAGGTAAACCGCGGGCCGGTGCCAGCAGCGAGGGTAAATGACGGCTTCACCACCGATTCAACGATCGCGACATCCTGGAAGTAGCTGCCGTTATCGCCGGCCGGCTCGAAGCCCAGGAGGGCGAGCTGCGAAGCCAGATACTTCGCTGCCAGCTGCCCGCCGCGGGTTGAGGGCGCACGCCCTTCGAGCAGATCGTCTGACAGAAACTGCAAGTGGGCGGCAATATTGTCACCGCGAATCTCATCCAGAGCCGGTCCGGCGGTAGACGTGGGCTCTGCGGAGAGCGACCCAAAGCGCGTTTGAACGGCCAGAACGGTGGCAATCACAAGGGCCCCTGCGACCACAACCCAAAGAACTGTGCGCATGCGGCCAGTATATGGGGCGACCGACTCTCGACGCATGTCGAACGGATGAGCCTCGCCGTTTACAGGAACTTTGTTTGCACGCACCTCACCCGTGCCAGATCTGCCCGGCCCCGACGACGTTGCCGGCGCTACCTCAACCGGAACCGACGCCGAGCCATCGTCGCCGAGTGCGGTAGCCCCGTTGCCAAGCGAGCCGCCCGGTGACGACGGTGAGCCGAGTGCACCGCCCCGGCCCGAACCACCTGGTGAGCCACATATCGCACCGCGCACGCCCGTCGAGCATCGTGCACCCACCGCTCCCTACGGGACGTTTCGTGACCTGAACGATCGGCTCGTTTGGGATCTGATCGAAGCCGTGAAGGCCGTCCTTCGACGGGAAGCCTCGGACCGGCTGCGTGACATTTACATGATTGGAGACATCGAAAAAGACCCCGCCCGGAACGTGATCGAGCGGATGCGGGAGCTGGCCAACGACGACAACCGGCCGATCACGCTGTACATCAACAGCGCCGGGGGAAACGTGACCGACGGCCTCGCGATGCACGACTCGATTCGCCAGATCGTCCGCCGCGGCATTGAGGTCACGATCGTCGTGCAGGGGATGGCGTATTCAATGGCGTCGGTAGTCCTCCAGGCCGCGAGCCCGGGCCGCCGGTTTGCGCAGCCGCACTCCTGGATCATGATCCACGAGCCGGCAAAATGGGCGGGGTGGCAGTCCACGTCTGCCGCCGCACAGCACCTCGATCGGCTCAAGCAGATGCAGGCGCAGATTTACGAGATCCTGTCTGCGCGCTCGGGCCGCCCGCTCAACAAGATCATCCGCGACACCAAGCGGACGGATTTCTATCTGGATGCGACGAAGGCGCTGGAGTACGGGCTGATAGACGGAATCATTGAGTCGTAAATAGTTGTGAGTCATGAGTTGTGAGTTCTGAGAACTCCTCACAACTCACAACTCAAGACTTCCTAGATCAGTTCAGAATGTCGAACTGCCGGACGTACTTCACGATGAACGCCCGATTCACCGGACCAAGCCCATTCAACGCTTCCGTGTTGTTGTAAACGACGAACAGACCCGTACCGGCCGTTTCGAGCCAGTGGAACCGCAGGTTGGTTGACCACCGGTTGGTGCGGTCGTTGTACTGCAGGAGACTCTGCACGAACACCGACGGGCTGAAGTTGTAGGTCACCCGCATGTTGCCAAGATTGGTGTGGAACGCGCCCTGCGGCAGATCGATCTCCCGGTAATTCCACGTCGCATCGAGCGTGAACCGGCCGCCGTCGCGCAGAATTACCTGGAACGTCGGACTGCTCTGCCGGCCGTTGAGGAAAGTCCCAAGGTCCCACTGCAGGCGGCCGTAGATTGGCTGTCGGCGGTCGCTGTTGTAGCGGAAGGTCGTGCGGACGCCGCCGTGGTCGCCGGGCGGTACTATGATGCCCGGATAGACCTCGAAGGGTTCGCGCAGCCCGTCCCATGTTCCGTTGAGCCCCACCGTAATGAACTGTCCGTTTTCCCAGTCCCAGTGATTGTCGACGTGGAGCTCTGCGTTGAGCAGGCCCCCGTCCTGGTAGTCGAAGCGGGTGTAATTGAAGTGGGGATTCAGCTCGCGGAAGCCCGCATTCCTGATCGCCTGCTGCCGCCACACTTCCCCATAGCCGACGCGGTAACGTCGGTACCCGCCGGGGGTTTCCAGGAAGCCGACCTCCGGATTGAAATTCTCGCCGGTCTCACCGTACTCCAATTGGGCGTCATGACGGCCATCGTCCCATCGCGCGTTCGCGTTGTACGCGAAGTCCCGCCCCAACCGACCCGGCGTTTCGGTGCGGGCGCCGTAGCCCGACAGCGTGAAATGTTCGCCAACGCCCAGTCGCGCGTCGGTCCCCCATGTGCGGTTCCAATTGCTCCCGCTCGCACCGTCTCCCGTCGCCGAGCGGTTGATGAACATCACCCCCACTCCGGACCGGTTGCGAAGCTCGCGGCTGGCGCGAAGCACTGAAAAGTTGTTGGCCGGCGTCGCCACCGTATCGTCGGTTTGCATGTTCAGGATGCCGACGTTGAAGCCGTTGACCTTCCCGGTGAGCCGCCCGCCGGCACGGATGGGCACGAGATTGCCGTTGTCGTCGAGGCCGATGCGGCGGCTGAAAAAGAGATCAACCTCCTGGCCCTGGCCGATGCGGAAGAGACCTGAGTTCTCCTGGAAGAAGGGCCGCTTTTCTGGAAAACGCAGATTGAAGCGTGTGAGGTTGATCTGCTGGTTGTCGACCTCGACCTGCGCGAAATCGGTGCTGTAAGTGGCGTCGAGGTTCAGGCTGGGCGTCACGCCAAATTTCGCGTCGAATCCGAAGTCGCCGTTGGTGTCGTTAACGATACCGCTGCGGGTGTAGTCACGATTGGCCGAGCCGATGACGTACGGCAGCACCTTCAAATTGCGCGGCGTCTGCAGCTTCAGGCCGCGCAGGTCTCCTGCCGAGGAGAGTCGCCCGATGTCGTATACACGCGCGAGCGGCGCCCAGTAGGTCCGCTCACGTGTGCGCTGGATGTTCCGGTACGCGTTGATCCCCCACGTCTGGGGCGCCGGACCGTAGCGCAGCGTCCGCAACGGAATCCTGAACTCGGCAGTCCAGCCAGATTCGGTGACGCTTGTCTTCACGTCCCAGCTTCCGTCCCACGTGTTGCTGGCCCTCCCCTGGTCGCGCACCTGCGCGTCGTACTGGACCCCCTGCGCGTTGGTGCCAAACACGAACCCGTTCTGCTGGTCGCGGAAGGTGTCGAAGATGATCTGGAACGAGTCCATCTCGTTCAGGTCCGCGTCGCGCCGCGTATCAGTGGTCACGATTTGGGACGGATCACTGTCGTGCAGCGTGACGCCCACATAAATCGCATCGTCGTCGTAAAGGATTCGGACGTCGGTGCCCTCTGAGGCGGGCTCCCCCTCGAAAGGCTCGGCCTGCATGAAATTCGTGAGCGGCGGCGCCTGCTGCCACGCAGGCTCGTTGAGCAGCCCGTCGATCATCGGCGCCTCGGCAATCGCGAACGCCGTGGCCGCCTGACGCCCTTCGGACGGCGCGTTCGCGCCAGTTTGCCCGGCCTGCACCTGTGCTACCGGCGCCTGTAGGACCTGAGCTTGTGGCTGCGCCTGGGCCTGTCCGGCCAAGGCGGGTTCCGTCTTCGTTCCTATGAATAGGGCCACGACCGTCGTACAGACAACGAGCGCACGCCGAGTAGACCGACGAATGGACATAAATTTGTGGAGTTCCTTGGTGGATCTGCGCTGAACGATCCAGGCCAACCGAGCCTGGCGAATCCACCGATAATAGCCAAACGCTTGTAAATACGTCAATTACGGGCGCCGCGTTTATCAAGCCACGGTCCGGCTTGGGCCCAAGACAAGTCACAAGGCACAAATCGCAAGTCACAAGTCACAAGGCACAAATGCTGAAAGCCTTCGCATTCGATGCTTACGGAACGCTCTTCGACGTGTTCTCGGTTGGCGCATTGTGCGAACAGTTGTTTCCCCATCACGGCGTAATGGTCGCGCAACTCTGGCGCGCCAAGCAGTTGCAGTACAGCCTGTTACGAAGCCTGATGGGACGCCACCGCAATTTCTGGCAGCTGACAGAAGACGGGCTCGTCCATGCGTGCAAGAGCCTCGGCCTCGAGCTAACCCCGGAACGGCAGCAGCGGCTCATGGACGCCTATCTCATGCTGGATACATTTCCCGACGTCCGACCGGGACTCGAGACGTTGAAGCAGCAGGGCGTCCGTCTGGCAATTCTGTCCAACGGAGAGCCGGATATGCTGCGGGCGGCCGCCCAACACGCCGGGATTCTGCCGCTCCTCGATGAGGTCATCAGCGCTGAGGAGGTCGGGACCTTTAAGCCGAGCCCTCGCGTTTACGAGCTCGCTTCGGCGCGAATGTCCCTGGCGGCTGAAGAAATTGGGTTCGTTTCGGCGAATTCCTGGGACATTGCAGGCGCGGGATCGGCTGGTCTGATGACGTTCTGGGTTCAGCGAACGACAACCGAGACTGGCGAGGAGCTGGGATTTCCCGCCCATCACGTCATTCGGGCACTCACCGACCTCACACGCTGGTCCGGCTGAAGCCGGATACTACGTACGACTCGCCCGCGCGTGCCCAGTGGATCAAACGTAGCGCGTGGGCTTTAGCCCAGCGTGTGGACGCGCAGGCTCAAGCCTGCCGCTACGTACGTGAAAACGCCTGTTGACGCGCAGGCTGAAGCCTGCGCGCTACGAGCCGTGTGTTAAA
>Ga0209382_10003765_pt1 | contig 20790 bp, 16 predicted proteins | sample SoiMetdeltSBSDD5_FD_187599 | JGI IMG/M metagenome (GOLD analysis project Ga0209382, IMG submission 187599) | Bulk soil microbial communities from a Populus tree surrounding site in Tennessee, USA - Soil MetaG P. deltoides SBSDD5 (SPAdes) (version 2) | ecosystem: Environmental > Terrestrial >... | reverse complement strand
AAGGAAAAGCCCAAACTCATGCCGCTTCCCAATGGGCCTTACTATCTGATTAACGATATGGAACCTAAGATTATCGAAAATCTTCAAAATTCGAACGGAGAACCACTTTCAACTATACGCGGAGTGTCCTTGTGTAGGTGTGGAGCATCAAAGAATAAACCATTTTGTGATGGGACACATGGAACCATTGGTTTTTCAAGTGAAAATAAAGGTAATAATGCTAGTGAGCAGACAATCAAAGATAAAAGAAAAAATTATGTTGGCAAAAGAATAACCATACATGATAATAGAAAGATATGTTCTCATGCAGCAGAATGCGTAAACAATTTGCAATCTGTTTTCAACCCAAACTCGCGGCCATGGATTAATTCTGGTGCTGCAGAGATGGAAGAAATAATCAACACAATAAGAAAATGTCCTTCTGGTGCCCTTAGTTATTCTATTGATGATGTAGAATATAGGGACCAAAATGAAAGAAAGCCACTAGTCACAGTATCGAAGGATGGACCATATCTTATTACTGGAGGCATAGATCTGATAGGAGATAATACACAGTTTGCAGAAGGGTCTTCAAAGGAGCATTATACATTATGTAGATGTGGTGCCTCTACCAACAAGCCTTTCTGTGATGGTGTGCATAAGACAATTAACTTTAAGGATGACAAAAACTGATTATATTCAAAACTTATTTGCTATATCGCTTTCATTATAATGTAAATGATTGTATCTCTAAGGTAAAATTTGCGGGCATGAGTTACAATTGAACAGCTCGGATATGAAAAATCCAATATTTCCAAAATCTATTAACTCTAGGCCATATTCAAAAGAATTCTTCCATCTCTTTCTTTTGCGAACAATGCTTGTAATGCTTCTTTAGCATTTTCAAGATCAAACTTTTTCCATACTCTAACCTTTAATTTAGGCGATATATCAATAAGTTCTTCCATCTCTTTTCTGGTACCACCAGTTGAACCTATCAATTTTATTTGTTTAGAGTATAAAGATTGAACATTTAGCTTAACATCTGCACCCGTTAAACCACCAAACGCTACCCACCTTCCATTTATCCCGACAGATGCAAAGCTGCTGTCCCATGTCTGAACGCCTAGTGAGTTCAGAACGACATCCGCCATCTTGCCTTGAGTAATTTCTTTTACATTCTCGGCTACATTGTCATAGTCACTAATAATATGGTCAGCACCAAATTCGCTTTTTATCCAGTCATCTTTGGAAACTGCAATGACCTTTGCTCCCATCTTCTTGCCTAGTTGTACTGCTATCATACCTGTATTGCCTGAAGCACCGAACACCAGCAGGTATTCATTTATTTTTAAGTAGGCTTCCTCTAAGGCATGGTAAGGTGTTAGAGAAGTTACAGGTAAGCTTGCGGCTACATCCCAATCCAAGTTATCTGGTATTTTGAATACATTCCTTTCAGGTACTGAGATATATTCTGCAAAACCACCATTTGTAATCGCACCAATTAGCCCACCGTTTCGGCATAACATATCAAGACCACCAAGACACATATCACAAGTCCCATCGAACACTTTGTTATGGACAACTACTCTGTCTCCTTTCTTAATCTCAGAATTATTCACATGATTTCCAATTTTTTCTACAATACCACTTGACTCTGCCCCCGGTATATGTGGGAGAGGATCTACTCTTGGTAATGCACCAGACGCAACAAAATAATCAATCGGATTTACGCCGGCTACCTTAACCTGAATTAACACATCATGATCACTTATTTTTGGCTCTTCTACATTATCTATTACCCTCAGATTTTCTAATCCAGGTGTTTCAAATACGGCAGCCTTCATAATGAAAAACACTATTCCTTATTTTATTTATGACTTTTTTGATGTTATCTTAATACGATTGGTGGTAGATGACTAAGCATGATTATAATATCATCAAACATCAAAAACAATTTTAGTATGTATGGAATTATCTTTGTTTTTCACAAGGTATACATGCGTGCTCATATATTGAATCAAACGTACCTAGTTTGAAAAAATCATTGTAAAACCATAAAAACCATGTTGTGAGTGTGTTTGTATGAAAAAATATGAATTACCTCCACTACCTTATGCCTACGACGCACTAGAACCACACATTGATGCAAAAACTATGGAGATACACCATACCAAACATCATCAAACCTATACAGACAAACTAAATGCAGCACTTGAGAAATGTCCGCCTCAGATTCAAGAAATGGATATCTTGGAAATATTATCTAATCTTGATCAGGTTCCAGCGGATCAAAAAGGGGCGATCAATTTTAACGGTGGAGGATTTGATAACCACAGCATATTTTGGAACAATATGAAACCAAATGGTGGAGGAGGAGAACCAGGCGGCTCCATAGCTGATGCAATAAAAACATCCTTTGGAAGTTTTTCAGACTTTAAAGAGAAATTCTCTTCTACTACTGCACTGATACAAGGTAGTGGTTGGGGATGGCTAGTTTACAATCCATCTTCTAAAAAAGTAGAATACAAATCAATGCCCAACCAAACAAGTCCAAGAACAGAAGGTTTGATGCCACTTTTGGGATGTGATGTATGGGAACATGCTTATTACCTCAAATATCAAAACAGAAGACCTGATTACATTACCGCTTGGTGGAACGTTATAAATTGGGATGATACAACATCACGTTTTGATAAAGCAAAATAAATAGAAAAAAAGAATTAAGACTAGTCCTAAAAGGCGAAGATCATTTACTCTGACTTTGTAAGTCGATCATACTGCAAGCGGAACAGCTCTATTATTTTTTCAACATCTTTATTATCCCGAATTTCGTGACTTACCCATCCAGATTTTGGAATAATGTGATGTGGCGATACATATCCCTCTTTTACTAGTTTCTTGCTGACCTTCGCAGGGAACTTTAGATCGGCGATTGAATCGCCATGCAGATGACCCATCTCTATCCCGTCCACATAGAACATTATAGTTACAAAATTATGCTCATGTATTGTAACTCCTTTCCAACTAAGTAATTCTTGTTTTATTTTCTCACTTGGTGGTAGGTCCAAATCGGCCTTATTCACGCACCATGACCGATTCTCTTTGACTTCATGGTTATTGCATATCTCTATATTCCTGTCCAGAACGACCTATACCAAGTTTTTCCCTAAGTTCTTTTGATCTCGCTCTGACGGTTACTTCCGTTATTCCTGCTGCTTTTGCAATCTCAGACTGTGTTTTATGATGTCCTTCCGCAACATTTGCAAGATAAAGTATAGTGGTGGCCATACTCATAGGGTCCTTGCCCACAAGAATATTCTTTTTCTGAGCCTGTTCCATGAGCTCAAGGGCTTTACGTATTATCTTTTCATGAAAGCCTAGTTTATTCGCTATCTTCGTGATGTATTTTGACGGGTCTATCAGTGGTGCTTTGATATCAAGTTGTGTTACAATACGCCGATAAGATCTGGCTGCATGCTTGAGCTTGACATTGCTGGTTTCGGAGATTTCTTCCAGAGTCCTTGGCACTCCCGACTGTCTAGCAGCAATGTAAATGGAAGCAGCTAATACTGAATCTATGGTGTCTCCTCTAACTAGTCTTCTTTCCTGAGCTTTTCTATATGTATATGCTGCCTTTTCAGTTACATGATTTGGCAGCCCCAGTCTATCTTTTAACCGTGAAAGGATCGAAAAAGCTTTCTGCAAGCTCCTCTCTGTTGAAGACTGAATTTGACTTCTATTATTCCACATACGAAGTCTGCCCATTCTCATTCGAGTACCTGTGTCGATTACGTTGCCAGAGGCATCAGTTGCTTCCTTGCCAATCACTGTGGAAAGCCCCATATCATGAAACGCAAGTGAAGTAGGAGTTCCTGTTCGTGCTCGACTCTCACTTTCTGCAATATCGAAAGAGCGCCATTCTTTTTCTGGGGATAATATACTATCAGAAATAACCTCACCAGTGTCTTTGTGGATTAGCTCGCCGGTCTCTGGGTCGGTAACTACCAAGTCAGACAAGATTGCTGAATTTGGTCTCGTCGTTTTAATTGTCACACTAATGTATAGTAACAGCGCTATTTAAGTCCAGTAGCACTTTCCTACTTAGTAGGTTTGAAAGAGCTATCTAGGTAAGAAGAAACTAACCTGTTAATGTCGTGCTGGACATACCTTCAGGAAGGAAACAAAGTCTTCAATCTAGAATGAATTATGAAGAAGGCATATACTACTCAGTTGGTATATATTCTTCCTGTAGGGTTGGTGTAATTTCTCTGCATTTAAAGTGCTTGTAGAGGAGGGTACCGATTGCCTCTTAGGTGCCAATATAGTAACCCATATGCTGAACAGCAAATCGATATCTTCGACTAAGCAATTCAGCGCAGAATTACTTCAGATCTCAAGGAAAAATATATTCACATATCGCACCTGGCTCCTAACCAGTTTCCGCTTCTATGTGTCATAAAATAATAGTAAGTGAAACCTTGATACTATTTTTATGAACATTTAACTGAAGCATCTAGAGAAAAATCATACTAAAATCACAACGATAGTTTTAGAAAAATTATTTTTGCTTTTGATCCAGGGATTCTGTATATTTTGTTGAGATTGTTGAAGCAGTTACCTAGATTGGGCAGGATGGCTAGTAGCATTAAAAGTACCCACAAAAATCTATTGATATTATACAGATTAGTCGATAAGGAAACTCGCCCTTAACTGGTATATATCAAATAGACTAAAGCATTTCAATGTTCATATCAGGAATGCGGCAAACTTTATGCTATGTACCTATCTTACCAAGAATGGAGCACAGAGGTGTTCATTCAATATGGCATGAATACGATTGCCAAGCTAAAATTATGATCATAACAGGAGGAGGTGTGTTGCTGGATTCTTGATGAGCAAAAGAAATGATGCTCCGACTGGATCTTCAAGAAAGATACAAACAATAAATCCTGCAACAGAAGAGGTCGTTAATGAATATGATATAATTAGTCAAGAGCAAATAAATGAATTGGTAACAAGAGCAAGAAATGAGTTTGTGGAGTGGAAAAAAGACATCGACAAGAGGGCTGATCATCTGTATTCATTTGCCATTGAATTGAGGAAAAATAAAGAGAGTCTTGCAAGGACCGCTACACAGGAGATGGGAAAATCGATAAGAGAATCCAGAGCTGAAATCGATAAATGTGCATGGACAATTGAATACTTTGCTGATAATGGTAAAATCTTTCTAGGAGAAGAAGTTGTCAATACAGATGCAAGAAAAAGCATCATCAAGTTTGAGCCACTAGGTGTGATAGCCAGTATAATGCCGTGGAATTTTCCTTACTGGCAAGGACTGAGGTTTGCGGCTCCTTCTTTAATGGCTGGAAACGTCATTGTATTAAAACCAGCTAGCGCGACTCTGCAATGTGGGATTGAAATTGAAAAGACTTTCAGCAAAGCTGGCGTCCCAGAAGGGGTCTTTCAGACGTTGGTTGGAGATTCAAAGAGTGCAGAGTCACTCATAGATTCAGACGGAGTTAATGCAGTGACATTCACAGGAAGTGTACCGGCTGGGGTTAAAGTGGCACAGAGGTCTACTTCTAAACTAAAAAAGACCGTATTAGAGTTAGGAGGAAGTGATCCTTTCATTGTTTGTGTTGATGCAGATATTGAGAAGGCCTCCAACGGTGCAGTCAAAGGGAGGTTTGTTAACTGCGGGCAGAGCTGTATTGCATCGAAAAGATTCATAATTGTTAAGGATGTTGCAAAAGAGTTTACTGAACAATTTGTTCAAAAGACTGAACAATTGAAAGTTGGCGACCCTCTTGCCGACGATACAGATTTGGGACCCGTGGTTAATGCCAAGAGCCTTGAAAATCTGGAAGGAATTACCAAGAGGTCTGTAAAGGAAGGGGCAGAGCTTCTAACAGGTGGAGAAAGAATAGAAGGCAGAAGAGGTTATTTTTATAGACCAACTATTCTTACCAACGTTACTCCTGCCATGGAAGTGGCGCAAGAAGAAGTATTTGGTCCTGTAGCACCAATAATCGTCGCTGATGATGAAAAGGAAGCGATAAAGATTGCAAATGATTCAAAATTTGGTCTTGGCACAAGCATTTGGACTCAAAATCTAGAGAAAGCAGAAGAATTTTCATCAATGGTGCAAGCGGGAATTGTTACAGTAAATAATGTCGTGATTTCTGACCCTCGTGTTCCATTTGGCGGCATCAAAAATAGTGGATTTGGCAGAGAACTATCAAGATACGGTATGCTTGAGTTTGTCAATATCAAATCGGTCAGATTCTATGATCAATTGGTTCACGGTCCATATGTGGAGTAAGCAAAAGTTTCATACTTGCTTCTTCACAGGAGACAAAGACGGAGGAGGATGTGGAGGTAGAATGCAATCGGATAGGAGAATATCCAGATGTGAAAGCATGAAAAGAATAAACTTTTTTTGTAATTGAAATGATGAAGCAGATGTAACAGTTGCCTTCAGTGATGAAAAGGCCGAAGACTCAACATCGAAAAAAATCGTATGAAGGTAGTCATCAAAGTATTTTTAATGTATCAAAATACAACTCCAACAACCCAAGGGGATCAAATAGGCCTTGGTAAAGAAGATGGATAGCCTAATATCCACAACTTCTATCACTTGTTCTGTAATGCTTCTCCTCCTCCTCATTTTCCTTAACTCTTGCCGAGGTCAAATGACGGACCAAATGCGGGGTATAAAGTCATTCCACCATCCACAAAAAAGTACTTTCAGTAACATAATTTGTCTTATCGGATGCCAAAAATTCAACCATATTCGCTACTTCCTCGGGTGTCCCTATTCGTCGAAGAGGAATCTTTATTGCTATTAACCTGACGATGAGAATATTAAGGAGTGTTGCTGGATGAGTAACTTTATCCTAATGGGAGAATATTTTATAATCATTTCCTGTTTGAGATAGCCGACATCGAAAAACGAAGATATCCTTTTTAAGCGGGAGATCAGTTCATATGAGGACTAAATAGGGGTTTGTACACCTATATTGACAAGACAGTTGGGACGACTATGCAAAATGAACCAACAATATTGCATTGTCAAGACAAGTCCAGCTGCTGTCATTGCTCTCCTTATGATCAGTATCATAACAACTTCCTCAATTTTAGAACCTGCACTAGGTACCGCCGTCAATTTACCATCTAATAACGCGACAACTTATCAAGACAATAATACTAATACTGAATACAACTCTTTCACTCTTGTTGCGTCAAATCAGTCATCAACAAGTACGTTACTAGCTAGAACTAACGTTACCCTTACAGGAATTTTTGGCGGCCTAGAGGACGCTCCGGGAAGATGGAAATGGAATTTACTGCTCCAGCCTGCTCTTGACGAGCTCAATAGACGCCACCCAGATATGAACATACAGTTAAAGTATGATTCTTCACGATTCTATAATGAAACAAAAAATATAATTTTAGATAAAATATCTACCAATGGTAGTAGTAATAATCCTGTAGACATTGTGTTTCTAGATCAAATTTGGCTTGGTGAATTAGCAGAGAAGGGCCTGCTAAAAAATCTAACTGCTGACTTTGAGGAGTGGGGTAGAATGGATGATCTATATGAAGCAAATCTTGATGGCAATGTCTATAATAATACCATTTATGCTCTGTGGCTATGGACCGATGTTAGAGGCATTTGGTACTGGAAAGATATGCTGCAAGAAGCAGGAATTGATCCAGAATCATTGAAAACCTGGGATGGATACATCTCTACTGCAGTAAAGTTGAAGGATTTCTTTGGTGATAGAGTAAAGCAAGGGGTGGCTCTTAATGCCGCTTCATATGATCCTGATTTGTGGTACCCATACCTTTGGATGCTTGGAGGAGAAATACTAGAGCTCCGTGAAGGTCATCCTACAAAAGGTATTTACTGGTTTCCATCATTTAATAGCTCAGCAGGAGTAAAAGCGCTCGAGTTCTTAAAGCAACAGGTAGATGCAGGTATAATGCCACAAGCGGAAGAATCTTTGGGCGCCGATTTTGCTAATAGAACCATTCCTGTGTTGTTAGAGGGCTCTTGGCTGCCTAGAGAATTTGCAAATGAATCTAAGTCAACGTTCGAACAGCAAATTGGATTTATTCCTATGTTCCCTGTACCTAACCAGACAATCTCTACTTCAACTATGATGGGAGGATGGGAGTTAGGTATACCAAGTACATCGCAGCATAGTGATTTGGCGTGGGAGTTGATAACAATAATGGCTCAGCCTGAAATACTGGGTCCATTTTTACAAGAATATGGTTTTTTGCCTACACAAGATGTATTAGGTGATGGTCCAAATTCTGGACCGCTAAATGAATCAATCCCTTACTTTGACGAGATGGTTTCAATGATTCCATATGGTCGGAGCAGACCAAATATTTCCGAATATCCAGAGATAGCTGAACATATACACCAAGCTATACAACAAGTTTACAACGGGTCGGCATCAGCCGAAGATGCTCTTAACATTGCAGCTGCCAAGTCTGCAGATTCGTTGGGATGGAAAATGGATCAATAATAATAATAATCAAAATATGCTCATTTAGTTCAATTTACAAAATCTCGAAAAAGCTAGCATAAATGAATCCGTGCAATTAGTGAGGCCAAGGGGCTGCGTGTTGATGTTGGTTCTTTTAAAAGGTTCAGAATTATTAGATACTGGCTAGCTAAAAAGTCTTAAGGTAAGCACAGAGAGGGACTAATAGAGGCCAGTTTTGAGTGATGTTATAAAAGTATTATTTGTTGATATATGTAGTAAAGAGTGAGTTTATTTTCATTACAATTGAATTAGTGATGCCATTCCAGTTGCGAAAACCACCTATTACGAAATCCTTATAGCATTAGATCGGATAAGTGAGGCTATTGAGTTTGGAATCCGAAAGGAAGCCGACACTTATTATTGATTCATCACATTCAGGATTCAAATCAATATTGGAAAGACGTAGTCAGGTTGATTCAGCTCATCCTCCAACTAATCAAAACCGTGGTCAAATACCCTTTAACCTGAAAAACATTGGCATCATGCCTAAATTGAAAGTAAGTCAGCCGGATGACAGGTATGAACAGGAGGCAAATAAGGTAGCAGAATGGGTGATAGGTACTCTATCAGAAAATCATAATGTAACATCCGTTACCGATGTAGAAGATGATGGTGTCTCAGGACTCCCATCATTCTCATTTGACCGGGATTACGAACGCAAAGATACGATCAATGTTAATAGCAAATTTGCTTTATCGGGTACTCATAGTATGCTACAGATAGAAGCGACTAAAGGTAATTTCAACGGCGTTCAGAATAATAAGAAATCATCCCATCTGGATCCTTCTACAAAACGACTTATGGAATCGAGATTCCATTATGATTTTACCAATGTTCGGATACATGTGGACGACAACGCCGCTATGTATGCACATTCCATTAACGCACGTGCTTACACCGTGGGTCATGACATAGCATTTGCACCGGGAGAATATAATCACACAACCAAAGAGGGTCTGAAACTGCTCGCCCATGAGCTGGCCCATGTTGTACAACAAAACACGACAGTATCAGCAAGGGGTATTCAAAGAGATGTTGGATGGGCGAGAAGGGGCCCGCTTCCAGACCCATACGGGGATCTCCTACTTCTTAATTCCTTCGCAAAAAAATTTCTTGAGGCAGCCACGCTTATCTACAATAATCCTAAAGCGATGGAGCTTGTCAAGGAAGCACAGGATGCCGGTGTTGAGTTTGGCGGATATTCAGAAGAAGGTCCGGGAAAGAGGCCGTGGCCTTATACGGTCGGTAATAAAGTCTATGTCCCAAAAGCAAGAGTCGATAAAGTCCTAGCCATGAAGGGTTTTCTATTCGAATTAAATAATGCTATACGTGCACCCAAGTTTGCGGAAATACATAAAGAGGCAGCAAAGGGAGCCAAGAGTACTCTTACAGCCAAGGAATACGCGTACAAGAAGGTAGAACTCGAAGTAGAAGGGATGTTGAGGGTGGGAGAAATGTGGATCGAGATAAAAAAGACCGGACCAGGCAAAGAATGGGACAAGTACGATACAGGATTCTGGCTCTCTGAATATAAAGCATTTAAGGACGGAAAGAAGAAAAAAGAAGACATAATTAAAGACGTTCTCAAACGGAAACGAAATCATGAGCCTCATCCGGAGTGGACTGTCGAGGAATACTATATGGATCAATACAAGCAGATGAGCGGAGGCAAGTGAGCTGGTTCTACTACTGCTTCTCCCATTAATTGCATCGATATCCAAGTACAACCTGCTAGGTGCATATTATTGCGAATAGAGGATATTCTAAAAATAGTGATGAATGATCGTATTGAATTTGCAACTATGAGGAGGCAAGAGTCAAGTTTGCCGACTCTTGAACGGGAAGTCGTTATAACTAGTCCGCAGGATTTGATCGATTTATCTACGAATGGAGACAAGAGGATTTTGGATGAACTTGTAAAATTACTGAATGATCCTAAGAGAGCATGGGCTGCTGAAGTCCTGCTAGCTGCAATGACTAGAAATGAACAAGATCTAGTAAATTCATTTGCAAGGATTTCAGATGAATGGTGGAAGTCTGAACTCGGAAGAACTGCATCTACACGCTGGAGAAAATGGCTTGATCTGAATGAGGAAAAGCTAGAATGGGATCCCACAGACAAAGTCTTTGTGATTCGTAGCGAGTAAAAGCGATAGGAATGCCGTCATTATTGTATCGTTTTGTTCTCTTCCGTTTAATGTCTTACTTTCTCAGCTTTTGTTTTTGTGAAACCAGCAATTAAGCACTTCTAAAATAGTGGGCCCAAGGGGGTTTGAACCCCTGGCCGACCGGTTATGAGCCGGTCGCTCTGCCAGGCTGAGCTATGGGCCCAAACAGAAAAAATTGAAGAGTAAAAGTATGTATAAAGGTTTGGAGAATTGTGTTGTCGTAGGCTAGCTAACGATAAATTCACCTGCTATCTCCGGCGACGACATACTTTTCATAGACCGAATCAAGCAGCATGTTTTGTGCTTGCAGTGAATTGATAGCTGCATTGAATGCAGCTTCTTGCCTATCCGCTGGGATGCTCTGCAAGATCTCTCTCCATACCTGTGCATGCCTAATGTCTGCTTCTTCGTGTGTTTCAAAGTATTTTGTTGCATCCTTGCTATCCATACCATAGAATTTTTTGAGTCCATCGATTTTACTCCTGCTTATCTTTGGAAGCTCCATTTCGTAAGCATACATTGCTGCTGCCGCTTCCTCAAACGTGAGGGTTGAAAGTCCCATCAATTTGTCGACAGCTTCGTTGGTCTTTTCTGAACCACCGTAATTGAAAAGGTCGCTTCTTGAAATGCCAAGTGCGTTGACAAAACTTACCCATAAATCGACATGTTCGACCTCCTCTCGGGCATTACTGTTGATTATATTAGGACCGTGTGTCGATTTGGCAACAATGTTTTCAACAAACTTTGGGACTATCTTTACTAGTTGAAAATATTCCTTTGAATAACCCTGAAGGTGATCGATTGTCAATGCGCCCTCTGACCACATCTTGTAGAAGGAGTGTTTGAGCAGACTGCGCTTCTCGATTTCTAAATCAATCCTTTGAACAACATTGTCCATATTACTGATCTCCTTTCTCTCTCCAATAGAAAAACCTTATGAATTCCAGTAAGAAACGATTTTATGGGAAGGTTCTTACACAGTTTGCGAATGCTCCGGTGGTGTAGTAGCTGTTTGCTCTCAATACGGCTGCACAGTCCGGTCAAGCATAGCGGCCTTTCGAGTCGCTGATCCCGGGTTCAAATCCCGGCCGGAGCATTTGTTTTTCATAAATTCTTCTCTGTCTATCTAATTTGATTTCGTCTCATTAGGTGCGACTCGAAAGGCCGCTATGCTTGACCGGACTGTGCAGCCAAGATAGTATCTTTCCTATCTAATGCTCTATCAGCGTGACACGCATTAGCATTAGACGCCTTACAATTTTGTATAAGCTTACAGAATTCTGTAAGGTCTAGATATCTTGTTCGACCAAGAGGGGCATACTATTGATAACTGAGGTGTGGTCGGTCTTGGACAAAATTTGCCAAGGAGGTATTGTCGCTCTGCTAAGTTCCGTCTTAATATTGATCCTTCATTTACTTTTTCATCTAATACACACGAAGATGATTTTCGAGCTATAAGTAGACCCGTCAGATACCACATCTCTCTACAGTGAGACAAATTAGTGCTGTTGGGAAATAACATTTTTATTGTATATAGAATGATGGCAGAAGGAACCGCATCTTGTTATGCAATTACAAACATGAATATAGTTAAATCATTGGATTGATTCCAGCACAGTAGTGGTAAAAAGCAATAACCGTGTGCCTAGAAAAAAGAATCAATCAATAGTAGAAGAGAAGTTGAAGACACTTGACCTTGGTCTTCCTGAACCTATCAAAGGTGCTTCTCACGACATGAAAATGCCTCCATCATGGATTCGTGTTCGAGGCAACAGGGCGTTTATCTCAGGACATGGGCCTCAGAATCCAGACGGATCAATTGCAGGTCCGTTTGGCAAAGTTGGCAATGACGCTGATGTCACACTAGAACAAGCCTATCAAGCTGCTCGCCTTGCTACCCTGTCTATCCTGGGGACTTTAAGACGAGAGCTGAGCGAACTAGATAGAGTGACAGCATGGCTCATGGTCAGCGGATTTGTAAATGTGGCAGCAGGATTTACCAAGACTACAGCCGTGATTAATGGATGTTCTGATCTAATCTTGGAGTTATACGGTCCGGAGGTCGGACAGCATGCTCGCACCGCCATGGGCGTGGCGACAACACCATTTGGAATTCCTGTAATAATTGCAGCAGAGGTCGAGATAGATAACTACTCAGATACCAATAGACGCTTTTCGGTCTAGTGCTGAGGACCTGGAAAATATCGGCGCCATTATTAGGAAAAAAGGAACTATCGGAGAATAGCAAAGAAATGCAAGAGACAGATACATTGCTTGGGAAACTTGAGGCTTTAGAATGGCTGCAGGGGGCAAATAGTTGTACTTACTCTTGGCAACAATGAAGCAGTCGATATTGATACTACTGCTGCTATAGATATGCGGCAAGAAGTTAAAATTCTTGGGAACAATCGAATATCTGTTGACGTGCTGAAAATGCATTATAATTAATATTTGACAATTTCGGCCTAATGCCTAGTCAATAGACAAGCTAATCAAACAACAACCAACCAACCAACCACAAATCGATGTGTCAGAGTGAGACTTCAACGGCTACATCAACTTTCGGATAATACTTTTTCACATCCCCTTCACCATATTTAGACTTGAATTTACTTACGATATCATTAACTTTATTACTATCTGTTATTGGTTTACCTCTTGCAGGCATTTCTTCTTCTCCGCCGCTTACAGAAATCTTTAACGTCAGGTCAGCTAGCATGTTCTTATACCAGTTGGTGTCAGAGCCCTGAACTGGAAGCAAATACAGAGTGTTGCCTTCGTGCACAAACCATACGGGTCGAGGGAGATCCCTGCCTGATCTTCTACCTTTAACACTGAGTTTTATCTCAGACACCCTATTTAGTCTCTGATGAAGGTTGGCTTTGGACATGACACACACATTCTATGCTGCGTATCTTAGATATGGGTTTTGGGTGTTGCTGAATATCTGAATGCTGTAAGCCAGTTCGCTATAACTATGGGAAAAAACTATTCACCATGCTGATGATGATGATGGTTCTTTTTGCATAAACGATGATAAAAGCTTTTTGACTGATTGTTAATAACTTATCTGAGGCCTACTGACCATTTTTAGTCGTTGTTGTAGCGATGTCGGAAACACGAGGTCTACAACAAATCTGAAGTAACTTCAACCTCTCCTCTGCGGCTTTATCCAATTCTCTTTTGATGTTGATAATTTGAGTAGTGCTTTCAAGTCTGCATTCCTTACCATTGCAAAAAGGAGTTCTTGTTTGAGAACTTCTATGTGCTCACCGAGTGCTTTCACTGCATGATCAAACTCCAAAGTCGAGCCCTATCACTCCCCTGTAAATCTGGATGCCTCATTTCAGAGCATGTAAGCTTTATGCCTTTAATTTCAGTCAACTCTGGGTCTCTCACATGCTTATTTCAATAAAGGTTCTTAGTTATCTCTAACTGCTCGGTTGCTTGAAGGTTTTAATAATGTAGTATACCTGCTCGTTTGTAATTATGAGAGAGTTGCAGTTGGTAGTCACATCATACTCTTGTATCTCGCTATCTGACGTACTGGGTTGTTCTGAAAATTGTCATGATGCTGTCTCCATTATTGGATCTTGATAGAAGGGCAGAAGAGGAGAGAAAATGACAAAGACTCCCCCAGCTATTCCAACGGACATAGCATTAAGACATAAACCCTCTAACTTCAAATGCTTCAAATGCGCTACCACTAGAGCTGGTTTTTTTGCAACGAAGGGTTCGTTACAAAACCCAAAGGAAGTGGTTCCACTCTGCTTTCAATGTTATGTGCATAAGAGGAGATGGGTATGGAGATTAGTCAAGTAAAGCAACAAAAACAACAAGAACAATACAGCTATAGAAGAAGAGGGAGATTCGATTGTGGATAGAGGCTCATACTCACCTATGACATTGCATTACTGTTAAATTATTTCGTGAAAGTCTCGGCTAATGAAATCATCGCTCTTTTCTCAATCACTTTGTGCCCTGTTGAACTATTGTGATCAGCCGTATCACTAAGAAAAACAAATTTCATTTTGCACTCATGACAGATCCATATTGCTTTTAGATCATTTGGGTGCATCTATAATCTGAATCACCGAAAATGCACATATTGCCCATTAGATTTATTGTTTAACATTACATCTTCATTATCTTTGTTTAAGAAGTCAGTTTGAGTTTAAGAATCATATTGCCGCCCTCATATGATACATACAGGTAAGGGCTTATGTAATTCTTAGATGAGTTCTATGCCCGGCTATATCTTTTTATTTTCTTAAATTTCTCAGCTACACAAAAAATGTTGCTACCCTTTATGACCCCCATAGCCAAAGCCTTCATGAAAGAGCGTCCTTCCGACAAGAAAGATTTTTGGGAAAATGAGCTAAAGTCATTAGGCATAGAACCAAAAAGAGAGAACGAGCTCAATGATAAAGCGGAGCTTGAGGCGTTGGCAGAAATCATCAAACAAGTCTATTACCAAGATTATAAAACGGCCTACGGCGATAGCAGCGATAATAATAATCCCAAAAGATAAGAGAAGAAAAATCGCAGCAGCCCTATTGATGGCGATGGTTAATTTACGACCCTACATCACATTCGTACCCGAAAAGTGCCTCTAGTACTAAAAATAAATTCAGTATCGACAAAAATTCTCTAAAAAGCTTAAGAGGTCGAATGTATGCGAAAGAATGCGTGCATGAGTCTCTCTATCTGTGGGCATACAGTAAGAGAAACTCACACACGTAGTCATGCCCTCGCCTGCTGATCCCTCTTTCATTCTATGCTTGGGGGTGAGAGGGTCAGCTGGCGGGTTTTGATGGTGCAGGTTCGAAGCTATCGCTTTTATACGTTACATTTCTTTCGAATTTAACAAAAAATTAAACAATTGCTGCCTACTTGCGTGCATATTCCTGCTACTTTTTATTTATTTTAAGTAGTAGCAGAAGCAAAAGGACTGCCTCATTGCTAACTATCCTGATCAGTACGTTAACAGTGCTCAATGAAACAATAAGAAAAAGCATGAAGTTACGCTTTGGACGAGGGAGTGTATAATATTGTTAATTATTCTGGCGTACAAATAGAATATGTCGAATATTCCTAGTACACACAAATCTTATAGTACCATCTCTCTGTATAACCCCGCTCCCCATTGGGGCACCGCATTCTTCACAAATTATTATTTGTCCTTCTGGTGATGCCACATCAACTACAACCCCCTATATTATTTGGAGATGCTGCTTTATAAAATAAAAAACATACCTCTATAGGCGGATTATCAGTGTTGCGGCGTCGTTGCCGCCAAGTTCACGTCCGGAGCAGTGCCTGCATCACTACTACTCCCACCTGATCTATATCGTCTAGTTAATGATTCAAACTTCTCTGCCATATGATTTTTGCAATAATAACCGCTAGCAACAGGATGATTAGTACTCTGGCTCCTTTCTTCCGTATTTACTGCCAGTCCGTGATTTCATTATCAAAAGCTCTGTTCCGGGTTTATCACAATTTACTGCGCAGCACTCATGCAAATCGTCGTCTTGTTCATAGCTATATGACATTTCATGTCCTTCTTCTCCTGCTTCTTGACATAACTATTGTCTTCCAATATCTGGCAATGTAGTATCAAACCATGCTATTGAATCGGTATAAGTTCCATTACCAAATTCCACTGGTGTAATTATCTCGCCTCTGTCAACTCTATCAGCCATCGCTGTGATTACTTGAGCAGATTCTCTTGATTTTCCCTCTTCTGTTGTGATTACTCCATTAGTGATTAATATCTCTACAATCTCGGAAATAGAAGAAGAATCTCCCTTGGGTAAATGCGGATTTAGATTTCTTCGTGTAACAATTCCCATTAATCTGCTATGGAGATCTTTATTCGCACCACGTATCTGATCATTAGGGTTATCAACATCCCATCTTCTTCTAGTCTGACTCATTCTACTTTTTCATCCTCCATCATCCACTCTCCACAATTGAAATAATAACCTGTTTACCAATAAGCTTTTCGAAAGGCTTTTGAAAAGAAGACTGCGAGGGCAATGCTGCAATATGTTCCGATTTTGTATAACTATTAAAAGAGTATTATAGACAGACATAGGAATACATGCCAGCGTTCTTCTATAATCTTATACTCAAATTGTTTTATGGGTATTGTAAGCTGGAAGATATGCATAACTACCATTGAGTAACAACCAAATCTCTTTATTATACGGCCATTCCACGAGTCTCCTCCACTGGAAATTGTCTGCCAAACCCCTATGCTGCTTGAAGTGTAGTGGCTAGACATGTCAGGACCTGTCAGGCTAAGGGCCAGCCAACAGCCAATCCTACTCCTCAACCAACCCAGGCCTTGATTCTATTGATCCAGATAGAGAAGCAGCAAGCCAAAGAAGCGAGATGGAAGAAGGAATCACAGGATCCGCACAGGAAAAGCAAAAGGGTCGACAAAATCTAGCGGAGGTCGAAATCTTAGTGCCAGTCAGAATGATTAGGCGAATTCACAACATACTAAAACCCCTCTTATGTATGGAATCAATAGCAGTTTAACATCATTTACAAATAAAAGAAGGGTTTGCTTACTAGTCTCAATTTTTTTACATCTTATGGGCGAAGTTATACTTCTTCTATACAAAGCAATTTACTACTTATAAAATTGCATTATGCTGCACAAAATAAAAAGACAGGTGAGGCGTAGGAACTTCTGTATATTTTGCAGCGCTTCTCTCTCTTTTCACGCCCCTCATGCCTAAGCAGAGAGTTTCTTTTGAGCGGTTGCATTTGCTAAAGAATTCAATATTTTCTTTTTCGTGTCTCTTTCCCTTTTCGAGGACTCCTTACCTTCAACCAACTCTTTGAACTGGATGGCATTGGCAACCGCCTTCCCGCCATAGTGGTTGTTAAAGTAAATTCGCAATTTCTTTGCTTTAGGGTCATTTGTTATTTTATTGACCTTTTCCGTCCAAGGCTTCAGTTCCTCTTCTTCATAGAGATAGTTATACCAATAACCTTTGTTTCTGCCATGAAATCTGATAAAGGAATGATCTGCAGTCAATATGACGTCTGATAGATAACTCAACTTTGGATCAGGCGAGTCTGTCATTACAGCTGCAACATTATAATGCCTTAACATTTCCCAAGGTCCCTCGGTCTGCCATGACGCATGGCGAAACTCTAGTGCATAATCGTAACCTGCGGGTATCCTATCGAGGAAACCTTCTACTCCCTTGAATTCTTTAACCGAGAAACTAGGTGGTAGTTGCAGCAGGATCGCGCCGAGTTTGTTTGCCTTCTTTAGTGGAGATATCTTTTCAAGGAAGTCGTGGAGTGATTCCACTGCTCCCTTTTTGACATCCATGAGCTTTGTATGTGTCACATTCTCAGGCGCCTTGACAGAGAACTGAAATTCCTGAGGCGTAGCTTTTACCATGCCATAGAATGTACCGCTAGTCATCTTTGAATAAAACTTTTGATAAAATGTTGCGTCTAACTCAGCTGAAGGGAAAAATTCAGAATAATAATGCAGACGTCTTGTCTGAGCATCAGGATAGAAAGAGCCTACCCAACCTCCTTTTTCAACAGAATCACCATAATTCCAGCCGGAGCAACCTATGGATATTTGTGTCATGATTTGATATTATATACTGGGGTGCGCCTAGATATTTGCTTGTCATTATGATCAATTCACAAACAGATATCAAAAGGTAACCACGGGTAAATTCTCTACTGGCGGCTAAAGATAATATATCTAGTCTGTACTAGGGTGTAATCCATTATGATTGGACCCCCTTTGAAAACGGTCTAATACTTTTCATGCTCTTTAGTTTGAAGAGATCAGTAAATTAATATGGTCACGAGTTTGAAAATAGTCACAGGGATAGAGCCAATTCTTGAGCAGTAGGAGAAATGTCGAAGCTAACCCTTTAACCGAGCTATTTGCTGCCCATTTGGCCAAGATCGAGCATGCTCTAAAGCGCGAAGTAGACCTATATTCTTGGTCTGAGTTCCATGCTCCACTTCGCTATGCCTGCGAGGGGGGCAAGCGCATCAGGCCTTTGATCCTTGTACTTTCAGCAGAATGTATAAAGTCCAAAAGTGTGGAACCCGATGCGTACCTGGCCGCTACTGCAATCGAGCTTCTCCATACCGAGTCTATAATCCACGATGACATTATTGATGAGGAGAATCAGCGGCGCGGAAAGCCATCATTTCACATAAAATATGGCTATAACAGCAGTATACTTACTGCAGATTTTGTTCTGGGTGTCATACTAAACATCAGCTCAAAACTAAAAGATCCCCGCATCGTCAACGAGCTGTCCGATGCTGCAACCAAAATGACTGAAGGGGAAATGATGGAGATAAAGCTTGGCAAGGAGATGGATATCACCGAGGACGATTATATCAAAGTACTAGAATATAAGACAGCTTCACTCTTTGAGGCATCAGCTAAGATTGGCGCCATCGTGGGGGGAGGCGACGAAGAGCAGGTTCATACTATGACATCTTTTGGCAACCTGCTAGGGATCGCCTATCAAGTACACGACGACCTTATTGATTGGAATAACGAAAATCGACTTTTTAACATGCTTGTAAGGAAAAACGGTAAACCAACGGATTTTGTGAACCAAATGGACAAGCTGTATCAGTCATATGCATTGAAGGCAAAAAACGAACTTCGCAAGATATCAACGCAGAGCGAAGCCAAGAGCCACTTGGAGAACCTAACAGACCTTACCCCGGTCCAGCAGTTCTAATAACAAAGGGTTCCAGGTTGGATAGTTTGATAGCAAATTTGGATGTTTCTTGTAATGGATGAAAACTTGCTTCGACTGAATGTTAAACAATAATGCAGATGATGTTGCATAATTGCCAGATAGATAGCCAATATCTCCCAGTAATTTACTTTTTCAGATATGGGTGATGTTTTCCAGGCAAAACAATTAAACGCCAAGATGCAACTCTTTCATTTTGGTTGTCAGTAAGCAAGGGAGTCAGATCACCCTGGATGATAAGGACACGATCGATGTATTTCATCATACTTGTGGCTGCATTCGTCATTTTTACTGCAGTAATAGCTTCGGGGATAACTCTTGGAATAGATGATGCAGTCAATCGCTACTTCAAGTCATTACATGGCAGCAACCCCAGCATTGACATGGCAATGATCGTTATCACTTCGCTTGGGGACGTAACAACCCTGTTCATTGTGGGCATCGTATTAACGATAATTCGGCGTACGAGGAAATTGGGTATGATATTTCTCATCGCACTAGTCGTAATTGTGGTTTCGGTAATGTACATGAAACCTCTGATTGGAAGGGAGATGCCAGTCTATGAGTTTGAGCCAGCTTCGGAACTGCCTGAAAATTTTAGCCTTGAAAGCGATAGTCTTTCGCCACTTGCCGCTGGATTTTCGTATCCATCTGTTCACGCTTCGTGTGCCACCGCTTTGGCCTTTATAGCTGGGTGTGCTATCTATAATAAATCTAAAAAGATGGGATATGCGATCTGGGCGTTTCCCGTCATTATAGGTATTACGCGCATCTATGTTATGCAGCATTACCTGACGGACATTATTGGTGGCTTTATGTTCGGAGTATTAGTCGCGGTTGTTCTGAGCAATGCCATGAAGCTCGATGAGCCTTTCTTTCTGTCCAGATTAAAAGGAAAGGAAGATCGAGCCTCTAAGGTTTGATTTCATTTTCTAGCAGGTGAGATACTCTTGTGACTGTCGGTGAGAGCGTAAGGCTGATGGCGCGCGCGCGTGCGTACCAAGCTATTGAAAGAAAGCGCCGGGAGAGGGACTCGAACCCTCGAGTCCCGAAGGACATCAGCTAGCACGTCACAGTGTGGGTCAATTTATATGATCTCGAGGCTGACCCCTTTTAGGGCCTATTCTGACTTACCTAGCTTGGGTACCCCGGCTCCTATGATTTCTGAACTGGCATTGCAATTTATGCCTTTATCAGTTCGATAATTATATTACAACTCCTTATCAGCCGCGGATAATTATACATGTATTTTGCATATTATGTAACGCCAATTGACTGCACCTAAAAATTATATAATCATAGTAT
>Ga0209382_10003764_pt1 | contig 20793 bp, 22 predicted proteins | sample SoiMetdeltSBSDD5_FD_187599 | JGI IMG/M metagenome (GOLD analysis project Ga0209382, IMG submission 187599) | Bulk soil microbial communities from a Populus tree surrounding site in Tennessee, USA - Soil MetaG P. deltoides SBSDD5 (SPAdes) (version 2) | ecosystem: Environmental > Terrestrial >... | reverse complement strand
CCGATCAGCTTGCCGCACCTGGCATTCAGAGCCAGCAGTCCTGACCGGTACGCGGCGGCGTCTTCGCGGGACAGATGACCAACCTTGCACCCGTTGATCCAGATCGAGATCGCGTTTGCGTCGTACGGGTTGTTCGTCTCGGCCACCAGCACCGCTTGGGCCTCGACCCGAATCCGTTCCACCCGATGTCCACCGACGATCCGCCACAAGGCGTCCTGGTAAAAACTCTCACCTACAACCTCGAGGTCGTGGCGTCCACCGAGCAGCATGACACCCTCTGGTCTGTGAACCTCTTGAGACGCTGCGGCGGTTCGACCGGTTGTTAGCCGCCGGGGGCTCAAAATCCGCTGAAGTAGGCCCATAGCATCGTTGTCCCGCGACAACCACCATTCGTTACTTCGGCCTGTTTGCGACCTCAACGATGCTGCGCAAGGCCAGCACGGCGCGGTTGGCGTCGAGGTGGATCATCGGAGGGCGCAGAGTTCGCCGCGGCCGGTCACCGGGTCAACGCCGGCGTACACCCGGACCCGCAGCGCACCGCTGGACAGGGTCTCGATGGGGTCTCGATGCCGCCACGCGCCCGCTCGCGGCGACGGGCCGCGGCGGCTGGCATGGCGCCACCGGCGACCACCTCGGCGGCCACGTTCAGCGGGCAAAACGTGGCCCCCGGGCCCTGTTTTCCACGTTTAGCGGGCTAAACGTGGTTGGGTAGGCTGGTCGTTGCGCACAGTCGGCGTGCGTAGCACTCGTACGGCGAGTGTCGGCGGCGTGGCGTTCCACGCGGCGGCGAAGGCACTTCTGCTGTCACGACACGCATCCAGCCACAATCCACGCGGTGGATCCAGGCTGAGTCCTATGTGAACTGTACGGAGCTGCATTCGGTGGACAAAGCCCGCTTGCGTCGCCGGCTCGGGCGGCTCGCGCCAGTCGAGGTGCGCAGCGTCGGGACTGCTGTTCGCACGATTCTCGGGCTGTGAGCTGGGCAATGGTTCATGGCTGGTGCTACGGGACGAACAGCTCAAAGGTGCTGCCAAGCGTCTGGGTTGTCTGGAGGCGTTGAGCCTCCGCCACGATGAGGCGGGCGTTGATCTGGTTGGCGAGTGAACGGGCGTTGTCGAGGGTGGTGGGGCTGAGCCCGCGAGCGGCCTGTGCGGCGGCCAGGGCGAGCCAGCCGTGGGCCGCCTGGATGGGGTAGCGGGACCGTGCGGCGAAGCGGGCGTGGCGCTCGGCTTGGTCGAGGTCGCGCAGGTGGACGCGGGCATACTCGGCGTCTTCCAGGGCGATGGCCTCTGCGGTGAAGCGGTGGCCCCGGGTGTAGTAGGTGCCGCCGGGTGTGGTCCGGTTGAGCAGGGTGTCGAGGTCGGCGCGAGTGCGGCGGTAGCCGGTCAGGTCGCGGGCAAGGCGTAGGGCGGTGAGGCGCAGGATCTCGATGTCGATCCGGCCGTCGACGAGACCCTCTGCGCGGAACCGGGCCGCGCCGCGCTCGATCGCGCGCAGCGCGGCGTCGGGGTCGCTCTGGAGGATGGCCAGGCTGGCCTCGACGAAGTCGGCCCAGGCGACCCAGCGGTTGGAGGCGATCGCGGCGTGCGGGCGTTGGACGTCGTCGAGGTGCTCGCGGGCCTCGCCGAGGCGGTGGGCCCAGACGAGGGCGAGGCCGCGCTGGAAGCTGGCGTTTGCGACGCGGATCGGGTGCGCCTCGGCCAGCGCTAGCTGCAGTGCCCGCGCGGCGGTGTCGGCGGCCTGGTCGAGCGAGCTGGTCATTCGCAGTGCGGCCGCGCGCAGCATCAGGGGCACGGATCCCGTCGCTGCCGGCGTGCCGGTCGTCAGCGCCAGCACGGTGGTGTGCCGTCCGAGGTTGGCCAGGATGGTCAGCCGTTTGCGGTACAGGGTCTGGCGCACGCGCCGGGCCGGTCCGAGTGGCGGCAGGACTCGTGCCGCCGACAGCAGCCGGGCCACGGTCGGGCCGCCGTGGTTGAGCGTCACGTCGAGCAGGTGCCGGGCGGCGCCGCGCCGGCCTGGGCCGGTGCGGACCAGGCCGAGGTAGGTCTGCCGAGCGGCCGGAGCGTCGCCGAGGATCTGCTGGGTCGCGGCCGTGCCCAGCGCGAGCGTTCCGTGCAGTGCGGGGTAGCTGACCGGTGGCGGCGGGACGTGCAGCCTGGCCGTCAGCTGCGGGTCGACCGACCCGAGGCCCTGCGCCTGGCACCAGAGCACGAAGTCCCAGGATGGGTTTGGCCGCGCGCCTGGCGTGGCCGGTGGGCTGGCCGGGAACGACAGGCGCGCGCTGGCGTCGACGCGGCGGAGCATCGCCCGCCGGCGCCGCCGCTCGTCCGCGGCGAGGGGGAGGTCGAACCAGAGCACCTGCGCGGCGTCGTGCAGCACGTCGTCCCAAATCGGTTGGAAGTCCAGGTCGTGGCCGCTGTAGCCGACGAACGCCACGGTCCTCCCGGCGACGTCGGCGCGCAGCCGCGCCTCCCAGTCCGGCCGAACACCCAGCAGCACCTGCTCGGAGTCGGCGATCAGCTCACCGGTGACCGTGCCGTGCGGTTTGAGCAGCCGCGCACCGGCCGCCGGCTCCTCCGGCCAGGCGGACACTGCGAGCCGGCCGGCGGCCGCTCGCTCGATCAGGTCGTCGAAGTTCACCGTCCACACCGCCGCGCCGGCCTCGGCCAGCTGCGCCAGCGCGGCGTGGGCCGCGTTCGGCGCTCCGCCGGACAGCGTCTCCCGCAGCCAGCCCATGATGTCCACGCCGCTGCGCCTGAGCGCCAGGATGAACGGCTCCGGCGCCAGTCCGCCGGCGACCTCCTGCTGCTCGGTCAGCGAACCTGCGCGCGGCCACGGCGGCACGTAGGCCGCCAGTCCCAGCTGCGTGAGCAACTCGTCACGAATCCACGAGAACTGCGGCAACCCCGCCGGCGCCGACAGCGACACCCCAGCGCCCGCGAAGACGAACAAGCGATCGTGAGTCAGGCCGGAGGTCACCACCGTCCGTCGCACCCGAACCGCCGCCTGTTACAGCGCTGATGATTCCAACGATACGAAGACATGGTCCTGTGCTTCGCCACCGACGTCTCGGAGCCCTCGCAACGACGAGACAGAACGATCATGCGACCTGTCAAAACCCAACAAGGCAACTATCTACTTCCTGCTTGTCGCTAGGCTTTCGATAAGGTTGGTCCAGCATCCGCATACTGCGGGGTTGGGCTCGAAGCTGTGGGACGCGGGATGGTCGGAGGTAATCCATGGCACGGGGCTTCTTCGCCGAACTGGCACACCAAGCCGCTGTCGCCGAGAAGAATCGGCAGCGGGTTCACGCCGCGGCCATGCGCGCCCAAGAGCAGCGCCAGCGTGAGGCGGAGCGGGCGCAGCGGGCTTACGCGGCGGCAGTGCGCGAAGCCGAGCGCCAGTCTGCCCACGATGCACGGATAGCCGAGATGGAACGGCAACGCCTGCACAGGGAGGCACAGGAGGCCGAGGTCGAGCGGCTGAACGGCGAACTCGCCATGCAGGTGGCCGACATCGACAACGTCCTCGTGGTTACCCTCGAAGTCGACGACTACGTCGACTTGGAGCGGCTACGCATGACTGTCAAGCACCCGCCGTTCGAGTCCCAGTACAGCGATCCGATCCCCCTGCCTCCGCCGATCGTGGCGCCACCGGCGCCCGTCTACGTCCAGCCGGAACCGCCGCGTGGCATCGGCGCAGTGTTCGGCGGCAAGAGGAAGCATACCGAGGCCGTCGCCGCCGCGAGGGCCAAGTTCGCCCACGCGCACCAGCAATGGCAGCAGGCGGCCGCTGCGGTGCCGATGCAGCAGCTAGCCCAGCTCGCCGGGCACAAGCAGGCCGAGCAGGCCCGCCAGACGAACCTGACGGCCGACCGCGCCCGGTACGAGGATGAGTGCGCGAAGCGCCAGCACGAGGTTGATGAGTCCAACGCCGAGCTGGACGCACTGATCCGGGACCTAGGGCGCGGAGCGCCGGAGGCGGTTGAGGAATACCTCGGCATCGTATTCGGCAACTCCGTGTACCCGGCCGACTGGCCGTGGCCACCGGCGTACAGCTACGACGCGGACACCAAGGAGCTGTCGATCCAGCTGCAGTTCCCCGCGCCGGGCGACCTGCCGACCGCGCGGCAATACAAGTACGTGCGCGCAAACGACGAGATCACTGCGACCCCGCAGACGCAGAAGCAGCAGCGGGAACGGTTCGCCGCGTTGGTCAACAACATGACGCTGCGGACGCTGCACGAGGTGTGGGAGGCCGACCGCGGCGGGCACGTCGCCAGCATCTCGTTGGTGGGGTTGGTATCCCACGTCGATCCCGCCACTGGCAAGGACACCAAGACCCCGCTGATCGCCCTCGCCGTCGACCGGCGCACGTTCGAAGACATCCATCTGCAGCGGGTGGCGCCGGTCGAGACCATGCGCCACCTGGGCGCGGTGGTGTCGAAGAATCCGCACGCACTCACGCCGATCAAGCTCGCGCCCGGAGTCCGGGCGCCCTGACCCGCCGGAGCATCACACCTGATGGACGGTCTGCGATTCAATCCCCCACCCGGCTGGCCCATCCCGCCGCCTCGGTGGGTGCCACCGGCCGGATGGGTCCCTGACCCAAGTTGGCCGCCTGCACCGCCAGGATGGGCGTTCTGGGTCCCCGACGCGGCTGCGGTGCCAGCGGATGCGCCCTTTGTAGAGGAGCCGCTAGGTGCCTCGATGGCTGTTGACGCCGACGTCGAACCGGCCGTTACCCCGCCGGCGGCCCAGACAGCCCTGGATCCGCGCGTCCGCGAGCTTGAGGCCGAGATCGCCGCATTGCGTCGCCATCTGGATGAGGCGAACCGCCGCGCTGGCGAGCAGCGCCCTGCTGATGACGACATCGTTGAACTCGACGACGCGCGACTGCTGCAGCAGGTGGGCATCTACGAGTACCACCATCCGTTGGAGAACGCCGAACTGTACCGTGAGCGGCTAGCGGAGTTGCGCGAGCAGATCAAAGAGATGGTCAAGGCCGGTAAGGCGATCGAGGCATCCGACCGATTCTCGTACAACAACTCGCTCGCGCTCGGCCGCCGGATGGCCGCCGACTTCTCCAAGCTGATGCTGCGGGCGTACAACGCCGAGGCGGACAACTGCGTCCGCGCCCTGCGCGCCGGTGCACTCGCCGCGGCTACGAAACGGCTGGAGACGACGACAAAGACCATCGCCCGGTTGGGGAAGATGATGGAGATGCGTGTGGCGCCCGATTACCACTCGCTGCGTATCACCGAGCTCGAGCTCACCGCCGATTACCTGTTCAAGGTTCAAGAGGAGCGGGAGGCTGCGCGGGAAGAGCGGGAGCGGCTACGTGAGGAACGCCGGGTGGAGCAGGAGTTGGCCGCCCAGCGAGAGAAGCTGAATAAGGAGCGCGCACACTACCTGAACGCACTCGCGGCACTCCAGGTGCACGGTGCGACGCCCGATGTAGTCGACATCGAGGATAGGCTCCGCGAGATCGACGCCGCAATCGAACTGAACGACTACCGCGCGGCCAATATTCGCGCCGGCTACGTATACGTCATCAGCAACATCGGTGCGTTCGGCGGATCTGTTGTCAAAATTGGCATGACTCGCCGGCTGGAGCCGTTGGATCGGATCCGCGAGCTTGGCGACGCGTCTGTGCCGTTCCCATTCGATGTGCACGCCCTGTATTTTTCCGACGACGCGGTGACTCTTGAGGCTGAGTTGCACGACGCGTTCGCCGAGCGGCGGCTCAACCACGCCAATCCCCGCCGCGAGTTCTTCTTCGCCGCTCCAGGTGATGTTCGAAATGTCCTGGCCGAGAAGGTTGGCAACCTGCTGGAGTATGCGGCCAAGCCCGAGGCGGAACAGTACTACCAAAGCCTGTCGAGCTGGCCGGCCGACGTCCGTAGAGAGCCAGGACAGTCGATCTGACGGCGAGCGATGTGGCCGATCAAGTCGTGCGATCGTGGGGTGGGTGGTGGGGTGGTCGGAGCCACGACCGCACAGTTGGCTGGGGAAGGGTTTCCTGGTTGGGTTCGACGTCCCGGATCGGTGCGCGAGGGCGTTCAGTCGTCGGGGGAGGGTTCGGTGAGCCAGGGGACGGGGCTCGGGTAATCGGCATCGGGCTGGTAGGCGTTGACAAAGTCGAAGGTGCTGTCGTCGTTCAGGTGGATGGTGATCCACAGGTCGTCGGTGGGGGCGACGATCCAGTCCTGAGGGTTCTCGTTGGGCCGGAAGTAGAGCCATCGCGGGGTGGGCAGGCCGTCGGTGGTGTTGTCGGTGGGTGGCCAGCCGTGCTCGGCGATATGGTTGAGGACGGTGAGGACGAGGTCGGCCTGCTGGGGTGTGGTGGCTGGCGACTCACGCCATTGGCGGTATCGCTGCACCCCGCCGGGGCTGAGATCGTGTCGTCGGCTCAACCGGCCCGCCGTTCTCGTTCCTCGGCCAGCAGCTGGCGGATGTCCACCGGTGGCTGGCCTTTGGTCGCTTCTTTGGCGATGCGGAGTTCTTCTTGTGCCCGAGCGTACTCGGGACTTTCACGGAGCGCGACGGTGGCGAGGGTGCCGTTGACGAGCTCGATGAGCAGGTTGGCGTTGCGGTTGCGCTGGTAGGCGTAGACGTACCGGTACACGGTGCGGATGAACTCGTCCCGTTCCGAGGGGGTCAGTGCGCTGATCACTTTCATCGCACGTTCGACCATGGGGTCATTCGCCTCGAGCGCTGTGGGCAACCGGTGATCCATTGGTCGGCTCCTTCCCGGCGTCGCTGCTCGATGGAGCTCGCGGGCGACACGGCTCAGCAGGCCGTCCGTTCGTTGGTGGTTGATGCCGGACGGCCGGGTCACCCTATGCCTGGTGCGGTGGGCCGGCTCAATGGCCTCGGCCTGTCGGACTGGTCAGCCAACCCGATCGTGTTTCGAAGGCCTTGCCTTCGCGGCGCCCGGCAGCGGCTTGGCACGGATGATCTACTGTCGACGCACGATGCGGCTTCGTCACCGTGAGCTGCGGTCCTCGCGCCGCGCTGGCAGGCATTGACTACACGCGGGCCGCAGGTTGGTCCCTGCCCCTTGCCGAGCGAGTGCCTAGTACCAGCATTGGGGTTTCAGCCGATGGCGCCGGGGTCGACGGGCCGGACCGTGGTTGCCTGGTAGCGGTTGGGCTGCACGGAAAGGACCACCCGACCGTCCGGATGAGTGACGCTAGGCAGGGCGGCGGCGACCGCGTGCGCTATCTGCCACTCGACGCCCTCACCGATGAGCCGGCCGATGGGGATCGTGGCCGACAGGTCGAGGGGTTCGATGTCGACCGGTAATGCACCGATGTGCTCAGCGATGCCGGGGCGGGCCGCTTCGGCTGCGCACATACACAGGGCCGGGACCGACAGAACAGCGCGACCGGCCGCAGCGTCGACAATGAAACCGGACAGCGCCGGATAGCCCCGGCCCAACGCCAGCAGAGCACTGTCGTCGAGCAGGCAGGCCATCACGCTACGTCGTCTCGGCGGGCGATGACCTCGCGGAGGCGAGCGGAGGCGGCGAGTTCGGCCGGCCCCACCTCGACGCCGAACTGCTCGGCGAGCACCGCTCGGGCCCGCCGTTCCCGCTCAGCGAGCTCGGCAGTGGTCGGCGCCTTCGCGGCAAGATCCTCGACGAGATCCTTCAGAGTGGTGTGGCGCTCGGCGGCCAGCCGGGCGAGGCGTTCGCGGGTCTGTTTGGAGACCTTGATACTGGTGTCATCCTCGGCCATCGTTCGACTCTACCATCGGTAGAGTGCGGCTCCTGGCTCGACGCGACGGCGTGGCGAGTCGACCACGTGCAAGGTGGCATCCGGGCCACATCCGGGCCGGGCGGCCGGTGCGCCCTGATCGATACACGACCAGGCTTTCGGATCTACGAAACAGGCTGCTTTGCCTGGTCAGAGCGGTGCCCCCGGCAGGATTCGAACCATCCGGTCGCCCGAGCTGGCGTCCTCGCGAATAGCGTACGCGGGGAGGCCTTCCTCCAGGTCACAGCCCAAGGCTGCCGTGCCCGTCTGCAGGTCTGTCCCACGGACGTGGTGTCTGGGAGGCGGCGAGCCAGGCGCCGACTTCGTCAATGGGCATGTTGTTGTCTCGCTGCTTGTGGACGTGCCACCAGAGCAGGGTGAGCGGTTGTTTCAGGTGCTGCTGCACGGTCTCCAGAACGTCGCATCCGGATGGCCTGGTGGGGCAGCGCGAGCAGCGTCCGTCATTGTCCAGTTCGTGCGTCTTCAGCAGGGTCAGGAGCGCGGCGACCATGCGAGCGAACTGGTCGTCGAGGGTGTCGAGGGCGTGCACGTCCTCGTTGACGATCTGCTCGATGAGCGCACCCAGCTCGGCGCACAGTTCGTCTCGATTGGCGTGCCGGAGTTCCGGCCAGTCCAAGACGGTCATGAGACGCTCCTTTCCGGCGGGAGTCGGCTCCAGAGAATGGGGTGTGGGGGCTGGTGCACCACGGTGTGCGCACATCGACCACGAGTCGTCACGAGCCGTTACGCTCCGGTCTTGAAGCGGGACGTCGGCGCGGGGAGCGTTGCGGGTATGGGCAGGATGGGCGAGCCAGAGTCGATGGCGGCGCGTCGGCGCCAGCTTGGAATGAAGCTGGCGACGTTCCGGCTGGCGGCCGGGCTGACGCAGGCGGGGTTGGCTCGGCTGGCATTCTGCGACCGCACCACGATTGCGCACGCGGAGAAGGGTCGGGCGCGCGGCGACGAGCGCTTCTGGACGGCGGTCGACCACGCGTGCCAGGCCATCCCACGCGATCCCTTCCAAGATTGCTGGCAAAGGCCAGGAACGGTCACTCAAGATCGAGTGGACCACCGACTACCAGGGCAAACCCGCCTGGCGGCGGCGAAGGACTGAGGGTGCTCCCGGCAGGATTCGAACCTGCGCTCCCGCCTCCGGAGGGTAAAGTGCGCCACCGCATACGGCTGCTACCTGCGACTTTGCCGCCATCATCGCTCGCACAGCCACCACAACGCCGCATGTTGCACACGGTTCGCCACGGCTTCGCGCCACGTGTGGAGCCACACGAGACAGGAGACGACGGAGTCGCTTTCTCGCCGAGGGGACCAGCCGTCGGTCGGAAGCGGGCCGTGGAAGCTGCCAGGAGGAGGCTCCTCGTGGCAAGGCAAGGACTGCGCCTACGGTCGTCCAGGTGTCCACTCCGTCTCCGATCCCTGGCCCGCAGCCGTCGCTGACGACCGTCATACCGTCCTCCCCGGTTCAGATCGGTCCGCCTTCGAGCCCTCCCCTGACCTCGTCGCATGGGGAGACGCCGCTGGATGTGCATGTGGTAGACGGTCCCGATCCGTGGGTCGTGGCCCAGACTCTCGCCAGCGTCATCGCGCTGGTGATCGCACTCATCGCGATCGTGGTCGCGCTGCGGCAAGCGACGCAGGCGCGGAGGGATCTGGTGAGGGAGCGCCGGGACAGCCATCGGTTGGAGGTGCTGCGATCTCTAGCTGAGTTCTGGGGTACGGACGGCGGCGACTACCGGCATCCACAACTCCGGGGTGCGCTGCTGGCGTTGCCGCGAAGATGGTTCCCGTTGCTTCGGGCGTGTGTCAAGGGACACGCCGACCTGAACGGTGGCGGACGTGGGATCTGAACGGTGGGGGACAACAGAGTTGAACGGTGGTGGCCACCGGATCTGCCCGGAGGGGTGGTGGCCACCGGCCTGTTCTGCTAGCTGATCATGGTCACCGCCTGGATGTGGTGGGTTGGGCGAGGTCGCGGATTGTGTCGGGGTTGCTTGCGGTGCGGGTAGTGGTTCGCCGGGGGCCGGCCAGTGGGACGACGCCGGCGCCGGTGAGGGCTTGGGACAGTCGTACGCTCTCGCCGCTGGTCTGGCAGAGGTGGGCGTGGTGCAGCAGCCGGTCGACGGTGGCGGTGGCCAGGGTCTTGGGCATGAGTTCGTCGAACCCGGATGGGTGCAGGTTGGAGGAGATCGCGACGGAGCGGCGTTCGTAGGCGGCGTCGACGAGGCGGTAGAGGCCTTCGGCGGCGTCCGGGCCGACGGGGAGCAGTCCGATGTCGTCGACGATGACCAGGTCGGCGCGCAGGATCCGGGCGATGGCTTTGGTCACCGAGTCGTCGGCGCGGTGGCGACGGACGAGCACGCCGAGGGCTTCCAGGGTGAACCAGGCGACGTGTCGGCCGGCTTCGACGGCGGCCTGGCCCAGGGCTTCGAGCAGGAACGTCTTGCCGGTGCCGGCCGGGCCGCAGACGACTAGGTTCTCGGCGCGGCCGATCCATTCCAGGGTGCGCAGCGCCGCCTGGGTGGGTGCGGGGATGGAGGACAGTGCTTCGTTCCACGCGTCGAAGGTCTTCCCGGTGGGGAAGGCCGCGCGGGCCCGGCGGGTGGCCAGCGAGGAGCGGTCGCGACCGGCGACCTCTTCGGTCAGCAGCACGCGCAGCACCTCGGCGGGGTCCCAGCGTTGGGCCTTCGCGGTGGCGAGGACCTCGGGGGCGACGCGGCGGATGTGCGGCAGCCGCATCCGCCGCAGCAATGCCTCCAGCTCGGTGTCCAGCGGTGGTGGGGTGGGGGTTCGGGTGGTCATGGCTGCCCCCGGTCCCCGTCGAGCAGCGCAGCGATCCGCTCGGCGATGTGCTCGAGCATCCAGGCTGCGCCTTCTCGGGTCGGGTGCCCGGCGAAGTGGCGGGTGAACTCGGCCGTGGTGGTGTTGGGGGCCTGGGCGAGCCAGTCGGCCAGGGCGCTGACCAGCCAGCCCCACTCCAGCAGCTCTGCGGCCGCGACCCCGATCAGCTGGTCGGGGTCATCGGCGCCCCGGGTGCTGAACCGCTCGCGCGCGCTGCTCATCCCGGTGCTGCTCATCCCGGTGCTGCTCATCCCGGTGCTGCTCATCCCGGTGTTGCTCATCCCGGTGTTGCTCATCGGGTCGCCTCCGGCTCGCCGAAGCCGGCCCAGCCGGCGGTGCCCTGGGCCAGGGTGTGGTCCTCGCCGGCCCGGCTGGCCGGCCCGGGCGCGCGGGTGGCTTGGTGGGTCAGGATCGCCGCGAGATCACCCTCGGCGAACCGGCCCGCGGTGCCGGCCTGCCCGAGTGCTCGGTCCACCACCGCGTCCCCGTGCAGCCGGGCCAGCTCGACCGCCTCGGCCATCTTGGCCCGCACCCGGGCGGCGCCGGCCGCGGCTGCCTCGGTCAGCCACAGCGCCGCGCCGTCGCCCAGAGCCAGGAACGCGGCCTCGCTGGTGGTCTTCGGTCGCGGCGTGCGGGCCAGCGCCCCCGCCGGGGCCGGCGGGAAGTGGGTGTCCTGCACCCGCGGACTGCCCGGGGTGGTCACCTGGTGGCGGGCCACCTCGACCGGCCCGGCCGCGCCGACGGCGACGATCACGACCTGCTCGCCATGGCGGCGCACCCACACCGTCTGCCCCGCCAGCTCGTGGGGCACCGAGTACTGGCCGGTGTCGAAGCAGACCATCGGGGTGTTCTGCCCGACCACCCGAGTCACCCCGAACGCCGCGGTGAACGCCACCGCGGGCAGCGGGTGCAACCGCAGCGCCTCCTCGGCGAGCATCTGCGCCGGGGCGCGGCGGGTGACCCGATGCGCCCGCGCGTTGACCTGCTCGGTGAACATTGCGCACGCGGCCTGCAACTCGGCGAAGCTGGCGTACTCGCCCAGCAGATTCGCCCCGGTGGGCACCAGGTCAGCCTTCGCGACCCGCACGCATGCCTCCGAGCCGCCCTTGCTGGCCGGGTCCGCCGGCACACAAGTGGCCACCGTCAGCCCGTAGTGCCTGCCGAAGGCCACGGTGTCCGGGTTGCGCACCGCCACCCCCGCGACGTGGGCCACAGTGACGGTCTTCTCGTTGTCGGTCAGCAGATACGTCGGCACCCCACCCACCCGGCGCAACGCAGCATCGATCGCGGCGAACACGCTCGGCCCGGTCTTGTCCAGCAGCGGCAGCACCACCCGGAACCGGCACCAGGCCAGCCAGAAGCAGAACAAGACCGTCGGTGCGCCACCGATGCGCGGACCCTGGCCGAAGTCGTACTGCGCCCACATCCCAGGCTCCGGGACCCACGGCCGGTGCACCCGCCGTCGCCCCGCCCGCCAGGCCTTCTTGATCTCCGCGACGGCGCGGCGGGTGGTGCGCTCGGACCCGGTGAACCCCATCGCGGTGATCTTGTCGTGAGCGACATCAGCGCGGATCTTGCCCTGAGACCGCTCGACCAACTCCTCCAGCTTCGGCAACAACTCATCGATCACCCTCGGCCGGCGCGCCGACCGGCCCGGCACCAACGTCCCGGCCTCGCGATCAGACACATACCGCGCCACCGTGTTCGGCGAGCAACCAGCCAACTCGGCGGCATCACGATACGACCCGGTCAGGTCGAACCCTTCTAGAATTTCCATGATCTCCTCGGCAGACTTCACTCGTCCCCTCCACGGGGGCTGGGTACGGTTGGCACCGCCCAGCCCACCCCAGGAGGGGACCCCCGCCCGGTAACCGGCGAGGAACGGTCAAGATCGTGTCGGGCAGATCCACTGGCCGCCAGCGTTCAATTCTGCTGGCCATCAGCGTTCAGAAACTTGGCCGCCTGCGTTCAGGATCTCGTGGCCGCCGACAGGCGTGGGCTGAGATCGACGCGACCGCCGACGCCAGTACGGAGTTGCAACGAAGGGTTGACGAACACGCGCGCACCGTTCCGAATTCTGCCGTCGATCAGGGACGTACCTACTGGGGATTTGCTGTCAATCCCGATACTGTCGAGGAACTACGACGCAGGATCACGGAGACGGCGAACGAACTGGACCGGTTGGGGGAGCACCATCCGTGGTGGAGCCGCGAGCGGCGGAGGTGACAACAGGTTGGCTCGTCTGCACTGGCGCGGGGCCGTGGAAGCCCCGGGGATGTTGGGCGATGTCGCGCAGTACCTCCAGGTTGCAGCGGGAGGCCGAGGGGTGAGCACGGGCTGGGTCCGGATGGGCGGGTCCCGGGCGGGCGGAGGGCTCAGGATGACTGTCAACCGCTGATCAAGGCGGGACAGGGGGACATGGGGGACGGGCCTAGCCTGCAGGTGTCCCCGCCGTGAACCGGGCTTTACCTGCGGAAACGGCACTCGATGCGCCAAGGGGACAGTGGCGCTTGCGAGCGGGACCGCAGACCTACGACATCGTCACCACAGCCGGTCTGCCCGATCTGTCGGCCTCGAAAGCCGCAGGTTGCGTCGTCGACTCGGAGTTGACGTCGTAGAGCGGGGCCTCTCCGCATTCGTTCCGCTCGCCACCACGAACTACTCCGATGCCCCACATGTCAGCGTGCCGTCTGCGCGGGCTCCCGTTGCTTTGAAGCCTGGGGCTACCAGGCGTTGTTCAGCGCACCCAGCACGTTCTCGTCGGCGCGCAGGTCGATGAGGCCGATGGCCCCGTCGGCCAACTCCCCGATGATGGTGATCGCCAGCATGCCGGTGGCGGCGATCTGCCGCATGCGCTCCAGTTCGGCGCCGCTCGGTCGCGGACCGGTCAGCGACATGGATGGCTGCAGGGCCTCGTGCTTGGCGATGATGCAGCAGGTCCCGGTGTCCTGCGCCAAGGGCATCCGGCCGACGAACAGCGTGCCGTCTGCGTTCTTGCCCGGCCAGCCGTTCATGTTGGCCCCGGGGCGCTCGAAGTACACGCTGAATGCCACGGCCTGAGTCTCCGGTGAGACGGGGATGAGGACGACATCGCCCGGCGCCCGTTCGTCATGATGGGCGACGGCGACGGGCTGCACGATGCCGATGGCCCGGGTGTAGCCCGGCACAACCTCAGGCGGTCTTGCCCAGAAGAACAGCGGCTTGCCGTTCTCTTTCATGTGCCACCGGCCAGACTCGTGCAGGCTGAAGTGCCATTGGCGCCCTTGGCCCTCGCGCTCGAGGAACAGTTCCGGCTTGGCAACACCGGAGCGCAGTCGCCAGCACCCTGAGCGCTTGCCTTTGGACGTGATCCCGAACCGAACGATCGGGCTGCGGTTCTCCACGGCAGTCGACAGTACGGTCGACGTTCGACAGCTGTCCAGGGGTTTCCGCCTGTCCCATTGTCCGGAATCAGGGCCTGAGCAGGATCGGATCAATTGGTCTGAAATACCCCCGGGTTGACGTCGTAGGGCGGCGAGGCGGGGCGGCCGCCGGTGGATTGAGGGTTTGGGCCTCGGCGGATGTGGCTGTGCTGTTCGAGCAGGGCGAGGGGTTCGTCGAGGTCGGTGGCTTTGCGGAAGCGGCGCGGGAGATGCCGGTGAAGAGTTGGCGGCGGGTGAAGCGTTGGACACCGGTGCGGGTGATCCAGTCGAGGATGGTGCGGGCGCCGTCGAGGACCGGGTCGGTGTGCATGGTGTCGAAGACGGCCAGGGCGTGGGCGAGGAAGTAGTCGCCGAGGGCCGCGGCGGCGTCCACGGCGGCCGCCTCGATGGGGGTTTGCCAGCCGGTGCGCAGTTGTTGGGCGAGGTGTAGGAGGCCGGCGAGGCGGGCGATGGCGCCGTTGAGTTTGGCGGCCCAGTCGGCGATGTGGCCGAGGTCGGCGTCTTCGGCGAGGTGGGGTTCGAGGGCGGCTTCGAGGTCGAGGATGCGTCGGTCGGCGTCGCTGGCGAGCGGTAGCACGGCGGGCTCGGTCAGGTCGGCCAACGACAGCACCAGGCCGCGGAGGTGTCGGTCGTAGGCGGCCTGGACGGCGGGTGGGACGGCGGGGGCGCCGATGCGGCGGCGGCCGACGGTGTTTTCGGGGAGCGAGTAGAGGATGCGGGCGAGTAGGCCGCGGCCGCGGAAGCCGGGGATGCGGGCGATGTCGCGCAGGACCTCGGGTTGTAGGGCCAGGCCGAGGGTGAGGGCGGGGGGCAGGGGATGTGTTCGGCGGGGCGGCTCTTGCGGTCGACGCGCAGGAGGTCGCCGGCGTGGCCCTTGAGGAAGACCTCGAAGGATGGGATGCCGCCGGTGTAGCGGCCGGCGAGGGTGCCGAAGATGCCGCCTTCGGCGGAGAGCACGGCCAGGCGGCCGCCCTGCTCGGCGAGCAGGCTGGCGGCGGTCTCTGGGGTGACGTCGTCGGCGATGAGCCGGGGTAGCGCCGGTACGGCCATCCCGTCGGCGGCCAGCGCGGCGTCGGTGGCCATGGCGAGGGCTTCGGCGCGGGTCTGGGGGTTGGTGCTGTTGGCGGCGTTGGTGGCGTGGCGTTCGGCGTCGCGCCGAGCCGTGCGTTGGGCCAGCTCGGCCTCGATGCGCAGTGGGCGGGCCCGTTCGACCAGCTGGCGTTCGGCGTCGAGCAGGGGCGCGGTCATGGCGGCGAAGACGGCGGATTTGCGGGAGCCGGGTGGCATGGCGACGGCGGTGAAGATGTTGACCGGTTCGCGCCAGCCGGGGCGGATCTCGACGGTGGCGCGGCCGCCGGCGGCGGTGGACAGGGCGGCCAGCGCGACGCAGCCGGCCAGATCCGGCGGGGTCTGGGTGAACTCGGCGACGGCGGCGACCTGGTCGGCGAGCCAGCCGGGCAGCGCCGACACCGGGAACGGCGGCAGCTCGCGGCGACCAGCCAGCGGCGTAGGCGGGTCCCACTTCTGCTCGCCGGCGTAGTCCAGGGCTTCGATGACGGAGGCGACGGCGGATTCGACGTAGTCGTCGAGTTCGGGGACCTGGTCGCCGATCTGGCGCAGCCGGGTGCCGACCTCGCGCAGTTGGCGCCGGCGCCAGGCGTCGACGACCTTCTCGCAGTGCCAGCCGGCGGCGCCGTGCGTGATGGCCACGTAGTCGGTGAGCAGTGTGCCGTTGCGCAGCAGCGGCATCAGGTTGGGCACGTCGCGGCGTTGCCGCAGGAGGTCGAGCACGTGCAGCAGGCCGGCGTCCTGGCCGTGGGTGTCGGCGGCCGCCGCGATGGCCTCATGGATCGTGGCGTGCAGTGGCCGGGCGTAGTGCTCGGCGCGCACGGCCAGCTCGAGTGCGGCCGCCGGGCGTTGCAGCAGCGCGCCGAGCAGTGCGGCCTCGTGGTCCAGCTCGGGGGTGGCCGAGTACGCGGTCACGTGAACGGTCTCCTTTGGGCCGTCAGAACAGCGTGGCTTGCAGGGCTTCGGCCGTGAGTTGGTTGGCGAGGTGTGCGAGTTCGGCGCCGAATCGTCCTTGTTGGATGTCGTCCTGAATGCGGTCCATGGCCCCGTCGCTGTTGCCGACGGTCAGCACGGTGGTCATCGGTGTGCCCGTCACGGTGTGGCGAGGGCGGCTAGCTCGGCGAGCAACTGGCGGACCTGGTCGCCGCTGGGGCCGTCCGCCGCGCGGGCGGTCCACTGCTCGACGATCCGTAGCAGGGCCGTGCCGGAGATGCGGCGCGGCCGCGGCCGGCTGCCCTCCAGGCGCGGCTCGTCGGGGGCTGCTGAGCTGCATCAGTGGGAAGAACACGAGGACCCGAACGGCGTGACACTCCCCAGATTCAAGCGCCACGACGACAAGACCATCGCGGTGATCACCCCATGACCGAGCCACCGCGGCACTCCGTCAGCGTCGCCGGCATCGTCTTCGACGACCAGGGCCGCGTCCTCGCCATTCGTCGCCGCGACACCGGCCACTGGCAACCCCCTGGCGGCATCCTCGAGCTCGACGAGACCATCACCGACGGCCTACGCCGGGAAGTCCTCGAAGAGACTGGCGTCGTCGTCGAGCCGCAACGCCTCACTGGCATCTACAAGAACATGGTGCTCGGCGTCGTCGCACTGGTCTTCCGCCGCCGCCTGGCATCCGGCCGGCCAACGCCCACCGAGGAAGCCACCGAGGCCGACTGGCTCACCCTCGACGAGGTCGCAGCTCGCATGGCGCCGGCGTTCGCCATCCGCATCACCGACGCGCTTGATGCCGCTCCGTCGATTCGGGCCCACGACGGCACCAACCTGCTCGGCGAGTAGCCCATCGCAGAAGCCGCAGAAGCCGCAGAACCTGGCTATCGCGGCTATTGCGGCTTCTGCGGCTGCCTCGCCGGGCCGAGCGCAGCGAGCTCGCAAGGCGCCTTGGCCTAGAGCTGGCGCATCCGACGGTGTCCGCTGGTGAGCCGCGGTACACGATGATCTTTCGTATGCTCGTCGAGAAGACTGCTCCCGATATCCGGAGGACCCACCGCCGTGGTTCGCTGAGGGCGGGGCGGCCGCCGGCGGGGGTAGTGGGGTTGGCTGCGGCGGATATAGCCGTGTTGATCGAGGAAGACGAGGGTTCGTCGAGGTCGGTGGGCTGTCATACAGCGGGGGACGGCCGAAGGCCGGACGGCCATCCTGGTCGGGGCCGCTGCCCAGGATCCCGGTGGAATCGCGCTGCACGGGACAGTGCGCTGCGCTCGGCATCGAGCTGTACAGGCGCTTATTGCAACCAACATCGTGTCGCGGCCAGCCGGGGCGCCTTTCGGCATGAACTCGTCCACCCGGGCGTCAGCGCTTCAATAGTGCCAATCCGGTAGGTAACGTGTCGTAACGGCACGTTACCAACGGTTGCTAGGGGCGGCGGTGGACACTCTGTGGAAGTTGGAGCCGGCGACGGCCGCCAAGCATCGGCTGTACAGGACGTACCTGGATGCTTGGTGGCCGATCTTGTTGCAGCCGGTACCAATAAGTGGCTATCTGCGTCCACGAGTGACGTACGTTGACGCGTTCGCCGGCCCGGGGCGTTATCTCGATGGCGAGGAAGGGTCACCAGTCTTTGTCCTCGACAAGCTGCTCCAGCACACCGCGTTAAACCGGATGAGGCTAAGCCGGCAACGTGTACGGCTCGTCTTCCTGGAGAAGCGGGCCGATCGCTACGAATATCTTAATGCCGAACTCGTACGTAAGTTCGGACCGCTCGACCAGCTCCCTGTGCGGGTGATCGTGCGCCAAGGCGAGGCTGGGAAGGACCTCGCGCCGCTCCTTGACGAGATCAAGGCATGGGGTCACGCCATGCTTGGGGTCTTCGATAGCTGGGGCAACGTCAATGTGCCGTTGTCGTTGGTCCGACGCATCGCCTGTAATCCGTCGAGCGAGATTATTACGACGTTCGGGCCCAACTGGTTCAGCCGGCGGGAAGGACTGAATCCAGACCAGCTCGACTTGGTCTTCGGAGGCCGGGAGTTCTGGACACCGGCCGATCGTGAACAGCGGACGGATGAACGATGGCGCGCCTGGCTGTCGACCTACCGCTACGCCCTTCAACGGGCCGGCTTCGAGTATCGCCTGCAATTTGAGGTCGTCCCGCGAACCGGGCTTCCGCTGTACCTGGTGTACGGCACGAGTAATGAGAGGGGCGTCGAGGCAATGAAGGAGGCGATGTGGAAGGTCGACGGGTGCGACGGCTTGTCCTTCCAGGACCCTCGCACCCGTGGCGCCGTCGATCCTGGGCAGCTCACCTTGTGGGGTGGCCCAGCAGGCATGGCAGATCCTGAACTCACCGAGCTGGTTATTCAACGCCTCCAGGACGGGCCGACGTCGATGGCCGACTTGGGGCAATGGTTGTTACGGGAAACCAGTAGATGGCGTGCTCAGGATGCACGCACCGCCGTAAACGATCTCCAAAACACTAGAGCCGTTGCGGTCGACTCAAATGGTCGACGGTTAAACAAGAACAGTATCGTGAGGCTACTAGGCTGACAGCCTGCCTTCTGGCATCTCGTCCCATGTTCGACCGTCGAGCTGTCGTCCGCCGGCCTTGGGCGTTCGACCACCCCACTGCTTGAAGAAGTACGGCACACTGGCCGCGACCGAAAGATCGCGGATAGTGCGAACCCACGCTGGGTCGACTGGTCTCGCATTTGGTCCCGACTCGCCTCCGACGATCACCCACCCGATGCCTGTCACGTCCAGACCACGCAGCGGTCCGAGCAACGGCTCACAGGACAAGAACCTGACAGCTGCCGGCACCTGCCGAAGATCGTCAACGCGGTGCAAGGTATCGGTGTTCTCGACGCTGACACCCATCCAAAGATTTGGCGGCCAGTCGAGCTGACCGGCCAGCCGGCGCAGCCGGCGCGCCCGCTTGGTCAACACCTGGTAGGTGTGCTGCGGCGTATCCGCCATGACGGCAAACACCTCGCGCACGAAGGGCAGCGGCACTCTCGCATGGAACAGATCGCTCATCGAGTTCACAAAGATCATCCGTGGCGAGCGCCACTGCTTCGGCACGTTCAGTGCTGCACGGTGCACCGTCAGTGCGAAGCCCGGTCCAGACGTTCGCGGGTCACCATCGATCTGGTACTTGGCCGATCCCATCGCCTTGAGCCGGTGTGCCAACGTCAGGGCGTAACAGTTATCGCACCCAGCCGAGACGCGATCACAACCTGTGGTCGGATTCCATGTCGCCTGCGTCCACTCAATCGCTGACCGATCAGCCATGCTGTCATTGTTTCGAACAAGCACCTCAAATGGGTAGATCGACACGGGCCTGTCGACCGATCGAGACCTGCGGCTACGGGTCGTGTTCCTCGGCGGGGCGTCGGGCTGACGCTGCAGAACTGCTGGTGTGAGCGCCGCAGGGCGGGAGATCCGCGCCTATCGGAAGATGGTAGGTGCCGCGGCCGCCACGTACGTCGTGAGGACGGTCGGGTTGCCGGCGTGGCGGATGTCCATCTCGTATTCGCCGATCCGCTGCAGGTCGCCCCCACCGGTCGAGTTGGGGCCATCGGAGGGCGCAGAGTTCGCCGCGGCGGGCGCCGGTGGTCATCATGGCCAGCCAGACCAGGGTGCCGAAGTCGAAGTTTTTCCAGGCTTCGGCGACGATGCGGGCGGCCTCGTCCGCGGTGGGTGGCCGGGGGTCGGGTGGGGGAGCGGACGGTGGTTCGGCCTGCGGTGCCGGGTTGATGGTGACCCATTTCCAGCGGACGGCGCGCTGGTAGGCGCCGCTGATGATGAAATGAATCTTGCGGATGGTCCACGCGGACAGCGGTCGGCAGACGTGCCGGCGGCAGCGGAGGTCGCAGGCGTGCGGCCGGTCGCTGCGGTGCTGGACGCCACGGCGGCCGCGGCAGTGTGAGCGGCAGCGGCGCAGTTCGGCGTAGAAGGAGTCGAGGATGTCCGCGTCGAGGGCGCCGACCTTTTGGTGCCCGATCAGGGGGCGGATGTGCTTGTCGATGTAGCCGCGGTAGGTGGCCAGGGTGGTGCGCTCGGCCTCGATCATCTCCAGGTGCCGGTCCAGCAGCTGGTTCAGCGTCGCGTTGGTGCGCGGGTGCCGCTGCTCGCGGACCTGCGCCCGAAGCCGCGCCAGCGCCTCGTCGGCCTGGTCGTCGGCGTGCGGGCCGGCCGGGATGATCTCGCGGAGGTAGTGCCGGCGGCCGGTCACCGGGTCGATGCCGGCGTATACCCGCACCCGCAGCGCGCCGCTCGGCAGGGTCTCGACGCCGCCACGAGCGCGCTTGCGGCGACGACCCCCAGCGGCTGGCATGGCGCCACGGTAGGGCGACTCGCACCACGTTTGATGCCACGAACCGGCTTGTGGATCTACGAAACAGGCTGTTATGCCTGGTCAGTACGGGTGCCCCCGGCAGGATTCGAACCTGCGCTCCCGCCTCCGGAGGGCGGTGCTCTATCCCCTGAGCTACGGGGGCCTTGGCGTGATCGGCCGGCGCCAAGCCTAGCGCACGGCGCGCGTCAGTTTGGTGCGGGTAGCGGGACGCCGCCGCGGTCGGTGATCATGGTGGTGAGCAGGTCGAGCTCGTTGGTCTGGGCGTTGTTCATCTGGGCGGCCAGGTTGCGGACGACGCCGACCTCGGCGTGCTCGGCGGCGTAGCGGATCATGCTGAGGCCGCCCTGGTGGTGGCGGAGCATGAGCTGCAGGAAGAGGACGTCGAGGTCGCG